>Ga0208298_1000012_pt1 | contig 74809 bp, 110 predicted proteins | sample 14BtaG_FD_184088 | JGI IMG/M metagenome (GOLD analysis project Ga0208298, IMG submission 184088) | Marine viral communities from the Subarctic Pacific Ocean - 14B_ETSP_OMZ_AT15311_CsCl metaG (SPAdes) (version 2) | ecosystem: Environmental > Aquatic > Marine > Oceanic | place: Pacific Ocean... | reverse complement strand
GGAGCTGGCATTTTAATGAATGATAAAACTTTTAAATTGATACAGAAATTTGTAATAGAAAATGGGTGGAAAGAGAATAGACATTTTCAAAGCCATTCTGACATAGCATTATCAAAAATTTGTGGTCGTTTAAATAGAAAATTGAAAATAGCTAATAAAGAAAATGATAAAATACGTGTTAGCAACCCTAAAACAATGTATTCTTTTAATCATGACACAATGAAGAAAAGTCAAAATTTAATTAATATAAAGGGTGATCTTATAACCGCACACATTAAAGATATGCAATATGTTTGGACTGACTTCTATGAACAAGAATGCCCCTATCAATCTTTAGAAAATGCCTTTTGTAGATAATAAAAATAAATTTGCTTTTATTCATATTCCTAAATGCGGAGGAAGATCTATTAAAAAGGTATTCGATCTTAAACGTCACGACCACTATGGGATATCTAAATTAGTTTTTAATTACACTGATGATTGCCCTCAATTAGACGTAGAGGGTTTATTCAAATTCGCGTTTGTTCGAAATCCTTGGGATAGATTTGTGAGTGCTTATGAGTATTTAAAAAGAGGTGGTATACCACTTTATGACAGACCTATGACATTAGACATTAAGAAAGAATATTCAGATTTTAAGGATTTTATATTTGCGAAACATGTTTGGGAAAAGTGGATTTATTTTCGTCCACAATTAGATTTCATCACTGTAGATGGATCAATTAAAACAGATTTTGTGGGCAGGTTTGAAAATTTTCAAAATGATTTTGATTTTGTTTGTGATCAAGTCGATACTCCTAGAGTAAAACTTCCTCATGTAAACGCAACAAAACACACTCATTATACTGAATATTATGATAATCAATCAATTAAGTTTATTGGGCGAACCTTCGAAGAAGATATAGATACATTTAAATATAGATTTGGAGAATAGATTATGATGTGTCACAAAAACAAGTTTATCTTTATACACATAAACAAAACTGGTGGCACTAGTATTACTAAGCTTCTAGTGAACGCTGAGAATCCTCCGCAGAAGCATAAGTGGGCTTGGTGGTACAAAAAGTATGAGCCCGAGGCATTTAATACTTATTTTAAATTCTCTATCATACGTAATCCTTGGGATAAATTACTGTCTCAGTATTTCTTTAGAGTTAAAGATGATACTCAACATGGATATATAGAAAGTGCTAAAGGCTTGAGCTTCTTGGATTTTTTATTAAATCCATTTCCTGCAAAGCATAAATTACAGCATAGTAAACTATTTGAAGGTGACGTATGCTTAGTCGATTTTATTGGTAGGTTTGAAAATCTTCAGGAAGACTTTAATACTATTTGCGACAAAATTGGAGTTCCGCAACAAAAACTTCCTCACGTAAACAAAACAAAACATAAGCATTACGCCGAATACTACGATGAAGAAACAAAACAAATTGTTGCGGAAAAATATGCAAAGGACATTGAGTATTTCGGATACAAATTTGGAGAATAAGAAGTGAAAGTATTTTATATCAATTTAAAAAAACGCAAGGATAGAAAACACCACATGGAAGAGATGTTGTCTAATCTAAATCTTAGTTATGAGAGATTTGAGGCGATCTGTCCTACTATTAATGAAATAAAGTTTGGGAAGTATAAAAATTTTTATAATAAAGCATCCCCACGATTTAAACAATATATTAACTTAGAAAAGTATCACCCAAGAGGAATTGGAGTGTTTGGGGTCTATTTATCACATTTTAATATACATAAAAGTCAACTCGGAAATTCTAAACCATATATAATATTAGAGGATGATATTGCTATTACGGCAAAAACATTATCACAACTTAATCATTTTATTTTAAATAAAACGTATAAAGATTGGGACATTATTAGAAGTATGTGGGGATCTAAGAAATGGATTAACAAAATTGAAGGAGTTCACACTGAATCTAAATTTGCTGACCAAAATGAAACTCATCAAAGGTTTGGTGGAGCACATTTTAGTGTCTTTAAAAATGCTAAAAAAATTATGGATTATCTGTCATCTGAAAATTTAATAGCAATTGATGCATTATACACCACAAGTTTACTAAATGTTTACCATTCTAAATTTGGTGTAAATTTATGTGAGTTTGGATCAGACATTCCTAAAATATAAATAATAAATCACAAAAACAAAAGTAAGAGCATGAAAATGCATTTTAATATATGAAGTTTGTTATTGTTGGTTGTGGCTTAAGTGGGATAACTGCAGCTCGTTTGCTAAAAGACAAAGGGCATGAAGTTAAGATTTATGAGTCTCGGAATCATATTGGAGGTAATTGCTATGATAGTAATGTCTGCGGAACTAATATGCACAACTATGGGCCTCATATTTTTCATACTGATGATGAAGAAGTTTTTGCATTTTTATCCAAATACACAGAATGGACTCCATTGCATTATAGACCAATAGGTCGAACAATACTTGGTGATATACCTCTTCCTTATAATGATAAAGGTTGTGAGAAAGCTATTGGTTTTAAGCTTACAGAAAAAGAAATTATTGATCTTGTCTTCTGTGATTATAGCGAAAAGCAATGGGGAGTTCCATTCAATGAGATTCCATCAACCATTACAAATAGAATCCCTAAGACTAAAGACTGCGATAATCCAACATGGTTTGAAGGGCAAAAATATCAATGTGTACCAAAAGAAGGATACACAAAAATGTTTGAGAAAATGCTTAATGGCATTGAGGTTGTTTTAGGTTGCTCTCAAGATGATTGGAAAAATTCTTCTTATGATAAGCTAATTTACACTGGGAAGATAGACGAATATTTTAATGATTGTTATGGCACTCTTCCATATAGAACACTTGACTTTGAACACAAAGTAACTTCAAAGAAACAAGATACCTTAGTTTATAATGAATGCAATTATACTAATTCATGGACTCGTCAATATGATCATTCGTATTTTACACCGGGTCATAAAGGACTAACTGTCATAACACGTGAGTATTCAAGAGATGCTGAAGGAGATGATATTCCGTTTTATCCCATTCCTTGGGGAAAATTGCATGAAGCATATAAGAAGTATAAAGTATTAGCTGATAACGAAAAAAATACAATCTTTTTAGGCAGATTAGCACAGTACAAATATTTAGATATGTGGATGGTAATAAAACACGCATTTCTAAAACTAAAAAACGTATAAATAAATTTTGCACAGCGGGAGTTGTGTGCTATATAATTAAAACAGTATTAAAAACATGAATGAAATTAAACTATCATTGCAGGAAAACGAACTTAACGCGCTTTTACAACTCATTGATATAGCAGTTAAATCAGAAGGCCTACAGGTTGCTGAACCTGCATCTATTATTGCGAATAAGATTCAAGATCAGAGTAAAGAGCAATTAGGTCCTCCTAAAGAAGAGAAAGCGAAGTAGTAAAATATTTAAATAAGAGGCGTTTTAGAACAAACACTTGATGTTTTGTCAATTGTTGTTGTTAAAATATTATAAATAGACAATATGGCTATACCGAATACAAGACAAAAACTTATCGATTATTGCTTGAGGGCATTAGGCCATCCTGTTATCGAAATAAACGTTGATGATGATCAAATTGAAGATCGCGTTGATGAGGCAATTCAATTTTATCAAGAATTTCACAGTGACGCGGTGGTGCGCAATCTTCTTAAGCACCAAGTGACTCAAACTGATATTGATAATGGGTATATTTCTCTAGCAGCTGGAGCGAATATCTTATCGATTAATAACGTATTTAATATAAGCAACACCAATTCTGGAACATCCCTTTTTTCTGTAGACTACCAGTTACACATGAATGACATATTCGACTTGAATGGTTCATTCGGTGGTATCGTTAACTATGAGTTGACTAAACAATATCTTTCGCTGATAGATCGTAACGTAAATGGCGTTTACGAAATGATTCAGTACAGCAGACACAAAAGCAGAGTAAACTTTCATACAGATACTTTAAAAGATCTCGGAGTAGGAAACTATGTTGTGTTTGATGGATATAGCTCAGTCGATCCAGAAGCATTTACTGCAGTATATAACGACATGTTTCTTAAAAAGTACTCGACTGCTCTTGTCAAACGTCAATGGGGAATAAACCTTATTAAGTTCGAAGGTATGGTTTTACCTGGAGGCGTTACAATGAATGGCCGTGCTATTTACGATGATGCAATTGCAGATATCGAGAAATTAGAAGAAAAAATTCGTCTTGAGCACGAATTACCACCACTAGATTTTATAGGATAAAATGCCAAGGAACGTATATTTTAGTCAAGGAGCAACTTCTGAAAAGAGGCTTTATGAAGACATCACTATAGAAGCTCTTAAGATTTATGGTCATGATGTTTTCTATATTCCTAGGAGTATCGTAAACACTGATTCTATCTTTAACGAAGATGCTCTTTCTAAATTTGGTGAAGCTTACCAGATTGAAATGTATGTTGAAAACACTGATGGATTTGGCGGTGAGGGAGACCTACTTTCAAAGTTTGGTGTAGAAATACGAGATAGTGTAAATCTTATTGTTTCGGACAGGAGATGGCAACAACTAGTTTCGCGTTTTCAAGATCCAACAGAGGTTCGTCCTCAAGAAGGTGACCTAATATTCTTTCCTCTTGTTAATGGTTTATTTGAAATTAATTATGTTGAAGACGAAACTCCTTTTTATCAGTTGCAGAACATCCCTACATTTAAACTTGCTTGTCAGCAATTTGAGTACAACAATCAAGAGATTGATACTGGAGTTGCAGAGGTAGACAAATTCGAGTTAAATTTTGCTATACGCACTCGCTTAAACTTAGGAAGTGGCAGCGGGACATTTGTAATTGGTGAAGATGTTACACAAACTGATGGCACAACTATTATTAGTGGAGAAGTTGCCAATATTGGAACTAACTATATCGACGTTATTAATCAAAGGGCAAACGATAATACTAATACAGGATTTGTTAAAACCGAAGGAAGCTGGGGAAATGTTATAGGATTAGAAAACACTCCTAATCCTTCTTACGCAATTACAACAATTGATTCCTTTAATACTATTGATGATAACGATCCATACGCCGATAACCCGGATTTTGAATTAGAAGGTAATTCATTTATTGACTTTACTATTACTAATCCTTTTGGTATGCCAAATATAACTACTTAGCCATATGCTATCAGGAACACACTTTTATAATAAAACTGTCAGAAAAACTGTTGCAGTTTTTGGTACAATATTCAACAATATAAAAATATTAAGACCCGGGGCGACTGAAGAAAAGGTTCCTATTTCTTACGGTCCTAGAAAGAAATTTTTAGCTCGTATTCAATCTGATACATCAGGATCCACGGCTGAAACAATCGCTATTAAACTTCCCAGAATAAGTTTTGAGCTTACTTCTATGGAGTACGACAATGAAACTAAACTCAATAAGTTTAACAAAAGGAATGTTCCTATAAGTGGAGATAACAAAAATGCAAATATTGTTTATCAAAGTGTTCCTTATATTTTAGGAATGCAATTAAACATTTACGCGTTAAACCAAGATGAAGCTTTACAAATAGTTGAACAAATTCTTCCAACGTTTTCTCCAGAATATACAGTAACAATAAAAGATTTAGAAGGTGAAGGCACAAAAACTGATGTACCTATTATACTTAATGCAGTTGGATTTAATGATGACTATGAAGGAGACTTTGAAACTCGAAGAGCAATAGTGTATTCATTAGATTTTACAATTAAAGTCAAATTTTCTGGAGGAGTTTCGAAAGAAAGCCTTATTAGAACTGTTGATACATTCTTATTCAACGATGTCAACACTAATTTAAAAACAAATCTGCCTTATGGCATTGACAACGTCAGAGTGGAAGTTGACGCGAATGATTCTCACCCTCTTGATAACAGTGACACGATAACTACAACATACGGTTTTGATCATAATGAATGACGATGAAAATAGTGAAATTGAAGAAGAAAAGTTTGAAATAGCAGAAGTTTCTAAATCTCAGATTGTTAATGATGCTGAGACCGATATCGAGTATTCAAGAGATAAGATGAAATCTCTTATTGATCAATCATGCGAAGCTATTAACCAAATGATGTGTTTAGCTTCTGATTCAGAACATCCTAGAGCATTCGAAGTTTTATCTACAATGATAAAACACACCAGCGAAATGACTCAGGATTTAGTTAAGTTGCAGAAGACAAGAAAGGACATTACTCAAGATAAAAATGCGCCTGCCAGCAGCACTACAAACAATTCTATTTTTGTAGGTTCAACTACTGAATTGCAAAAGTTTCTTAAAGGCAAAAAGGAAGATAGCCCAATAGATGTCTGATTTAGTAAATGGCAAACAAGGTTACATGGGTAACCCTTTAGTGAAAAAAGATGGACTTCAAACTTCATTCTCTAGCGAAGAGGTTGAAGAATATATGAAGTGCATGCATGATCCTATTCATTTTGCAGAAAAATATGTAAAGGTTATATCACTCGATGACGGATTAGTACAATTTAAACCTTATGAGTATCAGAAAAAGATGTTCAAACAGTTTAACGAAAATCGGTTTAATATAGTTCTTGCATGTCGGCAGTCTGGAAAATCTATTTCATCAGTGATCTACATTTTGTGGTATGTAATTTTCAATTCAGAAAAGACTGTAGCAATTTTAGCAAACAAAGGATCAACTGCTAGAGAAATGCTAAGTCGTATTACTCTTGCACTAGAAAACTTACCTTTCTTTTTACAACCAGGTTGTAAAGCTCTTAATAAAGGATCAATTGAATTTTCAAATAATTCTAAAATTGTTGCTTCGGCCACATCAGGTAGTTCTATTCGAGGATTGTCTGTTAACCTTCTTTTTCTTGATGAGTTTGCGTTTGTAGAAAATGCAAACGAATTTTATACATCTACATATCCTGTTGTTTCTGCTGGTAAAGAAACAAAAGTAATTATTACTTCCACTGCTAATGGTATTGGCAACATTTTCTGTGGATTGTGGGAAGGCGCACAGAAAAAGAAGAACGAATTTTCACCTTTTAGAGTTGACTGGTATGACGTTCCTGGGAGGGATGAAGCGTGGAAAGCAATGACAATTGCTAATACTTCTGAATTACAATTTGAACAAGAATTTGGAAATAGTTTTATTGGAACATCAAATACACTCATTTCATCTAATGCTCTTCTAGGATTGCAAATGCACACGCCTGATAAACGTTTTAGAGGAGTCAAGTATTACGAAGATCCACAATTAGATCACCAATATATTATAACTGTAGACGTTTCTAAAGGGCGCGGTCAAGATTATTCGACATTTACAGTTATAGACGTCACCTTTGGACATTTTAAACAGGTGGCTACTTATAGAGATAACATGATATCGCCTATGATTTTTGGTGATATTATTGTTAGAGTAGGTAGAGAATACAACGAAGCGATGTTAATTGTTGAAAACAACGATGCAGGTATGGTTGTTTGTAATGACATTTATTATGAGCATGAATACGAAAATATGTTTGTTGAGTCTAGCGTTCGTAAAAATGGCATCGGTGTTATGATGACAAAAAAAATAAAAAGAATTGGTTGTTCAAACTTAAAAGATTTAATTGAGCTCGGTAAACTATCAGTCATTGATGAAAATACTATTAACGAGCTTTCAACATTTGAAGTTAAAGGTGCGTCTTATGAAGCATCTGCAGGTAACCATGACGATTTAGTTATGAATCTTGTTATGTTTGCATGGTTTGTTTCTTCTGAAGCATTTGGTGACATATCAACTGTTGACTTAAAAGAAATGTTGTTTAGAGAAAAGATGGATCAAATAGAAAACGATGTTCCTCCGTTTGGAATTATTACTGACGGTCAAGAATTTCAAAATAAGCATGAAGCTATTGCAGAAGAGGTGAGGGCATGGCATGATCTCTAAATAGATTTTAGTATAAATAGAAATATTGAAACAATCTTGTAATGAATAAACTTATTAATAACACATTGAAAGGAAAAAACTAATATGGCATTTCAGGTATCACCCGGAGTAGAAGTCAAGGAAGTAGACTTGACTAATGTGATCCCCGCAGTATCGACATCGATCGGTGCTTTCGCAGGTCACTTCAGCTGGGGCCCTGTAGAAGAAGTTAAGCTAGTTTCCTCTGAAAAGGAACTTGCTGCAGAATTTGGAACACCCAATGATACAATTGGTGGTGCTTCATATGATAATTACACTTCTTTTTTACAGGCTTCTAGCTTTTTAAAATACGGAAACGCATTGCGAATTTCTCGTGCATGTTCATCTACGGCTAGAAACGCCGCAGGGGGCCGCTTCGGAGAATCAGTAAGCGTTGTAAAAATTAACAACCAAGAACACTTTGACACACTTGGTAGTTTTGGCGCAGACGAAGGAGTTGTTCAAGCTCGTTGTCCTGGTAAACAAGGTAACAGCCTTAAGGTTTTCCTTGCTTCTCCAGTTCTTGCACCAACTTCCAGCCAAAGTGTAGGGAAGTTTTCTGAATCTGCATACGATTCGCTCGTAAATGGTGTAGCTGGAACAACTGATTGGGCTGCGAAAAATGTAGCTTTAGGGTATACTGATACATCGGGCGACATTGGTGCTAATGATGAAATTCATGCTGTAGTAGTTGACCAAGATGGTTTATTTACCGGTGTTCCAGGGACAGTTCTTGAAGTATTTGAAGGTCTTTCTTTATACTCAGATGCTTCCAAGGGTGGCGGAACAAATTACTATAAAACAGTTATTAATAGAGATTCTGAGTATATTTTTATTAACGAAGCTGAGTTTAAAAATTCATTTAGATCTAACGTAAGTGGTGTTAGTTATGCTGTGCCAGGAAACGCTTCATCTACAGGAAATTTATTTAGTTCTTCAGCAGTCGCTGTTGGATCTTCTATTAAAACTATTGCGACGCCTACTGCCTTTAATTTTGATTCACCGAACGACGTTGTAGATGGAACATATATTGTATCTTCAGAAGATGCTGGGGTTACAAAGACTGGCACCGGAGTTGGTGCTAAATTCCAAATTGTTATTAGTGGTGCTCGAGAAGGTACTGCAATCGCAGCTGTAACTCTTTTACATGGAGGATTTGGTTTTGCTGCTACTAATATCATCACTATACCTGAAGAACTTATGAGGACAGGTAATGACTATCAGGGGGCTAATGATAGTCCAGATGCATCTCTTAGGATTACAGTTGCTACTGTTTCAAATGATAATTTATTTGACTATGAGCTATTTAACGGAACTGATGGAATTAGTGCTCCAAACGCAGGTGACATTATTACTGCTCTTGGCGAGTTCTCTAATCCTGAAAAGATTGACATTAGTCTTCTTTTTGCTGAAGGCGTAGACAGCGATAGTTCAATTCACAATGAAATAGTGCGTATTGCAGGCACTGCGCGTAAAGATTGTGTTGGGTTTTTATCACCAGATATAGTATCTAATAGTACGGGTGAGGTTAAAGTCAATCTTGATTACAATAGTTCTTACGTTGTACAAGATTCTTCTGCAGTTTACGTGTATAATAAGTATAATGATACTTATCGTTACATTCCTGCAAATGGTCACATTGCTGGTCTTTGTGCAAGGACTGACGATACTAACGATCCTTGGTTTTCGCCAGCTGGTTATAACCGAGGAAACCTTCTTGGAGTAACTAAGCTTAAGTGGAACCCGAATAAAGCTGAGAGAGACGAACTCTATAAAGCAGGAATTAATCCAATTATTTCTGAACCAGGACAAGGAATTCTCCTTTTCGGCGATAAGACTGCACAAAGTAAACCATCTGCATTTGATCGTATTAATGTTCGCAGATTGTTTATTGTTCTTCAAAAAGCAGTCTCCACAGCATCTAAATTCCAACTCTTTGAGCTGAATGATGAGTTTACAAGAGCGATGTTTAGAAACATGACAGAACCATTCCTCAGGGATGTTAAAGGACGGCGAGGTATTACTGACTTTTTAGTTGTTTGTGACGAAACAAACAACACCGGAGAAGTTATTGATACTAATAGGTTTGTTGCAGATATTTACATTAAACCTGCTCGCTCAATTAACTTCATTACTCTTAACTTTATTGCTACGAGAACTGGGGTTGAATTCTCTGAAATCGTTGGAACTGGAAACTAATAAATAACAAATAGAAAAAAGAATTATGGCAACAGTAGACGATTTTAAAGCAAAGCTTATTGGTGGAGGTGCGAGAGCAAACCTATTTAAGGCTACCATCACATTCCCCGCTTATGCTGGAGGAGATAGCGAGCTTGCGCAATTTATGTGTAAAGCAGCTCAACTTCCTGCAAGCGTTGTTGGTCAAATTGATGTCCCATATCGCGGCCGTCAAATGAAAATAGCCGGTGATCGAACATACGAAAACTGGTCAGTAACAATTATTAATGATACAGGATTTGAAATCCGAGATGCTATGGAGCGTTGGCAAAATGGCATTGGATCACACACATCAAATGGTGGTTTAACAAACCCATCAGATTACCAAACAGATCTTGCTGTTGATCAGCTTGATAAAGAAGGTAACGTAATCAAATCATACGTTTTCAGAGGCTCTTGGCCGGTGAATGTATCTGCAATTGATGTAAGTAACGAATCCGCCGATACTATTGAAGAATTCACAGTTGAATTTGCATATCAGTATTGGGAGTCAAACACCACAACTTAAAAAAACAATAGAACTAGGGAGGTCCAAACCCTCCCTAGTTTTTTTATTATAAATAATATATTATGGCGATAAATTTATTTGGATTTGAAATCAGCAAAAAGGTTTCAGCACAACAAACCGTTGAACCAGTATCACCTATTCCTAAACCTAATGATGAATCTGCATCAACGGTGGCGGTTGGAGGAGGCTACTATGGTCAGTATGTAGATCTTTCAAATACCGATACAGTTTCAGACCACGAACTAATTCGCAAATATCGTGAAGCAGCGATGCAACCTGAATGTGATGCTGCTGTTTCTGACATTGTAGATGGAGCTATTGCGTCATCAGAAGAATCTGCTCCGGTCGATTTGACTATGCACGATTTAGATCTACCTAATAATGTAAAGAAACAAATAATTAATGAGTTTAACCGAGTGTTGAAACTCTATAAATTTAATAGAAATGCCTCAGAGTATTTTCGTAATTGGTATGTTGATGGTAAAGCATACTTTAATGTAATCATCGATCCTAATAATCCTCAGAAAGGTATTGTAGAACTTCGGCCTGTTGAATCAACACACATCAATAAAGTTAAAGAAGTAAAACAAGAAACTGATAAAAACACAGGATTAGAATATGAAAAGGTTGTAGACGAATATTACGTCTATTCTCCTGACCTCGGAAATAATGGTGTTGATAAATTAAACGGAATTAGGTTCGCAACAGATGCAATTATTCAAGTTAATTCTGGAATAATGGATCCTGATAAAATACGAACAGTTGGCCATCTTCATAAAGCGATGAAGCTTGTTAATCAGCTTCGCTATATGGAAGATTCTTTGGTTGTTTATCGTGTTTCACGAGCTCCGGAAAGAAGAATTTTTTATATTGATGTTGGTAACCTTCCAAAAGGTAAGGCTGAAGAATATGTTCAGCAGGTTGTTTCTCGTTATAGAAATAAGCTTGTGTATGATGCAAATACCGGAAATATCAGCGATGATCGTAGACACATGTCAATGCTTGAAGATTTTTATCTTCCTAGACGAGAAGGTGGACGAGGAACTGAGATTACTACACTTGGTGGTGGAGAAAACTTAGGTCAGATTGAAGACGTACAGTTTTTCCAACGTAAACTATACCGTGCTCTTAATGTACCCGTTGCAAGGTTAGAACAAGACACAGCATTTAGTGTTGGACGTGCAAGTGAAGTTTCAAGGGAAGAAGTCAAATTTCAAAAGTTTATTGATCGTTTAAGAAAGAAGTTTTCTTTCATGTTGATGGACGCTTTGAGAATACAGCTCATCCTTAAAGGTGTTATTACTGAAAAAGATTGGGGTGACATTGAAGAATCTATTAACATTAACTTCCTTGAAGATAACTATTTTGCTGAACTAAAAGAATTTGAAATCCTTAGAGAACGTTTGGAAATGTCACAAATGCTTGAAGATATTGTTGGTAAGTATATCTCTGATAAGTATGTACGCACAGTCATACTTAAACAATCAGATGAAGATATTATGCGTCTTGATAAAGAAATTGAAGAAGAAGGTTCAGGAGATGAAGGTGATGAATTTGAAGATGAAGATATTTAAATCTCTAAAACAAAAAAATTATAAATAGTATTAATAACATGAGTGATATTGCTAAAGAATTATTTAAAAGTATTGTTACCGATACGGCTTCACAAGAAGATTTTGGTAGCGCAATAAAGCAGAAAATGGATCAAGCTCTGGATGTTCGTAGAGCCGGTATTACCGCAGATATTTACAATAAACAAGTTCCAAGCTCTGAAACTGTCGTTGAAGAATCAACTGATCTTGATGAAGCAACTGTTAATGTTGAGATTCCAGATCCGTTTTTTTTAAGAGGGTCGCGCGCCGGTTGGCCGGCCGGTTCTTATGATGAGAAAGATCTGTTCTCTCGTAATTTCAATAAGCTTCTTAAAAAGTATCGTGTTAAAGGGGAACTCCTCGGCGAGCCACGCGGGAAGGATATGCCAGAAGTTCAACTTACTGGTAAAAAGAAAGATCTAGAACGCATTTTGGCTGATCCTGATGGTTGGGATGATGATGGGTGGCGTGCAGACGGTATTAAAGAATCAGCAAATCTTGAAGAAGCTAAGATGTCGCCTGAAGATGCTGAGATTGCACAGGAAATTATCAGGAGCGAAGATGAAAAAGTCAGCGTTGCGTATGGCCAAAAACTAAAAGTAGCTCGACAAAAGCTTATTAAAAAATATGGTAAAGGATGGGCCAAAATGGTTGAGTCTAACCTTGAAGAAGCTAAAATACCAAGTTCTAATATATCTATATTTTCAGATCCTAAACTCGCGAAGAGTGCTGCTTCTAAGCAGAAATATAAAACTCAAGTATTTGTGGGCGATGATGGTAAATTTTTAGTTCCTTCAACAAATAAAGAAGCGGGACAGTTGAAAAAAGATGGGTACAAAGTATACGAATCAACTGATCTTGAAGAAGCTTCGAGCGGAGACATTTCTAAGCTTTTAAAATTTGTAGCTAAAAACGGTGCAAAAGTTAAAGGTAACGTTGCAGATTTTGGTGGCTCTAAAATCGAGTTTAGTTTTGATAAAGGAAAAATTAAGTTTGATGGAGGCAAAGATTCAGGAGTAGAATATTTCGACAACCTTCGAGATGCTATCTCTGCACTATCAATAGCGATGGAAGACTAAAACTATGAAATTAATTACGGAACATTTAGATCAGCTTGAGTATATTACTGAAGCAAAAGATAACGGTGAAAAGAACGTTTTCATCGAAGGAATTTTTATGCAAGCGGAGCAACAAAACCGCAATAAACGAATCTATCCTAAAGCAGTTTTAAAGGCTGCTTGTGAAAGATACGTTAAAGAACAAGTTAAAACAGGTCGTGCTTGTGGTGAGTTAAATCACCCCGAAGGACCAGCGATTAACTTAGATAAAGTTTCACACAGAATTACCGAACTCAAATGGGAAGGTAATAATGTTGTTGGAAAGGCACTTGTACTTGATACACCAATGGGCAAAATCGTGAAAGGTCTCGTTGAAGGTGGATGCAAGTTAGGTGTCTCTAGCCGTGGTATGGGTACTGTTGAGCAAAAGGAAGGCAAAACATATGTTAAGGACGATTTCGTTCTTTCTACTGTGGATATTGTCCAAGATCCTTCTGCTCCTTCCGCCTTCGTTGAAGGTATTATGGAAGGTGTTGAATGGATTTGGGAGAATGGTCTTCTCAAACCTCAGCAAATTGAAGAATATGAGACTGAAATTAATAAAGTTCCACTTGGGCGCGTAAGCGAAGCTCAGGAACGGATCTTCAATGATTTCCTCTCCAAACTCTAAATTCAAAATAAGAATATATGTCAGACGAAAACCAAATTATCGAAGACGTCGAGGAAGTTGATCTTGTTGAGAACCAGGAGCTTGTGCAGGATATTCCTGAAGAAGTTGCTGAGGACACAAGTCAAACTTTATCTCAAGCCGTCGTAGACGCGCTTCTTGGCGAAGCTAAGAAGAATGAATCCGAAGAAGAGTCAGATGATGACGATTCTAAAGATGAAGAAGAAGAAATGGAAGAAGCTAAAGCTAAGACCGAAGAAGATGATTCCGAGGAAGTGGAAGAAGCTAAAGCCAAGACTGAAGAAGAAGATCCTGAAAAAGAGGAAGAAGTAGAAGAATCTGCTGAAGAAGATGAAGAGGTAGAAGAATCTGCTGAAGACTCTGATGAAGTAGAAGAAGTTAGCCTTCCAGATGTTAAGACTAAAGCAGGTTATCTTGCTGCAAGTTTTGATGCTCTTAAGGGAATGAAGAAATCACAACTCGTTAATGCTTATAAAGGTATTAATGTGAGTGAAGATGAAGGTGAAGTAGAAGTGCCAAAAACGAAGGCAGACATCATCAACGCAATGTATGGCCAACTTAAGGCTATGAAAAAGGATCAATTGACTGCCTCTTATAAGGCTATTCAAGATTCTTGCGCTGGGATGCATGAGGAACTTGAGACTGAAAGCTATGCTGAAGATCTTAAGATTCTTGCCGACTCTGAGCAGGAATTAACCGAAGGCTTTAGGGCTAAGGTTGGTACTCTGTTTGAAGGTGCTGTTGCAAACCGTGTTGTCGAGATCAAAGAATCTCTTGAAGCTCAATATGATAATGATCTTCAAGAAGAAGTAGGCTACATTCGTGAGTCTCTCGTCACTAAGATTGATGATTATCTTTCTTATGTGGTAGAAACTTGGATCGAAGAAAACCAGGAGTTTGTTGATAACAAGCTTCGCACTGACATCACAGAAAACTTCATGAAGGCTCTTCAAGGTGTGTTCACAGAACACTATATTGAAGTACCTGATTCTAAGGTTGATCTTGTTGATCAACTTTCTGATGAAGTGAAAAGCATTGAAGAAACCCTCACAGCAGTTGAAGAAAAGAATATTTCTCTTTCTGAAGAAGTTGAAAAACTCTATCGTGAGAAAATTGTTTCTGAAGCTACTGCTGATTTAGCATCTACTCAAGCTGCTAAACTTAACTCTCTTCTTGAAGATGTCGATTTTGTAGATGCTGAAACATTTACTGAAAAAGTCGATGTCATTAAAGAAGGATTCTTCTCAGATTCTGATTCGAAAGAAAAAGAAGAAGTCATTACTGAATCATCCGATTCAACTAACGTAAAAACAATCGTCGAGGGAGAAATTGATCCTAATAGCAAGTTGTCTGGTGACATGCAACGCTATATTTCAACTCTTTCTCGCTTCAAATAACCCAACCAAACAACAAAAGAAAGAAAAACTATTATGCTAAACGCAGAAAAAGAACTACAAAAATGGGCTCCCGTGCTTGAGCACGCTGACGCTCCCGCTATCACTGATAGCTATAAGAAGGCTGTTACAGCCAAATTGCTCGAAAACACCGAAGTTGCTCTCCGTGAGGAGGCTCACGCATCTTCGTTCAATTCGTTGAATGAGACAAGTAACCAGACGACATCTAATGAATATTCAGATCCAGTCCTTATTTCTCTTGTCCGCCGGGCAATGCCAAACCTCATCGCTTATGATGTCGCAGGTGTCCAGCCTATGTCTGGTCCTACTGGCCTCATTTTCGCGATGAAGTCTCGTTTCAATACCGCGAGTCCTGCCACTAAAGTAACCACCGCTGATCCTGAAGCTCTCTTTAATGAGGCTGACACAGACTTCTCTGGTGCTGGTGGAAATGTTCACACCAAAGGACTCTTTGATTCTCCGACTGAGCCTACAGTTGCTCAGACAGGAACTGGTGTTGCTACTGCTACTGGTGAAACTTCAGATGCACTTGCTGAAATGGGTTTCACTATCGAAAAGTGCACTGTTACTGCTAAGACTCGTCAGCTTAAAGCTGAGTACACCATGGAGCTTGCTCAAGACCTCAAAGCTGTTCACGGCCTTGATGCTGAGTCTGAGCTTGCTAACATCCTTTCTGGTGAAATCCTTGCTGAAATCAACCGTGAGGTGATTCGTAGCTTGGTTGTTACTGGTAAGCGTGGTGGAATTGGATCTACTGAGGGATTTGACCTTAAGACTGATGCTGATGGCCGTTGGGCTGTTGAGAAATTCCAGTCTTTGATCTTCCAACTCGAGCAGGAAGCCAACAATATTGCAATCGACACACGTCGTGGTAAGGGTAACTTCGTTATCTGCTCAAGCAACGTTGCTTCTGCACTTGCTGCAGCTGGTAGCCTTAAGTTCGGTGGAGAAGGTGAAATTGCTGTTGATGCCACTGGTAATACATTTGCTGGTACTCTCAATGGACGCCTTAAGGTATATGTTGATCCATATGCTTCAACTGACTATGCTACTGTTGGTTATAAGGGTGCTTCCCCATATGACGCTGGCCTGTTTTACGCACCTTATGTGCCTCTTACAATGGTTCGCGCTGTTGGAGAGCAGACCTTCCAGCCTAAGATTGCATTCAAGACACGTTACGGTCTTACTGCTAACCCAATTACTGGCGTAGTTGATGGATCTATCGGTGCTTCCGGTAGCAACCCATACTACCGCACCTTCCGTGTTAAGAACATTAACATTGGCGGATAATTGTAATAGGGTTTAAAACCTAAATTTAAGAGGGTCCTCGAAAGGGGGCCCTCTTTTTTATAAATAGAATTATGGCTGAAAATAATCTAACTACAAACACTAATCTTTTATCTCCTATAGGATTTAAGCTTACGATTAACAGACAAAAATACGCAAACACCGAATATTTTATTACGAGTTTTTCAATTCCTGAAATTACGGCCGGTGAAATTGCAATGGCGTTTCGTGGAGGAATAGCATTTCAATCAAGTGAAAGTCGCCAATTTGGTTCATTGAATCTTAGATTTGCTATTGACGAAGATATGAAAAACTACACCGAAATTTATAATTGGATTAAAGAAAACACTGAAAAGTATGAAGCGGCCGATATGATTCTTTCCGTGATGTCAAGTCATAGCACACTTAATAAACAATTTCAATTTAAAAATGCGTTCCCAACATCGTTAAGCGGAGTTGAGTTTAACACACAAGCTAATGACGTTACCTATGTTCAAGGAGAAGTTACATTTCGATACGACGAATTTTTAATAATAAGATAGTTATAAATAAATTTGTACATTATGGATTTGAATGATATTTTAACTATGTGGAAAAAAGACGTTATTATTGATGACGTATGTTTAGATGAAGAAACACTAAAATCTTCAAAGCTTCACGCTAAATATTTGGAGCTCTTTTCTATGGCAAAATTAATGCTAAAGAAAAAGGAAATGGAGTATGAGTCAATGAGGAAAGACAAATGGCTCTACTATAATGGTAAAATGACTAAAGATGATATGGATAGTCGCAAATGGAGATATGACCCATTTGATGGTATGACTAAACCTATGAAATCTGATATGGATATGTATTACTCAACTGATAACGATCTTGTAAAAATAAAAGCACAGATTGATTATCAAAAAACGATCATTACTACTCTCGAAGAAATCATGGGAAATATCCGATGGAGACATACTCACGTAAAAAACATCTTAGAATTTAAGAAGTTTACGTCTGGAATGTAATGATAACTGCGTATAAAAAAGACGAAGCAAAAGCTTTTCTTAGATCAGATGATTCTGGTCTTCTTATGGAATTGTCTGAATACTTTACTTTTTACGCAGAAGGCTATAAGTTTATGCCTGCTTATAGAAATAAACTATGGGATGGTAAGATACGTCTATTTGATTCTAGATCACAGACTATACCATTTGGTTTGATGAAACGTGTAGCTGAGTTTTGCCAAGAACGAGGATATAAACTTGTATATGATGAGTCGATGAAAACTAATAAGTTTTTCGAAAAAAACGATTTAGAAAAATTTATTAATGATTCTACAATAAGTCTTGGAGATAAATTAATTGAGCCGAGAAATTATCAGTTCGACGCATTTACACATGGTATACAAAATAGACGAGCAATACTTATATCGCCGACTGGATCAGGAAAATCATTAATCATATACATGATGATGAGACATTATCTAAGTCATGAAATGGACAAAAAGGTATTGGTCGTTGTTCCTACTACATCACTGGTTGAACAAATGTATAAAGATTTCGAATCATACTCGCACAAAGATGATTCATTTGATGTGCAGGAAGATGTGCATAAAATCTATTCAGGTAAAGATAAAGTCGGTTTTGACGCGTCAGTTGTTGTTACAACATGGCAGAGCGCAATTAAACTGCCACAATCATGGTTTCAACCATACGGAATGGTTATAGGTGATGAAGCACATACATTTAAAGCTAAATCTCTGACCACAATCATGAATCGGCTCGTGAATGCAGGCTTTAGAATTGGCACAACAGGAACGATTGATAGCGCTCTTGCAAATCAGATGACTCTTGAAGGTAATTTTGGACCAGTGTATAGAGTAACATCTACTAAAGAATTAATCGAATCAGAAACTTTAGCGCAACTATCGATTGAATGTTTAGTGTTAAAGTATTCTGAAGAAGAAAGAAAGCTTTGTAAAAATCTTAAATACCAAGACGAAATTGACCACATTGTTTCACATAAAAAAAGAAATAGATTTATTGTTAATCTTACATGTGATCAAAAGGGAAACTCACTAGTTCTGTATAATTTAGTTCAAAAACACGGGAAGCCTTTATATGATGCGTTTATTGAAAATCTTAAAGGTACTAACCGAAAAGTATTTTTTGTGTCAGGCGCAGTGAACGCAGAAGAAAGAGAAAAAATTCGTGAGATTACAGAAAAAGAAAAAAACGCAATTATCGTAGCGAGTGTAGGCACCTTTTCGACAGGTATAAATATAGTTAACCTCCACAACATCGTGTTTGCTTCTCCAACGAAGTCACAAATTCGTGTATTGCAATCGATTGGGAGAGGGTTAAGAAAAACTAACGATGGGCGAGGTACTACAATTTATGATTTGGCAGATGATTTATCATGGAAAAGAAAAAAGAATTACACACTTAATCACGCGATAGAACGTGTAAAAATATACACAAAAGAAAACTTTAATTACAGAATTCACGAAGTGCCAATATGAATAAAGATCTTAAAGACTACTTGAATCAGTTTGAGATAGTAACTTATAGGCTAATCGACGGTAGTCACATAATAGCAAACGAAGAAAAATTTGACAGAAATACACGAAGCTTCCACCTCACTGGAGCTGTAGAAATCCAAATCTTAGGAAAGGACGAATCATTTTTTAGTCCTTGGATGCTAGTAAAAGACATCGATGTTATACAAATAAAGGAAAGTCAAATTATATCTTCTGGAGTTCCTTTGGAAAGTGTACAAATACAATATCACAGGTATTTAATAAAATCTAATTTAGAAGGCCATCTTACTAACAATGAGATTGATACTGTTTTAAAACAATTGTTTAATGATCCAGTTGATAATTTTATGAATACAGATATTGATGGAGGTATCGATGGTATGGAAATTGATGATTGCTATAATCCACAATCATCTTTTAAATGGAGAAGTAAATGGGATAATCCATACGGCAAAAATTAACATAGATGTTTTTTGCCTTTCTAAGAATATTATACACCAAATTTATAATTCTGTACATAAAAAAATGCACAAGGTTGCAATTAAATATGTACATTTAAGAGTTTATATTGTATAATATAACTATGCTATGAAAAAGAAAGCTAAAGATAAACCTCACTACGTAAATAACAGGGAGTTTTCAACCGCCGTTGTAGAATACACTGAATCTGTTTTAGAAGCCCGAGAAAAAGACGTTGAAGAACCACGGATCACCGAATACATTGGAACGTGCTTTCTTAAAATTGCAGAAGGCCTTTCCCATAAACCTAACTTTTCTGGATATACGTACCGTGAAGAGATGGTGATGGATGCAGTCGAAAATTGTATTAAGGCCATTATGAATTATGATGTAAAAAAGGCGACTCGCACTGGTTTACCTAATGCGTTCGCATACTTTACACAAATTACATATTACGCGTTTTTAAGACGAATCGCTAAAGAGAAAAAGCACCAGGATATTAAAGAGCTGTATATGGAACACGCAGATGCCGCAGGATTTATGGATGTAGGCGATCATAAAGGCGCAGATGGAATTGTTGAACGTATTCGTTTTAAATCACAACTTATTAGAGATCGCGATTCTGCAATCAAAAACTTCGGCAAAAAAATAAAAAAGAAAAAGCGATCTAAAAAAAGAATTTCCGGACTGTTAGAAGATTTTATTTAATATGAAAATAGCTCTTATTAATGATACACACGCTGGAATTAAGAATGGTTCAGATATTTTTTTGAATCACTCATCTAGTTTTTATAATGATGTCTTTTTTCCGTATTTGCTAGAAAACAACATTAAAGATATAATTCATTTAGGAGATTATTTTGATCACCGTAGATACATAAATTACAAAGTTTTAAAACAAAATTATAATGATTTTATAAAAAAACTTTATGATTATGATATGTTTATGGATATAATCCCAGGAAACCATGATGTTTATTATAAAAACACTAACGAATTAAATTCTTTAGAATTAATTTTAAACAAATATAGCGATAGGATTAATGTTTCTATGAATCCTATCGTAAAAAAATTCGCTGAATTAAAAATCGGCTTTTTACCATGGATGTGCGAAACTAACAATGATGAATGCATGGATTTCATTAAAAATTCTGATGCATCTATTTTAATGGGTCACCTAGAATTAGGAGGATTTAAATACATGGGGAATGCTGACATTAAGTCACACGGAATGGATAGCAGTTTATTTGATCGTTATGAGTCTGTTTATTCTGGCCACTATCATACGAAAAGCAGCCAAGGAAATATTACATATCTCGGAACGCAATTTGAGCTTACTTGGTCTGATGCTCATGATCCAAAATATTTCCATATTCTTGATACAGAAACTCGTAAAGTCGAAGCAATTAAAAATCCTCAATATCTATTTCAAAAAATTTATTATGATGAAGATAATCTTAAAGCGATAACCAGAGATGAAATTCAAAACACCTTTGTTAAAGTCATTGTAACTAATAAAAGTGATTTGTATATCTTTGACAAATTCATGGATTTGCTTTATGATTTTAATCCCTATGAAGTTCGAATCATTGAATCATTTGATGAGTATGATGGGGATAATATTGATGATGATGCAGTAAGAGTTGATGATACTCCAACATTGCTAAACAGTTACATCGATGCTACAGAAACTAATTTAAACCAAGACGTTCTTAAAAAAATGATGCAAGAACTATTAATTGAAGCACAATCTTTAGATACTATATAATGATTACATTTAAGAAACTTACGTGGAAAAACTTTTTATCAACAGGCAACAAAGAAACAGCGATTTATCTTAATCGTGATTCTGCGACTCTTATTGTTGGTTCAAATGGTGCAGGAAAATCAACAATGCTTGATGCTTTGTCTTTTGCACTATTTGGGAAGCCTCACAGAAGTATTAACAAACCACAATTGGTAAATTCTATAAACAACACAAAATGTCTTGTCACTGTAGAATTTTCTGTTGGATCAATTGAATACAAAATTATTCGAGGAATTAAACCTAATATTTTTGAGGTTTATCGAAATGGAGAACTATTAAACCAAGAATCACATAGCCGCGATTATCAAAAAATCATCGAGCAAAATATTCTTAAACTTAATCATAAGTCGTTCCATCAAGTTGTTGTTTTAGGATCATCTAACTTTATTCCATTCATGCAGCTACCTTCTTATCAAAGAAGAAACGTTATTGAAGACCTCCTTGACATTGGAATATTTACAAAAATGAACGGTGTTCTAAAAGAAAAAATTGCTATTCTTCGTCATAGCATGAGTGAAACAGATAATGAATTAAATATACTTAAAGAACGGATTGATCTTCAAACAAAACATATCGATGAACTAAAAAAGATTGATTCTTCTCATGAAGAAAAAAGAAAAAACGAAATTTTCAATTTAAACGAAGAAGTTGAAGAATTGCTTAACAGCAATTTATCACTTCAAAATGAGTATGACGAATCTTATAATACTTCAATAGAATCTCATAAAAAAGAAAAAGAAAATATGAACACTTATGCTATGAATATTAACAGTATTAAGCATAAGATGGATGATATCGTAAAAGAATCTATGTTCTATGATAAGAATGATTGTTGCCCTACGTGTGAGCAAGACATTTCGAAAGAATTGAAAGAATCTAAAAATCATAATTGCAAGATAAAAGCTAAATCTCTAAATGAAGATTACTATAAAGCAAAAAAAGAATTTAAGATAGTTGAAGAAAATGTAAATGAAATAAACAAGAAAATTGTTCACTTGAATGAAGTTAATTCAAGTATGCTTAACAACCAAACACGAATTAATATTCTTAAAAAGCGGATTCAAAGCCTTTCTAAAAATATCGATATTCAAGACACTAATGCTGCTGAAAAAACACTGTCTAATGATAGAAGCAAAAGAGCAAATTTAAATGAAGTACGTTTAAAGCAATCACAAAAAAGCTCTTACTTTGATGCTATTAGTGAACTCTTAAGAGACACTGGAATTAAGACTAAAGTTATTCGCCAGTATCTTCCAATCATGAATAAGCTTATCAATCAATATTTACAAGTTCTTGATTTCTTTGTTCTTTTCCATCTTGACGATTCTTTTAATGAAACAATTAAATCTCGCCACCGCGATGAATTTACGTATGCATCTTTTTCAGAAGGAGAAAAACAAAGAATCGATTTAAGTTTATTGTTCTCATGGAGACAAATATCTAAAATGAAGAATAGCGCAAACACTAATCTTTTGGTTCTTGACGAAACGTTTGACTCAAGCATGGACGCAGATGGTGTTGACAATCTTCTTAAAATTCTTAATACACTCGGTAAAGAAACGAATGTTTTTATTATTTCCCATAAACAGGATTTGTTAGAAGGTAAGTTTCCTAATAAGATTGAATTTGAAAAGGTGAACAATTTTAGTCAAATGAAAAAAAGTAGTTTACAAACAGCCAAAAATATAGTATAATATCTAAACAATATGGAAGGCATTAAATATGATTCAGAAAAACCAGACTATAGTTTAGTTCCACCGAATGCGCTAAACGACGTTGTAAAAGTATTAACACATGGAGCCCAAAAATATGATAGAAACAATTGGCAATATCTTGAGAATCTTGATAGTCGTTATTTTGCTGCAGCGCAACGTCATATGTGGGCCCTTCAACGAGGAGAAACTTTGGATGAGGAAACCGGCATTCATCACGCCGCACACGCGGTTTGCTGCATGATGTTTTTATTGGAATTTTATTATTTACAAACCCCTGAAAATAGTATAGAATAACTTGATTATGAAAATCAGTAAAGAAACAATCGAAGTTCTTAAGAACTTTTCCGCAATTAACCCTAATCTTGTGATTAAAGAGGGTAACAATTTATCAACAATTGCAGACGCTAAAAATATTATGGCTTCTGTTGTTGTAGAAGAGTCCTTTGACTCTGAAGTAGGTATATACGATCTAAATGAATTTTTATCTGCTCTTAATCTCATTGACGATCCTGACTTAGACTTTGGCGAAAATTCAGTTTCTATTAATAATACTCGAGCGTCAGTCAACTACCGTTATTCGGATCCTCTTATTCTTACTTCTCCACAAAAAGAAGTGAGCATGCCTGAGGCTGATTTTAAGGTTGAAATTACTTCAAACGTTATTAATGAAATTCGTAAAGCTGGAGGTGCTCTTGGTCACGTTGTTGTCTCGATCTGCTCTCTCGAAGGCGATAATAACGTTTATTTAGAAGTAAAAGACCCAGACAACTCTTCCGCCAATACGTATCGACTTCTCATCGGCGATGACGAAAGTAGAACTTACGACTTTCAATTTCTTATTTCTAACTTAAAACTTCTACCAGACGATTATGAAGTTTCAGTTAGTTCTAAACTTATTTCACAATGGAATGGTATAAAAAACAAAACCAAATACTGGATCGCTTTAGAAAAAAATTCATCATTTAACAACTAACAAAAAAACATATTATGTCAGACAATAAAAAAGACACCGCAGTAGAAACTAACGAAGTGCAAGAAGTACAATTGAATGTTCAGCACATCTCATTCGCAACACAAATTATTGACACCGCCTCCGAGCGAGGTGCTTTCAAGGGGCCCGAACTTTCGTCCGTTGGCCAGTTGCGTGATCTCTTTGCAGAATTTGTTAAGCAGAACGCGCCAAATGAAGAACCGGCAGAAGACTCTGTTGAAGAAACATCTGAAGCTTCAAAATAAAAAAAACTAACCTGGCTATGTTGTTAAACTAGCCTAACACTAAAAACGTATTATTATGACTGGTACAAAAATACAAAGAGCTTATATTAAGCTTGTTAAAAATAAGAAAGCACGCACAAGTGCTTCGGAAAATTATTTTCACGTATTCGCTGAGAATGGTGAAGCGTATCTCTTTACTCACAGCGATATGGAGAAAGCTTTAAACCGTGCAAAAAGAAATCCGGAGGATACATATCCTGTTGAATTTACTGAACCTGAAGCGAAGGTGATTGAAAAAGAAGTCGTGAAATATATCGAAGTTAAAAGTCCTGGCATTTTCTCTAGATTAGCCAATATTTTTAAGTAAGATCTGCGCTCCGATAGCTCAGTTGGTAGAGCAGTTGATTTGTAATCACCAGGTCGTCGGTTCAAGTCCGACTCGGAGCTCCATTTATTCCGAAGTAGCTCAGTGGTAGAGCGGGTGGCTGTTAACCACTAGGTCGTAGGTTCGAACCCTACCTTCGGAGCCATTTTAGTATGTACAATCTGTAAAAATTAGTGTAAAATATATTTGTTTATGAGTAAAAGTGAATTCCTATGGGTTGAAAAATATCGCCCACAAACCATCGAAGATTGTATTCTTCCAGAAAGTCTAAAGAAGACTTTTCAAAAAATTGTTGACACCGGCGAAATGCACAACATGCTTTTAACAGGATCAGCTGGTCTTGGTAAAACAACAGTCGCTAAAGCTTTGTGTCACCAGTTAAACCTCGATTGTATGGTAATCAATGCTTCTGAAGAAAGTGGTATTGATGTTCTTCGTTCTAAGATTAAACAATTTGCTTCTTCTGTTTCTCTAAATGGAGGAACTAAAGTTGTAATTCTTGATGAAGCTGATTATCTTAATGCTCAATCGACACAACCAGCTCTTAGAGGTTTCATTGAAGAGTTTAGTAAAAATTGCAGGTTTATTTTAACATGTAACTTTAAGAATCGTATTATTGAACCTTTGCATTCTCGTTGTTCTGTTATTGAGTTTAATACGACTAAAAAACAGCTCGCCGGCCTAGCGGCCGGATTTATGAAACGCTTACAAGATATTCTTACAGCAGAAAAGGTTTCATTTAACAACAAAATTCTAGCTGAATTGATTATGAGATATGCGCCAGATTGGCGTAGAGTTATCAATGAAGTTCAACGATATTCTTCATCAGGTGAAATTACAGCTGATATTCTTGTTGGAATGTCAGATCAAAATATTGCTTCTCTTGTTGGTTTTCTTAAAACAAAAAACTTTAAAAACATGAGGTCTTGGGTGACTAATAATACAGATGTTGATTCGTCTGTTATATTTAGACGTATTTATGATACACTTTATGACTATGCCCAGCCACAATCAATACCTGCTATTATTTTAATTCTTGCTGATTATCAATATAAGGCGGCCTTTGTTGCTGATAAAGAATTAAACACCGTTGCTTGTCTAACCGAAATTATGGCATCTTCAGAATGGAAATGAAAAAGGTAACACCGTTTACATTTATTAATTCTATTAATAATGGCAAAAAAGATAAGCATCTTTTAGAAGATTGTAAGGCAGACCAATCTCTTGAGATGGCAAATCCCGAATCTCCTGATAAAGCTTATGTGCCATTTGTAATTAATCGAAGCTTATCCTACTTTAAAGATACTGTTATTTTTGCGAATGAAATGAACATTAATCACACTTTGCCTAATCGAATGCAATACGATTTTTATCGCAACATGGTTACAGCAAAGAAAAGGTTTTCAAAATGGGGTAAAAAAGCAAATGCGTTAAAGGATATTGAAATAATTCAAAAAGAATATGGCTATTCTCGAGAAAAAGCCGAAGCTGTTTATCCTATTTTCAACAACAAACAAATAAATATTCTTTATAAGAAACACGACAAGGGAGGAAAATAAATGAAATTTAAAAAAACAAAAACAATTGGTATATTAGCAGCAGCTGCGTTTTCTGTTAAATTGCTTATCCGCAAATTTAGAAATAAAAAGTAATGAGTGTAGAATTTAAAATATCAAAAGAATTTGAAAAAGAAGCTGAAAAGTTAGCAAAGTGTACTAGAAAAATGATGGATCAGGCAGATGAAAAAATCATTTCCCTTTTGGATAAAGCAAAAAAAGAAGAATGGTATACTGGCCCATCAGTTATTATTGAAGAGTTGATGTTTGATTATTGTTTAAACAAGTCAGAAAGATCTTGGTCTAATTATTGCGGATCACATAGTTACCTTCAAGAAGATACCTATTAAAGTATGTGAATATGGCAAAGGTTAAAATTCTATAAATAGTTCTATGAACGAAGATGTTACAGAATGGAAACCTTCTAATATGCTCGAGGTTCGGATTGAAGAACCAGATGACTTTCTTAAAATAAAAGAAACACTTACAAGAATTGGTGTATCTTCTAAAAAAGAACATAATACACTTTACCAAAGCTGTCATATTTTGCATAAACAAGGCCGCTATTTTATTGTGCACTTTAAAGAACTTTTTTTACTGGATGGAAAACCATCAAACTTTACAGAAGACGATTTAGCTCGTAGAAATACAATTACCACTTTACTTTCTGATTGGGGTTTACTTGAAATTGTAATACCTTCATCTGCAAATCCAAAAACATCTTTAAGAGCAATTAAAATTATTTCTCATAAAGATAAAAAAGAATGGAATTTAGAATCAAAATATTCAATTGGTAACATTAAATCGTATAAATAACTTTTGAAAAGCACGAAGCTTTTCAAATCGGATGTCCGAAAGGAGTCCACAACATTAACTCGCTTAAATAAGGAGATAAAAAAAATGACAACATACAATATTCCACACGCGTGGACAGTCGGGTTCGATTCCGTCTTTGACCGAATCGAAAAATTGAGTTCAAAACAACCAACTTATCCACCACACAACGTGGTGAAACACGATGAAGATAGCTTTGAAATTGCTATTGCAGTCGCTGGATTTAGTAAGAGTGATTTATTCGTTGAACAAGAGGAAAATGTTCTTTCCGTCGCATCTAAAGATGTTGATTTAAACGGCAATAAAGAATATATTCATAAAGGAATTGCAACACGTAAATTCAATAAAACGTTTACGTTAGGTGAATACATTGAAGTTTCAAAGGTATCTCTCACTGATGGAATTCTATCTGTGTTTTTAGAGAAATCAATTCCTGAAGATAAAAAACCAAAATCATTTAAAATTGATGACTAATTAAATATTAGCCGATGTAAGTTAACTTAAGCTCCCTTATGCAAAAGTGTAAGGGAGCTTTTGTAATAAATAATATTATGACAATCTTTAATGAAGAAACACAAACATTCAATTTTAACAATAATCAGCAATATGACGATGTAGTGTTCTATGATAAAAAAGGTAATCTCTTTGAGACATTTAGCTCTTTTTCAAATACCATAGTTTCATCCGCAAATGTTTTAGAAAAATCAGTCTTGCAAGATTGGACCAATTTTATTATGTACAAGTGTGTTTAGACATGGTATAATACTTATATGTTACTAGGTGGATTCTATACAAGTGTTGAACGTTTAGCAAACAATCTTCTATATCGTGGCTACGATGACGATGGCAAAAAAATATCTCATCGTATCAAATATAAACCAACGCTTTATCTTAAGTCTAAAAAGCAGAATACATCTTGGAAGTCACTCGATGGTGTTCCAGTAGATCCTATTCAGTTTAGCTCAATGTCAGAGCTAAGGGATTTTCAAAAAACTTATCGCGATGTTCCTGACTTTAAGCTGTATGGCAACGAACGACACATCCCAGCTTTTATTCAAGGGCAGTTTCCAAATGAAATTCCTTATGATCGACGACTAATTGACATCGCTTCTCTTGACATTGAAACATCGTTTGGCGATGGTTTCCCAGAAATTGACAATCCTGTTAATGAGATTCTTACTATTGCACTAAAAAGTTCTAGAGACGACACCTATCGTGTTTGGGGTTTAAAACCTTATGACGAGCAATCGACACAATTGCGTTCTTTAAAGATTGAATATCGTCAGTTTAAAGACGAAGCTTCGATGCTGGAAGCATTTGTCGAATATTGGGCAACGCCAGAAAATACACCTGATATTATTACAGGTTGGAACACCCGCTTTTTCGATATTCCATACATGATTTCTCGAATGGTTTTTCTTCTTGGCGAAGACTTCGCAAAAGGTCTTTCCCCATGGCGCAAGATTGAACGTAGAGATATTCGTGTTCAAGGTAGTGTTCGAACAACCTTTGACATTATGGGTATTCAGCATCTTGACTATATGGAATTGTTTAAAAAGTTTGCTTATACATACGGCAATCAGGAGTCTTATTCTCTTAATCATATTTCGAGTGTAGTACTTGGCGAGAAAAAGCTCGACTATTCTGAAGTTGGTTCTTTACGCGATCTTTATGATGCAGATTATCAAATGTTTGTAGATTACAACATTAAAGACGTCGAGCTCATTGAGCGTATGGAAGACAAACTTGGTCTTATTACTCTTGTTATGACTATGGCGTACCTAGGTGGTGTAAATTATCAAGACACATTAGGTACCTGTGCGATATGGGATTCAATTATTTTCCGAAGGCTAGCTCGTTTCAATATTGCTACAATTCCATCATCTGATAAAACATCAGAAGCTTTTCCAGGTGGATATGTAAAAGATCCTCATGTAGGTATGCACGATTGGGTAATGTCTTTTGACCTTAACTCACTTTATCCAAACATAATTGTTCAATACAATATGTCGCCTGAAACTATCTTAGGAATGCCAGGCGCTGAAGGTGCTGTAGCTTCAAATGGCGCTGTGTTTAGTAAAGCGAAGAAAGGTATTATTCCCGAAATTGTCGAAGAGTTATACGCAAAACGTGTAACTGTTAAAGACGAAATGCTTCAAGCTAAAACTAAACTTGAAACAATTTCAAAAACCCAGCGTAATGAATACCAAACAACCTCAGGGAAAGTTGCACGCCTTGAAACTCTTCAGACAGCAATTAAAATTCTTCTTAACTCTCTTTATGGTGCTATGGGCAACAAATACTTTCGTTACTTTGATCTTCGAATTGCTTCTGGTATTACTCTGACCGGCCAAGCGGTCATCAAACATGGTGAAAAAAATGTAAATACATTTCTGGACAAATTTATTGGCGAAAGTAAAGATCGTGTTATTGCAATGGACACTGACTCGCTTTACATTGGAGTTAACGACATCATTGAAAAGTTTAAACCTAAGAATCCTATAGCATTCCTTGATGAGTTTGGCTCTAAAGCAATTGAACCTATGCTTGAAAAAGCGTTCCAAGAGTTTTCTGATAGTACAAATGCTTATACAAATCGTATGGTTATGAAGCGAGAAGCTATCGCAGATCGAGGTATTTGGACTGCGAAAAAACGTTACATTCTTAATGTACATAACAACGAAGGTGTACAATACGCTAAACCTAAAATTAAAATGATGGGTATTGAAGCAGTAAAATCTTCTACGCCTCAAGCTTGTCGAGAAGCTATGAATCAAATGTTTAAAATCATTGTGACAGGCGATGAAGACAAAACACAGGAAGCAGTATCTCTTTTCAAAGATCATTTTAAATCTCTTCCTGCTGATCAAGTTGCGTTTCCTCGTGGTGTGACTGATATGACTAAATGGTCTAATCGTTCTACTGTTTACACAAAAGGAACACCTATACACGCCCGGGGTGCACTTCTTTACAACAATCGAGTAAAATCATTAGGTTTGGAAAAAAAATATGAACTTATCCAAAATGGCGATAAAATTAAATTTTTGTATCTTCATGTTCCAAATACAATTCAAGAAAATGTCATATCATTTCCGGGGCATTTGCCTGAAGAACTCGAGCTAAATAAGTACATTAATTATGATCTTCAGTTTCAAAAGACTTTTCTTGACCCAATCAAAATTATCCTCGATGCGATTGGTTGGTCAGCAGAACCAAGAGCAGATCTTCAACAATTTCTATTTTAGTATTTACATTAGTAAATATATAAGATATAATACATAAACAAATTAAAAAATATGAGTAAAGATTGGGTACAAGATATTAGTGATATGCATGAAAAGTACGGAGTACGTCCTGCAGTTGAAAAAATGAATAGTTTAGATTTACGCACATTCTTAAACTTTAGAATTAATTTTCTAAAAGAAGAATTAACTGAAACTCAGGTTGCATCAAACAACGCTGGCTATGTTGATTCTGAAGAAGTTGTTGATGGTCTTATTGACTTATGTGTGGTAGCCATTGGCACGTTGGATGCCTTTGGTGTTGATGCGTATAAAGCGTGGGATGAGGTATTTAAAGCAAATATGAAAAAAGAAGTTGGCATTAAAGAAACAAGGCCTAATCCTCTTGGTCTTCCAGACCTGATTAAACCTGAAGGATGGGAAGCACCTTCTCATAAAGATAATCATGGTGATTTAGAAAAACTTTCATAATGTATTCGCTCACAATATTCAATTCTATTTTCGATAATAAAACACATCGAAAAATGGCCTTCCAAGATTGGAAAGGTTTTGAAGACTTGTTATATTCTTTGAGCAAACAGCCTGGTTATAAACCAAAGAAAGGAGAAAGAAAAGATGGCTCGCCGCTTATTACACCAGCTACCTATGATGGGGGCACGACTCGCGCTAATAGGAATGTTATTTCGTGGGCTAGTTGGGTTGCCCTTGACATTGATGAATATGATTCTACGTTCGAAGAAACGATCGAAGCCTTTAAAGGTCATCGATTCGTGTGCTATAGCTCTGCATCTTCATCGAAAGAAAAACCAAAATTCAGAATTGTCTTCCCGCTCACAGAAGAAGTAAAAGCTGATAAGATTAAACATCTTTGGTTTGCGTTAAATAAAGAATACAATTCACTTGGTGATCCGCAAACCAAAGATCTTTCGCGCATGTATTATGTTCCAGCACAATATCCTAATGCGTATAACTTTATTTTTACACATGAAGGACCATTTCTTGATCCGGTAAAACTAATGGCAAAATATGATTTTGTAGAAAATTCAGGAAATTCATTAAGTGATCATTTACCTGAAGCAATTCAAAAAGAGTTGAAAAAGCACTATGAAAGCAAGTTGACAAATACAAATATTAAATGGTCATCTTATCGCGATTGTCCTTTTGTTAACAAGCAGCTTGTTACTGAGTATATGACAATTAATGAATCTGGTTGGTATCATCACATGTATCGAATAATGATGAGTATTGCTGCTAATGCTATTCGTAGAAAATATCCTATCACACCTAACGAGGTTGAATCACTTGTTAGAGAAATTGACAACGAAAATGGAGGGTGGTATCGTGGTAGACCAGTAAAACTTGAAGCTGCTCGAGCCATAGATTTTGCAGTCAAAAGTGTATCTTTTTAGCAGTTTTATACAAAAATGACTTAAATCTGTAATACAAATTAAAAAAAGTGCTATTATTTAGTAAAAAAGTATTTACAGTGGTCATTTTTTGTGGTAGAATATAATCAGAATCAAGGAAAACCCCTTAATAAAAGCTCTATAGTTTAAAAAGTAAAACATTCTCCACGACCTCTTCAACCATAAGTCACCGAAACCCCAATGGTTCGGGCGAGAAAAATAAAGGTGCAATTCCTTTTAGAGCAGCCAATTTCCCATAAGTAATCAGATGAACACCAGTAATCAGATGAACACCAAAAAAAGCCTATTTTTAGTAAAAAAAGTATTTACAAACTACCCATCGTGTGGTAGAATATAATCAGAATCAAGGAAGAAAGTATATTAGTTATGAAAGAAAATAATAACGAGCAGAAGAAGCAAGTGTTGGAGCATATGGATGAGCTTATGAACTGCTTTACTGATAAGCTTAAGGTTCTTGAAGCATTAGATAGTGATAGAGCTTGTAGCGGTTGTGCTGATCTTAATGATCAGCTTGATAGCTTATGGAAGCATCAGACTAAACTTAAGCAAGCTATTTACAGAGGTAAGGATGTTGTCCCAAATGATCTCGCTAAACTCTACAGCTAAAGGAACTCAACTATATTACATCATGAAAGAAAACAAAAAACTAGAGAACGGACTAACTTGGATTAAAAACCACCTCCTGAACTCCCCACCCCCGCGGGAGGAGCTACACATGCTTGTCAAAGAGGCATCTGAGAATTTTAAAGTTGATGTAGATCTTATGCGTCGTAAAGCTGAGTCTTCAATTGTTCACACCATTGATTTGAGTAACTTTATCGAGCTCTAAAATAAATTTTATTATGTTAAAAGAAAAAATGATTAGAAACTACATTGATTCAGGTGAGCATGTTTTCGTCTCGCTCAAACCATTTGATCCTATTGATGAATCCCTTTCCGCAGAAGGTGTTATCAAGCGGTTGGATGCGAATGGATGGTTTCAACTTGAATTCATGGGATCAATAAACGGTTACCATATTAGCCAAGTTAAAAGCATTATAACAGATTAGTCAAGTGAGTATAAACACGGTTAAGCGATAGAATAAGACGTAAAATAATGAACTATTGTGGGAGTAAGGGTGCCCTCAGAGAAAGACCCTCAACTTTAGGAAAACACAAAACAAAATACGGCCCGGTCATTTAACAGGTAAGACCCATCTATATTATACCCAAATCAGTAAAGTGCACTTTACTGTGATGCGCGCTAGCTAGCGTCTATAGAGGGAATGCAGGTTCGAATCCTGCCCGGGCCTGCTCCTAGCAATTAACGAGGCGTCAAAGACTTCACGCCTACAACCTGAAAGGGGGAGGCTAGGTGGGAGTAAAAAAAATATATTATGAAAAAATCAAATCAAATCAAATCGGCTATTGTCGAGGAAGTAATCCAAGATCTCATCCGCGAGATCGAAAGTGAACCGGACGATTCTATAGCACTTCCTATTTGGAAAGTCATGATGAGGTTACGTGAAAAATATTGCCCAGTAGACACTACAAACTTTATTGAGAAATATGGATCGTATGATAATAAAAAAGCAAACTTTATGTAAAAAAAGTATTTACAACTGCCATTTTTTATGGTAGAATATATTCAGAATCAAAAAAGACTACCACAATGAAAACTGAAAAACCACTTGCCACAATAACTAAAGAAAAAACAGATTACGATAAATTCTTAGAGGAACGTAATGCCGCTCAACTATTAAGAGACGAGCTTTGTTGGCTCCTTGGATATATGGATTCCCGCGATGACGTGGTCGTCAGAGATAAACTTAAGAAGGCCTTAAAAGAACACGATGAGAACCGATGCCAATCTTGGCTTTAATATTTTATGAAAGCACATATGAAAAAGCATTATAGCAATAACTATAATAAAACAGTTTCGTGGGATAATGGTTATACGTGTAATTATAACGAATATTTCCAGGTCGAAAAAATGGAAGATATTGGAATGGTTTACCCTTCTCCGCAATATCTTAAAAACAACAAAGAAACACGTGTAACTTTAGGTGGTGGAAATCAAGCATATAGATATGCTACTAATGGAGAAGTCGAGTTCTATGTAGACTTTGAAGCTAAAGCTTTTTGGAGGGAGGATTTTAGATGAATCGCAAAGACAGAGAATTTTTTGAAAATGTCGTATTTGGATGTTTTCTACTTTTAGCGGCTGTAGCATTTATAGCAGTGTTTATAAAACTAATTGAAAATATTTAACACAAATTATCATATTATGAAAAAAACAATATTACTAGGATTTGGTTTAGCCGTTCCTATTTGGGGAGTTACATTTTGGTCAGCACAAAATGCAAAGAGTGTAGAAATCGTAGAAAAGGTAGTGTTGTCTGAACCAGAAAAGGTTGAAGCACACGTCTTTCTAACTAAATGGCAGATTGATAAAATGTCATCTTCCTTCAGCGAAGATTCACACCCTTCCGATACCGTTAAATTTAACAGCATTGTTAGAAAAGATGGAAGCGGTTGGAGGATTTCTTCCACACACTTGGTTAAAGGTTCAGAAAGGTATCCAACACCAAAAGGTCCGTATTACGTGGTTGACTCATCATATGTTGACCACTCGGGAGATTTTAAATCTTGCATCGAATACGCAGATAGCTATAAAGAGTTTCATGATTATATCGTGGTAAGTCCTGAATAAGTAATACTACAACTTAATCGTATGGAGAACACAGTAGAGTTATTAGGACATTATGGATCAGATGAAACAATTGCGTGCAGCGCTTGGACATCAACATCAAGAAAACTGAATGAAGAAAAACGAAAAAGAATTCCGGAGCTCCTCAACATGCTTTGGAGCGAGGGACACGAAACCCCTTTTGAAAAATGCAGCGTTCATTTTCTTATTGATTGTGATATCGCCTCTCATATTCATTTACTTAAGCATAGATTATCTTCGCTTAATGCAGAGTCGGCACGATACAAAGAACTAAAAGAGGATAAAATGTTTGTTCCTGAAGATTGGCCAGCATTTTGGCAGGAAATGTTAGTGTCTTATACACAAAAAGGGAATGAGCTTTACCATCAGTGTGTCGGTGAATTGACTGATACACTAGGACGTAAACGAGCAAAAGAATCTGCCCGCTTCTTTAAGACTTACAATAGCCGCATCCAAGCAGATGTACAATTTAATTTACGTTCTTTCGCCAATTTTATTAAACTGCGTAAAAGCCAACACGCGCAAAAGGAGATTAGAGAAATCGCTGAAAAAATGCTTAACTGTGTTATGCTTATTGAAGGCAATCCCTTTAAACACACACTAAAAAGTTGGCACAAAATTATTTAAAAAAACATTATGAAAAAAGCAGCATTATTATCAACACTTATTCTTTTAACCTCATTTTTAATCAAGTATGGAGTAGAGGCATACGTATCTCGTCCACCCGATTATCCAGACGGCCCAACCGTAAATGCCGATAATTTGTACACGGATTACGCTACGAGTACATTTTATAACTCAGCAAACATGGGTCAAGACAGCTTATTTACGGGAACATCTATTAGATACCACGTTAATGGTGAAATGCTTGCAAAGGCTGGAATTAAAAATGGAAAACTGCATGGCCCGTTTGACTCTTGGTACGAGAACGGACAGAAACATATTTCTTTGGTTTGGAACAATGGAGAAAAATTCAAGAATTTTAAAGCGTATTTTCCTAATGGTAAGCGCATCCCTGGCGATGCTAATGTTCTCGCAGAGCGAATTTTTTCTGGTGAAATCATTGAAGAGTAATTTGTTATTTACAAATACCGCGTAATAGTGTAGAATATAGTTATGCAAACTAAGGATATCCGCGATCTGTTTATTGATCTATATAACACAGAAAAATACGTTACCGATAAAACAGGTGTAAAAACACTTGAAATTGTTGGTGCATCTTTTACTGCTGATGAAGTATCAATATTCGGTACTCCTAATAATGAGTATATCAAAAGAGAAATTGATTGGTATCTTAGCGAAAGTCTTTATGTGTATGACATTCCTGAAAAAACGCCTGAAATATGGAAACAGATATCATCGACAAAAGGCAAGATTAATTCTAATTACGGTCAGCTGATCTTTAGTAAAGAAAACCATAAGCAATACAACCACGTATGCCAGCAACTCTTATGTGATCCAAATTCACGAAGAGCTGTTATGATTTACCAAAGACCTACTATGCATGACGATTTTAGTGTTGATGGTATGTCTGATTTCATTTGCACTAACGCTGTACAATATATGGTCCGTGACAACGCTCTTCATGCTGTTGTTCAAATGCGATCAAATGATGTTGTGTTTGGTTACAGAAATGATTATGCCTGGCAAAAGTTTGTCCTTGATCGTCTAGTAAAAGATCTAAATGATTTTGGTGAAAATACTTATTCAGCCGGTGACATTACTTGGCAAGTAGGATCTTTACACGTATACGAACGCCATTTCAAGTTTATTGATAAGGAAATCGAAGCAAGAAAAAAGGCTGATGAAGTTCAATCTCTTGCTCAATCATCGATGGGTGACTCATGAAGTTTAACGCATCTCAACTAGATAGCGATTTTTATCTCGCTCGAGCTAAGGCAGAGGCGGCCGAAATCTTTTCAAAGACAAGTACCCGTTTAAAAAGGTCATTCAACCAAATTTTAGAAACAACTTTGTACGGCCATGCTCCTGAAGTATTTCTTATAAAAGAAATGGGATTTACTGATGATACTAGAAAATATAAAGACGTTATTGATGCGGAGAATAGTTTTGTAGAAGTAAAAGTAACTGAAGGTGACTATTACGTTCCGTATGTTTTAAAGAGAGCCAACCGTGCTCGTCAAGACGCGTGGAGAGAATACCCGGATATTCTATATATTTTTATCGGAGACAAGGTGACTGCAGACTATAGCCTCCACGGCATTTACTATTGGAATAAAAATAAGAAACAATTTGTTTTACAAAATTGATAAAATATAATATAATAACAGCATGGAAAGTAAAAAAGAATCGATTAAGGTTTTAGAAGAGTGCGCAGATTTACAGATAAAAAAGTCTAATGACTACCAAAATCCTAACTCACGTATAAAACAGACAGATTATTATCCTCGTGGAATTGTGTCAATTCTTGATATTGTCCACGCAAAAGTTCTTCGTATGCAATCCGTTCTTGAGGCAATGGAATACGACACAGAATATACCCAAAACTTTGAATCTTTGGAAGACTCTGCAAAAGATTTGATTAATTATTCTTCATTCATGGTTGCATACATGCGGCATGGTATTGAAGGTCAATCGCCTGACCGCGATTTTCTAAACCGCAAAAAACCTACAGGTCATAAATAATTTTATGAAAATAATACATATATTAGGCAGAGGGATTGAAGGTTGCGGTGTAACACGATTTACATTAGAAATAAAAAATTGGGCCTTATCTAAGGGATGGGATTATAAAATTTATGCAACTAAAGATAAGCGTTGGACTCGGGCTAAATCCCACATTTTAGGAGAAAACGTAATTGAACAAAAATTTGGCAATAAACCTTCTAGAGGTGATAGTGTTTGCGGCGTTGATAATATCATTGAAGATGCAAAAGATGCTGATATGGTAATTATCGGTTCGCTACCATCGAAAGGGCATCCAGATGATTGTATTGAAAACTTTAGTAAGCTTATTAGCAGTATTGATACTAAAGTTGTTATGATTCAACATGATCATAAAATGATGTCAATCCGTAGGAATGCAGTCCTCGACGAAACAATTAAAAAGGCTGATGTTATATTCTCTTATTCTACAAAGAGTCCTTTTATGAATTATTGCAGAACTGTTGGAACAAACGCAGCGCTACACAATTTTTGTAATGGGATTGACATTTCAACAATTAAAAATGAGTATTGGAAATCAATTGAAGAGCAAGATGAAAATCATTTAAAATGGATCGGCCGTAGTGCGTATTGGAAAGGATTTGATGTTCTTTTTGATTTATATGAAAACAACGCAAAAAACCAAGGTTTTCTTTTTACGTTAGAAGGAATGGAACGATCAATTCAGTTTGTAGATATACGCAAAAAATACGATTTTCATCATCCAGACAGCGACTTTGGTTTTAATTTAGAATACGACACTAAGCCATATGTGTTTTCAGCATACAAATACACTGAAATGCTTGAAAGATTATCTAAATGCGCCTTTGGTTTTCAGCTAACATATCTTCAGCCTGAATACATTCAAAATTTTATTGAATTTACTCACTTAGAAATTGTTGCGGCTGGATGCATTCCAATATTTAGAAAGTCTTATGGCGATCATTGCTATCATTTGCAAACTGGTAATGCAATGACTGCTGATAACGATAATGGAACAATTTGGCTAGGAGAAGTTGGCTCAGATCACGCACAAAATATGGAGTTAATTAATCAATTAAGAAAAGATTCTGTAATGCGTGATGAATGGAGACATAAAGCATATGAGTACTATTATTCTCATAATTCGCCTGATTCATCGTTTAATGATTTCTTTAATAAAGTGAAAAAAACAAATAAAGAAACTAATCGTATTATAAACATCGAAGAATTTTTTGCATAAAATGAAAAACAAATATAATTACGCTTCGTGCGTTCCACTTATAGGTGGTGAAACAATCGCAATGGAAAACGCCTTTGAAAAAAGACCTGAGTATATTTTATCGTATTCGCCTTTTCAAGACAACGACTCACAACTTTTAAATCATTATAATAATGAAGTTCCATATTATTTAATTGATCAAGGTGATGAAAAGAAAAGTTATGTGGATGTAGTAAACGCTGTATGTCCATGTGCTGGGTTATCTTCACTTAGTCCATCAGCTTCTATAGATAATAAAGCAAACGATTGGATGGTTGAATCTGCAAAATACGTTTTAGGTAAAGTTAAACCTAAAGTTTTTTGGGGAGAAAACGCTCCTCGTCTTGCTTCAAAAATGGGTGGTCCTATCGTAAAAAAATTAAGAGATGTAGCAAAAGAAAATGGTTATACTCTTCTCTTATATAAAACAAAATCAAAACTTCACGGCCTAAGCCAAACTAGGGACAGATCTTTTTACTTTTTCTGGAAAGGAAAAAGAATTCCATATATGCCTTTTTATCATCGTCCACACGAAAGAATTGAAGATACTATTATAAATTCATTTGTGTCTGATGATGATCCTATGAATAAGTTGACAAACACTGGTAAACCAACAGAAAATCCTTTTTACAAATATGTTTTAGAAGAAATTGAAGGCGGTATTACTCATAGACAATTTTTTGATAAGATTGAAAAAACTATTAATCCTATGGATTATATAGAAAAACATGGTATAGAATATGATAAAGTTGCGGTTTGGATGGAAGACAATGGTTATCCTAAAAAAGCAGAAAGATGCTTGCAGGTTCATAAAAAGCTAAAAGCTGGAGGAAACGTTATGCGCAAATTAACCGAAATACCTAAGGATTACATTGGTGCTTTCGTTGGTCATATGCCAACATGTCTTACACACCCACATAAAGATAGATATCTTACTATTCGTGAGTGTTTAGCGATTATGAAAATGCCAAAAGAGTTTCAACTTCAAGGAGGAAAAAGAAATCTTAATATGATTTGTCAAAATGTTCCTGTTACTACAGCTACAGACATGGCGTTAGGTATTAAAGATTGGCTCAATGGAAAATTAAATAGTCGTGAAGCAGATTTTGCTATCGCTGATAATAAAAAACAAACAATAGAATTTGAGGAAAATGTTCAAACCATTGAATCTTTCATTTAGTGGTGTACAAACAGACAAAACAGTAGTATAATATCTACAAGCTAAAAACAGATATGTCATTATTAGAAAAACTTAAAAAATCATCCCGCTCCGCGGGTGCAGCTGTCCTTTCAGAATCAAAACTTTTTTCTGAAAAAGAATTGACACCAACACCGGTGCCAATGATCAACGTCGCGCTGTCTGGCTCAATCGATGGCGGACTTGCCTCAGGCCTTACAGTATTGGCCGGCCCATCAAAACATTTTAAAACATCATTTGCGCTTTTAATGGCTGCTGCTTATTTGAAAAAACATGATGATGCGGTTCTTATGTTTTATGATTCAGAATTTGGATCACCACAATCTTACTTTGAATCTTTCGGAATTGATACTTCGCGTGTACTTCACACACCTGTTACTAACATTGAAGAACTGAAGTTTGATATTGTACACCAATTAAATGAGATTGATCGCAAAGATAAAGTCATTGTTGTAATTGACTCTGTTGGAAATATTGCTTCTAAGAAAGAAGTTGAAGATGCTGAAAATATGAAATCAGTTGCTGATATGACACGGGCAAAAGCTCTTAAAGGTCTTTTTAGAATGATTACACCAACACTGACTCTTAAAGATATTCCTCTTCTTGCTATTAATCACACATACATGGAACAAGGTATGTTCCCAAAAGCTATTGTTTCAGGTGGAACTGGTGTAATGTATTCTGCTGACAATGTTTGGATTATCGGCCGCCGACAAGAAAAAGACGGCACCGAAATTAAAGGTTACCACTTTGTTGTAAACGTCGAAAAGTCTCGTTTTGTTAAAGAAAAATCTAAAATTCCTATTTCAGTTTCTTGGGAAGGTGGCATTCAGAAATGGTCTGGTTTACTCGATGTAGCTCTAAAAACCGGTCACGTCGTTAAGCCTAAAAACGGTTGGTATCAAGCGAAAAATCCAGCTAATGGCGAAGAGCTCTGCGGAAATGTTCGTGCTAAGCAAACTTTAGAAAAGGCTTTCTGGGAACCAGTTTTTGAAAATACTGACTTTGCACAAGATATTGAAAAGATGTTTAAAATTGGAACAGTAGAAATGGTAATAGAGGAGGTTGAAGATGCCAGCGAATAAAGTAAACGTCGACAGATATATTCAATTTGTTGAAAAAGGTGATAGTGAATTGTATGCATTAAAGGTTGTACAAGGTCCTTATACTGGTGTAATATATACCTATGGTAAAGTTGAAATCAAAGGTACAGTTGATGAACCAGTTGTAAAATTTGACTTTGCAATTAATGAAGTTCCTAAAGGAAAAAAGAAAACTAAATTAGAAAAATCTAAGGCGTTTAAAAATTTTATGGGTGATATCCTTATCACTTTAATCGAAGAAAAAGTTAATGACGAATCTACAGAAGCTGATACTCAAGAATCTGACGAACGATGAAGAATTTTGTCGTCAGACACTACCACACCTCAAGCCTGAATACTTTGAAAACGAGTATCGGCCTGTGTATGAACTAATACTCCAATTTTTAGGTAATTACAACAAATTACCAACATCATCTGCACTGGATGTTGAGTTTCAAAAGTCTGATTTTATAAATAAGTCAAACAAGAATGAGATTCATAATTTAATTCTTGATTTGTGTAATCATGAGAAGATTGACAGAGAATGGCTACTGAACTCTACCGAGGAATGGTGCAAGAATAGAGCAGTCTATCTTGCTATCATCAAATCTATAAGCATCATCGATGGAAAGGAAACACAACTAACAGATGGTGCAATCCCCGGAATATTATCCAAGGCACTCCAAGTGTCTTTTGATACAAATGTCGGCCACGACTATTTTGAAAATTCAACCCAACGATACGATTTCTATCATGCTCAAGAAGATAAAATACCGTTTGACATATCGCTCCTTAACACCATTACAAAAGGTGGTGTTTCGAATAAAACTCTTAACATCATATTGGCAGGTACGGGTGTGGGAAAAAGTTTGGCGATGTGTCACTTCGCTAGTGCCAATCTCGCCGCTGGACTCAACGTATTATACGTTACTCTCGAAATGGCAGAAGAAAGGATTGCTGAGCGAATCGATGCTAATTTACTTGATGTCCCGATTGATCAACTTGAGACGTTGCCTCAACAACTTTTTGATACCAAAGTTGACAAACTCAAGGAGAAGTCTAGAGGCAAACTTATCGTAAAAGAATATCCTACAGCTACAGCGCATGTCGGCCATTTTAGAGCTTTGTTTGATGAGCTAAGGCTTAAGAAAAACTTTAAGCCTGATATAGTTTATGTCGATTATCTTAACATTATGGGATCATCGCGCATTAAAGGGTTGGGTGGCTCTGTTAATACGTACTCGCTTATTAAAGCAATTGCTGAAGAACTCAGAGGTTTAGCTGTTGAGCACGATGTTCCAATCTGGTCAGCTACTCAAGTTACTCGTTCAGGTTTTGGTAATACTGATGTTGAGTTGACAGATACTTCTGAATCCTTTGGTCTTCCTGCAACCGCTGATTTAATGCTTGCCCTTATTTCCACCGAACAGCTGGAAGGTATGAATCAACTTATGGTAAAGCAACTTAAAAATCGATATAACGACCCAACACAGAACAAAAGATTTGTTGTTGGTATTGATCGATCTAAAATGAGACTATACGATGTTGAAGATTCAGCTCAAACTTTATCTAGTGATGAAATTACAACATCTGCAGCACCTTGCGGAAATAGCGACTTTTCAGCCTTTAAAATATAGATATTGTTCATTTGAACACCAAAATAGGTGTATTTTCTAGAAAAAAAATATGTACAATGGCTAGTTTTTATGGTAGAATCTATCTAGATAGTAATGGTTAAAGTATCTGGATCCGGAAAAAATAAAAGGGCCGAAGTAAAATCTCTAATCGAGTTTTGTGTAGACAAGCTTATGCCGAGACTTAAAGACAAATTAGCAATTGATGTAACACTAATTGCTAATCTTACAGAAAAGGAAGGCCTTGCTGGAGATTGTATATGGAATGATGATTCGTGTAATCGTCCTAGAGAGTTTATAATACGTGTTGATTCTACACAAGATCGTGATGATATGATGGAAACTGTTGCTCACGAAATGGTTCACGTAAAACAGTATGCCAGAGGAGAGCTTAAAGATTTTTCTGCTACAGACGCAGTTTGCAAATGGCAGGGGAAAGATATCAATCTTTCAAAGTTAAACTATTATGATCATCCATGGGAGATTGAAGCCCACGGCCGTGAAAAAGGATTGTACATCCAATGGGTTTCTTCAGAGATTTAACATTAATCATATCGTCAAGTGTATAAATATTATAAATAGAAATACTACTTAATTTATGGGGAATCATGTTAACATTTAAAGATTACGAAATTTTATCGGATACTATGACAGAAGCAACAGTGAGTGCTTCTAAATACGGAGAAGGATCATTCTTCATTTTAAAGACTCAAAAGATTGATGCTTTTAATAAAAAACTCGCTGGAAAAATTAACTTGCCACCTTCGCCGGTTTTTAGTAAATTAGATCCCAGCAAAGTTCCTTCTGATGCTATTATATTTGGTAATCCTAAGGACGAATTAAGAGCTGCATTTAATATTTTAGACGGTCCAGATGGAAAATCATATGGTGCAGTTGCATGGTATGAAAAAGCAGTTGATAACTATTTTAACAATTTAAAAATAGGATCAGACATAAACTGGGGAAGAGACACACCAACACTAGAAACAGTTCAGTGTATTGGTGTTTTTTATAAATCAGTAGAAGCCGATGCTGAAGACAGAAGCCGCGTAATTAAAAATGTAAAGGATATTCTTAACAACGGCCAAGATTGGGATACTAAAGGGAAGTCAGGTCTTCTTTCAAAACTTGACACAATGACTTCCAAGAATTTTAATGAATTGATTGGACTAATCGCTGGTATGAGTGATTTTATGAGTCTTATTGATTTTAAACCAAACATTATCCATGGAAGAATTAATGACTATTATTCAGCTGAAGAAGAAAACGAAAACGTTGAAATAACAGGCGTTAAAGCAAATACTGCAGACATGATTATTTCTTCCGCTGATGCTAATAAAACGATTGAGGCAATGAAAAGCGACTCATTCACATTTGATAAAAACGGATTAATTACTGGAAAAAATAGTAAGATTAAGCTTATACAAGTATCTTTGAAAAAATCAGCTAATAAAGCACAACTTGGTAAGGTTACAGCGTACCTTATTCAGAAATACGGTTTACCTTCTTACGACGATTACTTCACCGATATTGTCAACGAATCAATTGTTATTGATGAAGGTGTTATCGATTTTATTAAAACTGCTTACAGTAAAGTAAAGGATGTTTTTTCAAAAGTTTCTGCAGCAGTTACTAATTTCTTTAGTAATATTATGAATAACTTTAAAAAGGTTAATTCTAAAGAGAAGAAAAAAGTTTTTTCACGTTATCAAAAGCTTTTCAATTTAGGAAAAAGGGATATGTTTATCCTTGAAAGTTATGCTGAAAACCCAAATATTATTCTCGAAAAAAAGGCTGAACAAACTTTGAACAGCAAGCTTGAAAATATTAAGATATCTAACGCAAATAAACTCGTTAAAGAAGTTAGAAATAAAAAGAGCGAAATTATTAATTTGTATAATACTAAAGATTATCTTATACATAAAGCCGGGAGTAAGATTAAGAACTTTAGTGACAAAAGCGAATTAAACATCGATGTTATTTCAAAACTTCTTTCTAATTCGTATTCATTGGCATCTGTACAATCTATTATTGGTACAGCGAAAACAGACGAAATTATGTCTGCGGTGATTGACATGCATAAAGAAGTATTTTTCGGTAAGACATCTCTTCCTCTATATAAAGTGTATGGAAAGTCAGGAGGTAAGTCATGGGAATATTTGGGTTCAGCTGACGAATATGTTGAAAAGAAAAAAGAAAAACTTAAAGACGTTCAATTTCCAATTTCAGGCATTAGGATGAATACACAAGATAATAAATATTTAAATATCGATCTGTATGTTGTAAGTGACGTTGTGGACAATCAAATTTTTTATACAGCATTCCGCACTGGAACCAATGCATCAGGTAGATTCTCCTTTAACTTTGAAGGAACTAAAAAAATATCGCACGAACAATTTATTAAATTTTTAAAATGAACCAAAATGTACTAGAAGCACTTGATTTTCATTACGAAAATAGCATCCCACTAGCTAATAATATTTTTAGACCTCATTCTGAAAATTATTACAAACTTTTTAGTTATGCACGTATTCTTAAAGAGTCTTTAAATTTAACTGATTTTGACGAGTATTTGTTATCAACAGACATTGGAAATTTTGGAATTTACGAAGGAATTGAAGTTCCTTTAGATCATCCATTCATCAATGAAGCAGAATACAAAGGTAATAAGGTTGATTTGAATCAACCTAAGCGAGGCGGAAGTAAGAAGTTTTATGTTTATGTTAAGAATGATAAAGGCAATATCATAAAGGTTGAGTTTGGCGATACATCAGGCCTTGATGTAAATTTCGCTGATGATGGTGCAAGGAAATCTTTTGCTGCACGTCACAAGTGTCATCTTAAAAAAGATAAAACAAAAGCAGGATATTGGTCGTGTAATCTCCCACGATACGCATCTGAACTAGGTCTTAAAAACGGAGGTAATTTTTTCTGGTAATGAGTAATCCATATACAGACACAAAAGAAGGTAATGCGAACATTCGTATTTTTGAAGCCGCAGTAGATTCGAAAGAACTTGTTTGGCATCGTGATAAACAAAATCGGCGAGTTACTATTTTAGAAGGTGAAGGCTGGTCGTTTCAAATGGATAATAATATTCCAAAAAAATTGGTTGTAGGCGATGTTATTAATATTCCTAAAATGGAATATCATCGTATATACGAGTCAGGATCTACCAATCTTAAAATTTTAATCGAAGAACCACCTATGAAATCATTTAAAGACTATATTTCAGAAGCTTCCCGCGCTGGCAAAAACACACACATGACACATATCGAAGATCGTGTTATTTACGGTGGAGTCAAGGGAGCGAGAGAATCAATTCTTGCTCTCCGTTCTTTAAGAGATATGCTAGCTGGTAAAGTTAGTTCTTCAACTAATGTTACTGAAAAATGGGACGGTGCACCTGCGGTATTTGCCGGAATTGATCCTTCAGATGGTAAGTTTTTCGTAGCAAAAAAAGGTATTTTTAATAAAGATCCAAAGGTTTATAAGTCAGAGGCCGATGTGAGAAACGATACATCTGGCGACTTAGCAGACAAATTAGTAATCGCATTCAATGAACTTAAAGATCTTGGTATTAAAAACGTTATTCAGGGAGATATTATGTTTACAAAGGGAGACCTTGAATCTGAATCTATCGATGGTGAAAAGTATATTACATTTCAGCCTAACACCCTCGTGTATGCAGTTCCTTCCGGCTCTGATTTAGCAAAGACAATTTCAAAGGCTAATTTAGGAGTTGTATGGCATACAACTTACAAAGGTGATAGTTTTGAATCTATGACTGCATCTTATGGTGTAGACGTTTCTTCTCTTAAAAAGAAAAAAACAGTTTGGTATCAAGACGCTGATCTTAAAAATCTTTCTGGTACCGCAACATTAACTAAAGCGGATACTGAAGAAGTTACTGAGCAACTTTCAAAAGCTGGTAAAATCTTCCAAAAGATTAAGTCGACAACTCTTAACGAGCTAGAGAATAATCCAGAACTTGCTACTAAACTTGAGACATTTAATAACACACTAGTAAGAAAGCGTGAGCGTATTGAAAATACTGCAAAGCATGTAAATGATCTAATTGCTTGGTTTGATAAAAAACATAAAGCCGAGTACAAAAAGCGCAAAAGTGATAAAGGCAAACGAGATATAGCACTGAAGAATGAAAACGAAATGAAATTCTTTTCTAAGGAAAATAGAAAGAACCTTGATATGATGTATCAACTAATGAATGCAATTATTGATGCCAAGTTGATTATTATAAATAAATTAGATAAGTTAAAGGAAATTGACACTTTCATTAGAACAAAAAAAGGTTTTAAAGTAACAGGTTCAGAAGGATTTGTTGCGATTGACTATAACACTAATGGCGCAGTTAAACTAGTTGACCGATTAGAATTTTCTACAAATAATTTTTCACCAGATGTTATCAAAGGATGGGAACGATAAAAAAAATAAACAATATTAAAGGCTTTAAACAGTTTAATGAAGACAGCGTAAAGGCAATAGTTTTTACGTTTGGAAGATTTAATCCACCTACTGTTGGACACGGCAAGCTTATAACCAAGGTAGCTGCAGCAGCTATTGGAAATCAGTATCGTATATATGCTTCGCAATCTAATGATTCTAAAAAGAATCCTCTTAAATATAAAGAGAAAATTCGTGTTATGCGCAAAATGTTTCCAAAACACGGAAGAAACATTATTGAAGATAAGAATGCAAAAACTGCATTGCACATCGCTTCTATTTTACATGACCAAGGTTTTACAAAGCTGACTATGGTTGTTGGCTCTGACCGCATAAAAGAATTCCAAAAACTTCTTAAAAACTATAATGGTGTAAAAGGCCGCCATGGATTTTATGATTTCAATGATGGTATAGAAGTTATTTCAGCCGGTGAGAGAGATCCTGATGCAGAAGGTGTTGAAGGAATGAGTGCTTCTAAGATGCGTTCAGCAGCAATCGACGGCGACTTTAAATCTTTCAGCCAAGGATTACCAAAGGAGTATGGCGAAGACATGACACTGTTTAATCTAATTCGAAAAAGAATGGGCTTAAAAGAAAAGGTCAGCTTTCGTAAACACATTCAACTTCCAAGTTTTTCAGAAAAAAGAGAGCAGTATATTTCAGGCGAAATATTTAATGTCGGAGACACTGCTGTTACTGAGTCTAATGATGAAATCGTAATTAAAGAAAGAAAGTCAAATTACGTTATTGATTCAAAAAACAAAAAACATTTTATTGAAAAAATCAATCCTTCTTATAAAAAAGATTTGTCAAAATCAACTACGGCAAAACGCCAAGCTCAGTTTAATAAGCAGGCTAAAATGGACGATGATGATCCTAAAGCTTATAAGAAAGCCCCAGGAGATGCTCGAGCAAAGACAAAGGTTTCTAAGCACACAAAGGCATATCATAAAAAATTCGGTAAAAAAGAAGCCTTGGATCAAGGAACAGATGAGTTAGTTAAAGCGTACAAAAAGCTTACACCTCTCGAAGAAAAACAAATTGCTGGTCTTAAGAAAAAAGCAGAAGAATCTGGTATGCCATATAGTGTATTGAAAAAGGTGTTTGACCGCGGAATGGCCGCATGGAAGACCGGCCATCGTCCAGGAGCAACTCCTCATCAGTGGGCGTATGCACGAGTCAATTCTTTTGTTACAAAGAGTAAAGGCACATGGGGTGGAGCCGATAAAGACTTAGCAGCAAAGGTTAGAAAAGAATCAATTGAGGAAGAAGCTGTGTGTCCTCCGGCAACACAAGATTTAAAAATAAATACAAAAAATCGAGATGCCACAATTAAAGAGTATAATTATGGTCCTTTAAATGTTGATGAACCTGGCACTTATTGGAAAGATATTGCTAAGTATTGGAAAACAACTGTACAAGCTGCGCAGAAGTCAATCTGTGAAAATTGCGTTGCCTTTGATATCTCTCCTAGAATGAAAGATTGTATGCCTGGTGAAACATCTGATGAAGATGGTGAACTTGGTTATTGCTGGATGCATCACTTTAAATGCCATTCTGCTCGAGCTTGTCATACGTGGGCTAAAGGAGGTCCAATTGACACTGATAAAATTTCAGCTGAATGGGCTAAGAGAGCAGGCAAAGACTATTTTAAAGAAGATACCAAAACATTTTCGGAAGGACCAGGCAAATATAAAGGAGAAACTTGGGAAGACGGTTTTAAAAGACGTGTAGTAAAAACAACAAAGCCTGAACATAAAGAAAAAGGTTACAGTTGGCGCATTAAAGGAAAGGAGCGGGACGAAATTTCAATTAAGCTTTATAAAGAAAAGCCTGATTTTAAAGAATTTGAAAATCAAATGAAACGAGTCGCTGGCCATGAGTTTGGTGGTTAAAAATATCAAACATTATAAATAGTAAAATAATTATATGAATCAAGGAGACAATAAACGTTTAGATCGAATTGAAGAAAAAATTGATAAAATGACTGCGGCTGTTATTGCTTTAGCTCGTGCTGAAGAAAAAATTGTTAGTCTTGATGAAACAACCAGAATGATTCTTAATAAAATGGTTGATCAAGACAAACGTTTACGAACACTTGAAGCGACGCAATTAGATACAGAATCAACTATTAAAACTGTAAGAGCCGTTGCTTTTACAACAATATCTGCGTTAATTACAAGTGCTGTCGCAGGAATAATTTGGTTATTGTCGGGAGGAAAATAGTATGATAAGCTTTAAACAATTTTTGCTTGAAAAGCCATTAAATCCTGCGCAAAGAATTGCTAGAAGCCGTACGATGAAAAGGTTGATGCCAAAAATTCAAATGAAAAGAAAGCTGGCAATGAAGAAAAAAGCCTCCTTTGATCAGTTGAAAGCAAGATCCGTTAAAAAGGCTACAGACATTGTTAGAAAAAAATTAGCTAAAGGTGACTATTCTTCAATGACATATTCTCAGAAAATTCAAATTGACAAAAAACTCGAAAAGAAAAAAGGACTAATAAAAAAACTTTCTAAAAAACTTATTCCAGCTATAAAACAAGCAGAAGCTGATAGAATTAAAAAAGCTAAAGAAAACTCATAACAATATAAATAGAATTATGTACCAAGACGATTTAACGAAAAAAATTGCCAACGCGGCAAAAGAAGTACTTGAAAATAAAAAAGTAAAAGAAACTGAGGTTCAGCCTTCAGACAAAGACTTTGTCGATCTTCATTCGATTGATAAAGGAAAGCGTCGTGGCTCAACTCCTCTTACGGAAAAAGATATTGACGAAGCAAATGAATTTACTAAAGCTGCCGCAAAAGCCGCAGTTGCTGGTGATGACGAGTTTGAATTTGACGGTAAGAAATTCCCTACTGAAATGGATGTTGAAGTAGCCAAGAAAATCCTTGGTGAGTCAACAGAGCTTGATGAAGCTACCATGAGCTCAGGCGTAAAAATGGCAGGTGAACGCATTTATGCTTTAGAGAAACAACTAAAAGTCGGATCAGCGGTAAATAAGGGTGTTAACAAAGCACTTGGAGGAAAGTACGATGGTGACTTTAAGGATATGACGAAAGCTATCGATAAAGTCATTTCTGTTTGGGAAGAAATTGAGTTTCAGTACGGCCAGAGTGAGTCAACTAATGTTGACGAATCAGTCGATCTTGATGAAGCATATATTGACGTTGATACTGCCGATCCAAAATCAATTGAATTTGCAAAGCTGATGAAAAAGTATCGTGTTAAAGGAAGAATTATAACAATGAAAGGCCCTGGCGGTGGAATGCCATTGGTTAGGCTTACTGGTAAAAAGAAAGACCTAGAAGGCATTTTAAAAGATCCTAAAGGTTGGCAGGATGACGGATTCCTTGCAGGATTTATTGAGGAATCGGCCAATCCTGGAAAGGCTATCGAAGAAGCTATAAAAGGACTTTCTGAAGAACAAATCGATGAGCTTATTGGTGGATTGCTTAAAAAAGGAGCTAAGGCTTTAGGCAAGGCTGTAAAAAGTCGTGTTACTAAATCCGGAAGACAAGATCGTGCTGACAAAAAACACAAGTTAGACGTACGAGGAAAAAAACTTGAAATAAAGAAAAAAATTAATGACATTTTAGATAAAAAGAGTAAAGCTCAAAAGAAAAAAAGAGATGTCGAAAAAGACTCAAAAGCTGCTAAAGCACTTGATGACAAAATTGATGGATATAAAACACGTATTGATCAACTTAAGGATAAAATGAACGATATTGTTGAAAGCGATATTGAAGAATCTAACAGTTGAAAAGATAAAGTAGAATCTGAGTCTCAGGTTGATGAAGCAGTTAGACCAAACGATAAAGTTTTTGTTAAAGGAAAAAACAGAGATGGTAAAACCATAAGTTATTTTGCGTTCGGTGCATCTTTTAAAGAAGTTAAAGCTTTTAGGAGGGCAATAAAGAAACTGCTATCTGATCACGCTCAGAAAAAATTTGATGTTTATGTTGATGGAAATTCAGACCTTGTAGATTCTGATTCAAGCAAAACGATTGTTAGATTTGATGACAAAATGACAGTTGCTGACGTTGCTAAAGCTGTCGAAGAGTTTATCAATAAAGAGTATCCTCCAAAGAAAGCTGCTCCTGCTGTTGACTATAAAACAGACACACGTACAATTGTTACAGCCGATGATGAAAAAGCAAAAGAGCTTAAGAAAAAATATCACGGCAAAGGAACTAAAGTACGAATTATGAAGAGAAAATCTGGTAATAAGGTATACATCGATTCTAAAACATCTGAAATTCATAAAGCAATTAATGATGCATTAGCTGATGAATTGAATTAAACAACAAAAATAAAATGACATTTGAGTTAATGACTGATGGAATAACAGCTATTGTTCTTTTGTCGTGTGTTTCCTTATTAATAATGAATATGCGTCAATAGACTTGCAGTATAAAGGTTAGATAAATAACTTATATGGACAAACTATTTGACGAATTAACAAGTCAAAATTTTGAATTATTTGCTGCTAAATATTACACTAATAAAAGGTGTCTTACTATGGATGAATTTTACGGTGATTTATCAACATTTAAATACATAGTAAGATTGCTTAGGAGATACAGAAGTTCTGGCAAATTACAAGAAAAACTACTTTTAAACCACTTGATTTTAATTTACAATGTTTTTGAAATACACGCTGCAACACGGATGCTTTTCTTTAGAGTTGATGAAAATTTGTGGCCAGCGCTTAAAACATTTATGATTTATTTAAATTATTTACAACCGAACACTTATCAAGATATAAATATTGATTTGAGTATAGCTAACAAACTGAAAGAAATATAACTATGGGATTATTTAGAGGACCAGACTTTTTTTACGCATTACGATTTCTTCGTCTATTAACGATGCCGTGGATAAAAACCGACGCGTTTAAACAGGGCATTGTAGACGATCAAGGAGTAAAAGTTAAAAAACCTGAAACACCTAAAGAAAAGTCATCATACACAATTTTTCATAAATTAGTATTCAATATTCGAAGGCTTTTGGGAAAAATCCCGTTAGGCAAAAGTACAATAGCACGTTACGCCGCGGCATTGTATCTCATTAAGGAACATACAAAAATTAGCGATGAACGTCTAGTTAAGATCCTTAAAGAAACAAATGGTGTAGATCTTTCGGAATATAAGCCAGACTTAAATGAATGGTATTTGACCGAAGACGGAAATATAGAAAAGGGAAAATATGCACTTGTCCGTGACATAGCATTACCAAAGACCGGAGAAATTTTAGCATTAAAAGGGTCTATGGTAGAAACAACGGAATCTCAACCGCATGGCTCAGTGTTGGGTCATGCGGTATTTAAAGTTAAACACGTTAAAACACAACAAACAGTATACGTTACACAGGAAGATATCGCTAGATGAAAAAAGAAAATATGACCACGTCGGCAGTTGCAATTACCGACAAACCGTTAGGAGCCGTAGTAAAAAGAAAATATCGTGTTTTTGATGTTTCTATGGAGACTTTTAGAAAGTTCGAAACCGGCCGTACAAAATATGAACGGTGGTCAAAATTTATTAATGAAGGCGAGAAAAATATTGTCGATTATTATAATCGAAATAAGGACGCTGTGATTGTTTTACGTAACGCAGAAACTGGAGCTTTACGTGCTCTATATAATTCAAAATAAGTAAAAATAGGTTTTACTTATCTGCTTTAATGTGTTATAATAATTAACATCAAATCACCGCTATGTCTATATTCGAAGAACAACAATCTCGTAAACCAAATTTATATCCATGGACAGAACAGTTCATTGAATCCATGCATAACGGATTCTGGACTGATAAAGAATTCTCTTTCACGTCTGACGTTCAACAATTTAAAACTGAACTTGACGATCAACAAAGAGAAATTATTGTCAGAACACTTTCAGCTGTTGGCCAAATTGAAGTCGCAGTAAAAACTTTCTGGGCTAAACTAGGAGAGAATCTTCCACATCCCGCGCTTCAAGACTTAGGTTATGTAATGGCTAATACTGAAGTGATTCATAATAACGCATATGAAAGACTTCTTACGGTGCTTGATATGGAAGATGTGTTTGAAGAAAATTTAAAACTAGACTTTATTCAAGGTCGTGTTAACTACTTACGCAAATACACACACAAATTTTATAAGAGCTCTAAGAAACAGTATTTGTATGCCCTCACACTTTTCACACTGTTTGTAGAAAACGTATCTCTCTTCTCTCAGTTTTATATTATTAACTGGTTTGCACGTTATAAGAATGTGCTAAAAGACACTGATCAACAAGTTAAGTACACACGAAACGAGGAGAATATACACGCTCTTGTTGGCATGAAAATCATTAACACGATTCGTGAAGAAAGCCCTGAATTATTTGATGAAGAGCTAGAAGAAAGAATTCGAGGAGAGGCCGTAGACGCATTTACAGCCGAAAGTAAAATAGTTGATTGGATGATTAATGGAATTGATGAGCCAGGATTAAACGCCACTATTGTTAAAGAGTTTATTAAAAACCGTATTAACTCTTCTTTAGATCAAATTGGTTTCGAACCCGTATTTGAAGTAGATGACACTCTTTTAGAATCGACTATGTGGTTTGAAGAGGAGCTTCTTGGAAATAACATGACTGATTTTTTCCACTCACGCCCTGTTGAGTATTCGAAGAAAAGTCAGTCTTTTGACGAGGACGATCTCTTTTGATTTTAAATTTTTTGCTATTATAATATTATGAATGACATTTATTGGTTAAACAAAGACAGTCGGCAGTTCCTTGAAAGGGGCTATCTACTTCCTGGTGAAAGTCCAGAACAGCGCATTATTGACATTGCGAATAAAGCCCAAGAATATCTTGGTGATGATAGTTGGGCTGAAAAGTTTATTGACTATATGCACAAAGGATTCTATTCCTTATCATCTCCTATTTGGTCTAACTTTGGGAGAGATAGAGGTTTGCCGATCTCTTGTTTTGGATCTTATATTCCAGATGATATGGAGAAGATTCTTGGTAAGATTGCTGAGGTTGGAACTATGTCTAAAGTCGGCGGAGGAACTTCTGCGTATTTTGGCGATGTACGTTGTAGAGGAGCAGAAATTTCTAGCGGAGGAAGTGCTACTGGAGTTCATCACCAGTTAACAGTATTTGATTCTTTAACAAATTACATTTCACAAAGCAATGTCCGACGAGGATCATTTGCGGCTTATTTGCCGATTGACCATGGCGACATTGAAGAGTTTTTAGGAATTAGAGGTGAAGGAAATGCTATTCAAGATCTTTCTATTGGTGTTACTATCAGTGACGAATGGATGAAAGAAATGGTTGCAGGTGATAAAAAGAAAAGATCTATATGGGGTAAGGTTATTAAGAAGCGTTATGAGTCTGGGTATCCTTACATATTCTTTTCTGATAACGCTAATAACGCCGCTCCGGAAGTTTACAAAGATAAAGGTAAACGTATTCACGCTTCAAATTTGTGCACTGAAATATTTTTATCCGCAGAAGAAGACGAGTCATTTGTGTGTGATCTATCTTCTCTTAATCTTGCTAAGTGGTCAGAAATTGTTGAAACCGACGCTATTGAAACATTGACACAGTTCCTTGATGCTGTTATGACTGAGTTTATTAACAAAACTCGTGGAGTTAAAAATTTAGAATCACCACATAAGTTTGCTATGACTCAAAGAGCTCTTGGTATAGGCGTACTAGGTTGGCATTCATACTTACAACAGGAAAGTATTGCTTTTGAGTCCATGGAAGCTAAGCTCCAAAACTCTCTTATTTTTAAGACTATTCAAGAGAGGACAACTGCAGCTTCTAAAGAAATGGCTATTGAATATGGTGTACCATCTCTTATGGAAGGTTATGGTTTACGTAATAGTTGCTTAGTAGCTATTGCTCCTACCACAAGCAGCTCTTTTATTCTAGGTCAAATTAGTCCTTCAATCGAACCTCTTAATAGTAATTACTTTACAAAAGATCTTGCTAAAGGCAAGTTTACCTACAAAAACCCAGAGCTTACTAAAGTTCTAATTAGCTACGATAAAAACGATAACTCTACTTGGAGAAGCATATTGCAAAAAGGTGGTTCTGTACAGCATTTGAAATTCCTCTCTGACCACGAAAAAGAAGTATTTAAAAACTTCGGTGAAATATCTCAGAAAGAAATTCTTATCCAAGCAGCACAACGCCAAAAATACATTGATCAAGGGCAGTCTATTAACATGATGGTTCCACCTTCGACTAAACCTAAAGAAGTTAACGAACTACTTGTATGGGCATGGGAAAACGGGATTAAGTCATTGTATTATCAGCGTAGCGCAAACCCTGCTCAAGAGCTTGCACGCTCACTAAACGAATGCACTACGTGTGAATCATGACAAAAGAACAAGTTAATTGCCAAAGCTGCTCTGCAGATTATTATATTATGTGGAGTGATGATTTAGAAGACGATTACGGAAACCAAGTAGTTCCTGAGTACTGTCCTTTTTGCGGATCAAGTCATATTTGTGTTGAAGAAGAATATTTACTTGAAGAAGACTAATGTACACATACAAAATTAAAGAAATCACAAAGGTAGTTGACGGAGACACAGTCGATGTTATTATTGACTTAGGCTTTGGTATAACTAAAAAAGAACGCGTACGAATTGCTGCAATTGACGCTCCTGAGTCACGGACCCGTGACCTATACGAAAAAAAGCTAGGATTAGAAGCAAAACACTGGCTAAAAAAACACGTTGAATACTGTGATAGTGTTATTATTAAAACTGAAAAGGAAGGCAAATACGGCCGTATTTTAGGTTGGTTATACACAGATGAATTCAGCATTTCTTTGAATGAAGTAATGGTAGAAAAAGGTTATGCTTGGGTATATGATGGAGGAAAGAAAGAAAAGGATTATGACGAGTTAAAAGAAAAAAGAATTGCAGATGGATCGTGGATTAAATAGCTGTTTTGTATAAATAGAATTGAGTATGTGTGTAGTAGCGGTAAAATATATGAATGGTTACGGCTGGATCGGTGCAAAAAACCGTGACCGTAATTATAAAACAGATGTTGTAATTACACAATCTAATCGTCACGGTTTACAACGCTTATACATTGATGACAAACTAAGTAGATGGAGCGAAGGAGTCAATGAACATGGGTTAGCAATTATATCTGCGTCCTTTTCTGTTAAAAGCGACGAAAAGGAAGGCGATAAGATTATTTTAAAAAGAAAAAATAAGCGAGACAATATTGGATATTATTCTCCTGACGGAAGGGCAATTAGAAAAGCTCTTTTGGCCAAAACACCTAAGGAAGCTTTAGATCTACTTGTTGAACTTAAATTGGCTGGTGCTACATATGTCTTTAATGAAAAAGATTGTTATGTTCTTGAGGGAGGATTTACTGTAAGAAAAGATGATGCTACTAAAGAAAATCCAAGAGAGTACAAATACGTTATAAGCAAAATTTCAAAAGACGAACCGTGTTCGTGTAGAACAAACCACGGTATTACAATGAAGGAACTTGGGTATCATAAAAACCCAACCGATGAACGTTTAGTTAAAGCCCGTGAAAGTAGCGAAAAACGTTTAGAATACGCAAGGAAGTTTGCGTCAGCTGATATTTCAGAACCAGGAGAACTCATTGATCAAATCGCAAAATGTCCTGATAAAGACGTTTTCATGAATCCAATGAGAACAGGCAATATTAAAAAAGGTGAGATGGTGACAACTGGACAATTGTTGATTGTACCAAAGGAAAGAACACTTCATTATAGACCAATATACTCTTCAGTTTCTTTTGATTACGACCGCTTAAGTGGTCCTGAAGCAAAAACTTTTTTTGAAATTATTTCATCCCGTAAGCTCTTATCCTTTAAAGAGTTCGCGCATAAATAACTTTATGTGGATTTATAACGGAGAGGAATTTACCTCTGAAATGATCGAATCATACCATGGATTTGTGTATGAAGTAACCGATACTCATAATAAAATGAAGTATATTGGTAAGAAAAAGTTTTGGTCTAAAGTCACCCGCCCTCCTCTTAAAGGCAGAAAAAACAAAAGGAGATCTATAAAAGAGTCGGATTGGCAAAAGTATTATGGTTCGAATGAAGAAGTAAAGACACTAGTAGAGGAGTTTGGACCTAGCAGATTTGAAAGAACCATACTAAAATTGTGTGTTTCTCCAGGGCAAATGACATATTTCGAAATGAAAGAGCAAATTGACAGAGAAGTGCTTTTTAAGCCAAATGAGTACTATAATGCCTTTATTGGCGGTAAAATCCATAGAAAACACGTTTTTAAGGAAAAATAGTATTTACAATGGTTAGTTTTTATGGTAGAATATATCCATAACAAACAGAAAACTATGATTATTGTTGACTACTCAGGAATTGCAATTGCGGCTATTTTTTCTCAAGATAGACCGGAAGAAATTGAAGAAAGCCTTATTAGGCACATGATTCTAAATCGTATTAGAATGTATAATACTAAGTTCCGTGAAAAATACGGAGAAATGGTAATTGCTTGTGACAGCTCGTCCTGGCGTAAAGAAACATATCCGCAATACAAAGCTAAGCGCAAGACCAGCAGGGATGAATCACCATTAGATTGGGGCCATTTCTTTACGCTAATTAATAGTATACGAGACGAAATCAAAGAACACACACATTATCCTGTGGTTCAAGCAGATCGAGCAGAAGCTGATGATGTCATCGCAGCACTGGTTGAATCAACACAGGAGTTTGGCAAATCAGAGCCTGTTATGATTGTGTCTTCTGATAAAGATTTCTTTCAACTTCAACGCTATTCTAACGTTAAGCAGTTTAGCCCAATGAAACGTGATTTCGCTAATGTAGATGATGCTGCATTTTATAAATTCGATCATGTGTGTCGAGGTGACAGCAGTGATGGTGTTCCAAATGTTTTAAGCGTAGACGATAGTTTTACAGAAGGAATTCGTCAAAAACCTATGCGAGCCAAAAAAATTCAAGAGTGGTATACTGCTAAAAATGATTCTGAACTAATGGACATGATGGGCCAAGAAACATACCGCAATTATTGCCGCAATAAATCTGTTATCGATTTAGACTGTATTCCTGAAGATATTGTACAAGATATTAACGATAAATATAATCTACAGAGAAATAAAGATAAAGGAAAGGTTCTTCCTTACTTAATTGAAAAGCGTTGTAGTATGTTAGTCAGTTCTGTAGAAGACTTTTTCCCACCAAAATACGAATCAAGTTACATTTAAAATTATGCAAAAATATATTTATGAGGTGTTTGAAGAAGTATGCAAACTAGAAAATCGAGATGATAGAATAGCATGCTTAAAGAAAAACGAATTCAAACAATTAAAAACTGTTCTTCAACTTTGTTATAACGACAATATTGAATTAGACTTACCTAAAGGTAGACCACCTTTTGAAGAATGTCCTGAAGGTAAGGAACCATCTTCTTTTAACAGCGCATTTAGTTCAATACACATGTGTGTTGTTAAAAATAATGTTTTAAGAATAAAAAAGGAAAAAATCTTTATTGGCATTTTAGAACAATTGTGTAAAAATGATGCACATATTCTTTGCGCAGCTAAAGATGGTACAATCACGACACTTGAAAACAAAAAATATTCGAAAATCACAAAAAGCTTAGTACAAGCTGCATTTCCTAATATTTTATAGTGTACAATATGCTCACATTGTGATAGAATACTTCTGTAATGAATGTATTTGTTTTAGATAATGACCCTACCACCGCAGCTCAACAGCACTGCGACAAGCATGTCGTAAAAATGATTATTGAGTCTGCTCAAATGCTATCAACTGCTCATCGCATGTGTGATGGAAAACCAGAACGTAGACCATCAAGTTCAGGTAAAACGATGCAACAGTATTATGTTTTACCTGACGAACGCGAAAATATTCTTTACAAAGCAGTTCACAAATATCACCCATGTACAGTATGGACAATGGAAACCATTCAAAACTATCGGTGGCATTGGCAGTTATTCAACGCTCTTTGCGACGAGTATAAGTATAGATATGGCAGAGTTCATAAGACCGATGAAGTACTCCGCGATGAACTTTACTGGGGTCCGGCAAACATTGCTGATTCTAAAAAAACAAAATTTCCATTAGCTATGAAATCAAACCCCGAATGCATGTTCGATGATCCTGTCAAATCATATCGAGAATTTTACAAAACAAAACAAGACAGATTCAAAATGGTGTGGACAAACCGCGAAACACCAAACTGGTTTAAATAATTATGACATACGAATATATTTGCGATAAATGCAAAAACCGATGGGACGAGTCTCATCCTATGAAAGATCGCGATCTCCCTGTAGGAAAAAAATCTCCGTGTTGCGAAGATGGAATTGTTAAAATGGCTATCACCGCTCCAGGTCTAAACTTTGATGGAGCCATTTCACCAATCCGAAGAGCAGGAACTGGATGGAATGACGTCCTAAAAGGAATTAAAAAAGCATCAGGAAAAGACAATACAATCGATCACTACTAGAATGAAAATTACAACACAACAAACATTGCCAGTCGAAGTCACACTTAACGACGATCAACAAAGAAACGTCACAGCTACCTTTTTAGAAAAGGTACTTAACTGGAATCGTGATTACTTTATTGAAGATAAGCTAGTAAAAAACACTAAAACTTATTACACAAGCCATTCGTGGAAAAAAGTGGAAACTGTAAGAAAGGCCACAACTGAAGATAAATTCGCGTTTGATGTTTTCCAACAAATCTACAATAGATAATCCGTGCCTAGAAAAAGTACTAAAAAGAACGATAATGTTATTGTTCCTCAGGTAGACATGCTATCTGAGTATTCAAATAATATGCGTGATATTAAACCTATCACTGATTCTCAAATCGAAGCTTATGAACAATGGGACAGAGGCAGAAACCTGATTTTGTCAGGAGCTGCTGGATCTGGTAAAACGTTTATAGCATTATACCTAGCTCTTCAAGAGCTTATTAAAAATCGTAAAAAACGATTGGTCATATTAAGATCTGTTGTACCAACGCGTGATATTGGATTTTTGCCAGGAACACAGGAAGAAAAAGAAGCAGCATATTTGACACCTTATATTGGTGTTATTAGTGAGATCTTTAAAAACAATCCTACACTTTTTACATCGTTTCTTAAAAATGGAACAATTGAATTTCTCACAACATCTTACATTCGAGGAATAACTTTAAAGGACGCAATTGTAGTAGTTGACGAATTTCAGAATTGTAACTTTCACGAATTAGATTCTATAATCACAAGGATTGGTAAAGGATCACGTGTGATTTTCTCTGGTGATTATTACCAATCGGATTTTACAAATAGAAAAGAAAAAGAAGGCATTGGTGAGTTTTTAAAAATTATTGAATCGCTAAAACACTTTAAAAAGATTGAATTTACTTGGAAAGATTGTGTGAGGTCAGGAATGGTCCGCGACTATCTTATGACAAAAGAAAAAATGATTGAAGACAACGCAATCAACATCCCTAAATAATGAACAAGACATTTGAACATGCTGATATTCAGCTTAAATACGAAGAGCTCTCGGCTAAAACTGAAAAGAGCGGTCGTGTATATACTACACCAGGAGGCAACAAATATCCCTCAGTGACTACTGTATTAGGATATCGTGACCGGTGGAAATGGGCTAAATGGCGAAAGTCAATTGGTGAAAAAGAAGCGAATCGTATTACGCGCCATGCTACAACACGAGGAACTGCTGTTCACAATATTGCTGAACGCTACATTAATAACGAAGAAGATTTTATTCGAACTGATAACGACAAAATGCCTCATATCCAGTTTGGATGGAAAACCCTTAAAAATGTTATTGACGACCGAATTGGTAAAGTGTATATGCAGGAATGCACGCTTTACTCTGACGATTTAAAGATTGCTGGACGTGTTGATTGTATCGCCGAATTTGATGGTGAACCAGCTATTATTGATTTTAAAACTTCTGGTAGAGTAAAAGCAGAAAAGGAAATTGGTACGTATTTTATGCAAGAGTGTGCTTATGCAATTATGTTCAAAGAACACACTGGTATCGACATTAAAAAACTAATTACTATTATGGTAGTAGACGGTGATCCTAAGCCAATTGTTTTTGAACAAGCTGTTGGCGATTGGGAAGATAAGTTGAGAAAAGAAATTGACTATTATTACAGCTGGTAAATTGCTATGATTATTTTGACGGATTGCGATGGTGTCCTTCTTTCATGGGTGCACTCGTTTGAATGGTGGATGAAGCGGAAAGGTTATAAGCCTTGTGCTGTTTCATACGATGTATCAGAACAGTATGGTATTAGCAAAAAACACGCTGCAGATCTTGTAGAAGTGTTTTGCGAATCTGCTGCAATTGGATACTTGCCTCCTCTAAAAGATGCGATTAAATATGTGCGAAAGCTTCATGAGGAGCAAGGTGCAGTTTTCCACTGTATTACTTCGATTGGTGTTGACCCTTATGCAGTAAAACTCCGTGAACAAAATCTTAATAGAGTGTTTGGAGAAACTGTTTTTGAAAGAATCCATTGCCTACCTTGTGGTGCAGACAAAACTGAAGCGCTTAAAAGGTATAAAGGATCTGATTTTGTATGGGTTGAAGATAAATTGGAAAACGCAAACCTAGGAGCTGACATGGGTTTAAGGTCGTTTTTAATAAACCATCCATATAATCAAATGGGCGTTGTGCATGAGGATGTTACTAGAGTTAATAATTGGAAAGAAATATACGAGCATATCGCGCAATGAAAAAGGTAGCATTTTTAAACCTATCATACAACGCGTTTAACAGGAACGACATCTGGAAATCTTTCTTTGACCAGGGTAATCACAACTTGTATATACATCCTAAAGATGACTCTGAGTGTGTGTTCTCTAATTACTTTATTGATAATCGCGTAGAAACCGGATGGGGTCATTTCTCTTTAGTTGAAGCTACTATTGAATTAATGAAAGCAGCGCTTGAGGACAAAGACAATGAATACTTTACACTTATTAGTGATTCTCACCTTCCTTTATATTCTCTAGAGAAAGCAACAAAGTTAATCAAAGAAAATTATAACAAGATGACGTTTAGCACTCATGGAGCGATATCAACAAAAGAGAAGAGCCAAAGAGTTTTAAAACACGGAGTTCAAGGAAATCATAATTTTAACTTGTATAACGCAGTGTGTCAATTCTTTGTTTGTAGAAGAAAGGATGCGATTCGTTTTATTGAAACCTTTGAGCACTATTCAAAGTTCTTTGTTAAGAACAAAGTTATTTTCGCCGATGAATTTTATTTTTGGGCAGTTGCAAGAGAGCTAAAGATGGATTTTGATATTGGTCAAGCATCAACATACTCTGACTGGTGTGAATATCCAATTGAGGGGACAAATAGAATTCAAAGACAACCTCGCGAAGAATTTAGTCTAAATTCTTTAGTGCTGAAAGTACTTAGAAAGCAGGGGTTTGTATTTACACGGAAAGTTATGCCAACTACTAAAATATCTGCAGACATTTTTAATTAAAAAAGTATTTACAATTCACAGAAAATAGGTTAGAATAATAGCATGACAGTTGAGGAATATAAAAAATCACTACAAATTACTGCTGAAATTTTGGAATTGGTGCATAACCATATTCCTCCAGGCAAAGACGATTCAGGATCAGTCAACAATCTTGATAATCTTATTAATGATTTAGTGCACCTGAGAGCTAATATTTTTGCTGAAGAAAACGAAAAAAACCAAGACAAATTTAATTTTTAAAATTATGAAAAAAACAGAATTAGTGCGTTATCGTGTTTTCGATAAAGACGGTAGATATCACCAATCGTATCTCTATAAAGAAGATGCAAAATTTTGCGCAAAGCGAATTGGTGGTGTAATCAAAGAAGTAGAGGAAAATAAATGATTTGTGGATGTGGTAGTCCTATTGAAAAGGCCAGGCGTGAGCTCAATTTAAAGCTGTGTAAGTCCTGCGCCTTTTCTCTTCCTGATCATGATCAGCCGAAGATAAAAGGGCGTATGGTTTATAGCCATAAAACTGGCGGAGAAATCGAAATTATGTCGAATGAATCATGGGACGAAAATAAAAAATATTTTATTCCTAATGGTCCTCGGAGTTCAGTTAAAAACTTTTCGAAAGGATAATTTGTGCCTGACCCAAACATATTAAAAATTGAAAAACATAAAATTGCGTTTATGTTTGTGAATAAGGCCGGCAATTCTTCTGTAAAAAGAGTGATTGCAGAAAAGCTTTTAGGAAAAGGAAATGGAAAAGACGTTGTTTTATCATGGTCAGAACCTTTTCATGAAGATGTGGAATTTACTAATAGAATAAGTATACCACCCGACTATCTTATCTTTGGCACCTGCCGTCATCCTGAAGATAGACTAATTAGTTGTTGGAAAGATAAAGTTCGCAATGGATTTAAACTACACGAAGGTTTATACAAATCTTCTCGGAAATTTTACAAAGATATGCCATTTGCTGAATTTGTCAAAGAAATTTCTTTGATTAAATACAGATCTAAAATATGGGATCAACATATTAGACCGCAATGGCATGATTTAGACTTAACGCGCATTTCCTATCTAATCAGGGTTGAAAATTTTATTAGCGATTGGGAAAATGCTCGGGAAATGATAAAAAAACACTGCGGTGAAATATATCCAGAAATGATATTTCATGATCGAAACACTGGTTTATCTAAACCAAAAATAAGCAAAAAAACAAGATCTTTAATTGAAAAAATATACGCAAAAGATTATAGAATTTTAAACTATAAAAGCCGTGCCTGATCCAAATATCATAAAAATAGAAGAAGACAAAATTGGCTTTATGTTTGTATGTAAAGCTGGAAACACTTCTATTAAAGAAGTATTAAAAACACACTTCTGCAAAGATAGAATAATTAAAAATATACATACAAAAACAGCCTTACTACCTTACGTCAAATACTGTAAAAAAGATACATTCACTGATGATTATTTAGTTTTTGGCACGTGCAGACATCCAGAAGATCGCTTAATAAGCTGCTGGAAAGATAAAATTTTCAATAGATTTCATCCAGGATTCCGACACAAAGAATATAATTTTTATAGGAAAATGCCATTTTCAGATTTTGTTGAAGAAATCTTAAATATCGAAGATGGCACTGATTGTGAGCAGCATATCCGCTCTCAACATTTTGACTTAGATGTTGAAAGAATTGATTATCTTATAAGGATGGAATCATTTTATGATGATTGGGAAAAGTCGCTTCTGCTGATAAAAAACCATTGCGGGAAGAATTACCCTAAAATGACATTTCATAAAAATAAGACAGAAAGTGTAGATTTAGAGATAAGTAAAGAAACAAGAGCTCTTGTTGAAAAGCGGTATGCTAGAGATTACGAGCTTTTAGGATATAAAAAAAGATCATGAGAGTTTTAGTTAATGCAGTATTGTCACACCAGCATAAAGCTATTGGCAATTTTCTTCTTGGATTTGATAAAGAAAAACACGAAATTCATAATTTCAATCCTTCATCTTTGCCAAATGGATCGTACGATATTTGTATTTGTTGGGGTGTAGCGCAAATGGAAAAAGTTAAAAAATATGCTAAAATTAAAAATTTTATTATATTCGAAAATTCTTATCTCAACAATGTTCAAGGAAAAGCAAAAGAATGGGTTTCAGCCGGTTGGAATGGCCTTAATGGCAGAGCTAATTTTTGTAACAAAAATTCTCCAGATGATAGGTGGAAAAAACACTTTAACGATGGTAGATTAAAGGAGTACACTGACGGCGATTATATTCTTATTCCTCTCCAGATTAACGGAGATCAATCTCTAAAATATCTCGATTGGGACGTCAATTATCAAAGCATATGTGAGTCAATTAGAAAACACACAGATTTGCCGATTTTAATTAGGGATCACCCAACAAGACCAAACACACAACAAAAAATAGAAGGAGTAAACGATGTTAAATACGCTGATTTCAAGTTGCCTATTCAAACTGCAATTAGTGGAGCAAAATGTGTTGTTACTATCAATAGTAATGCTGGAGTTGATTCTGCATTAGCTGGAAAACCAGTTATCTCCATTGATAAAGGTTCAATGGTGTGGAATATTTCAGATCATGATTTTACAAACATAAATAGCCCAAAGCAATATGATAGAACACAGTGGTGCAACGATATTGCTTATGCGCAATGGCATCCAGACGAACTCAGATCTGGAGAAGCTTGGAATCATTTAAAGAAAATATACGAAAAATAGTATTTACAAACCTCTAAAAATACAGTATAATAAACACATGAACAGCGGAATTGTAATAGATACACTTAAAAACGGTAACTTCGTGATTTTAGATAAATACAACACCGAATCAGTTATTAGTGGTTACGCTGCTTTTAATTACTACAACCAAATGTCAGCAGGGGAAAATATTACATTTACTAGAGAGGCAATAGATGAAATCCAAACGGGAATTGAAAATGAGCTCGCTAGACAAGAGAAACTTAGTCAGGCATCCTATGCCTAAGCCTACGATTCGCTTTGTCAATAGAAAAAAGAAATTATCTAAATATGCATGCCGCAATAAAAAGAATCAAATATGAAATGTATTTTGCATTATATGTTTTTACTGTAATTCCAGCTTCATTGTTTTTAGCGTATTTTACTATTACAGTTGATATTTTTAAAAAGGCTCCTCACGAAATAGAAAAACATCTTAAAGATAAAATTTATGGAAAATAAAATTTTAAAATGCGAATACGAAAATGAATGGAAAGGGTTCGAAATTATAGAACTCCCTGTTGATGATATTTGGCAATCAGTCCCTATTGCTGAAAAGGTTAATGGACAAGAATTTTACAGCCGCGTAAAACAAGATATTCAGAAAGAAGGTATGCATTTCCCTATTATGTGTGTTCATAGTAACTATAACAAATTAGAAGAAGCAAAAGATCGATGGGGTAATAAAATTAACGAACTACCTTTTTGGCATAATGCTCTCGGTAAACATAAAAAAATGGTATGGAGTGTATGGGGAGGTTCTAACCGCCTTGCAATTGCAAAGGATTTAGGTTACACACACATTGATGTCGCGGTTATTCCTACAATTAAACAAGCTGTTTCTTTACAAAAACATATGAGAAAGCCGTATAACTCAAGATATTACGGAAGATAAATACTATATTATGAGCGAACTATTTGACTTTGGATTTACCGCAGTAGACGAAACTGAACTTGCATCTTATCAACAAGCAGAAGCTAAACTTGAGGATGCAGAAGAAGAGACCCTTGCGGTATCAGAAAAAATTGACAACCTTTATAACGCTATTCAACCTTTGCTGAATAATTTAAAATCTAACCCTGAAAAAGAATACATTCTATGGCCTAATCGCCTAGAAAAAGTAGAAGAATTTGAAAAATTTCTTTATGACATTTATAAGTCATAAAGCATTGAAGAAAAAAAAAATAAAATATATTATATGAAAAACAAAAAAACACTAAGTGTCATCGCCCTTATTACAGGAACTATTATTAGTCTTTGTGGATTAGCAAACGCTAGCTATAAAGTTCCTGTTCTTGGTTGGGATCTTCATCCATTGCAACCTGTTGATATCGCAGGAGAAGCGAGTTTTAAAGAAAAGAGAATTGATCGAGGATTGTTCACACACACTGACGCTTTTAGCGCTGGAGGAAGTGGAGTTATTGGTTCAGCTTATGACACCCCAATCGTTGGAGGCGTTGAATTTATTAAAGGTGAAAATGATGATCTATTTACAGGATATGTTGGAATCGCAGGAGACAATCTTTATGTTGGATTGAATCTTGGAACTAATGCAGCTGACGGTGATATCGCAGGAGATACCGATTTCAACTTAAACGTTGGATATGCGTATGATCCAAAATTCTTTGATGTTATCGTATCAACTGAAGTGAACTATATTTCCGGAGGAGCATTTGATTTATCATTGAGCGCATCCCGCGAACTTTTTTCAGCATTTGGAGTCTTTGTTAACGGATCAGTCGAAGTTGGTAAAACTTGGCAATACGCTGAAGATTACGAATGGGTGCAAGGTGCTATTTCCGCAGTATACGGTCTTCCAGGCGGAGGACAGGTGTTCGGAGAAGTAGCTTATGTAGATAACCAACTGCAAACTGACGGCTTTGATGCTGTTGTTCAAGCTGGTGTTAAATACACATTCTAATCAAAAAAAGTAACTAAATCTATCAAAGCTCTGCGAAAGCAGGGCTTTTTTAGTATGTTCATTTGAACACCAAAAAAGTGCAATTATTAGTAAAAAAAGTATTTACAAACCGCAAAAAATAGGTTAGAATATAGTCATGATCAAAAAAGAAAAGGACATTTACAGGGTTCAAAAGGGTAACAATTATAGCCTGTACACAAAAAATGGTGTCAAACACAATTTGAGTGGTCCTGCTCTAAAAATTGACGAAGACGAATGGTACTATATTAAAGGACAGAGCTACACTTGGAGCCAATGGACTGATTATGTTAGCCTTTTTCAGAGCTTTGAGAAACCGCAGTTTGATACAGAAAAGGACCAATTTGCTCTAGCTGAAGAGTCTTCTGACGGCATATCCATAGATTTAAAGGAATTTAAAGGAAAAAGCCGTAATCTGTAATACAGATTGAAAAAAAGTGCAATTATTAGTAAAAAAAGTATTTACAATCCGCAGAAAATAGCTTAGAATATAGTCATGCAAGATAAAAAAAGGTTAGAAGAAAGACTTAAAGAGTCCCTTGAAAAAGGTCATATCAGCGAACAAGACGCTCGCGAGATCCTCAAATTGAGTGAAATTGAAGATTAATTGTTCAGTTGAACACCAGTATTCATCTGAACACCAAAAAAAAGCACATTTTTAGTAAAAAAAGTATTTACAATCCGCAGAAAATAGGTTAGAATATAATCAGAATCAAACAAGAAACTATGAAAAGAAACGGCAAAAAGAACATCCAACTCCTCCGCAACCTCATTTCAACCTTCAATGGAGATATTCCACGAAAAACGGTTGTTGCTCTTGCTACTAGCAACAATCTCATCGAAAATGATACCTATCCACTCATTAAGCCTATTGCTCGAGGAAATGAGCGAGGAACATACAGCGTTGATAAGATGTTGGAACTCGCCGACAAAATCCTCAACAAAGGTAAAAAGGCCAAGCCTAGTACAAAAAAGGCTGTCAAAAAACCTTCTCTCAAGGAAGAAATTTTGGCGATGACTCCAACTGAATTGGTTGACGAGTCTGGAATGTTTGAGGTTGCAGCTGCAATCCACGAGGAAAAAAACTACAACAATCGAGTATGGGGAGAAGTTCCATATACTGAAGACGACGTCAATGACGAGCTCAGCCTTATGGGAACTTACCTTTAATTTAAAAGATCAGATATAAAATTAGATATGAAAGAAATGAGTAAATGTTACAAGTTGATTAAGCACTATGGATCGGATCATAGTGAGAGCGTGGTAGCGGTATCACATCAAATGGAGAAGCTTCACAAGGCTTTAAAGGTGCTTAATGTTAAAGGATGGGATGTCTTATCTGAAGATCAACTCGAATGGGCACACCAGCGAGAAGGCAACTACTTCGCAGTTGTTCCAGTCACTTACCTCTAATATGAAAACAATAGAACTAAAATACCTACTAAAAAAGGTCGCGCTCTCTCCGAAAGAGGAGCCCGTATTGATGGGCGAGATCACACTCGCTGTTAACGTGATTGAAAGAGTTAAGCACCAGAATCCGGGGCTTTATGAGAAGGTGCTGGATATGATCATGCCTGTTGAGGATGCTCCAATTGGTGAGTAAAGATTGAAAAAAAGCACATTTTTAGTAAAAAAAGTATTTACAATCCGCAAAAAATAGGTTAGAATATAATCAGAATCAAGCAAGAAACCACATTATGACTACCACAGCTACAGAAAAATTCACCCAGATTTTCACTCAAATCCACGAAAATTATGGTTCACATGATTGGGATGGATCTGGCGAATGCCCGAACCATTGGAAACCTAAAGGAGGCACGACGTATATCCTCGCGGAAGATGTTGATGTTGATGCCTTTATCAAAGCTATTGAAAGCGAAGACGACTATTTTACGGAAAAAGTTAGACACCAGGAAGTTGTTGAAGACCCATACGAAAATGTTGAGTCTTGGGATCCACCAACATGGGTTACGAGTGCAGAATGTCTAGATGGTTTCTTCCTTGATATCACGCAAACGGCTGAAACCAGCTCTTTACACCCAAAAATCGCTGTAAAAAAGTCTGTCACATGCCTTAATTTTGAGGGCTATTACAACCATCTTGAAACAGTGTACACCACGGTTGATGGAGAAATTCTCGGATCGTCTAAAATCGAAGCTTGGCTCAAAGCAAATCCTTCGCGATAATTAAAGTCTAATTATCTGTAAAAAAATATGTACAACTGCCGTTTTTTATGGTAGAATACTATCAGAAACAAAAAACAAACTATATTATGAAACTAAGTCAATTCGATAAGTCGTCAGTAAAAGAAATCAGGGTAGCTATGGATGCCGCTCTCGCAAAAGTAGAAAAGCAATATGGAATTAAGATTTCTACAGGAAACGCTAGGTTCTCTGCAGAGGAGATCGTTTTTAAGGTTAAAGCTAACGCCATTGATACTAGCGGAAACGTAAAAACTAAGGAAGCTAAAGCATGGGAGACGATTCGAGACGCTATTGGACTAGGAAATTTGTCAGTAGGTGATGATATCAAAGTCCAAGATAAGTTTTTTGCACTAAAAGGTTATAACAGCAGAGCCCGAAAATCACCTATTGAAATTGAAGATTACAACGGCCGAGCATACAAAATTTCAGTTGATACGCTAAAATTATTCAACAAGTAAAAAAACAAAAAGTAGAAAAAATATATTATGGGATTCTTTAAACAAATTGACACACTTGATCAGGTACCGCAATTCAACGTTGAAAAGGTAAAAGTTTTTGACGCAAATAATCGCGAAATTCCTAACACTTATTCACTTCAGCGAGGTGATAATAACGAACATTTAGGTATGGTTAAGGAAAACTATCGACCAATCCAAATGGATGAAATGATTGATATCCTTAGCACTGCTTCAAAAAATGTTGGCGATATTAATCATGTTGCTTATGCATTCGCTAGGAAAGGTCGACAAGTCGTCATTCAATCTAAATTGGCTGAAGATATTAACGTTGACGGTGATATCTTGAAGCCATATTTTTACACTGTTATTGATAACAGTGGTAAAGGTTCTAATAAAACTATTCCTTCAACTGAGAGAATTGCTTGTATGAATGCGTTTCATTTAATTAAATCTGATGCTTCAAACCGAAGTTTGCATAACACTAACTTCGATCATAAGGTTGAAGCAATGACTGATAATATTGTCAACTCAGTAAATAGAGCTAGACAGTTTAGCTCAGTTATTGAAAGACTAAAGGGTTTATCGTATACTAGAAAAGATATGGAAAACCTATCTGAAAATCTTATTCCAGTAAAAAAGGATGAGTCTACAAACCGAGTGAATAAAAGAGCAGAGCTTCTGCATCTATTTAGCAGAGGTCTTGGAAACTCAGGCCGCACTAGGTGGGATGCGCTTAATGCTATTACTGAATACGAAACGCACAAAGGTAAAAAGACACCTGAAAAACTTGTGCATGAGCTTACCGTTTCTAACACTCTTTCAAAAAGAGGTTTTGAAATTCTAGCTGCTTAATTATGGAACACGAAACTATTATAGAAGCTATTAGTTTTATATTGAAACTAATCCTAGGTGGCTTAAGTTGTTTAGCTATAGGCACCTTTTTAATGGCAGTATAAAAACATGGCTCGGTGGCGGAATTGGTAGACGCTGTGGATTTAAAATCCATTGATCCTAGATCGTGCGGGTTCGATCCCCGCCCGAGCTACCATTAAAAAAACATTAATAAAAATTTATGAACGAAATTAATCATTCACCAGAACTAATCGATTATTGCATTGATAATAAGCTAACATTTGCTGAAGGATATGCAGCAATGATTGAACAAAAGCTTTCCAAGCTTGAAGAAGATCTACGCGATTTACGACGGGATATTGAATTTAGTATCGATTAATAAAATGCGCTTGTAGCTCAGTGGTTAGAGCAGGGGTCTCATAAACCCTTGGTCGCTGGTTCGAGTCCAGCCGGGCGCACCATTTAAATGTATAAATAAATTATATGAAAGCGACAGATAAGATCAGCAAAATAATCGAAAATCTTCAAGATTCCATCAAAGAATTAGAAGGGCTGAAAACCGCTATTCCAAAAGCAGAAGAAGTTTCTAGTGCAGAATACAGCAGTGCTGAATCTAGTGCTGAATCCAAACCTACCAAGCAAAGAGGGACATGGCCATGTCCCAAACCTACCCAGGGTTTTTTTTCTCGTGGCTTAACCAAATCATGGCCAAGCTTCAAATATCTCTCAGGGGAGATCGTAGGAAATCTGACGAAAACTCGGACAATGGCGTTAGATGACTTTAACGTCATTCACTCACTTGGTTATAAGTCTGACATGCACATTAAAACTGATACGCTTTTAGGGAGCATATCACGCGAGATGCCAGGCCATAAAGGCTTCATTGGTACAGTAGACGCGTCTAACGGAATTACATATTTCATGCCTGCTTACTCAACTTCTATCGGCAAATTAGAAAGACAAACTGGCAAACTTACTCTCGAAAACAAATTTCCTTCAACACCTCAAGTTAGATCTGGAGCTGAAGGAAAGAACGGTGTCATTTATATGCCATCCTATACTAGAACTCTTAAAATATACACCTACGATACTAAGACTGGAGAGACTACATCATTTACTCCCGAAAAACCTAAACGAAGTGGAATTGGTGGTTGCAACCATATTTGGGGAGCAGCTACAGATAAAAAAGGAGAGATTTACATGCCTCAAGTTCTAGGTTCTAGTGTTGCTAAGATTGATAAGAATGGTGTTTTTAAATACCTTGAAGGTCCTCCTGCTACTTCTGGAGTTTCCGGATGGACCCACAAATATGTCGGAGCAATTTATGTTGAAGCCGTTGATAAAGTATTCTGTTTACCAAGATGTGGTAAAAAAATCTTAATCATTAATTGTGTTGACGACACATACGAAGAAGTTGACCTTCCAGCAGATTATTTGAAGGTGGCAAACAAGAATAAAAACTTTCACGGATTTTTAGGGCCTGATGGTTGGGTTTACAGCGCTTTCTGGGCTGACACCAAATGCTTTAGGATTAATCCGCACACCAATGAAATTCAGTGGAAAGATTACGAATACGAATTTATGGATGGACACCCAACAGTCAAAGCAGGATCAGGAATCATGAGTCTTGGAACCGGATATTCTACAGCAGCACTAGTCAAAAACAAGAGTGTATACCTCGGCTTAGCTGGTACTTCAAGAGCTATTAAGCTCGAGTTCTAAAATGAAAAGCTACAAACAATTTTACAAAATAGCAAGAGATCGAGGTTTTTCGTGTGAACCTGTTGCAAACACACCAGAGTTTAGTCACGCAGAAGAAGCTTTAGTATATTGGAAGTATAACGCAAAAAGAATTCACGACAGCAATTTTTACAACGATCCGACAGTTTTAATTAGACGAGAGGTGCATACTGTTATTGAGAAACAACTTGATTAATGAATAAATTATGGAGAATATGGTGTAAAACTATGGGAGAAAAGGTGAGTGCAGATTCACGAGAAGCCGACATCGCTGCTCTTATTAGAACCTTTTGGTGGTTTGTGCATATTACAACATGCGGTTTTATCATCGCAAATACAATTAGACACTGGTAAATTATGTTTGAAAATTTTCACTTAGACGACTTAGGTCGCATCACATACAGAATTGTCCGAAGATTTGGATATACCGAAGAATGGTGGTTTGAATACGACGAAAAAGGTACTAAAACGTGCACTAAGTATATTAAGGAGCATAAACCTTTTTAGAGGTTAATTGTTCAAATGAACACCAAAATCTGTATTACAGATTAAAAAAAGTGCATTTTTTGTAAAAAAAGTATGTACAGTAGTCATTTTTTATGGTAGAATATTACTAGAATAAAGCAAGAAACTACCATATGACCAAAGAAATTGAAGAGTGGAAAAAACTCAGACAGGAAAAAATTGAAATCGCCCAGAAAGTTTACGCAATCGTAAATTATAATCTTCCTCCAGATGACGATGCTGGAACAATTCAAAATGTGGTAAACCTCGTCGACGACCTTAACGATTACGTAAAACACTTAACTGAAATCGACCCAGTCATCGATCAACGAGTACTTTCTATATAATATGAAAAACACACTAATTATTATTACTGCTATTATCGCAGCTGGTTTTTATTTCGACCGAAAACCAAAAGTCATTGAGACCGTAAAAGAAATTGAGACTATTAGGGAAATGACTCCTCTTCTCGTTAAGCCAAATTTTATTTACGTAAATCATTCTATTGAAATGCGTGTTAGAAAAGAACCTCTGCTTGTTAAACCAAATGTTGTTCCTTTAAAACCTAAACCTAATTACGATTTTCACAATGAAATGTTGAAAGGCGTTAAATTTTTTGAAGGATTCAAAAGTAAATCATACTACTGTTGTGCTGGTGTTAAGACTATTGGTTATGGGTGTACAGACAAAAAAATTGTTAATATTGGAGTGATTACTCAAGATAAAGCTTCTGCTCTTTTATTAAATGAATTACGTTCTGTACGTGAGAAAGTGAAAAAGGAAGTTAAAGTGCCACTAACTGAATATCAGCTGTGTGCTCTTACTTCTTTTACATACAACTTAGGCCTTACTAATCTCAAAGAATTGATTAATAGCCCTAACCGTCTTAACGATGGAAACTATAAAAGTGTAGAAAAAATCATGCCTCTTTATCGTAATGCAGCTGGCAAAATTAAAAAAGGTTTAGTTAAGCGGAGAGCTTGGGAAGTTTCTTTGTGGAATGGTGAGCCGAATTGTTTAATTACACACTAAATTAGAATATGATTATAAAAAAAGGAGATTTTACAGGATATGGTGTGGTTACTATGGTAGCTCACTGGGGATTTATTGCAGTATCTAAAGATGGAAAAGTTACTGTAAAGACTAATCCCGATTGGGATGATTGGTACAAGCAAGGACGTTAAGATATGAAGCAAGTAGTAAAATCTCGATATGGAGACTCTAGAATTTTCTTTTGTGAAGATTCTAAATGGTATGTAGATCTTAAAGAAACTCGCTTTGTAAGATTTATAGGAGAGGGTGATGATATAGATGCAATTGATCCCGATGGAGGTCCTTATATCGCTATAGGGTATAAGCTAAGTGATATAGCTACTTTCCTTCCTGATACAACAATCTCTAAGCTTAATAGAATTAAACCGGGTACGTACCAATTAACTTAATTAAATTATGAAGTTATTATTTTTTACAACTTATAACTTATGAAATACCAAAAGAAACCAGTAATAATCGAAGCCCTTGAATGGGACGGAAGTTCTCACAGACCCATGTTTGAATTCCTAGACGGAACGCACCGAAGTCACATGGCGACGGATGGCATTAATTTCTACATAGATCACAGCAAGGTTGAAGGGGGGTTAGTCATCAAGACGCTTGAAGGCGAACACCTTGCCAACATTGGTGACTGGATCATCAAGGGTGTAGAGGGTGAGTTTTACCCGTGCAAACCTGCAATCTTTGAAAAAACCTACGATCCAGTTTCTTTGGAGAACACCCACCAAAGCCACGGCAAAGCAGTTAACACCCGCGAACGTTAAAATAAACCTTGACATTCACCCTATTTTCTGGTAGGTTGCACATCCACCAAGGAAAATTATGAAAAACGAAAATACAGAAACCACAGAAACCACGCCAAGCGGCAAGCTGTCGGATGCTTCGGCTTGTTCGGTTC
>Ga0208298_1000011_pt1 | contig 75123 bp, 69 predicted proteins | sample 14BtaG_FD_184088 | JGI IMG/M metagenome (GOLD analysis project Ga0208298, IMG submission 184088) | Marine viral communities from the Subarctic Pacific Ocean - 14B_ETSP_OMZ_AT15311_CsCl metaG (SPAdes) (version 2) | ecosystem: Environmental > Aquatic > Marine > Oceanic | place: Pacific Ocean... | reverse complement strand
CCTTGTAAACCAGTGATACCTTGAATACCTTGTGTTCCTGTACCTTCAGTACCTTGTAAACCTTGAGTTCCTTGTAAACCAGTGATACCTTGAATACCTTGTGCACCAGACCCTTCTATACCTTGAATACCTTGAATACCTTGTGTACCTTGTAAACCAGTTATACCTTGAATACCTTGAGCACCAGTTATACCTTGGGCTCCTTGAATACCTTGAGCACCACCACCACCGCCAGTTGCACCAATATATCGCCATCCTCTAATATAAAAATCTGTACCATCAGGATATGTAGCATTACCCCCAGTACTACCAACAGCATTAATTAAATCATCAGATACTAATAATAATCCTTGATCATAATTAAATACCCAACCGGCAACATTACCGGGAGTACCTTCGGAAATTGATTTATCAACCTTTACCGCCGATGCTGTAGTAGGATCACCACTCCATAACTCAATTTCATATTTATCATTTTTTGCACCGCTTGGGGTTGGTATACTTGCTGGACCAATCCACATATCTTTTCTACCAGAGGATGGTGTATTATATGTATTTAATGCATAATAAGTATTAGGGTTAGAACCTACTACCAAAGTCATTCTCGTAGCAGTTCTATTTGTTATAGGTGAGTCATTTGGTGAAAAGCCAGTACTAGTACCCCATTCATTTCCTACATAACCATCAAGAGGGTTACCAGGATTAGTTAACACTAATAAAGATCCAGCTTGACCTTGATCTGATGTAGACGGTTGATTAGCAAGTATTACATTCCAATCAGTTTGGTCAATAAGCCTACCGGTTTTAACAGTAGGTGTATTTTCCAAATTGGATTGATACCAGTAAAAATTTGTATCTGCATCGATAACATTACCAGCCTGTACTTTAAATACTAATTTTCTTACGTCTTGATTGCTAAATCCCATTGGATGCTTTTTTTATTTTTCCGTTTTGATTACTATCAAATCATCTGCCTCTTCCATATTGGAATCATACTCTAAATATTGTGCTACTAAATGTGATAAATCTCTTTTACTAATTTTAAACACCTCTACTTTATCTTCGGATGTTTGTATAGACAAGTTACATACTTGAGAGTCTTTATTTATCTTTAATACTAATTTATGTTCAAATTTACTTTTCATCGGTTATTGTATTATTTATTTAAGATACAAATATGTATTGTATCTGATCAAGTTTTATTGTACGGTCTATTAATTGTATTTCTACATAAAATCCACCAACAGCAACATTAGAAGAATTACCGAAGGTAAACTTACCAGTGTTACCGGAAGATGTTGATTTCATCATTCTTGTTTGAATAGTATCCAAACCTGTATATGCTATAGGTATAGTACCAGGTGGTATCCAACCGCCGGCGCTCCACGCACCACTAAGGAACCCACCATGTAATGATAGAGCATATTGACCATTGTTCGTTGGGTATGCAGTACCTGGTGCACCATCCTGGTATGTTGGTAAGAATGTATAATTACTACCTGTGTTTGGATCAATGCCTAATGCCGGATTAGGGTTAGAGCCTACAGGAAATACATAAATTTTCATTTCATTATTTATTAATGCATCTGTAAAGTTTGCACTTACACCAGAATCTCCGCTAAATACTAAATCAAAATCTACACAACTAGTTCCAAATAGTCTGTGGAATATTGGAGTATTACCCATTGCATTGTAATTAGGATTACCACTAGGTTCATAGTTACTTAAGTCAGTAGATATAACGGTACTAGGATCTGGGAAGTTACCTGTATCAGCATAAAAATCAGATGCAGCAATACCTTGACCTCCAACATAACATAAATTCTCTACTGTTGAAGCAGATCTAGTATTTGGTGGCTGTGCAGGATCTAATAATGATAATCCACTATTCCAGCCTGAATATGTAGTACCGGTAGAATCTCTAAATAACCTTTGATTTTCAGCATTAAAATATTCAAATGTATTAGTAGAAGTTTGTGAATTTACATCAATCAAAAGTTTTCTATCACCAGATGTAGCAGGACCTACATTTCCAGACCATGGGTCATTAACTCTAACATCAGCTTCACCACCAGTAGATCTAAATCTATAAGGTGAGCCACCGATAGTAAATGAATTAGTATTACTAAGATAGTCTATATCAGTACCATCCCAATCATTATCAACACCAACATTAGTAGTTAAGGTACCGTTTGCTGTATTATATGAAGTATCTGATAAGGTTAATGTTAATGCTGACCAATCATATAATCTTAATAAAATATTATTTGCATTTATGCTATTTCCATTTAATAAGTTAATACCATCTACACCTACTTGTATATTTGTACCATTTGTATAATAAGTTATACCACTTATGTTTTTGGTAGATGCTGATGTTACTACTGGATTATTTACAATAGTTCCAGATAAGTTAGGTGTATTTGGGTTACCATCGGCAAACACCGTATAACTAAATGAAGTTGGCAAATCTGGGGAAGGTGGATCTACTGCCACACCACTAGTATCAGCTGTCATATCAAGCTGTACTGTAAATTTACCACCATCTCTAGGTTGTGTAGCATTATTAAATATACCTGCAGCTACCCCAGGTGCTACGTTAGTTGCACCCATTATTGTTTCAACTTTTATACTTGCTTCATATACATCTTGTGGATTATAAGGATTAATGATAGTATTATAATCTGCTATTGTAATAACAATATCACCACTCGTACTTACAAAAGTACCATTACCTGTAATATCAGTTATTGTATGTGAATCCATAACTGTTGTTCCATCACCGTCAAATACTTGTACAACAATCTCACTATCACCGTTTCCAGCAATTCCACCAAAACCTCTTACTTTAACTGGTGCTGCTGTATTACCAGTTCCAAATAATATAGCTTCATCAGTTGATTGGCGATATACACTTCTTAATGTATTGCTATTAGACCAACCCCCATCTGCAAAATTACCGCCATCTCTCACACCAGCAAATGGTTGATTAGGTATTGCAATTCTTTCACTCTGTGGATTATTATCTTCGGCAACCGTTGCACTCACAGCTCCAGTTGCTACATTTCTATTAAAATAATTAGGATATACTGGAGGAGGTGGGGCAGGGAAGAATACATTTACTTGTGTGTTGTCATTAAAATCTTCTATTGCAAACACTGTCCCATTATCATCACCATCAACAAAATTAAATTTTGAATATGTACCTGATAAAAAGGTAGGAGAACTTCCATCATCTACAGAGTTTGCCACAGTAATAGCAGATCCTGTGCCTGATATACCTTGAGTTCCTTGTAAACCAGTGATACCTTGAATACCTTGAGTTCCTATACCTTCAATACCTTGTGTACCTTGAGTTCCTTGTAAACCAGTTCCAGTGATACCTTGGGTTCCTTGTGAACCGATGATACCTTGAATACCTTGTAAACCTTGAGTTCCTTGTAAACCAGTGATACCTTGAATACCTTGTATTCCTGTACCTTCAGTACCTTGTAAACCTTGAGTTCCTTGTAAACCAGTGATACCTTGAATACCTTGTGTTCCTGTACCTTCAGTACCTTGTAAACCTTGAGTTCCTTGTAAACCAGTGATACCTTGAATACCTTGAGTTCCTGTACCCTGTGATCCAGTTATACCTTGAGTACCTTGAGTTCCTTGTAAACCAGTGATACCTTGAATACCTTGAGTTCCTGTACCCTGTGATCCAGTAATACCTTGAGTACCTTGAGTTCCTTGTAAACCAGTGATACCTTGAATACCTTGTGTTCCCGTACCTTCAGTACCTTGTAAACCTTGGGTTCCTTGAATACCAGTGATACCTTGAATACCTTGAATACCTTGTGTACCTGAACCTTCAATACCTTGTGTACCTTGAGTTCCTTGAATACCAGTGATACCTTGAATACCTTGTATTCCTGTACCTTCAGTACCTTGTAAACCTTGAGTTCCTTGTAAACCAGTGATACCTTGAATACCTTGAGTTCCTGTTCCTTGTGCTCCAGTAATACCTTGCGTTCCTTGTAAACCAGTTATACCTTGAGTTCCTTGTGTACCTTGTGGACCACTACCTGAAGTAATAGCTACTTCAATATTTTCATTACCAGCACCTGAACCTGTAACAGTTACACCAGTTCCTGTAAAATCTATTTTTTTAACATCAGTAGTTACGGATGTACCACTATCTTCTATTTCTATCGCAGAACCACCACCACCTCCAGATGTACCGATATATCTAAAACCAGTTATATAGAAATTAAAACCATCCGGAAATAGAAATGCATAATTTGGATCAGCAATTAAAGTTTGTAAGTAATCAGATATAAAAAGTAATCCTTGATCATAATTAAATACCCAACCTACATATTCAGGCTGAGACCCTTGGCCTAGTGTTGGATATACTTGCGCAAAACTACCTGGTGCACCCGCAGGATCACCACTCCATAAGGTAATCTTATACCCATCTGAAGGTTGTCCTGACGCTTGTGGTCGAGATGCAGGCAAAATCCAATCTCTCCTAAAACCAGAAGTAGGATCATTATAAGTATTATAAGCTACAAATGTAGAATTATTTAAATTATATACTTGTGTTAATCTTATTGCATTACTTGGATTACTATCATCTTGAATAATAGTTGGGTTTGCTGCTGCCGCGCTTTGTGCAGCAGAAACTGTAGCAGCAGGAGGAATAGATTGATATTGTGTTAATATTCTTTCGGTTGCCTTAACATTAGGCTCGAATGCTAAAGTTGATTCATACCATCGTTTACCTGCAGATGCATCAATGACACCACCTGCCTGTACTTTAAAGGTTAGCTTATTAACTTCATTTATAGAAAATCCTGCCATTTGATTAGTTTCTTTTTATATTTATTCAATTTTATATTTTACACAGATCCACCAGACTCTGATGTAGGTGACCCATTGCTAAATATTATTTTTGCTGATATACCACCTAGTTTAATTTCTTCATCAATTAAATGAACCTCAATATAAAAACCATCAATTGGTGCTGGTATCGAACCAAAGGAACAGTCTATAACATTTGGGGTTGGTGTTGCTATTGTTGTTCTTATTTGAGCGCTGTTATCAGGAGCATCAACCGAAGTAGGTGGGTCTTGTGTAAGACCGAAAAATGGCTGGCCATGGACAGAATATGGTATTGCATTATATCCAATATTACTGGTACTACCAGAAGTACCTAACGGCCTAACATATATTAACATCTTATTACTACTTAATGCAGTGAGTGCATCAGGGCTAGTCCCAAAATCTCCTGAAAAGGTTAATTCAAATGCACTAAATGGTCTATTACGGTTGTCGTCGCCTGGTGGGGGGTCTGATGATACTTCAAATAATCTATGATAAGTAGAAGTTACTCCATAAGCTGCTGTATTATAATCAGGATTACCACCACCCCCTACTGGAGCAAAGCCAGTTAAATTAGATATTACTGTTGATGGTAGTGGAGAATTACCGTCATCCGCGTAAAATTTATCAGGCCTAACTAAAGTACCTCCTACAACAGCAGACTGGCAGAACGGGCCAGTTGATATAGTCGATGTTGTTTGGTTTGTTAAACCTGATGGGGCTAATACAGAAGAAGAAACTATTGGTTGATAAGAACCTAAACTTCTTGTTAATCGCTGTGCCTCATCATCAAATCTTTCAGTTAATTTATCACTTGTTACACCATAAGTATCTATTAATATCTCAGATGGATTAGAATTTACAAACCCTGAATCTAGCCAAGGGTCATATGCTTTTGATTTTATTGTAGCATCAGTATTTCTAAATCTCCAATTAGATGTAGTAATATCCCATTCATCGTAATCGATACTTATATTACTTGCATCATAATCATTTGTCCAACCTGTTAAACTAAATCCACTAGGCCAACTTGTGTTATCCCATGCAGGTTCTTGTACAGGAGTTAAGCCATAATCTGTACCTTCAACTAATAAATTATAATTAGAAGCACCACCTTGTCCTTGTGTGTTACTGTTAAGTTTATCAATAGAGTTAACATTTATTTCAAATCGTGAATTAAGATCATAATATTCAACACCGCTTAAATATTTTGTAATTATAGATGGAAGTGAAGTAGATTCTATGATAGTAACACTACCATTGATCTGTGGTGTTGATGGATAAGCACCGTCATTATTAGCATCCCAGAAAACCTCCGGTTGAGTGTAAGAATATGAAGCACCACTATCAGTAGTTGAATCAGTAGTCATAGTACACTTAACATGAAACCTTCCACCGCTCCTACCGGCAAACGTAAAAATATCACCAATGTTTACTGTTATTTGAACATCTGCTTTTTTTCTATTAGCATCATTTTGAAAATTAGTTATATTAACAAGTATTCTATTTGAAGGTGAGTTATATGAACCTGCTGCAAATATAGTATTTGTAGTAAAATTTTCTAACTCAGTAACACCATCAGCATCATATACAATAACATTTATATTAGCATTACCGATATTAGAATCACTAAAGCCTGTTACCTGACCGCTTGTCGTAAATGTAATTGGCACGGGTGTTGATGGATCTTTACTATTAAATGCAGGGTGATTAGTACCAGCCCAACCGCCAGTTTTAAATGGGGTACCGGTACCTTCATCCTGGGGATTGCTTATTCTTATTGATGCACTTCTTGTAAAACCACCTTCTGAAACTGTTCCGTTTGTACTACCATCAGTTGTGTTAAAATGAGAAGCAAATGTTGGTACTGGTATAAAGACATTTACAGTACCTGGTGTACCACTATCTTGAGCTAATACATCAGCACCGACAAAGTTAATAGTTTTATATGTACCTATATCAGTACCTTCATCCTTAATATGTAAACCTGCAAATGTTAATTTATTATTTCCATCTACAATAAGGTTTGTTTGTGTATTATCTAAATTAATCGATATTTCTTCATCAGATCCAACTGGTGTTAATTTAATACCTGAACCTGCAGTAACAGTATCACCTCCTCCGCCACCTAAGCTATTAATAGTTATAGTATCACCAGCAGCAGTACTGACTTTAACTAATTGTATATCAGTTCCACCTACTAGTGTAGGGTTATATGATGCATCAATAAAATCATATAGCGTAGTCTGAGTGATTAAATCACCTGCTTCAAATAATAGTTTTAATTGATCTTTTGCTAGTACTGGCATTATACATTATTTATTTTACTTGAAGAAGATCCATAAACTTATCAAACGATAAAAGTAATACTTTCTTCTTTTTCTTCTTTTTTCCTTCAGGATCATCTCCACTACCAACCTTTTGTGTAGCAAAAGAATTTGCCGATCCAGGATCACCTGGAAGCTCAACAGCCCCCATACCCTGTACATCCATGTTAGGATTTAAGCCAACGGTTCCTGCTTCATTTTCATTTACGTCTTTAGACATTATTTAATATTCTTTTTTAAATAAGTTGTACAAAAGTTTAATAATTCTTTTCTTGCTGGAGCAATATCACTCTTTTCTGTTGCAGGTCCACTTTTCCATTCTATCCAACCTTCTACTATTTGTTCTAAGCCTTCTTCCATTCCAGGCATAAGCTCAATATACTCTTCATTGATCTTTGATTCTTCAACAGTAAAGTTATTCAGTGATTTTAAATTTTTCATGTTGTTATTTTTAATTTCTTTTATTGGTTCTAATATATTTTGTAATGGCTTATAAAAACTATGTATACTTTTAGGAGTCATTTTCTTAAAAGTCTTTTCATCATCTATCTTTAACGCATTACGAACTTTAGATGCTGAAATGTTATCATCAGTTCTAAAAATCTCAAAACCCTTAAAATCAGGATCTACTCCTAATTGATCTCGGTATGATTGTTTGTCAATCATTGCACCGTATGATTTTTTTCTATCCGTCCCATATCCCCACATCACAGGTTCATAAGCAGGTCTTGCTGCTGCAAACATTGTATCAATTGCACCATTAGGAACTACAATAGCAGTTTCTAAAAATGGATATTGTTTTGCCATCTTAGCAAACATTGCTTGTTGCATTTCTTCATCAAACGGCCTTTTCTCAGGATCGTTGTTTTTTCCTCTAACTAAAAATACAACTACAGGCTTTCCATTTTCTTTATACATTTTTTCAAATACTTTAACATGACCTAATGTAAAAGGTTGGAATCTACCAACAAACATATTAACCTTTTTCTTACCTTGTTCTTTATGAGGAACTTTTAAAGCTTCATTAATTGGAGCGGTTGCAGTTCTTACTCTATGACCATAAGGAGATAATGAATATCTCTTAATCCCAGTTTCATCTTCACTAATATTAAATAATCCTACATTTCTTTTAAGCCATCTTTTGTGAGCCTTTATTTCAGATAAGATATTATTAACCTCCTCTTCAGTTAAATGACCATCAGCAACAGCATCTAAAATAGCAGAACGAACTCTAGCAGCAGTAGATACATTTTTAGCTGGGTGAGCCTCAGTGTACCTTCTCTTAACAGTTACTCTCCTTTCATTTAAGAAATCATTTAAATCATTTATGTTATCCATACCTTATATATTTACTTTACCATTTTGATTCCCATCATAGATGAAAAAGGATTCCACACCATACCTTTTTGTTGAAACTTAAAGTTAGCACTACTAAACTTTTTAGTTTTAAATATGAAAGCACCTGCTTTAACTTTAGTATCTAAATATACCTGTTTAACATCAGTTACTTTTTGTGTAAGCTGAGTTAGTACATCAGAATATTTTTCATTTAATGCATTTGCAGTTTCTACCATAATAGGATAGAAAATCATCCCTACTCTGTTAGAATCATTTTTTTCCATTCTCTCCTCATATTCTTTTGCATATTTGGTCGAATCAATTTTACCTCTCCATGCTCCAGTTTTTTCTGATAGTGTTTTTATAAATGATTTAAATTTATTTTGATCTTCTTTAAATAATTCATCTAAAAATTTAATTAAGGCTTCTCTTGTTACAGATTTTTGATTTAGGTTAGCTTGCTGTAAAACATATGAATAGCCTGATCCTTGGTTAGGTCCTAGTACATCAGCAGCTAAATTCATCACTTTATTATATGTTGTTGAATTTCTATTTAATTCATATGGGTTTAGCCATACCTTAACTACATCTTCATAAAATGTTGTTTGATCTACATCTAACATAAGGCCATCATTTCTTTTAGCATTATCAATCATTTTCATTATTGAAGATCCACTCGGTGTACCTCCGCCTCCTGCCTTAGAAGAAACTTTATATTGATCAAATTCAAAATCAACTAATGCTTCATTTGAATTCTTAGGATATGCTAATCCTTCTCCCGTATCTTTAATTATATTAAACATCATTAATGCCCCTAACACTTCACCAAAGTCATTAGAAAAATTAGCTACAGAAACTTGATCTATTCCATCAAAGAAAGAAGCACCAACTTTATATACTATAGGAGTTCCACTAGAAGCATAGACTTCAAAATCTGAAAAGGTGCCAACTTTATTTTTTAATACTACTTGCATAGAATCTTTAATGAATTGTTTATAATTGTCAGGGTAAGATGTGTTATCTATAAACTGATTTACTTTAGTAACAACCGCTACTCCTGTTTTATAGGTAGTACTTGCAAGATCCATTGCATCAGGAGTTAAATCTTTTCCTTTTATTACTGCTGCTTCGCCTGTCTTTGCACTTACTTTATAACGATTGGTTAGAAAAATAGTATCTCCTCTTTTAAAGTCTTGTCCTAATATTTGTTTATTAGCCTTTAATGTTATTTTATAAGTATGAAATTGACCAGAAAAGGTTTTGGCAACATCTTTATGGTAATGCCCGCTAGGAAAGCCCTCTATCTTATATGCGGATGTAGGGACTTTTAAAGCTTTTAAATATTTCTGAATGTTTTCTTCGGCAGTACCATCATTTGCTCCAAAATTAGCTCTTACATATTCTGGGCTATATTTAGGACCTGCAGAATCTCTTCTTGTTTGTGGGAAAGTTTTTTCATAATGCTTTAACCAATTAGCCTGTCTTTCTTTTACGTTAGGCTGTTTCTTTGCTTCATTTAAAACATCAACCTTTGCTAGGTTAATAAAATTATTATAATCCAATACTTTATCTTCAATTAATAATTCTTCAGCATTAGGTAAAAGAGATTCATTAGTTGATTTAATTTTTAAGTAATCATCAAAAGTTTTAAATTTGCCATCATCCTTTGTTTGAATTACATCGGTTACTTTATTTACCATTTTATTAAAATCTTCAATAACTGATGGTGTCATAATATTACCGGCATTCTTTCTTTTCTTTTTTAAAGAGCCTAACATTATTTTAAATAAGTCTTTTAGCTTAGGATTACTATTAAGGATATCTTTAGTTCTTTGGCTTGGTATTAATTCTACATTTAAATCAAATTCTTTACCTTTAGCAAACTCAGCTTTTTCAATATCAATCTTTGCAATATCTTTTCCTCTTTTGGTTACATAGTCATTAAATATGTTTGAAACTAATTCTATGTATCTCATATCTTCACTATCCCCTAAAATCTCATGCTTCTTAATTCCTCTTTCTTCTATAAATGCTAAAAGATCCAACAAAATAATTTCATTAATATCAGCAGGAGTCTTCCTCATATCTATAGGCTCCTTTTCTTTCATTAAATTAATTGTATAAGGATCTATTAACTTAGCAGCAATAACTTGTTTAGTACCAGATTTATAAAATTTAAATACAATAGATTCTATAGGCTTCTTAAGATCATTTTGTAAAGTAGTTGATTGAATATTAGGATTTAGAATTCTAAGTAAATATTCAGCAAATGAATTAGTACTAAAAATCTCAGCATGATCTTCTTTTGGTGTTTCTAAAAATTCTTTAATCTTTTTCTTTTGATCTTCTGTTAAGTAACCTTTAAATAATGGAAGTAATGGAGTAACACCTAATGCGTTTGCCCAGTCTCTAATTACTCTAGGATCTTCTATAACCTTTGTAACTTTGCCAGCTGGTGTCATTACTTTAATATGAGTAAGTACTAAATTGTTTTTAGGTAGCTTATCATAAGTAATAATACCAGGATTAGTATTTACAAAATATTGAAAACAGAACTTCCAATTTTCAGGAATAGAAGAAAGATTTTTGTTAGTTACAGATTTTATAAAATTAATAGGCTTTTCATAATAAACCATTATAGTCCTATCAATTAAGTTAATAGGCTTTTGATTTCCACCTTTATAAAAAGTAATTCCTTCACCGCCTTTTTTAAATGAAAATGAAGAACCTGATAGTTTTTCTGAAACTACAAGATAATCCTTAAAAAGATCTTCTATTAATTGTTGCCCTGCATCTTTATAAATCTGAGTTAACTCTTTCATTTGCTTATTTTATATTGTCAATTTATATATTCTTTAGTTTAATAGCTATATAAAAAAAGGATAGCATAATACCTACCCCTTATCTTACTCTATTATCTTCAGAGTATATACAAATATCACAAATGCTAACTCTTAATACAGGTGATCTATATAGGCCTATATACTATTTTATCTACCGAACTTAATGATACCTAATAGTTGATTAATTGCAGCAAAGGTTCCAGTTAGTTTGTAAATTTTTCCTTTATATTTAAATACTATACCTTCAGTTGGAAATATAGATTCTATTCCACCAATTCTATCGAGCCTTGCTAACTCAGCCTCTACCTTTCTTACTTGGTCAGCGCCACCAGTCTTTTTAATCTTACTCCCTGCTGTTTGTATTTGTGTTCTTAATCTTTGGGCTTCATCAGATGGATTAGCAGCTAAAAAGTCAGACGCATTTTTTAAAATCACTGAACCTAGTTCCAAGAACAGATCTTCAAAAGGTCTAATGTTTTCTTTATATTTTTTAGCAACATCTTCTTTATCAAACTTTTTAACTAACGCAGCTTCTTTAGGTCCAGTTTGTTTGGCGAGAGATCTCATGTTTAAGCTCTTCTTATCTCCGTATGCCCATCGCTTAAGTAAACCTTCTTTTACATCTTGTGATAGTGAAGGAAATTGTTTATTAATTAATTCTCTCCACCACATTTCATGATATTTAGAAACCTCATCACTATCAGTTAAACCATATCTTTTTTCTAAAGCATTAACTTGATTAATAAATCTTTTCTTATTTGCAGTAAAATCTAAATCTTTTTGTAATTTAATAGCCTTAGGTGGAATTATTTTAAATGTTTTACCAATATCAGATTCAACCTTTTTAAGTATATCTGCGATTTCTTTTGCAGGTTTATTATTAGTACCTGTAATATTACCATTTCCATCCGTTTCTTTTATACCATGAAATTGAATAACATCTGTATCATAATGAATAACATTAGGGTTTTGTGAATAGATTAACTCCATGTTCATAAAGTCTTTTCCATTCTTAAAATATTTTTCCTGGTCAGCTGGAGAAAGGTTCATTAATAATCTAGCCAAATCTTGTGCAGCAAATTGAAAAGTATCTTGTACTAATTTACTAGGATGACCTTCAAATTTATTCTTAAATTCAGAAAGAGTCATTGGATTCTTTAACTCTGTTTTGTTTCTTGCAAATTTAACTTCGCCATCTTGAATAGTAGCAAATGCATTTTGACCATCAGTCTTTTCGGTAGCCTCTTCTTCAAAGTTTAATTCACCTCTAAGACCAGCATCTATCATTGCCTTAAAATCACCAAAGGTTAAATCCTTATCATCAAATGGATGAGCCATGTGACCAGCGGCGCCACCTTCAAAAAGAAATGGCTGACCTTTGTCAGTCAGCCATTCCTCGAATAATTTTATATGTTTCATGGTTATTTTTTAAGTTTAGCCAATTTCTCTTTAGCCATTTCAATATCAGCAAGCAAGCCACCTTCTTCTTCTTCCAATTCTTGAATTCTATAATCATCAGGATCTTCATCTTCAATCTCAGCTATATCCATTCTAATCATTTCTATGCGATCATCCATTTCCTTGATCTCATCCTCCAACTTTTTAATTTCTTCGGAATTATCATCAGATCCACCTTTTAGTTGATCTTCCTTTGCCTTTACCTTTTTATATAAAGGATTGTCAGGATCTCCTAATATTGTCTTTACGGTAACTTCTCTACCACTTTTAGGATTCTTGATCTTACTATTATAAAATTTATCTAAATCGGATTCTAATAGAAATTGTTCAAATAATTTAATATGTTTCATGTTTTAATTATTTTGTATATGCAAAAAGATCTTCACCATCGTCAAATACAACTACATTCTTACCTTTATATTTGCCGTGATATGCTTTATCATAAATAGTAGAATCTATAGGAAGAGATTTCATTCCTCCAATAACATCAAATAAATCAGAACCTTCATCTTCGGTAGTATCTGTCATTATCATGATATCATCAGCTTTTCTGGCCTTAAGAGCTTTAAGAACAGTAGCAATACCTTTTTCATTTTTCTTTACATCTTCACCAGCAGTATCTACTGCATCGGCGAAAGTAAACCTTTCATTTAAAGATTCATTTACAAAATCTGCAAACTTTTTTATATTACTCATATCTTTAGTTTTAATTTATTATGATCCCATCGTAGATTGTAAAGCTCCAACCATTGCTCCATAATCTTCACCATACTTCTTAAGTAATCCTTCAGCAGTTTCAGTTGCCTTAGTTTCATCAAAGTCATCTCCGAATGCATCTTTTAGAATTGCCATTGCATATTCTTTAAATTCATCAGCAGAAGTAATATCCTTTTCATTAATCTTAGCTTCTCCAACTAATGCTTCGCCTTTTGATTCAGGTTGTACTTTTACCTTACCCATATTCATTATGTCTCCAGCAATACCTGCGGCAGATTCAGAACCATCGCCCATTTCTGCAGGAACTTCAGTAGCATCCTTAAGATCATCAGCTTCACCCTTTACTTCAGTTGTAATATTTTGATCTTTAGTAACTAATTCTTCACCTTTTGATTCAGGTTGTTCTTTTACCTTACCCATATCCATTATATCTCCAGCAATACCAGCAGCGGTTTCAGAACCGTCACCTTTCTCTGCAGGAATAGCAAGACCATCATCACCAGCAACTTCATCAGCAATTTCATCACCTTCAACTTTAGTAATTACTTCACCAACACCTTCTTCTACTGATTCATCTTCTTCAGTATCTTCAGCTTCTTCTACTTCTTCATCTTCCTCTTCTACATAAGCTTCAGTTACAAAGTTTGAAAAAGACATGATTCTTGATTCATCTTTCTTTTCTTCATCTTCATCATATTCAACATCTTTCTTTAATGCATCAATTTCAGAGTCATCAGATTTAACAGCTCCTTTATAATGATCAGCTTTTTCTTTGTCATCCTCAGAATCAACTTTCTTATCACCTTTATCTTCTAGCTCATCACCTTCTTTTTCATCTTCCATACCTTTAGATTCTTCATCTTCAGAAAGAGGCTCTTTAGACGCTGCTATAGGAACAGCATAGTCTTCAGGTTCTTCATCATCATCGTGATATTTAACATTCTTATTTACGGTAACTTCTTTTTCTTTAATAAAATCTTCAAAGGCCATAATTCTTCTAGTAGCAGCTGGTGTTTCTTCTTCTTCAGCAGCAACATCAACACCATCTTCATCTTTAACTTCATCAGCTTCAGCAGGAACATCAGCAGTAATTTCAGGATCGTCAGATACCTTATCACCTGCTTTATCTTCTATATCTTTAGGTTCGCCTTTAGCTAATACTTCATCTTCGATATCTTTCGCGGTATCTTCTTCAACTTCATCAGTTTCAGCGACTTCACCAGATGCACCAGTTTCTTTATCTTCTTCCTTTTCACCTTCTTCACCTTCTAATGATTTAGGTTCGCCTTTCTTTTTAACTTCATCAGCTATATCTTCGGCTCTATCTTCTTCAAGCTCATCTTCAGAGATATCTTGTTTAGGAGTAAAATCCTTTAATAAACCTTCTAATTTAGTTAGAAGATTTTTTTCTTTCTTTAATTCGTCAACGCTTTCGTAACCGAGTTTTTTAACAAGATCCATTACTGCATCGTGATTAACATCTGCCGATTCATTAATTGAACCTTCGGCCTTTGTCATCATTGAAAACTTTTTGATTGGTTTCATTATAATTATCTTTTTTTGATTCTTTTTTTATATATCCATCTCTCATAAGAAAGATATTCTATATTAGTATCTAACATTTTGCACCTCAAATGGAAACTTTTCCTCTTTGTAAATTTTTCTTCTTTCCATACCATGTCTGTATATGTAATTTACCCAGTCATGATCATCTACTTTATAACGGAAATCATCAATAAAATCATATATTTTTACAACGTCTTTAGATGAGTGCTTTCTTAATCCTCTACCGATTGATTGTCTAATGATCACTTCGGATTTAAATGATTCAGTAAAAAATATGTTGTGTATATTTTTAATAGATATACCGGTTGAGAATGTACCATACGAAGCTACAATAATAACATCATCATTTTTTTCCATTCTTTTTTTGAACTCTTCTCTAAAATCAGATTTAACAGAACCGTCTACATAATAAACTTTCTTATCTGTTATTGCTCGAAGTTTTTGGTATATCTTTTCACCATAAGCTATTTTATGAAATAGCACTAGTGAATTAGATGTAGACTTTTTAATTACTTGACAAACGAAATCTAACCTCTTTTCGCTTTCATTAATAAAGTTCTGTTCTAAACTAAATAGCTTTTGTCTATCATATGGGTTTTTAGATAATGATGAAAATGCTTCTTTTTGAGCATCGGTTGCATATTCCATGTGGATTTGCAATACTTTACATTTTGCAATATGACCTTCTTCTTGTAAGTGAGCAGCTTTTACTTGAGTTACTAATGGGCCCATTGCCGACATTAAGCTTAGTCTATTTACAGTTCCTCTTTTAGGAATAGTACCGCTCAAACCAAATCTGTAGTCACAATGCCAGCATTTATCCATTATCTTTTGAATTGAATTTGCTTTTGCTTTATGAGTTTCATCTACAAAGACTGCATCAAATTGGCTAAAGTATTCCTCGTCCTTTTTAGTTAATGATTGGTAAGTACCTATAACAACATTAGAACTCTTTCGTAATTTTACGCCTGCATAAATTTGTTGAATCTTAATAGGTACCCTGCCTTTATTGTATTCTTCAAAGTCTCCGCTTGCTTGAACAACTAAACTTACATTAGGTACTATCATTAAGATTTTCTTTTTACCTAACTGTTCCATCATATAAGCAACCACCATAAATGAAATTAAAGTTTTACCTGCAGATGTTGCTAATTCAGCCAAACACCGTCTATACTTTAAAATCTTTATCGCTGCATCAATTTGATAATCTCTAGGCTTAATTTCAGATGTAGCAAAAAACTCATCTACCCAAGATCTAAATATTTCTTCATCTATAGAAGTATCAAAAATATCAGTTATACCGTTTAATGTAAATTGATAATCATATTCTTTACATATATCAATTACTTCTTTCCATAACCCTGCCGGAATTTTATTTCTTTTGATAAATGAAATATTACCATCCCATACCTTTTTCTTTACTAGAGGGTGAAATCTCCAACCTTCTATTTTCTTAGTAAGACTAGATTTTAATTGCTCATATTCCAATTCGGTGCATGAATCAATTACTAAAAACTTTTTATTTTCCGACAGAGATAGTTCCATTAAAATTCCTTATCATCCAGATTAATTCTGTTTCTTATAGCAAACGCCATATTATCTAATGTTTTAATACACTCATAATAATAATCTATATGAGATTGTAACATATCAATTTGTTGCCTAAGAGATGAAAGATCTGCTTTTATAAATTGATTCTTTTCACCGTTAGTTAACTTAACATCATAGTTAATTGAATATTCTCGGTACTGTTGTTTATAATACCTATCCCAAGTAGCGTTCCTTTTATATATGGTAGTTTTAAAATCAGTTACTTTATCTAATAGTATTTGTCGATATGATAACATTCTTACTTGGCACTCGGCCAGCTCATTCATATTTTTAAGCTTAGAAACAAGATCTTTAATCTTTGATTTCCAATCATTTCTATCTGATGTTAATCTACCTTCCAACTGCTCATTAGCTTCTTTTATTTGTGTATCGTCAAATGCCATTAAAATATTCCTTTATTATTATTAATCTTTTTATAATTTTTAATCTTTGGTTGAAACTTCTTTTTAGGCTGAGGTAAAGAAAAACTAGTTTTTACTTCTTCTGCTTCAATTTTTTTAAACTTAGTAAATAATTTAAGTTTTTTCTTAGAAGTTTCTAAATCATCATAAAAATCATCAAACTGTTCTGTCACAAAATTACTATAATTTTTTATCATATGAATATGAGATCTAAATGGTTGTTTGTAAAATATTTATCCAACTCGTTTAAACACCCAGTCCTATGTTTATATTCATATTTAACTAGATCATTTAAATCTTTTACCTTTTTAGAAGGTATTCTAAAATCCTTTAAAAACTTATCCCACATAAAAACAGTATTACCTCTTTTTAGTTTTTGTATCATTTTAGTCTTTCCTTCAATATCATTATCAAAGAAATATCTAACAGTTGGAATTTCATCAAAATCTAGTATTTGTTTTTTAACACCAGTAAGACCAATTGTATTAGACATAAAGAATGAATCTATAGGACCTTCAAATACAGTAAACTGCCTACTTAAATCTGTAGTAAGTATACCGAATATCATTGATATTTTATTAAGAGAATCTAATTCTTCTTCTGAAACTTTTAAAGGTTTTTTAAGCCTATCATATATTCTTTCAATATTCCACGTTTTATATTTAGGACCACTATTGTCATCCAACGCTCTTACTTGAAAACCAACAATCTTTCCTTTAGGTGTAAGGTTAAATACATACAGTTCCTTTCGTCTTGGATCATAACCGAACTTTTCGGTTTTATGATGAAGTAATCTACTTTTTAAATAAGGATATGCTCTATATGTTAATGAGTTTATTGGATAGACATTAAAACCTAATGCAATCTCATCAAATGTTAATGATAAATTATTTGCCATTTCAAATAAATGAAACTCTAAAGTTTCACCTAGTGAAAAGTTTTTACGGTTTTCTTTAATGAAATTAATTACATTGATTCTTTCTTCACCTTCGAAGTTTTCATTGTGGTCTTTTAGGAAGACGTCTAAACTTTCGTGTGCTGAACAATTATAGCAATGATATTGTAAATTATTCCAATAAAGATTACCTCTCTTCTTTCTTACCGAATCTGTGGAGTCTCCACAATAAGGACATGCAAAATTTAATCTTTCCTTACTTTCTAATATTCTTCTTTTCTCAGGGTGAGAATGGTTAGTATGAAGAACTCGGACCACCTTATCGATGATCCGAGCTTTCATATCAGAAGATATTAATACTTCTGTTGCCATATCATTAAAGATCTAAACCATTAATGAAATCATCAAAATCATCTCCTTTAGAAGAATCTTCTGATTTTGTTTCTGTTGCCGCCGGGGAAGCAGATCCTGCAACAGCCGTTTCAGTTACTGACGCCGCTGCCTTTTCAGATTTTGCAGGAGACGGTGCAGCCTGTTTACGAGTTACAGTATCAATAGAGGAACCAGGATTACTAAATTGAGATAGTACACCCATTACCTTATTTCTCTGCTCATCGGTCCATGGACGATAATCAAAGTTGCCTAATTCAGGTGCATCCTTAATGTAACCAAGAATTGCAGTTCTACCAGCATCATCAGTTGTTACTGATTCTCCGCCGATTGCCATTGCAGTTCGGCTACCTTGGAATTTACTAGAATCATAATTAGGATAACCACCTTTCTTTGAAATTACTAATTCAAAATTCTTTCCTTCAAACGGATCGAATACTTGAGTTGGTTCATCAAACTGAGGATTTAATTCCTCATCAATCTTAGCCTTAATCTTGTAACCAAATTTCATTACTTTAATTTGGCCTTCAAGATCTCTGTTCTGTGGATCCTTTACGATTTGAACCAATGCATAAAATACTTCTCTACGCTTAAGCCCTTCTGACATCTTTTTATCTACAGCAGATTCTGAGTTTCTAAGTTTAAAGAACATATCCTGTACCGGACATTTATCTCCAACAGTTGAAGGTGAGTCTGCGTAAAATCCGTTGCCATCTCTATCTTCTAACCAATAGACATATTTACGAACGAAAGGTTTACGTGGATTTTTTACATTAGGAAGAAACCTAATTAGTGAACGGTAAGTACCGTCTTGTCCCTGATCGGGTTTTGGTGTGTACAGATCGCTGCTTGGTGCAGGTCTGTCTCCAGTGTCAAGGTCCTTGACGCTTACACTGAAAATGTCGAATTCATTTGCCATTTTAATTGCCTTTTTATTTTACTTTGTTATTAATTAATGGATATAACGCAGCGCTGCCTATTTAACTTGCCCGGGAATTGCCAATATACTTTGCCTTGTTATATGCCTGTTTATAAGTCACTGAATAATCAGTTCCTTTGTTATTTATATATTCATATCTCTATTTAGTTTCACACTAAACAGAAAAAAATTATTCTATAATAGCAGTTACATCGGAATCTCTAATACTAAATATCTTTTCACCGTTGTAAGTAAATTCAGTACCTGCTAAGTCATGAAATAATACCGTCATTCCTATTTTATAATCCGAATCTTCTATATCTTCACCAACAGATAATATAACACCTGAATATGGTGGTGCATACTGGCCTTCAGATTTTGGTACATAGATGCTCCCAATTTTTTCTGGTTGTTCATCTTTTTTAAGAAATATTCTATTTTTTATTGCCTTTATCATAATTTTCTGAAACTAAATTCTAAACTCTATATATAAAATATACCTAATTAAAGAAAGAGAAGTATCTAATTACTAGCATTTAAGTATATTGTGGTTTTAAGGTATAAAGTATTTTACTGTTCACTTTCCTTTTTCTTATTCGCGTTTAATATAAAGTACGCATCTACAAGGTCATCTATTGGTTTAGGGATCTTTTCTGTAAAGTCTTTACCTTGAGTCCATTTCCACAATTTAGTTTTCCTTAAATCACTATCATTAAAAACATCGTCTTGAAATGCCTTTACCATGTAATGTTTATTTGCATTACCTTTACCTGCTAATTTTTTAACATGTGATGGTTGATAAATTGAAATATTTTCTACACCCCAAGAGTTTACAATTTCGTTTCTTAAAAAGGTATTATATTGAACTATGTCAATAAAAGAATTACCTTTTGATCCATAAGAGAATCCTTCTAAAGCAACTCTATGATCTTCTGTGCCATATAATGTTATTAAAATATTTGAAATTAAGTCGGCTATGTTTTGGCCATCTGTGAGTTTTTCTCGTTCCCTAAGTAAAAAGTCTTTATCTTTAACTTGTCTATAATAAGGGAATCCTAATATTGTTTTATTATCCATTAATTCTTTATGAACCGAGAATGATTTAGGTATTTTTCTACCCTTTTCATCCCACACCCTATTACCATAATTAAAGAATGTAATAAATGTGTATTTGCCTTTATGGTCCTGTGTACATGCACCTGGACTATTAAGAGAAAAATCTATACCTGAGTAAATCAATTATATTGAATTAAATGCGTTTACCTAATACTGCGCCTAATGCAGCACCAATTAATCGACTAGTTAATAAATCGTACAAGGCTCCTTTTTGAATACCGAGTACCTTTGCAATGGCCTTTCCTACTGTTTTACCTAAAGCAAAACCAGTAAGACCACCTAAAACAGATCCTAATATACCTTCATTAATTATTTCTTCCATAATAACTTCTAAATCTTTTCCGTTATTATGTTCTTCCATAATTCTGTCTACTGCGTTATCTATAGCAGTTTCTTGCTCCTCAGTTAAATCGTGAGATTCATTTAGTAAATTTTGTATATTAACTGAATCATCTGTTGATTCTGTAAGATAGTCTTTAAATGTTTTCATTGCTTTTCTATTTGTTTATATATTAAGTTAAGTTAACTATAGTTTCTAAAACGTTGTAGCTAAATTCAATATCAAATGTTTGAAATTCAATTGTGTTACTTGAGAAGTTTAAATCTAACGCACTAACACCGGTCATTATCATATCTTTTAATTGAACAGTTACAAATATTTGCCCTTCACCATCAATCATCTGTAAACCAACACCTTCAGGTACAAATGGAGTTTTACCGCTCTGCTTATAATAATAATCAAAAACATCAACAGCCATCCAATAATTAATCCAACCATCAAAGGCTTGCATTGTAACGGTTAGCGATTTATCAAAAAGTTCTTGTTTAGGTAAACTAGTTCTAAATTTTCTGGTATTACCTGGAAAGTCATTTTGCGATACTGGGTCAAAGCTAGGTCCTGGTAAATTCATTGCTTGTATACCGTAATTAAAAAAGTCTATAGGTTCTTTAATCATTGAACCTGGCATGCGATTTAAATATGATTTATACTTATCTGCAATTTCCTTTGGAATAAAATTTCTAGGGAATTCAAATTTAAACTGATTATTTCTTGCGCTTAGTAACATATTATTTTATTTTTATACGAGATCTTCTAAGAAACTTAAAAGAGAAGATCGCCAACGTCGAAAACGCCCGACCCTCCTGTTGTTCCCTGTGTTCCCTGTAAACCATCGCTGGTGACAGGATTACTTGCTGTATTGAACTCTTCATTCAAAGCAGATGCGTTTTCCCAATAAGAAGTATCATTAATATTAGAAGCAGCGTTGTTCACTATTTCATCTATACCTGCTTGTTGTATTATTCGAGATTTAATAGAGGTTACTGATGATTGCGCAGCTGCTGCCTCTGCTGCTATTATATCTGACTGTGCTTGGCCTAGTTGTTCATATAGTAAAGCGTTTTCATCACTTAATGAAATATTTGATTGCTCTAATAGATTTAATGTTGCTAGCATTTCTGATATTGTTTGATCTCTTTGCCCTAATGTAGTGTTCAATTCATCTATTTCACTCTGTAATCTAGATAGCTCTTCAGAATACAGTAATGATTGTGCATTCATTTTTGTTGTTAGTCTTTCTTGTGCTGCATCAGTTAAACCTAAAAACGTACCAGTGTATAAAACACTTTCATCACTAATACCAAATTCATCTTCCATTCTAGTCGATATGTAAAAGTTTTTATTATCTAATGATAATATCTTTTTTGAATTTTCTTTGTCTATTCTAAATAAAACTTGACCTTGCGCCAAGTCTACATTTTCAACTTGTGTCCAATTAGGAATTCGTATTTCATCGTTTTCACCAACAAAAACCAAAGTAAGAGTACCAACATTACTCAAATCAATCGGGGAATCTGCTAAGTCACCATTTTCACCAGTCTCATCAAATATTGTAAAAATTACATAATCATCAAATGGTGAAATTCTTATTTGCCCATCGCCTTGTGGTAACGGTTCTGCTGTAGGATTAAGAGATGTAAATCTTTTAAAGTATTCAGCTTGGTTAGCTGTAACTGTCTCGTTAGTTTGTACTGCCATCTTCTGTATCTGTTATTGTTTGTATTTTAGCTGGTGAAATTGCAGCCTTTACGTTTATCCTATCTCTAAAAGTAGTAACATACTTATTTTTTATAACTAATTGTTCAACTATTTCAGTAGATGTCTGTCCTGGGTTATTTCCAACACCTCCATTATTAACAATAATATTTGAACCATCATCATTAGCCAATTGGTTATATACATTAGCAACAGTAGGAACTACACCTAAATTAATTTTCATTAATCGTCTACCATATTTTTTAACATCAAACGAAGTTAGTTTTGCTGATTTTAAAATCTGTGTATTATCTGCTCTATTGTATAATCTTAATAAGTAATTAATTGAAAAAGATGTAGCAATAGCACTGTTTAAAATAATAGGCCTAAATAAAATAGGATTATCAAAATTAGTAGTTTGTGTAAATACCTGAGTACTAGTTTTAACAAATGAAGTATTTATTTGTTCACTTACATTAATTTCATGAAATACTACATAGTCACCACCTGATGAATTTAACTGAGCAATAAAATTAGAAAAAGTAGAACCTGTTACTTCACCAGATAATTCAAAATAATCTCCACCATCTGCCTCTACAACACTTGCATATAGATTATCATAAATATCTCTACTAGGTAAACTTACTGCATTTATTTCCTCTACATTATAATAGTTATAACCGTTATCAACAACCGTTTCATAAATACCAGTAGCTTTAAATGTAATGGTAGGTGTACTAAGAAATCCTTGCCCTTCAGTTAAACGATATCCTAAACCGTTAGGTACAGTATTACTGAAACTGTTATTCATAAAGAATAATGAAGGTATTCTCCATTCTATGTATGTAGCATAAAGATTATCATTAATTAAAACTGGATCTGGATTAAATACAGGCGTATCAGTCTTTAAGAAATTTATAGAAGATAAATTAAGTAAAGTACCATCTCTTCTAGGAACTAGCGTTTCAAATATTATTCCGTCATAGCCTGTAAAAGTAAACCCTGCAACAAAATGTACTCTTATTTTATCATATGCTATATTTTGCTGTGGGTTAAATGTCTGTAGTAAATTTGCACTATCAGTTAACTCAGGATCAAAGTCATTATAAGGTACACCAATATCAGTATCTAAATATGCATATTGTGTTTTATTTTTATTAATCGCTGCTGCTGAAATGTCACGATAGTTACCCATCTCTGCAGATACACTATCAGTATTAAAAAGATAGCTACCATCAGTATGACCATCTCTCATTATCTCTATAGGATAAATGGATGTATTAAGTTCCGTTGGGTTAGTTTGACTAGTGTATATGTACTCTAATAAAATACCGTCGGATAATTGTATAAATTTAGATGATTCCATTCCTTTTATTTATTTACCATTGTAAAAACTTTGGTGTATAATTTAAACCAATGCCTACATATGGGCTTATCTGCTCACCGCTTAAACCAACACCTAACTGTAAACCTAAGCCTAATGTTTTTCTATTTTCATATTGTAAACTTTTAAACGCTTTACTCTTTTGGTCAATTAATATTCCTTCAGCACTATTAAATGTAGTTCCAGGATAATCGGTTAAAAGATTTACAAATAATTCTTTTGATTTAGTATCTTTAATTAATGATGCAGTTAAAAATATATTTTGTTCTAGTCCTATACTAGCATTACCAAACGATATAAGACTATCGGAAGTTTCATAAGGTATTATAGCATCAATCGTTCTAGAACTTTTACCCCATTCTTTTTTATCTGAAAATGTTAAAGCTGAATTAAAATCACCAATCACCGTATTTATAACAGTATCGAGTATAAACACAGGTACTTCTACAATAACCTCTTTAATAACAGTCTCGGTTTTAATTATAGTTATTGGCGGTTTTCCTTTTTCAAATTCTAATTCATTTTCAATTTCTTCTATCGATAAATTTAAAGCCATTATCTCAGCTACCGCATTACCGTTAGCATCAATATAATTTTCAATTGTGTCTAGTGATGCTTTCCAATTATTTTCAACTCGGTAAACTTCATTCTTTGCATCATCAGTAGCTTGGCACTGTCTTAACAGCAAAATACATAACACTACAATACCACCTAATAAAAACATCCTTGTATTTTTAGGGTCAGTTATTATAGCTAATATATTTCTTAATATTATCATATGCTGTTTTCGTATACTTGTAATAATTTATAAGGAGTAACTTCACTCTCTCCATATTTCTTTATTAATTTATCCATAAACTTTTTTTCATTAGTTTTCATGTCCTCTAATTCATCAAAAAGATTATCTCTTTTCTCTGCTAGACTTTGGATACTTTTTTGCATTAGATCGATCGAAGTTTCTATTTCCTTATATCTATCTACAAAATTTATTAATTCTTTAGTTTCTTTCTTTGTCATTTTTAATTAATATTAAGGGTTAGCTATTTCATATGTAAACGTAAATCTATGATAAGATTGATATATGGCATTTCTACTTCCTTCAGGGGCTGATGGTGCATTATTGTTAATTGGGCCTAATGCTGTTCCATTATTACCATCAGTATCAACTACTAGTCTAGTATTAGCTGGGTTTGAATGAAGGTTAATCCACATATGAGTACCACTTCCATTAGTATCATGTGCTGCTGCTGGGTCAGTTTGAGATCCACCCTGTACTTCACCTGATGTTTGCGCGACTGGAACTGTGCTACCGACAGTAATATTTGTAGCCATCCAAGGTAATTTACCGTAACTAGTTCCTGTACCATTAGTACTGAAACCACCACCTGATTGGTTAATTGCATTTTTAATAGCTTGACCACCACCTCGTGGACCACCATGGCCATCACTATTGATGAGACCGGTAGCAATACCTGATATATTAACGTTACTTACAGCTCCATACAGAGTACCTGTTACTAGGCTGCTATCCGTAGAATTACCTGCACCACTTACTTGCATAGGAAGAGGTATCGGTCCTATGAATACATTTGCGATAGGTAAATCCAATCCAGCTGGGCTAGTGGATCCACTTAATGAACTATAATCACTTGTACTAAAAAGAGAACTCCAATAAGGATAAAGATCTATAGATGTATTTGAAGTACTTGATTCACCGTTCGGTGCTAAAGGTGATCGATTAGTTATAAATCTAATCAAACCACTACCTGTTACAACTCTACCAACCCTCATCCATTGATATCTATATTGAAAGCCAACTGGAATCTTAGGCGTTAGACCAGCGGTAGTCCATGCAGCTACACTAGGTTGAATATCTGCATTTTGGTATAAGTCAACAGTACTTGACCACCCCTGTGAGCCACTCATAAATGTCTGTTCTTGGATAGTAGGGCCGCTATATGCACCACCAAACTTGGAGATATAATGATCTCCTACATAATCACCCCAAACCTTAAACGTTTGTCTATGTCTATATTGATCTCCTACATTAACACCACCATAAGGACCGTCAGGTACCGGGCTTTGCGGCCAGTTCTGGAAAGCTGAAGTCTTTGTTAGAGTTAAGCCTTGGTTAAGAGTAAGCCCTGCAACGAGTGCGCTTCCAGTACCTCCTGTCGAATTAAAGTTTCCTCTATTATAACCAATACCATATAAATGAGTTGTACCGCTTACATTATTTCCACCTTTGTTAGCAGATGCACCAAATTCGTCTTGGTTTAAACCAATAGTTACACCACTACTAGTCTCTCCTGCGTTACTAATTCTAGTGCTTACTGTATCAGCAGTACCCCATATTCTTACAGATGACTTCATAGGAGCTATGTTCGGGAATGGGAGATTTGGCATCGTGGCAGATGCGTTGTCTGGTGAGTATATCCATACTCCTCCAGCATAAGCACCGCTTGCAGTAGTACCACCATTTATATGTAATACACTCTCAGGTTCTTGTTCAATGTTTATTGCAGGACCGACGGTAGAAACCGGCGCATAAGGACCTTTTATCATTGCACCACCTGGGAATCGCTTCCATGGGTCAGAACCTGTGCCTACTTCAGCACCTAAAAGACCTAATCTTATTGTAGGATTATTAGAACCACTACCACCCGTAGGCCCATCAGATGCACTAATTACTATAGCAGGTTTATCAAAATTATTGCTTATATAGCTAGGATAGCCAAAGTATGCTGTTTTAGGTACTAGACCACTAGAGCTAGTAGAAGCTATAGTTATAACTGGGGTTGGTTCTACTGCAGTTCCTGTATCTACTGATATTTTAATATTACCACCAAGTCCTCCAGAATCAGGTCCTGTTGATAATGATAAATCTTGTCCTTTGCTACGAAGAGATAAGTACCCAGATCCATTTGCACCAGAATCTATATCAATACCACCTCCTAAGCCAGGATTTAATGCATTAAGATTTATATTACCTGCGCCCATACCACTACTACTATCGGTAACCAAGTTAATAGCCTTTGCGGTTTGGTATGTAGACAATGGATTATATACAGCTCCATAACCTGCTGCTATTGTTACACCTAATTGATCATTAGTTAGCGTAGAAATTAATGCGCCGGTTGTATTTACACCATCATAATCATTTCCAATTACTACCCCTCCGGCACCACCACCATTAAGATATGCGCCGTCATCGCCTATTAATCTAATTAATGCACCCTCACTCTTAATTGTTGCATTTAGATTAGATCGTAATAATATAAATTCAGTTGCATCGACTTGGATTATACTCGACTCTATTAAAGTAATACCATCATAAATTCCTGAAATCGCACCTGGTAACAAAATATTACCACCACTCTGTATTCGATTAGCAGCACCTGCCCCAATACTAACAAAATTTAATTTAGCACCGTTACCACCTGCCATTGTGTTCAATTCAATATTTAAATCCGATGTTTCAATTCCACCACCGATACTAGTACCACCACCTTTAACACCTGTTGTTAAATCAATCGACAAACCAGCTCTCAGATTTAATCCTCGTTCTGATGCGTTTAATTTTATACCGTAAGTGTCAGTAATACTTCCTGGAGCAGTAGCAGTTTTTCTTGTAGTTAGAAGTAATGAATCATCTGGCGCTAATTGAATTCCTGCTAATAAAGTTGGATCGTCTTGTTCAAAGTTGTCACCTATACCAGTTTCACCACCCATGAACTTGATTGCGCTTACACCACTATCTTGTTGATGTACTAACATTGACATTACCGTAGTATCAACATTACCAGCCATATCAGTACTTAAATTAAACTTGGCATTAAACCCAGCTTGACCAAAAGCAATATCGGTCGGTGAAATAGCACCTATTACTACCGATGATAATCCACCATTTCCTGATGTAGCACCTGATGTACCACCAATTATTGCAGGGTACAAAGCATTTTGATATGCTTGTACATAAGTACCTAGTGGATTATTACCAAATGAATCCCATCCAATGGATACACCAGCAGGTCCTTGTGGACCAGTTAAGTTAGTATTTGTAATGCCCCAATTAACGCCATCATATTCCCATACTTGACCATTGGCTTGTAAGTAAAAATCATTATCTAATAAATTAGGTGAAACAATAATCGTATTAGGATCAGTTCCTGGGCTAACTGTAAGGTCTTGATACCATTCAGTTCCTCTTTCACCACGCCCACCAATAGGACCAGGTAAACCTTGTGGCCCAAATGGACCAGGTGCCCCTCCTCCATTTAAAATAAGTTGATCAAAATTAAAATTTACTTTATCAACGAATTGAGAAATAGTATCTGAGGCTAATATTTCTTGTATGGTAATTGCCATCGTATTCTTATTTTTTAACTATAGTAACACTAAATCCAAACGATTCAGTAAAACCTGTCCTTTTGTTATATATTAGGCTAAGATCAAATGGATTATTATTTATTAATCTTGACCCAACCGCTGTGTTTATACTTAATCCAGCAGCGGACTTTTCTACGTTTGTTAATGATGCAGTAGAATAATCAATAGGGCTGTTATCCCTTGTGCTTTTTACATAAAAATCTATATTACCTACTTTATATAATTGTAGTATATTTTGAGTAATATATCTTATTACATCATCGTCAATAGTATCTAAATTACCGAAACTAAATTCAGGCTTTATGTATTTTACAAACTGTTCTTTAATAGGGTTAAATAAAAATTCAATTAATCTTTTCTGTATAAAATTAAAAAATTTAATTGATGTATCATTTTCACTAGTCATAAATGTACCTTCTATTAATGAAGGCTGGTTTATAGCACCTTTTACGAATGGTGAGTATTCAAATGTTTCTAACTCAATTTGCTCAGGTACTTTTAAATATTTAGAACCAAAAAATGATTTCTTTTCTGTCATTGCTCTGGTACCAATAACAGATTCTACTTGAGATTTATCTATACTCTTCCTAAAGTAAGACGGCTCCCAGTTCGACGCAAATGCGTAAAAGTTTCTGTTAGCAATTCCTACTTCATTAATTAAAGGGTATAAACTTAAGAATGCACTGTCAATAGAAAGCTCTAATACAGTAGACGGATCTTCTTCATTAACTTTATGATAAAATAAATTCTTTATTTGCCCAAAGTTACTAACATCACTAGAATTAAATTGAGTGTTTGTATATCTACATAGTTCTAATACTTTCTCTTTATATATAGCATCTTCTGGTATAGGTGGACTAAAATCAACATTAAGATAAGGGTCTCTAAAATATAAAATATCTAGCGCAGTTGGTTGATAATAACCTGCATGCCTTCCTATTGGGGTTATCCTAGGTTTTGTTTGTAGCGAAAGACCATAACCAATAATATCCGTTAAGTTAAATACAGTAGGTTTAGCAGGATCAGGTAATGCCCCAATATAAACAGATTTTAAAATATCCTCTTGTGACCTTAATTCAATAGCAAACGTTTGTGCAATGTTTCCATCAGAATCCAATATACGATTACCGTCTTTATCAATAGTTTCATAAATTATAGATGGATCTCCTAAATTAACATTATTAAAAAGTGTAGCAGAACCAACATCGGTTAATCTAGTAGAATAAGCATCAAACCCACCACCAAGAGTAGTATATGAAGTTTGTACTAAAGATGATGTTGTTGGTATACCACCACCAGGGAAATACTGCACGCCATTTTTTGTTAGAGTAGATGCATAAAATTCAGTGTTAGATACTACTCTTACTATATCACTTATTTGAAATTGGTCTACTCCTATTGTAAATTGTATCGTGTTAAATAAACCATCGCTACCTCTCCTAATGTCAGTTAAAAATCTAGTAGCATTACCATTTATATCAGGAATACCTTTTATAAGATATGCATTAATACTAGGTTCAAACTGCGCAGCATTTAAAGCAATGGCCCCATTTAAAAAACCCTTTGTATAAATATATTCATTTGTTACTGCATCTATTTCAGGTTTACATTCATTAGTTAGCGGAGGTGTGCTTTGTGTTACATATTCATTTCTTAAAGAATATAACGCAGTTCTATCAATAATTTGTTCACCGTTATTAAAACATGCATTATCTAAAGTTAAAAAGATCATCATTACAACAGTCTTCCACTTTTCATTTTTTACAAATTTTATTTGTGTAGTAGGTTTATCTGGTGCGTTAGGTATAAGCATTACAGAAAATCTATAATCATTAAAACTACCATCAGTGAGATATTTTAATGACCTAGCATTAAAGTTAGGTTTATCTTTAGGATTAGCTTTTGATTTTGCTATAACTCTAACACCTCTTAAAAAGGCTTCTGAAAAATTCTTTTCATCCCCACCGCTAAATCTACCATATCTAAGTTGTCTATCTATTAAATTAATAACTCCACCCGTAACAAATTTATCAATAATAAAATAATCATTAAAATAATCTTTATTAACTTTTTGAAAAGTACCTGGTGTATAAACAGCTCCTGTTATAGGATTAGCTTCAATAGTATCAGATGGTGCATAATCAATATAACTCCAAGAGCTCTTAATTGCTTCATTACCAAAATATTCAGGAAATTCACATAAGTAATACCACTCATGAGTAAACCCTTGTGCTATTTGGCCTACTTCCCATTTAGATGGTGCAAAATTATTTTGGCCAAATGCCTCATTGACATTCAAGCTATACGGTAAATTTCTAACATTTTTACCATCATTTACCCAAGACCATTTATTTATGTAAGGAATGATCCTAGAAGCTGTTGCTTGTTGTATTAGGTAATTTTCCTCAAGCCTATCGTATTCGGATTTTATAACAGTATCAAAAGTTTCGTCAGGTGATGCGTCTTTTAACAATCCTATTAACCTAGCAAAACCACCATCATCATAAAATGCTCTAATTTCCGGGTTAGCACTAACGTTAGTATAAACACCATCATCACTTGTTTGATTATAATTCATAAACTCGAAATTAAGTTCACCTAATTTACTATACATAGTACTATAAAAATCATAATCAAAATCTTTAATAGGAAATATTGAAAATCTACCGAACGATGATCTATAATCAGAATATAGTGCAACCTGACCACTGCGGGTAATATTTATTTGATCGTCATTAAGTGTTATTATTACATTTTCGTCTACACCTTCATAGCCTATAATTTTACCAACTTTGTTTCTTATAGGATTATCCAGATAAGGTACCCAATCACCAATTTGAGCAAACCCATCTTTAGATTGTATCCAATTACCTTTTATGAATCTATTCTGATCACCGTTTGTAACTTTAAGTAAAGATCCTTTTACATCATTTCCTCCTACAAAGTTTTTAGTGTCTTCTGCTACTGACGATAAAGGATATGTTAAAATTGAGTTTACCATTAATGGATAATCTACAAAATCCATCTTAAAGCTTAGTCTATTAAATCTATCTCCAGCAAATCTTGATTGAACAAAAACAGTACCGTTGTTATAAGAAGCTTCAAAAAATCTAGATTCTAGAGGTATACCAATATTGATAGCAGATGTAATAGCTTTAGCAATTTCTTCGGGTGTACCGTTAGGATTAAAAAATTGAAACTTACTCTTGCCTGGTTCAGGTACCTCTATTGAACTAGCACCTATTTGGCCTACTTCATTAATACCATCATAAAAGGTAATTCTAAACCCATCAGTTAATTCATCTAATATATCAAACTTACATGTGGCTTTACCCTGCTGTGGTAAGATTTGTGCATTAGCATAGGTATCAGGGTATTTAAATCCAGCAAGAACTGAAATGTCAATTTTAGTGTCAAAAATTCTTATTTCGTTATTACCCCATAACGAGCCTTTTTTAACTGTATGGAAACTATTATTCTTATCCTTAATATAAAATATTGATTCTACTTCATTCACCCTCTGTGGTGTAGGTAACCCTGTAATAGTTGTAGTTTTGGCAGGATCTAAATAAATAAGCATACCGTTAGTGTTTGTCATTTCAAACGGTGTATTAAGTTGCTCGGATACTTCAGTTATTGTTTTAATTTTAGGTAACTGAGTTTTTTCTGTATTTTTATAAAAACCTTCACCTGATATATCAAACAACCCTTCTTCTATTTCGTTTACATATAAACCAAAATAGCGATTAATAGAATAATCAGGAGCATCTGCATCAGAAAACAAAAATTCTAAATTTACTAAGTTAGCCAATAGTACACCGTTTCTCTGAAATCCTTCAGTAAAGAAGGACTCATTTTGTATTATTGTAGCATCCTTTGTTATTAAATCATTATATGCAAAACTACCATTTGCTGTAAATCCGCCCTTTGCATAATTAATACCTGCCCACTGTAAAGGTTCGTCATTTCTCCATGAAATATTTAAAGGTGTTTCTGGAAAAGATTCTTGGTTTCTGTAGTTTCTTATATAGGAACCCAATAAACTATTACTGCTTAAATCAAATGTTTTGATTGCAGTGCAATTCTCAAGAACATTTTTTGTAAATGCAGTAGATGTTTGTGCGTCTAAATAATTAGTATTTTCTAAAGATTCATTTATATTGTTTACCGCTGCTGGGTTGTCTATTCTAAATATTACAAAATTATTAGGAATCTGTTCATTTAACCAAAGCGGTGATAACATCCCTAAGTTTTCAGAATATGCTTCTGAGGCAACTGACCTTGTACCAGCAGAATAAAACATTTCATACTGGTTTTGGTATTGTGAAAGAACTGATATATCTTGAAATTCTTGAAATACTTCATATGCTAAGTCTTTTGGAAATTTACCACCTTGAAAAAATTTAAAAACATCTCTATCATAAGTATCATCACCACTTACTTTAAACGCTTTAAATGTAGATGAAGCTAGCTGAGTATTTGCACTAAAAGATTCTAAGTATATGTTATCACCATTACTAACTATCTTAACATTACCTGTTAATTTAGGATTTGTTCTAATTATACCATAAGAAGCCTTGTCTAAAAGTTTTTCAGCCATTTATCTTTCTCTTTTTTTATTTATTCACCAAAGATAAAGATAAAATAAATTAAGAATGTTATTAACCTATTGGTCCAGCACCACCGTTAACATTAGCAAGTTGTATCCTAGAAACTCTTGTTTGATTTACTGAAGGGTTTAATCCTGCTACTACTTTTTCTAAATCGTTTAATCCTTTAGTTACTGTCTGCGATGGGAATACATCTATATTTAAATTATCCGATCTGTATTTAGCAAAAACCTCAATGTCATACTGGAATACACTTTGATTATTAGGGTATAAATCGAAACCAAGCTTCTTGGTGTATGTTACGTTTACAGTAGCTCCAGTAGAATCACCTGCAATATTACCTATACCTCCAGATGAACCAGCTCCTGTACCAAAATAGTCTGTCATTCTATACTGAAATACTAAAGGTATATTAATAGAATTTTGCTGACCAAATTGTACAACCTCTTCAGATTGAACCGAGTCTCCATCTACTTGAATATTTTGATGGGTATCGGTCGATACAAATAAATAAGAACCACATGATTGCTTACCTAATAAATATTGGTCAAAACTATCAAATGCAGTTTTTACATTTCTTTCATACCCATCACCACCATTAGTAAGATCTGGATTTAATGTAGCATTAGATAAATTAGGTACGGCTACTAATGATGGGCTAGCGGCTAGTGATGTATTATTAGCATCATTAAAAGTAACAGGTTCAGTTAAACCTAATGCAATAAGATCTACTGCATTTTCATTTAAATATATTGATTGTTGTTTACCATAGCTTTCATCTGATTGCAAAGGTATAAACTTTGATTGTCTAAATAAAACATTAGCGGTTCCTGCACCAGATGTTGCAGATGCACTAGTACAATCAATAGCACCTACCTGCACTTCCGGTAAAGTTGCATTAACACCACCTAAGGTATCACCTGTTTGTAAAATATAATTTGATCTAAATGCAGCATAACTTTTAACATATGGGTGTTCAGTATGTACATCAATTACATCATCATTACCTGCTACATAACCGCTAGTAGTAAAAGGTGCTCCTGTTGCATCAAATCCACCTCCCCAGAAAAAGTCAGTTGCTAAAGCTGTATTTGAAGATGCATTTCTACCATAAAAATTTTCTGCTTGGTCTAGGTTTACAATAAAGTCACCATCAGGGTTTCTATAACTATAAAAGTTATCTTCTGATGAAACATCACTAAATCTACTATATAAGAATTGGTTTTTATTTTGTGCTGATTGATATGGTGCAATAGAAACATCCTGCCCAAATCTCCATGAATTACTCGTAGCCGGGTTAGTTAATAAGATTGGGGTTAAATCATATTTTCTAATTGTATTATAATCAGCATCATCAGCCGTGTATGTATTAATACCTGAGCTTTGGTTTATTGAACTATTATCTAGCCATGAATATGTTGCAGGCAAAATGGTAGCGCCATTAGTAACATCTGCATTAGTGAGATATGGGCTTATTGGCGGATTTTCAGATTGCTTAACCATTCTAGTTCTATTACCTGCAATCCTAGCTATTAATCTTAGTCCAGTTTGTGCAGTGTTTGCAATATTAATAAAGAAAGTTTTTGATATAATTGCACCTCTAGGATCATCTAAGTTAGCGACCTCTTGTGAATAAAATCCAGCAAAAATACTTGTTGTTGCATTTCTATTAAGATTTGTAACATTACCTTGATCATCTACCAAAGTAGTTTGTAATTCACCTTGTGCAGATTGTAAAATCTCAGAAAACAAATCTAACTGATTTTGCATTTCCGTTAACTTAGTAAATAAATCAATAGGCGTCTGATTCTCAGATAAAAACCCAGATGCAATAACCGGAGATGAATGTGCATAATATGTTTCATTAGCAGTAAATGAACTACTTAAATGTTCTTGTATACCCAGTTCATTTAAATCTTGTTCTAAAGAAACTTTTGCTAAGTCTTGTTGATTTTGGTTTATGATTGCTTCAGTAGCATTATCAGAGCTAAGATCTGCAGGAAATGGAATTATAGCAGCGATTGACCAATCACTCTCTAATGGGTTAGATGGCCATCCAGCCTCACTTATAGATTTAACTTGTACTTCAACCTGTTCACCTTTTCTTATAGGTATATCTAGTTGATTAATATTTACTGACTCTGCATTATCGGAGTCAATAGGTACCCATTGATAAACACCAGTTAAAGAATTTTTAACCCTAGGTCTTAGTGTACTTTCTATTATTGAATAATTTGAAAACGCGCCTTGTGATGTACCTGAACCGTCTTGAAATTCAAATTGATTAACAGGATTTGCCACACCGTCATTAGATAAATAACGATATCTTATTTTAAATTTAACAATAGACTGTGGCCCTGTTGCTGGGGTAGATTTTTCTAATGGCATTGACCAAAAACCTCTTACTCTATATTTAGGTGCAATGCTTGATACAGAATTATCTTTCGCTTTTGCATCTATCTCTTTTACAACAGATGAGTATAATTCAGCCTGAGAAGATCTTTCTGTAATTAAACCTTGTAATGCATTCTTGTCAGCATCTCTTTCTACTTCAGTAGAATAATTAGTGGTTTGTATTTTAGTTCTACTTTGCTGAATCGCCACATCGAGTTCCTTTAAGGTAGACTCAATAGTATTCTTTTGATTATTTAAATCAGTAAGTTCAATTATAGCAGGTGAATCGCTTACTTGTGCATTAATTAATTTAACACCAAAATCTTCAGTATTTATTGTAGGTGAATTAGGCTTAATTCCTTCTCTTGTTGTTGGGATTTTATCATCCGCAAAAGAAAGTAACATTGATCCAAAATCAATTGCACTCTGCTGATAATATTCTGCTAATGTTTGACTAGAGCCGGCTGCATTAATAGTAGTAAGTGTATTTGTATAAAACGAACTACCTGGTGACCAATTTACTGAAGGTATTTTAGAATTAGGATCTATTGGTTTTACAAAAGTAACACATCTTTCATTAAATCCTACAGTAACATCTACTTGTACATTGTCTTCTACTGATGATGCGATTTTTAGCATATCAGAACCAATTAAAACAGGATCAGATCCTTCAACTAATTCTAAGATAACTGTATTTGTGCTAGAATCTAATTTAGTAACTTTATATCTTGTACTAATAGGATCGCTAATTACTTCAAGACTATCACCAACTGCTAGCTGAATAGTATCACCAAAATTTGCCTCAGAGTCAGTATAAAAAATCTTATTTAATTTATATTGCTTTTTTTGTGATACTACAGTAACACCATTTACTTCTTCCGTAACAGTAGCATCCGATATTCTAAGTACACTAAAATTACCAGTATATCTTTTGGACCTAGGCGGTAAATCAACAACTGCTTCATCTAATACATATGATATATTTCTTTCTACGATTTGTTGTAAAAAAGTAGTGTAATTTATATCTGATCGCCCTTCATAATTACTATTAAAATAATTAATCTTAGATTGCGTGTTAGTATTAAGTATGTATCTTCTTATGATTGCTCTTTCAGTATCAATAGGTACTTGGCCAGTTAAATCAAAAGATACATATAATAGAGGATTTATTAATTCTTCAAAAAACCAATTAGGCTTTACATTAAATCTCTCTACTGTATTAATGCTAGATAAATCACTAGCCTCAACAGGTAACTGTGCCAATACTAACTTTCTAAATGTACCATCAGATAACCTTATAGAACTATTTGATCCATTTACATTTGTAATTGTATTAAGATTATTATCTAATCTATCTATTGAATTTTTAAGAAAGCCAAAACTTGGAATAGTAACTCTAGAATTTGTACCGTTATCATTTTGAATATTAATTGTAACAGATTCATTACTTGAAGTTATGGCCTGATTAACCTTTTCAAAACTCTCTAAAGAATTATTAAATAACCTTAGAAGCTCAGGTAAAAGTGTTGATATTGAATTATTTTCAGCCATTAGTTATGCTTTCTTTTATTATTTATTTAATTACGTCATACACAAAATTTAAGATGCCTTGTTCTGTGCATATAAATTCTATGATAGGTTTTTGTGATATATCTATATTTGTTATAACACCCATAGAAACTCCAAATGAACCAGTATTTAATCTACTTTGTGCATCTGTCCAAACTCTGATATTTCTTGAACCTATATTTAGATTATTATTAAATACCAATCTTAAAGTTTGTCCCGTTGACCATTGTATGTCAGTATCATCTATATAAACATTTAAATCTCCACCTGCTTCATTAACAGTATCTAATCTTAGCATATTTGTATAAATCCTAAGGTCTGAAAATACTTGCGGTGTCGCTTGGTTTAAATTAAGAGGATTAGATGTAGTAATTTCTAATTGATCTTTGTCAAAGGGAACCATCAAATTATATTCTTGGTTTGCTAATGAAATGGTTATAAGGTTTGGTGTATTGGTATCTACATTTATTCCTGTGCCTTGTCTAATTACATTAGTGTTATATTGTAATGTAATAGGAACATTTCCATTTGCCAATCCTTGGATTTCATCAGAGTTCTTAGCTATTAAATCAAGCAGAACAGTATCATTAGCAAAAGCAAGATTGGCATTATCCAATTGTCTTTGTATACTGTTAAGTTGTGCTTGTAATGAAGTAACATCAGAAACATTTGTTATCTGATTTTCTAATGACTGTACTTTTTGATCCAGTTCAGAAATTTCTAATTGTTGGGTCTGAAATATTTTTGCTGATTCTTGAAGTTGTGCAGTCGCTTCACTGAAGAGCTGCATTGAAAATGTATTATAGTCATTGACAATTGTATCGATACCGGCCGTTCCTGGTGAAGCATCAAATCGTAAATTGATTTTAAATCCATAACTGTTTCCATTCTGTCCTGTAACTTTATTAGGTTTATATTTTGGGTATCTTTGGATATAACCACCATCAGTTGTAGGTGTTATGTTATCTACTAATAAAATACCGTAAAGGTTAGTAACAGTATTTGCTGTGTTACTAGTGTCTACTAAATCGTAATAAACCAATACCGCATTAAATTCAAATGTACTTGCTAAATCAGTTCCATTAAATTGAGGTATTGTTGCAATTGTTGGATCTGTTATAATCTGCTCATAATCGTTAGGTGTAAAATCTACAGAAATACCATCTAACTGAGACCTAACATAAGCAGAGCCATTAAATCCAACGGGATTATTATAATCACTAGGATATTTTTGTATATCAACACTGATTGGTGATGTGAATGTTATAGGCTCGGTAAAATAAGAATCTAATGATGTTGGCGGCGTAGGTTCATTCATCCAATTTGCATTAGAATCCGTATACCCACCTGAGTTTAAACCTAGCAAAGGTTGATCATAATCATAAAATGCATTTATGCTTAATCCTTGTGGTTGTATTGTACTAGCATTACGCCCTAAGATAAATTCGTCTTTACCCTGTATTCTTAAACTTGGTTGATAGTTTGCATCAGATATAGAATCAAATAAAATAGTTGGTGTTCCACCTACTTCAGTTGGTACATTAATATAAAGTTCTGTATAAGCTTCACCTGCTTTATCTACATTATTAACAATATCAATATCGCCTACATATTGTACAACCTTTCTATATTGCCTTGCTCCTGTTTTAATCTCATCTTCTTCAACAAACAAAGGCCTTGAAACTCCAGGATTTTTTTCAAGATTAGTAGCAGCACGAAATCGCATTGCACCAGTCTCTTTCATCCATTTAAAAAATACTCTTTCGGCAACAGATCTCTGTATTGTATTATCATAAGAAGCATCACTAATAATTAATTCTTCTAAGTTCAGCGCGTAATTCTGAAGACTTTCTGTAAAATTAACATTAGGATCACCTTTTAATCCACCACTAAGAATCATACCATCAATGGTATCAAACTGCATATAGTTTTCGTAATTACTAAATGTGTTTGGGTCTAGCTTATCAAAGTCAGGAATATTTAAAAGCACAAACTTAGAAAAGACCAGTTTGAGCTCATCATTATTGAGTGTCTTAGACAAATCTCTCGCAGAGGAAGAGAAGGTATAAAATGTACCCCCATCAGCTTGCGGTGTTTTAATTAAAGGCGTAGTTGCCATGTATTACTTTTTCTTTTTAATTATTATGATAATGTATATGCATCACCCCCTACAATAAACCATACTCCGTTTCCGGTTCCATCGTCAACACATAGTAAATGAACAGTCTGCCCCTGTGCAGCTAAATCTATATTTGTATTACCCCCACTTAATACAAGTGGTGTAACTGCTCCAGTAATTCTTACTGTACCAGTTTGTGCTTGTGAATATACAAAAAAGATTTCCTGACCAATTGCACCATCATTTAGTGAAAGTGTTACAATGTTTGCTACATCACTATTACCAACACGCTCTGTTGTATATGGTGGTATAGCTGTACTTGTACCTACTGCTATATTATAAGGTACTGCACCTGCAAAAATATCATCTAATGTTTGTGGGTCTATGTCATTTCTAAATAACCCTCCACCATTTAAGTTTAAATTACCTGTCATATTAACATTAGTTAATACATCAAACGTAGATGCATTAATATCTAATAATACAGTAGATAAACCAACCCTTAGTGACTCTGTCTTCAGATCATTAAGATTGGTAATAGTACCTGCAGTAGGGTTAAAATAAACCTCCATTGCATTAATTTCACTGGTCACTATATTGAAATTATCATTCAATACTAACCTGGATCCGGATAATGAATCTGTTCCGAGAATTTCTGTTACGCTAATTGCCATTTCTTTTCTTTATTTAATTACTAGGATATTTCTTCCCTTTTTATATTTATTCCCATTCGTATCTGTAAGTTCAAGGGTAATCTCGTATTTACCAGATTCCTTAAACAGATATGTTAAGTATTTACTCTCAAAATATATATCAGCTATGTTTGAGTTAGTTGTATTCTTAATAATCCACCTAGGATTAGTTTTACCTGGAATCTTGCATTTATCATAAACAAACATTAACCAAGTCATTTTAGGTAATGTTTTACCGTTGTTTACAAACTTAGCTGTATTCCATGTAGGGTTGCTTGCTTTGCTTAACCCTTTTCTATAAATCAAACTCGGGCAGCCAGTTGAACCTGTCGAAAAAGGTGAACCTGTTACTCCAGTACTCGGACATACTCTATCACCGTTAGCATATACGATATCAAGATATACCCAATCACCATGTACCCCAAAATATCTACAGACGGCTTGTATAAATTTTTGATTACTACTTGCGTCATAAACTACATTATAAACATACTTATTAATAATTCTATTGGTACTAATATTTAAACTAGCAGCTGCATCAGCCAATGTGTTAATTGATAAGTCAAAATAATGCTCGGCCGTTTCACCATTAACATCAGTTATTTTAAGATATGTTTCAGGCACAACTTCTTGGAATTGAAAAAATGCAGGTGTATCACCAGTAGTACTAGTCATATCCCACCATAAATGATAAGTGTCATTCCAACCACCGGTGGTTAAATTCTCCCACCTATATGGGCTAGAAAAACTAGCTTTACCATCATCTTGAAAATTTAATAACTGAAAGTCAGGTGATGTACCTAAACCAAAATTATTTAATATTGCATTTACTCTATCTAACGATGCATATAAGCTAGGAGTCTCTTGATCCCATGTTACATCAGGGGTAATAGGTAAATTCCATAAAGATCCATAATTGTTCCAATCGTAAGATCCTTCGCTTGACCAAGTATAATTTAATTTCCTTGCTTGATACCAACCAGAGTATTCAACTTCTCTATTTTCTACACAAATAAAATCAGTCTTAACATTTGACGATATATTATTGTATAAGTCATATAGCTTCATTTCTACACTATATACTCCTACGTATGGTAATATTATAGGTAAATTATTATACTGTGCAATAGGACCTCTTATTTTCTTGTAGTAAGAAGGTGAAACATCTGTAGCATCTTTATATATGGTCCACTCTATTTCATCAAAATTACCTCTTTCTATACCATCCCAGGTAAATAAAGTTTCTCCTGGTAATTGGTTAAATAATAATTGACTTCCTACTGAAGATTGACATGAAACATTTAATCTATCGACATTCTGCCCAAATAATCTAATCACCTCACCCGTAGAAATAGTTTCTTTACTAATATCCCAAAATAACCAAGGGTCTGTAAATGATGACTTTAATAATGCTAACTGGTTATAGAGAGCATCCCTAACCTCAACATCAGTATCACCGACTACAGCAGTGTAACTAGCGCCTGTTCCTGTAGCAGGATCAGTAACAGAAAATACATCACCTACGAATACTCCTTGTGGATCAATGTCAAATGTAAAGAATGTATTTGCATCGTTTAATTGATTCCATGTAGAGTTTACATTATCCCATGTTATATTTTTAAATGAATCATTCTTTAAAACAGTCATTGCCCCAACTGGTATATCCGGCTTGTCAGGTAAATAATACGAAGACTCACCATCAGGCCACGCACCAACCTTATTTAATTTTGGCGCATACCTAGTAAAATAAGCTAAAAACGCATCTGCTAAATCTGAAACTTTAAAATCATTACCATTTTGTATATTACCTAGAGGGCTATTAGGATCTGGTCCAATTGGAGCCGGAGGATAATTATAAGAACCTGACACAGGACCAACTACTAAATTTCTACCAATATTCTGAGCCGATGCAAGTGGTGCTATATATGCATTACAATAATTTATTATAGCTTGGTTAACTATAGCCTCCGATGCTAAACAAAATTGGCTAAATGATCTAAGATCTTCCATGTAAATACAATCATCGGTAGAAAGTTTAAAGTTAGTATCTATACCTGCTACAATTTCTCTCTTATCATTTCTACTTATTGTATTAACTACTTCTAATAAACCAAAAAAGTCAGCCTCACCTGTGATATCTTTAATCCTAGCATTAAGAGGTAAAAATTCGCTTTCTAATTTTCTTTTTAAACCAAATAACTTTATTAAAATTTCTTCAATAGTAAAATCAAAATTTTCTTCAGTTATAGGTAATGACTCTTCATCAAACTTATCAGGTACTATATTATTAATTCTATAAACTAAACTAAATAAACTTGTTTTTCTAAATCTTTTATTAGGTAGTGTTATTGATTTGTCATTTAATTGAACCGTTGGGTTAAATATATCAATACTATTACTCATAATATATTTACCGAACTGTGGAGAGTTAGCATCAACATTTCTCCAAAATTCTTTAACATCTAATTTATCATAACCAAAGAATTTAATTGCATTAACTAATCCTTTGTAAGAACCTATGAAAGGGTAAATATTAGAACCTTCTAACATGATCTCCTTTCTCTTTAAATTTACTTCTTCAAAGTTAGGTAGAATTTCTTTAATATTAGTATCTCTAAATACACTACTATCTGATTCTAAAATATTATACCCCATATTTTGAGTCATAACCTTTAACCTTTCATCCTCACCAACAGTTTCTCCCCAAAATAATATTTCAGCTATAATGTTACCAGTACAATCATCTTTAATAAATAAAGTCCTCTTAAACGTATTTTCTACTTCAGATCTTATTGCAACATTAATTTGTAATGCCTCTGATGTAATTTGATCAGTGATTAAAAATCCTTCAGGACTAACTATATAATTAGGATCGCTATCTAACGGTATCTCTACTTCAGATACTATTTTTAAAGGTGGTCCATCTGGTTCTATCTCTAACGAAGTCTGAGTACCTGTATCAAAATTCATATCAAACTGAAACAAGAATATCTCAGTAGGATCTGATGTTTCCCATTCAGCAACCCAATTACATATACCATTAGTTGATCCAGTTGTACCAGTAGCAACCTCAAGACCATGTGGAAATCCAAATTGTTTTGTATTAGTATTCGAATTAATAAATTCTTGTAAAATAAATAATTGTCCAACTTCAAATAAACCAATAGAAACTTCAGGCAAATAAACATTTCCCGTCCACTTATCTTGATCTTTATCATAATCAAGGTTTAAGTATTTTCCATTCTTATCAAAGAAGTTTAAATATTGCCAATTATTAGCCATCTTAATTTATTTTTTGATAATCTTTAGGTACACCAAAATTATAGTATATTCTTAGATACTTTACTTTATTAATCCAGAAAGTCATTATAGGTTTTAAATACTCATCTAAGAATATTCCAAGTCTTTCATTTCTAAACATATAATTAGAAAAAGAATTTCTCATTAAGTTTTCATTATAATCATTACCTAGGTTTTTTAATTCCCACCCCTCTTCATATGTAGCTTTATATACACTTGGCATACCAGTACGTCTTTCTGTAAATTTATTCATATTAATTTCCTTGTATTGCTTTTAACGTTGGGTTATCTTTTAACCTACCTGTATTAGTACTTCTAGAATTTTTTGATGTTGCTATTGTAGTACCTCTATTTCTTTTTAAGTTATTAAATTTAGCCTGTTGTGTTTTATTATATAAGTTATTTGGAATAGTACCTTTAAAGAATATGTTTAAAGAACTGATAGCATTTTTATTAGGGGTCTCTTCATAATAAGTACCGTTCCTATCATCCCAACCACCTCTTATTATTGCTAATTCTTCTGGTCCAATTACAACATCACCAAAGCTATCTAAACCTAACTGAGGATCTTCATCAGGCCCCAAAGTAATTTTGTTAGTTTCGATAAGAACTTTTTGATCTGTGACTGGGTCAGTTCCAAAAACAGGTATTTCATAAAAACCATCTCTGATTGCTTTTTCATTTTCTTCTGATATAAAAAATACATTAACAGAATCTACACCATCTACATTTTCTATAATTGCAATTAAATCTGATCTCGGAATTCTATCTCTTCTATTTACACTTATAAAATATGTACTAAGATTTTCTCTTATCTCTGCATGAATCTCATCTTTATCAAAACCTTCAACATATCTTAAAACAATATTAAGAGCATATTTTTTAATTACAGGATCATTTATTCTAACCTCAGCTGTTACAACTTGTCGCCCACTTTCATTTAATATTTCATATACCATTTCTTTCTCATCTAAGCTTAGCGAAAATTCTTCTTGTGGAACATTAAAATAATCCAAATCACTTGTTATCTTTTTTGCCACATCTGGTATTAAGAATAAGTATATAATATTATCATCATCTAAGTATTGATCATTTTTAGTATTATATGCATCTACAAAAGAAAAGAAATCATATTTACTTAAATAGTAAATATAATTGTTAGGATTAGCTAAAACAAATGAATTACTCTGATATGGCGCAATAAGCCTAGTAAACTCAGGATCTTCACTATTAGAACCAAACATTGGATTTCTTACAATATTTATTGCCAATACCTGATCCAAGTCAACTTCATTACCTTGTGCGTCTGTTGCAGGATCTTTAAATTTAATATCTAAATTACTACCACCAATGTTACCAGCAGAACCTCTAGTCTTTACATAAGTAACTCTAATAATTGATCCTAGTGCAGGTGGTTGGCCAAACTGATTATTTCCAAAAAATACTGTTAACCCACCATTAACGCTTGTCTTTACTAAAGCAGCCTCATCTCCGTTGTTCATATCATATAGTGAATCTACATTTCTCCATAGCTTGCCATCAACCACTACATTAACCATATATTGATCAGTAGGTTCTTTTGTAGTTAAATTATAACTTTGCAATGCTTCACCAGTTCCAGTAAAAGTTTGATCTTCAATTTCTCCTTGAATTAATTCTACATTTACAAATGCAGTTGTAGTTTTCTCTAATCTAATATAATCGCTATCAAATTTTAAAAAATAAGATAAACTATTTTGACCTACCTCTAATGCAATGTAATTTTGTATTTGTACATAATCACCTTCCACTAATGATGATGCTGATGTATTAAGTCTTAATCCTAATATACCTTGTGCTGATATTCCTCTAGTTGGATCATGCCCTGTTAATCTAGATAAACCATATATGGATTCAATGTTTCTTGCTCTACTTATATTAAGCTCGGTAGCAACAGCCTCAATATAAAATAAAATAAGTTCACCTAAGTTAGAAACAACTGTAAGTATCTGTCCAAATGGAGATGCAGGTGTAAATACTTCACCGGCTTGTTCATACTGTCTTTGTAGGTACTCAAATGCATCAAAGAATAACTCTGTTGCTTTAATTCTGGTTTTACTAAAAAATGACATTAACTATTTTATTTTATTTTAAAACAAAGCACCAATTACTCTTCGCTCATCTATGTAAATATCTACAAGGCAACCATTTCTTTCTGCTGTACTATAAAACTGTACTCTAACATCAACACCAAATTGGGAGCTGCTGCTATTAGAACAGTATGTTTGAATCTGTGTACTGATCCTCTGAGCAATAACTGATTCATTTAATACTAACGAAAAGATAAGGTCATCTAAGTTACATCCCATATTAGGTGCACCTAGAACATCTCCCTTGCGAGTAAATAAACAATTCTCTACTTTAAGAATAAGTTGCTGCAATTGATCTGTTACTTCAATTACATCATTATTATACTTAGGTGAATCTATGTCTCTACTGTATATTTCCTTTATCATTGAGAATATTATTTTATTATATATTCTCTACATTTTTTGAGGGTATTAGATTATATTTTACCCCGTGTAGAAATAGTCAACACCTTCATCACCTTTTATTTCTTCTACTATCGAATCAACCTCTTCTCGCCCTTCGCTTGAAATCAAATCATAATTAATGGTAATATTACCTGGAAGGTTAAATTGAAATGTACCTAATATTCTAGATAATTGAATTTTTGCCATACCGATACAATATCTTATAAAAGCTTCATCTTGGAAAAGATCACAATCAGGAATAGTATTATATACTTGAAAAATACATGCACCTTTATTTGGCAACTTACCCATAAATCTGAATTTCTTGGTCAGTCTATTGTAGTTATATGATATTTGTGGTTGTAATACCTGTCTTGCGTTATCAATAAATTTTTCATTAATTACATAATACATAAGTTCTTCTGATCCAATTCCTGCACCGTACACATCAGAGTAAATAAATTTATCTAATGAAAAGTCTACATCACCTGCTGAAAATGATTGACTACCAAAGCCACCATCTTCTCCTGAAAATCCATTAATCTGAAATACATCGTTGACTGCCCAAATAGTACTAGGCATTTTTACAACACCTCTAGGATTTTTTACATCATTTTCGGTTAGAGTATTTCCACCATCATTATGACTTATTCCTTGCCTAAAGTCTTTTTCGTACCATGCAGATTTAGGTAAAGCGATAAACATCTCTTCAACACTATCTTCATATATTTTATAAAAATAATCCTTTGCCCTATTTATAATATGAGCCAATTCCTTTTTTGGTACAGTAAAAGGTATTTGGCACGCAACAGTCAAATCATCATTAATTTCTTTTATGAGTGCATCTAAACATTCTTGTGCGTCTGGGTTACACCAACTTTTATTCCTAGCCATAACTTTATTTAATTTTTTCTATTTCTATCACCTCAGTATTATCACCAAACCTAGCAAGCTTTGTAGCTCTACCTTGTCTAAATATACCTCCAACCATTTCTCCACTAAAAACTCCTCTTTTGCCAAATACATAACTATCCTCACATATTACATTTCTACTAACATAAGATTCTTCTATCTTGGAATCTTCTGCAACAGTAGCCCCAAATAAGTTAGATTCAAATATTGATGAATTTTTTAAATCGCAGCTAAAAATATCACAGTTAACAATATTGCCTTGAATTATAGAATCAACTATATCAATTCCATTTATTTCAAAACATCTCATTAATTTAGCATCCTTTATCTGTATTCTTCCAGTGTCCGCGTCATAATTAATAAAGCCTTCATTCATATCAGCCTTAGTAATTAAATCAAAAATCTTTTCGCGTATTTTAGGATAATACATTTCTACAATTTGATCTGCTGTTTTTAGATCAATCATTAAATGAATATTTGGAAACTTTTCTTTAAATGAAGAATATGTTCTATAAGATTCAATAACAGTTTTATGCTTTTCTAAAATCTTATCTAAAACTTTTAGGTCAGATTCACTATATTGAGGATTAACTAAAGTCTCATATAATGAAGTAATAAAATGTTCGGTTAGTGAGAGTATAGTAGAATATCTATTTTCATAATCCTTTCCACCTAAGTATCTAAATTCAATATAACCTTTAGGTACTTTACTAAAATTAATACCATAATACTTTTCTTTGACAAACATATAGTTTTTCCAAAGATTTTTTTCTGGTGATGGTTGTGTCATACCACTTAAAGGTACAATAAACTTTATAGATTTTGCATAAACAGAATCTCTTCTGTTTGGAAAGGCTTCATATACTTTGTTTTCATCAAAGTTAAGTACAAATTTACCTATATCTAAATTAGACATATTTGTAATAGGGCCTAGCTTTTTACCATCAAACGCAAGGTTTATGTGGATAGAGCATCTTTCATTAGTAGAGCCATTTTCTCTAATCCATTTTAAAGCTTTAGCCATAACTAATTTAGCTTCAACAAATGGAAGTGGGCCGGTTACCAATTCAATCATACCGGTACCACCAGAATTATCTGGTTCTAATTTAAAAGTTTCTTCGGTTGGGGTAAAGTCACTATGAGCCTTTTCCTCTATTCTGATTTTCTTATTAAGAGCTTGTGATAAGCTATCCTTCGTGAGATCTAAATTTTCATTTGAAAAAAACTCAAATTCAAATCCGATCTTTGAAGAATGTATAGCATTAAGTTGTTCGTTAGAATACATGTAGTTCCTGATTTGTTTATATATTCCAAACCAGGATAAAGGTTATACTAAGTTCATAGTGATCTTGCGATCGCTAACATTAACACTACCAATCTTTACATTTATAATATCACCTTTACTAAGTTCAGTGTTCTTTAATTTAGTTCTATGAACAAGTCCACTTATCCCTTTTTCTAATTCGACGAACGCCCCATATTTAGTAACCTTAGTAACCTTACCTTCGGTAACCATCATAGGTTTGTATTTTTCATCGGCACCATCCCATAAATCAATCTTAGGACCAGCTTGACTCAAGATAATTTTTCTATCTGATATTATTTCTTTTGCCCAGAAATTTATTTCGTCACCAGGTTTAATATTTCTATTATCAAATAAACCTAAAGTCGATTCATCCAATTCATTTTTAGGTATTAATCCAGTAAGACATTCGTTAAACTCTGCAAAAATTCCAAACTTAGTAGCGCCAGTAACAATTCCAGTAATAGGTTCTTTAATTTCTTCTCTTAGAGTTTCAACCGCAGAAGGAATCATGGTTCTTAAATATTCTCTATGGGATACTACAATAGTTTTCTTTTCGTTTGAATATGTTATTGGCATTACTATTAATTCTTTACCTACTAACTTTTCAAAATTCTGTAATTTATTAAGACCACCTAATGACCCAGGCATAAAACATTCTACTCCACCAACTTCTACCCAATACCCACCGTGAATTAATTCTTTTACTTTACCAGTAAATCCGATCGTCTTATTTCCTATAGCATTATAAATTTCATTTCGTTTAACCTCATCCAATGCATCTCCAATTGATGCATATAATGTACCTTGTTTATGCTCTTTGACTTTAATGTCAATTACCATACCAATTTCTAGTTGGTCTACTACTTCTTTAGGTTCCTTGATTAAATTACAGATGGCTGTATTTTTTCTGGATATATCAATAAGAGCTTCTGTTTTTACTTCAACTTCCTCGCCATCTATTAATTGTGTTTCTTTCTTAATATATGAAATTTCACCTTGAGTAATGTAATTTCGTAATTCTTCAGATTTCTGTAATCGTTCAGCCTCATCGTCTGCTAAATCATACATTGACATTGCATCGGCTGCATACATTTCAGTACACATTAATTTAGTTCCTTTAGGTACTTTAACTTTAATTACTTTAGTGTCAAATGGATCATCGCTTAATTGGATGGTGATTTCTTGTTCAATCATTATTTTTTTTATTAAGAGTGTTATTATAGATTATATATTTGTACATCTAATATTAGTTATACATATGAGTTAGTAAATAGTTTCATTAGGTAATTGCGCCAGTACCTGAACCTGCACCGGCACCTGCTTGAGCAACTGCGGTACCTGTTGTAGCAACAGTAGTAGCCACGACAGTAGTTACCAAGCCTGATCTTATGTAAGCATCTATAGAAGTTGATGCTTTAGCTGCAAATGTTTCTGATGCTTCTTTAATAGCTTCTACTGACTTATCCTTTCCTTCGTTACCATTAGGCTGAGATGAAATTTCAAGAAACTTATACATAGCATCAGAAAATGCAGTAATCAGCTCGTCATTTAAAATACTCTTAGTTAATGGCATAGTTTATTAGTTTAATTTATTAATTTATATATTTACAATGATTTAACCTGTTTCTTACTTAATTCATTAGGAGTCATCGGTTTTGTAGGTGGGCTAGTTGGTGCGCCTAGATTACCAACATGGGTATGTGTGTTAAATAAGGTAGTCATTAAATTACCTAGTACTAATGGCTCACTCGCGCCTTCCCCTAGTTCAATTGATGATGCATGATTAACAACCATATTTTTACAATTAATTAATGCGTCCTCGCAATTGATCTCAGTATTAGCTCCACTATTAATCGTAAATTGGGCGGAGTGTGTAAATGTTATATTTCCATCATTTAACATTACAATAGAATCACCGTTTGCATTTATTATTTCAACTGAGTTATCAGGTTTTATATTTATTGTAGTTGGACCTTCAGTTGTTGTATAATCCATCATTAAACCTTTTTCTTCCGTAAAGAAAACTTTAATATGTTCGCCTTCTCTTTCATTAGTAACATCAGGGCTACCAGATTCTAACTCACCAGTTAAACCAAATGCAGTGTCATATATTAATACGTGTGAATTAGGATAAGCTGCCTCTATCTCCGCCTTAGTCTCATCAGAAGGGTATAGCGACTCATGGTATACTGGTGCATAATAATTACCATTATCAAAACTTACTCTTAAAATCGTTCCTAGTTTAGGTACTGAAAATGTACCACTACCAGTGTTACTTCCACCTGAAGATGCTACAGATGGCCTAGCCCAAGGCAAAGAAGCAGTTGGCATAACAAATGCACTTGCTGGATCTTCTGGGTCTTGTCTTTGATCCATTTTACCAAAGACTCTAATTCTACATCGCCCTTCAAATATATCATCATTAATATCTTCAACAATACCGATCCATTGTGTACCCTTAAGATTATCGTCTCTTAAATCCTTTGTTGTTAATTTCCCCATAAATTATTCAAATATGTTAGTTGAGTTAAGAGGTGGCCCAGAAGGCTGTGGTGAAAATAGTGTACCACCATTAAAGGGTGTTTGCTCTGGGCTATCACCAAAATTATTACTAGTCTCAAGTGTTTGGCCAGAACCACCTACTGTACTTGCATCATCTCCAAATATATTATCTGATATATTAGAGTCAAACCCTGGTGTAGTTTCTTCTTGTACTAATGCACCCTGTAAAGAACTAACTAGTCCTTGTGGATTTTGTATTGTATTTATTATGTCATTTCTTAAACCAAACGCATTACCAAACTTAAGATTTTGTAATGCCCCAAATACCTTTCTCTGTACTAAATTTTCAACACCAACCATTTGTTTATCTAAAAACTTTTTACCCATACCTTTAGCAAGGTCACCTAGTGTCTTTGTTTCTGCTGTGTCTTTAAGAGATGAGTCATATCCTGAAAATTGAGATAATACTTCTACTTTAGCATAAGACCATTTCATTGCAGCCGTCGCCATTGAATTACTACCATCATTAGAAACATTAGCAAATGTAGTACCACTTACAGTAGGATCCCATAAACAGTCAGTAAATCTTAAAGTTATCATTGATGCATTTTCATTAACAAACTTATCCATTTCATTATTAGGTGAGTTTGGGTTTAATGAACTAATCCAATTTCTTACTCTTTTAAATTTTCTAATTTCTACTATTTGTATATCAACATTAAAATACATTAAGTTAACAGGAATACGATTTCTTCTGTATTTATTATCATAACAAGCTAACTTATATAAATTAAACAAAGCAGACATTTTTAAATCTATAGCCTCTAACATACCTATTTGTATACCTTCACCTTCTGCACTTCCACCATACGGTGTCATATTAACTGTTTTATTCCATGCTTCCTGTAAACCTTCTATCGTTTGAAAATAATAAGGTCTTTTAGATTCAATTTCCTTTAGCCCTTGGCAAAACGCCTTCAGATAAGTTGCTAAGGTAGTTTCACCTTGTCTATTTAAATAACCTACAGCAGATCCGTTATATTCAGTTAGCATTGAATTTGAATCACCACCGCTAAAATCATTAGGATCCTGTGGCGCTGGTATAGAAGGGCTACCTACCAATGCTCCGTTAAATAAAGCCGATGATCTATCAAACAAAAGGTTAAACCCTAAATAAGTAGGATCATCTAAACTCGTTACACCATTACCACCACCTGCAACCGAAGATGGTGTCTGCACAAAAGTTTTAGCAAAATCATAACTGTTAGGGAATGACTTCTGAAAATTTGCAGCCAAATTAGTAACGTCTTCTGGTATTTCTTGATTCCAAATGCCTGGATCTGCCATTTATAATTTTGTTTTTTTATTTATTCATTATGTAGATGGTGTTACCTCTCGTCTACGTAAATGTATTCTTTGTTTTAATACTGAACCACCGGTTGGAGAATTTTTAATTAAAAAATACTCTAAACCAGTAATAACGTAAAACCCACTAAGATATTCATTAATAATACCATTTTGGCTTTTCTTGTCATCACCGTCAATATCAGACCTACGGACAGAATCATTTGGTGCATCTTCATTATTACTAGGTGCAGTTAATACACTTTTTACATTTTGCCCGTATTCATATATTAGACAATACATTCTACTATATCTTAAAATAGCAGGATTAACCGTATCTAATTCTATGGTCATTCCTAGCTTATTAATCTCTGCAAGATTTTGAAAATTTTGTATAGATGCATAATAATAATTATCATGAACATTATCACCTTGTGTACCTAAGAATTTAAATTTAACCTGCTCATTCCTTGGGCCTTCTACTTCACCATTAATTGTTCTACCCTTAGTTACAGGTATCATACCTGGTGTATCATTTGTTATAGGATCTACAAATTCACTTATAAATTCTTTTGCATTTAAATCCCAATATTGTGTATATCTTTTATATCCGTTATTTTTGCTAATTTTACCACTTTTGTTAACTTGTTGATAATTTGCAATGTATCTTGCACTACCTTGTGTTTGTAAATTATTTGTTAACATATTAGGAAATGTCATATCACTTTCATTTTCATCACCACTTCCTATTGTGTCTATTGCATTTTGTTGAAATTGCTGAGATGTTTCTATATCATCTTCTTGTCCAAAAAACTTATTAGCATCAACAAAAGTTAAATAGTAGTAAGGATCTATATAAGAAGTAAAAAAAGATTCATCATTCAAATAAGCATTTGAAGTTATGTCTTGTATAAACCTTTGTGAAGTATCATATGGATTTGTCCAAATCTGTTGATCTGCTGTTTCTTCTACGTTAGATGCATACCCTAGTTTTAATTCCTCTGCAATAGACAGTAAAGAATTCCAACTATTATTATCTTGAAATTGTACTTTTTCTGTAAATAGGTTAGGAACATGCATTCTTCCTTCAACTAAAAGTTCGGGTGGTTTGTTTGTAACGCCACCACCACCAAGAGGTCTTATATCCTCAACGGTAAAATCAATTCTTATAGGTTTAAATGTATCTTCATTACCTTGTGATCTTATATACACTTGAATGATATCACCATCTTTAGGAAAAAATCTAGCGGTAAATAAACCATCTCTATCAGTAAATGTAAATCTACAAGTAGGATAAAAACCAACTGACCTCAATTCAAAAGTATTTAAACGATCACCTTGTACAGTATAACTATTAATTACAATCGTTGGTACAATAGATGAAAATTTAGAAGGTTTTTCTTTCATCGTTTGCCCTTCCGAGTTTTCAGATCCGCTCTCAAGATCAACTATTTCTAACTCGTCAAGTTCTATCGTCGGCTCTATTACAGTTAATATGTTTCTTTCTACAGTTGACATAATTAATTAGACTGAGTAGTTTTCTTAGATGGTAAATTCGTACCTAATTGTATTGAACCACCTTCGTATGTTTTTGATTCCTGGCCAGGCTGTAGCATATTAGGCGGCATTGGTTGTGATACGCCAGCAGGACTCTGTTTAGCTTTTTCAATTAATCTTTGAATTCTTGATTGATCTTTTTCACTCTGTCTTCCTGTATCTACATATGCTTCTTGTACTTCATTAGGTCTACTTGCAGGATTAGGTCTTTTATAAACTAAGTTAGGATCTCTTAAATTTGGAATCCATAATATATCACCTTCGTTAACACTAAACGGATTAAAGATATTGTTAACAATACATAATGCATCAACGAATTCCCCACTGCCATAATAAATTTCAGATATTTTGTCAATGCGACCTATCTGATCTGGTAACACATAATGCAAAGCCTTTACACCTAATTCATAATCATAAATAAATGATGGTGCAGTAAGGTCCCAATATCCTTCACCAGTTTCATCTATTATTAATCTATTTTTTAATGCTAATGATTTTATATCCATGTGATTAGTTTTTTATGAATCTATAGTCATACTGACCACACTAGAAATATAATCAGCAGTTACACTACGATCTACTTTCTGTGGGCTATTTTTAATATTGCTTATTTGGCTATTCTTTGCGTCGCCAGGTGCAGCGGATCCAGTAAAACGTGAACTTTGATTATCTTGGAGGTTAGCACCTTTAGGTTTAACTGAGCCATAAGTAGCTTTATCTATACCGGCTAAATTAAGTACATCTTCTTCGCTTGCAGCCGATGCATAAATTCTACCACGACCTGCATTAAACATATTTTCTATATCTCCTTTATCTCTAGGCTTACCATGTTTAAGATCTATTTCAAATTTTACCTCCATTGGAAAATCATCATAACCTAACCCTTGGCCTAATGTCATAACTGAATTATCGCAATACATATTCCCCATCATTACAATTGGATTTAACGGATTACCTACAGTAACATGCCAATCACCTGTAGGCTCTGCACTAATTAATGCTTTAGTTGCCTGTGTTCCACCAACTGAACCAACATTAGAACTTAAAAATCCACCTAATACATTCCCTAGTAACGTTTTACCAACCTTTTTAAATCCTTCTATTGAATTAGGTAAATTAAATTCACCAGTACCTCCACCAAAAACATTACTAAAACCTTTTTCTACATCAGTAACAACACTGCCTATATAACCACTAAAGTCACCTTGTTTTAATTTATTTATGTCACCAAATTGACTAGATACATATCCACCACTACCATAATATCTTTGACCTCCTCCGAAGAATTGACCATTATTATAAGTCATAGTTAACATATTACTCATTATATCAATCATTGCAATTTTAGGATTAACATAATTAAGAGATTTTAATTGATACTCAAAATTAAGTTTCATATCTTGTTGAAAATTTAAACCGGTATCTCTAATCATTGTTTTATTAACAACATTAACTGGTCCTATTACAAAGTTGGCATATGTAGTACCTAGCTTATCAGATGTACCGTTTAATGACTTTGAAAATTTTTGCCTAGAGCTAACACCTTTAAGAGAATCAGCTAAAGCCTGACCACCCTTTCCCATTTTAGTATAAATTGGTTGCTGTGTATATCCACCATCACCACTACTTATACTTTCCATTTCAGATTTAACTTCTTTATAACTAAGACCATAAGAAAAAGTTAACATATCTTCTAGCTTATTACCACTCTTCTCTCCTAAGTAAGTAACAGCAGTAACTCCAGCAACTTGAGTAGCATCAACAGCTTCATCAGTCTTAACCGTTTTACCATCTTTACTACCTGGTGTTTTTGCTAAGTCAAATATATTGTCTTCTACTGGTGTTGGGAATCTTCTTAATGTAACAAGATGATTAACAGGTATTTTTTTATAGTATTTACAATATAGAAAATCAGAAGCACTATAACCTATTTTAGGATAATTAGTATTAAAGTATTCAATTAACTTTGCTATAGATACTCTTTTAGAAGCATCACCACCCATAGCAGGATTTGCCGTTGCTGTTATTTCACTAGACTTCCCATCTTGGCTTGTACCTATTGTCGGGCCATCAAAGTAACCATTAAATACTTCACCACCAGTAAGACCACCATACATTCCTCTAAAATTAAATAAAGCAAACTTATTAAAAATAGATCTAGGAATTTCCGCCTTCATACCAGATGGTACTGCTATTGAATCGGCTTCTGCTTTATTTTGATAAAATGATTTATATACACCTTCTGTAATATCTTTAGCTAAACCAGCAGATTCACCACCAAATGCACCTAATTTTAAGCTAGTGCTTTTATTAGGGTTTGTTGGAAACATCGCATCATTTATACTACCTACTGCATCACTAAAACCTCCCATAAGTTAAACTCTTATTTTTTGTATATATTCAGCTTAAGCTGTTGAGATACTTATCTATGTCAATATCACCTCTTTGGAATTTATCTAACCAACCTTTTTTAAATCTAGCATTAAACTCCTGTGAGCTATCAGTTGAAAGAGAACCTTTAAAAAATGGCCTTGATGATATATCTCTTATTTCTTTTAGGTTTTTTGATATTATATAAAACTGAACTTTTTCAAATAAACCTTGTAAATCATTTTTAGTTTTTTTACACATAACAGATTCTACTATTACATAAAACCGTTCCCTATCATTTTCATTAAACCTATCTTCTAATGATTTTACATTTTTGAAGTCTTCTTTTTTAAGTGGCATTTTTCTGGCTCTATTATCAAACTCATATTTAAAATTCATATCAAAAAAATTGGATTTTAAATATTTCATATTATCATACATTTTAATAATGCGAATTTGATACTGTGGATTAATAGGATCCCACTGCGTATCCATGATAAGACCTTTTATAGGTAATAAAACATTAGGCCTACTAAAAGAAGATAATAGACAATAAACAGTTTGGCCTTTTGTAAATATTCTATGGGCTTTCATTCAAATTCTATAATGTTCTCAAATAGATCTGCGCTACCGTTTACATTAATTTCTGGTGAATGATATATGTTGTATTTTAATTCTCTATCGGTTAAAGATTCTACATATGTCTTTATACCTGTTACTGTAGATTCATTAAGATTACCAAGTACATAAAAAATTGAAGAAGTAGTATTTCTATCCAATACAGTTTGCAACTGCTTCATAAGATAAGACGATACAACAGCGTCAGACGGTTCAAATTGATAAAAATCATTCTTGGTTAGTTTGTTAAAAATATCCATGTAATTAATACATTCAATATTTCTAGGAACTGCACCTAAAAAGGTTTTTACTCTTACCGCATCCTTTGAGTATATAAAATTAAATTCTATGTTTGTTTCCATTCAGTTAGTAAATCGATCTCTGCTTGGAGCTCTCTTATTTTACTTTCTAGTTCTTTTTTATTAGGCTCATAATGAGTACCCCATTCCGTCTTTAACCTGAGTACTTCTTTTTCAAATTTATTACCGCCTTCTAAACCTAGATCCTCGCATAGCTCCCAAAAGAACTTCATAATATATTCGTACTTATTACGGCTTTCATCATTAGATTCATATACATCTGTTGAAGTCCACTGTTCTTTACCGCCGCCATGATTATCATCGATCACTCTCTTAATAACCCCATTCCTTGCAGGTTCTAAAACGATTTTAATCATTAAGTCTATTATTTAAAGATTCTCTTGCTTCTTTCATTAGCTTTCTTGCTACCTTTTTATCGGTATGCCATGATTCTTTATCTTTAACAGTTAAAATAGCATCAGCTTCTCTTAACATTTCAATTTCTTTATCATTATAGCCAACTTCTTTCCATGCTATAATTTTACTTTCTTCCATGCTCTCAAGCTGTTCTGTAATTTTCTTCTCTACTGCATCAGTGTTAGCTTTATGTAATTCTATACCTTTATCAATAGATGCCTTTGTGAGTTTCATCCATTCATTAAAAGGTAAGTTTCTTTTCGCCTTTAGTATACCTTGATACTTCATCGCTAATCTTCTCTGTCTTCTATTCGGTGCTTGTGTCATGTGATTGATTTTATTATATATTATACCTTAAATTGCTTAGTCAATTTTATATCTAGTTTTAATTAATTCTTTAATACTATCAAAAAGACTATCCAAAATTAAATCTTCTGATATTTGATTTTTAATAAATGATTCTAGTTCCTCGTTTACTTCTTCACTATCAAATGATGAACTAATAATTTCATAAATAGCCTTTTTAGGGACACTTATTGGAAAGGTAAGATTCAGTTTTACTTTATCATTCTTTTTCTGCTTATCAAAAAGAGTTCTTATTGGAGATGAGGTTTCTTTTTGTGGTGGCAATTTTTCTTTATAGACCTCTGCTTTTATTGATGCTGGTGTAGGTGAATTAAAATCTAAAGGATCTCCATCCAAAGGTTCTAAAAATTCAGATATTAGATTAGTTGATATTCTTCCACCACTCTCAAATATAGTCCACCCATCCTCGGTAGTTTTAATAACTTCTACCGACCCTATCTTATCACCTTTAATCCACTGTAGTTTTTCTTCTATACTTTCCATACTATTATCCCTTTATAGTTATTATACATAAAAAAATAAAATTGTTTTAAATTTAAATATTATGATGGATCACTGATAAATACCTTATATGTAATATTGACTTCATCTAGCTCCAAAGTTCCACCTTTACTAGCTGCAAACCCCAAGAAAATCCTTGTAGTTGATGGATTAACGGGTACACTAATATTAAAGCTTGCTGTGCCACATAAGAATTTTCCAGCATTTACATCTTGGTCGTCAAAGACGGTAAATTGAGCATTAGAGAATGTTATACCATCATCAGGCCCTAAGCCAGTTAAGGCCATCATGTCATCGCCGGTTCCGCCGGTTGATGGAGGAATTATATCACCACATTCCCACGTCCACATTTTCACATGAAAATCACCAGTATTTGAAACACCTGTATTATTTGTAAAAACAGTGAAGTACACATTGTATTGTTTACTACCAGCTACAACCGATTCATTTGGTACTACACCACAGGTCATGGTTGTAGGTCTTGCTTGATCAGCCCTGGTAGGCCCATGAGCTCCCACAGATGTTATTTCACCAATTACTATACCGCCTGGGTAAGAACCTCCTTGTACCGTCCTAGCCCAAATCGAATCAGACCAACCACCTAGGAGTGCCAATCCGCCACTAGAAGCCGCCGCATCACCTACCTGCCATCCAGCAGTATTGTAATTAGGAAGACCATCACTTACTACTATAGAACTTTCAAATTGAGGAGCAATTGAAGTTCCGCTGCCTCCTGTTATACCTTGTGTACCTTGTGTACCAGTAGTACCTTGTACTCCTGTTATGTTATAAGATATTGAATATGTATCACCTGCAGCAAATTGCCCGTCACCAGCAATATATTGAAGAGCGATTAAGAGGGAATTGGTACCGGAGGTTGGATTACCATTTACTAAATAGATACCGAATTGTGACGGATCATCTACTTTATATAAAGCTATTTGATCACCTGAAGAGATTCCTGCTAACCAACCATCAACGACAGAGGCATTAGCATCAGTTTTTGAAATATTTACAAGTGATGCTAATGATGGGTCATTATTAGAAATATTAAAATCATTATTTGCAGGTGCACCTGCACCGGAAGTTGAATTACAAATCCATCTTAAAGCATTTGCACCATCTACACCATTTACACCTACACCTTGAATACCTTGAATACCTTGGGTACCTTGAATACCTTGAATACCTTGTGTTCCTGCAGTACCTGGCTGACTAACACAATAAACTACTTCATCATCTCCACTAAAAGTTTGATTAGGTCCACTAACCCATACAACAGTATAAACTAAATTTCCTGTCGGTGTTGTCACTAGAGTTACTTCATAATTATCAGGATTAGAATAAGTACCATCAGAACTTTGGGAAAATGAAAGTATTGAGCCTACTACTGCCGCTTGATTATTACTAGAAGTTGGACTAATAAACACCTGTGTTACTAAATTAGCAGTTGCATTATTAACAGCGAATGTCCCAGGAGCGGTACCACCTATTGTAAATACCTCTCTATTTATTAGTTCACAACCTGGTCCAACTATTAGTGGACCTGCCTGGTATGTACATACAGTATAAACAGGGCTAGGATTATTAGCTAAAAGAAAAGCACCACTAATTATAGTAATATTATAAATTATACCATTAGAAGGTTGAAGGGCCGCAGGAATTTTACTGTCAACCCTAAGTATCATCTTATTAGCTGGTGTAGCTGGATCTTGTATAGTAATCGTAGCGTTTTCATTTAATGCATTATCTCCAATAAACTGACAACCTGAAGTATTACCGATGAATACCTGCGTTGGTGTTGAGTTATCAACTTGTACATATTGTTGTACAGTAGATGAAAATCCATTATTAAAAAACGCAGTAGGAGTAAAACACCCACCTTCTGCGCCGGTTGTTCCTTGTGTTCCTTGATCACCAGTTATACCTTGTGTTCCTTGTAAACCAGTGATACCTTGAATACCTTGAGTTCCAGTACCTTCAATACCTTGTAAACCTTGAGTTCCTTGTAAACCAGTGATACCTTGAATACCTTGAGTACCTTGAGTTCCTGTGCCTTCAATACCTTGAGTTCCTTGTAAACCTTGAATACCTTGTAAACCAGTTATACCTTGTGTTCCTTGTAAACCAGTGATACCTTGAATACCTTGAATTCCAGTTCCAGTTATACCTTGGGTTCCTTGTGTTCCTTGTAAACCGGTTATACCTTGAATACCTTGAGTTCCTGTACCTTCAATACCTTGTGTACCTTGAGTTCCTTGTAAACCAGTGATACCTTGTAAACCAGTTATACCTTGTATACCGGTACCAGTTATACCTTGTGTTCCTTGTGTTCCTTGAATACCAGTGATACCTTGAATACCTTGAGTTCCAGTTCCAGTTATACCTTGGGTTCCTTGCGTTCCTTGTGCTGAAACACTACCTGCTATACCTTGTATACCTTGTAAACCAGTTATACCTTGAGTTCCAGTTATACCTTGTATACCGGTACCAGTTATACCTTGTGTTCCTTGTGTTCCTTGAATACCAGTGATACCTTGAATGCCTTGTGTACCTGTACCTTCAATACCTTGTGTACCTTGAGTTCCTTGCAAACCAGTGATACCTTGAATACCTTGAGTTCCAGTTCCAGTTATACCTTGAGTTCCTTGTGTTCCTTGAGCCGAAACACTACCTGCTATACCTTGTATACCTTGTAAACCAATTATACCTTGAATACCCTGAGTTCCAGTTCCAGTTATACCTTGGGTTCCTTGTGTTCCTTGAGCCGAAACGCTACCTGCTATACCTTGTATACCTTGTAAACCAGTTATACCCTGAGTTCCAGTTCCAGTAATACCTTGTGTACCTTGTGTTCCTTGAGCCGAAACGCTACCTGCTATACCTTGTATACCTTGTAAACCAGTTATACCTTGTGCACCTGTACATCCAGCGGTATCAAATCTAACTTCATATACATGATCCAGTGTTCCAATACCACTTGGGCCAGCAAGAAAAGTAACAGTTAATTCTCTAAATGTTGTAGAAGAAGAGAGGGCATTAGCATCTACTTCCCATTGCCATTCATCACCGGTTGCCGGATCTTCAATATGCATAATTGATCCAGGACAAACATACTCCAAGTATCCTCCTCTATTTATACCATTAGAACCTGTCGTACCCCAGTCTGTTGTATTTAATTCAAAGAAAGTAACATTACTAAAATTTGTAGTACTATTTCCAATAAATTCACCAGATGTTGGATCAGCTACACCGGTTGTTGTATTTCTTAAATACCAATTACCTAAATAACCAATACCTCCTGTTATACCTTGAATACCTTGTGTACCAAATGTACCTTGTGCGCCTTGCGCGCCAGTTCCTGTAATACCTTGGATACCTTGAATACCTTGAGTACCTGCACCAGTAATACCTTGAGTACCTTGGGAACCTGTTATACCTTGTGAACCTATTATACCTTGTGTTCCTTGAGTTCCTTGCGCACCTTTATCTCCTGTTACAACAAATGATATTAATATGTCTTCATCCATAGTAAATGGTGCAGTTTCAGTAAATGCAACAGGTACTATTTCTAATTCCCACCATGTACCTGGAGCAGAAGGTCTGTCATATACTTCAGTTATTTGCCAAAGTATAAATTCATTTGAATCAGCCTTTGATGATATCCTAACATGCCCTTTAGGTATAGAAGTACTTGATTTTATTGTGTTTAAGAATGTAGATATGTCAGTTCCAGTAACACCATTATCATTTATAGACATAATGGTAGCTAGGCTTTGGTTTGCTGTATTTAAAGAAGCATAACTAAATCCAGGATCGTCAACTACTAATGTTGTATTAAATTGATAATCAAAAGTAGCACCACCAAAAGTACCATCGGCTCCTGTTACACCTTGAATACCTTGTGTACCTTGAATACCTGTAATACCTTGAGTTCCTGCACCTGTAATACCTTGGATACCTTGAATACCTTGAGTTCCTGCACCTGTAATACCTTGAATACCTTGAATACCTTGAATACCTTGTGTACCTGCGCCTGTAATACCTTGGATACCTTGAATACCTTGAACACCTTGTGTTCCTGTAATACCTTGAACGCCTTGTAAACCTTGAATACCTTGTAAACCTTGAATACCTTGAATACCTTGCGTACCTTGTGTACCTTGTGCTCCAGTTAGACCAGCAGAACTAGGTGCAATGTTTATCCAATTATTACCATCCCATTGTAAAAGATCAGCATTCTGTACATTAGTTATTGCAACATCATCCAAATAATCAATAAGAGGCTGCCCACTATTTAAATTCTGTAATTCAAGAGCACCTTCATCAAAATTATAAACTACGTTATTGTTTGCAGCATCCAATTGGATTTCTAACACTTCACCAGTACCGGTAACATTAGTTACGTTAAGCCCTCTGAATGTTAAATCTTGGCCGCTCATCCCAGCAAATAAATCTTGGCCACCTATTCCTATATTTAAACCTTGATTTACCTCGCCTGCATTACCATTATTTATTATCTTAATTGCCTTAACTGTATTGTCATATTGAAAACTAATACCTGGGCCTGCTATTAATCTAAGAGTATCATTATCAGTTGTAGACGCTAATGTAAAATCGAGACCTGCTGCGAGGGCTGGTGTTGGGCCAGTATAATTAACTAATACTTTACCATACCCATTTGATCCACTTACTGTTATATCACCAGTACCTATACCTCCGATGATATCCCATTCATTAGTATCAAACGAGCCTTGTGTTGTTCTTTTATTAGCTCTCCACCAAGTTAAGGTTTCTTCCGGAGTCCCAGTAGCACTAACAACTTCAACTGGGTGATATACTACATGCCCGGTATCGTAAGACCTGTTATCTACCCATGGGTTTGCTACTGCCTTGAAGTTTTCATCTACCTCTCCGTTAAAAAGTTCTCTTTGAACCTCAGTTCTGTAGATGATGTATTCTTTTAGATTGAATGCCATTTAATCTTATCTTTTTTTATTTATTCAGGTGGTTCATTAATAATAGTAGCATCATCATAAGGAAATTCATCAGTATCTTTTCTTGATGTAAACACCTCTCTTAATTGATTTAAATACCATGTCCCTTGTGACCAACCAGGCACTGCATAACACGGTGAGTAAATACCTAATGTATATATTCTATAAATTTCATCCCAATATTTTCTATACTCTTTCACTGCTTTGTTAATAAATGAAACTTGTCTATCTACGAGAACTGAACGTTGTGAATTTCTTTGAATATCAAAAGAAGACCCGGTAGTCAATGTAAAATTACCTGTTAAATCGGATGCTCTATATTCAGTTGTAAATTCATATAGTTCACTTGCTCCTAGGAATAATTGTATAGAAACAATATCACCTATAAAACAAGGATCAAATGGGACATAATTATTCTGATAGAATAATTCCATTTCTTCAATACTGTTAAAATCCGTAAATTCAGTTTTTTGATTTACTTGGTCATAAAATCCTACACGGATTTTAGACACATCTATTTTGTACTTTTTTAAGTAGACAAAAAAATCAAGAGATAGTTTAAATGTTAATGCTTCAACGACCAAAAGTATGTACTATTTTTTGTATATATTCAGTCCTTTATAGAGTGGTAGTCATTTACTAGGTTAGAAATTTTACCATAGGTCACATTACATTCACTAAATATTTTAAGATGAGACATGTCTCTGTAGTCTTGTATCCAATAAACATGCTTAAATCCAGCATTAACTAAAATTTTAGTGCACATTTTACAAGGGGAGAGTGTTAAGAGTATTATGTAATTTTGTGGATCATATTCTTGAAACTTGGCAATCATATTTACCTCAGCATGAATAAATCCACTTTCACCAGGTGTTAAAGAATCTTCTTCTGTTCCAGTATTTTTATTTGTACCAGCCCCACTATAAGATCCATTATACCCAAAGCTTGCTATTTTACTAAAGTCTTTTTTTAAGGCCATGCAACCAACCTTAGTAGTAGAAGAATTCGAAAGATCTCTAATACTTAACAAAATATTAGTAAATGCTTTTAGCTTTATTTGAAGTCGCTGAAGTTTGGAATCCATTTTTGTTTTATTAAAGTCGCCTTCATTTTTACCTCAGGTAAATCTTTATTAAGACTGTTTGCAATTTTTATATTTTCTTTATCATCATCAAAGAATTTAAAATTCCTAAATCCCATTTGCACAAATTTCATAAAGGCATCTTTTTTCTTCTGTGCAGTAGAACCAGTAAACCCTAACGAAGGATCATTAATTGCAAAGATAAAATCAGGATTAACATCAACACCGTTATGCATTAAAAAATCATAGATAAGTTTTGAATCGTCTCTCGCAGTAATAATACCTACAGCAGTACCTTTTGAAATTGTTCTTTTAAGAATGTTAAAAACCCAATCAATTATTTTACCAGCCTTAAGAATTTCTAAATCCCTAAAGTCATTAAAATCAAACTTATCATGCGGCTTGGTTTTAAATGTATTAAATTCTTGTGGCGTAAGATCTATTTCATATCCTGTTTTTGGATTAAAAACTCTAATCTTACTTTTGGTTACAATCAAAGTATCATCAACATCAAAGACAGTTATATCTTTCCCCCACTTTCTATACTTCTCAAATAATTCCATACAATATATATTGGTTACTTTCTGTTGCATCACCACAGGTGAGATATGAAATGGATACATTAACAATTTCTTCCATTTTCATATATATGTTTTACTACCGGGAATCTTAATGAATATCCACCATTCTGATTTTGACTTTCTTCAAAATATTGAACAGTTACAGTTTTACCAATTAGTTCATTATGATTATTAAGGTAATGTTCTCTTTGTTCTTTAGAGAATCCAGATCCAACACTTACTTTATTACCTTTATGTTCAATTATAATATTACTTAAACCTTCTTTCTCAACTTGTTTTCCATTTTCTGTCCATCGCATTGTACCGTTTATACATTCTAAAATTGTATATTCAGCATCATGGAATTTTTTAACTTTTAAAAGATTATGACTTCTTTTACCTTCATAGCCAATATTCTTTCTAACCATGATTCCTTCAAACCCAGCCTCTTCGGCTTCTTTTGCCATTTCAGTAAATTGTTCTTCGGTAGTTAATTGTTCTTGTGGTAAGAATTCTAACATAGAAGATTTAATTTCTTCCGGTAAAATATCATAACCATTCTTAAGTCTTTCAGTAAGAGGAGTAGTTCCAACCTTATCATCAAATTCATCTAAGGTTAAAAAATCAAATACAAAGAATTTAGGATTTTCAATTTGATGATCCTTCTTTCTAATTTGTTTCATAATTCCTTGGAAGTCTTCATTACCATCTTTATCTACCATACAGATTTCTCCATCTAAAATAAAGTCTCCACCTATTTTAGAAATTTCATTTTCTAAATTACCTAAGGTAGTAAATTCTTTACCGTTCCTTGAAAAGAATGTTACAGTATTCATTTCTTTTCTACAGATACATCTTACACCATCCAATTTTCTGGATCCGTACCATTCTCCACTTTGAAAATCTACTCTCTTAGGATTATATGCATTTGCTAAAGCGACTTTAAATGTTGGAATTAAATCTGGGTGGACTGCCTTATTGATAGAGGTAGTACCACATCCCATATTAAGGTCTCGGTTTAGCATATAGTAAATAATATCTTCCCATTGTTTATTCTCTAGGACGAATCTATTTACATTTGCAATTGCAGTATGACCAGTGCATACCCTATTTCTTAAATCATCCAATAAGGTAAAGATACTACCGTATGTATTTGGGTGACCTAGTAAATCTGAATTCTTTTTACAATTCTTAGGAGTTACATTATACTTAAAATAAGGATTGTAGGTATAGAAGAAAACTTTCTGTAAGAATTCTCTATCAGAATTTTCATCAGAGTTATCAGCATACTTTTTAAGAGTTGCAATTTTATGATTACCTGAAGAGGAAGATCGCATTTCATCCAAGAAGGATTGTAGATAAGTAAGGTTTGTGTATTCAGTCATATTCCGTTTATTTAATTATATTATAAATATAATAAAAATAATTGGGAATTGAAAATTTTGAAGCAGTTATTTTCAAAAAGTTATTAACAATTTTTCAATTTGTCCTGTATCTCTTTAAGCTTTGCGCATTTTTCAAAATCCTCCCTTTCTTCAAAATGTAGTAAGATTTTGTCTAAACTTTTAACTCTATGCTTTGCAGTTTTTTCATCATATTGTAAAACCTGGTCTGGAAACATTATAATTGTATTATAACATAAATTCATATATTGATCCCAGCTCTGATTTTCTAACTGATCCAATAATGACTTCATAAATTCTTCGTCATTAATATCCATCTTGTATATCTTTCATTTTTTTAACCAATGCTTCTTGTTCCTCAGATAATTGTTTAGGTAAATCTACTAGTATATTTACGAAAAAGTCACCTAAGATATTAGGATTATTATAAGCAGGAAATCCTTTACCTTTTATTCTAAGCATAGTACCGTTCTTAACACACTTAGGAATATTATAACTTATTGTTTTATCAAATACTTTTACTTCTCCCTTACCTCCAAGTAAAGCATCATATAAACTTATATGCTTAATTGTATGCAAACCTTTTTGGTCCAAATAAAAATTAGGATCATCTTGTACTAATACAGTTAAAATAAGATCACCGCTTTGGTTTTCGGTCATGCCTCTTTGACCTAATCCTTTTAATCTCATTCTCTGCCCTGGCTTTACACCGCTTTTAATATCAACACTTACAACTCTTGTACCTACTCTTATTTCCCTACTACATCCAAAATAAGCTTCTTCTAAAGTAATGTAAACTTGTGCAGTAATATTACCACCTCTAGTATTAAATCCATATCTTTGGTTAAACATATTAGTAAAACCTGGATCATTTCCTGTTTTTATAAAGTCTTCAAAGAAACCTTCTTCAAATTTACCGAATGGGTTATTTGCAGCTTGATCATATTGTGATCTCTTTGTAGAATTACTTAAAGTTTCATATGCATCTGCAATTTCTTTAAACTTTTCTTCATTACCTTTAGACTTATCAGGGTGATATTCTTTGGCTAATTTTCTATAAGCTTTTTTAATATCATTAGCAGTGGATGTTTTATCAACACCTAATATTTTGTAAGGGTCTTTCATTTCCAAAATAACTGTATTCCTATTAAGCTACATGCTAAACACAGTGACACTATTGTTTTTGTGGTAATCCCTTCACCAAGAAAGTACCAAGTTAAAAATGTAAATGAAATAATCCCAGACCCAAAGGCGATAAATCTACCTGGCCATAATAAACCATCATAGTATTCTACCATAAACCTGGTACCATAAATTAATATGTAACTAATTGCAGTTCCAAATAAAACTGAAACTGTTAATGGATTCTTTTTAAACCAAGGCCATACAAATTGACCATTAGTTTGAAACCATATTGCTGCCTGACCAGTAAAGAACAACAAAAATGCTAAAATTAACTTATTCATCTATATAATATTTATACCCCATCCTAACCATGTGATCCATGTGGCTTTCCATTTGTTTTGCAGTTATCCACACTGAAGGTTCTGGCTTTACAATACCATCTTCTCTTTTATCAAAAGCTTTATTTAAAAACCATTTCTCTTTTTTACTTTCCCACCAAAACCATACCTTTTGCCATGATCTAGGTTTTTTCATATAGACTTTATTACCTTTATCCATGTGAGCTATGAATTGTTTATAAGTAATATCTTTATCCTTTTTCATTAATATCTTTAATTTGAAGTTTTTTGATTTTTTCATCTAACCTAAACTTCTTTTCTTCGAGCCTGTTCTTAATTTCCATTTGATCTGCAATTCTTTCTAATACAGATGCTAATTTCGGTATATCCTTTTCTAATAATTTACGACCCGTACTGGTTCTTAAAAATTCTGACATAATAAGTTGTTTATTTTTATATGTAAAAACGCGAGTTAGTTTTATGAATATATAATCAAAATAACAATATTATGAAAAAGGTACCTTTATTTGAAGATTTTATTCCTGTAGGTTTTGCTCCTAGTGATTCTGCATCCTTTTCCTTAGGAGGAACTAATAGAGCAGAAACAGGATATGATATGAATGCTATAGTAGGCCCAGTACAAACACTAGGTAATCATGTAGCAGAACAGGCAAATAGCTATGAATCAAACGATAATGCAGAACATACAGCAGAGGCATATATCAAAGAAGCAAAAGAACATATTAATAATAAAATAGATGAAGCATGCGAAAGTTATTCTGCTATGTCTGAATCTACTCTTAATGAAGGGACTGATATTAGTTCATGGAATCAGGCTGGTATTAAAGGCTCTGATAATGCTCAGATAACTACCTTTGTTGGACCTAAGGATATTGAAGATTTTGGACTAGGTAGAAAATGTATGCAAATAAACATTGGTAGAAATTATGTACAATTAAATCCTGCTGATATTGTAGAATTAAAAGATCTACTTAAAAATTATAAAGTATAATGATACCTAAATTTAACAACTATTTAAATGAAGCATCTGATTATGAATTTAAACCTAATGAGGCTGCTACTAGATTAAAGGCTAGGGAAAAAGAAAATATCCAAAGATATAGAGCAGCTCAAGATAGAGGCGATAATTATGCAATTGCTTTATATGAGTTAAAAATAAAAATGGATAAAATTGATCTTGAAGGATTAAAGGTACAGACCGAAATTCATAAACTCAAAACAAAATTCGGTAAATAATGGAAAACAATCAAGAACGAAAGGATTTGAGTAAGATCCGCCACTATAAAGGAACAGTACAAGATTTTAAAAATTATTGGGATGAAATGGCCGGGCAAGATACTAATGCAACAGGTACTCCTGCATACCAAGACTTTGGTGGGGTTCACCCTGCTCGCGGTGCTGGTGATAGTGAACATTGGAAAACTTCAAATATAGATGAATCTAAAAAATCAGATGCATTAGCAAAAGCAATGGATAAAGCAATGATTAAGATAGATGATTCAATGTCTTATACAGATTTTGCTTTAGCAATTGGTAAGATCTTAAGAGAAGATTATGGAAAACATACCTTTGATGGTTTTATGAAAGTTCTTCATAAAGACTTAGGAATATAATTTAACTAAAAAAGACCACTCTATGAGTGGCCTTTTAGTCTTATAGCTTTTTATTATCTTAGTTTGATATACTTCTTTCTATTCTGAATATACATCTGACCGATAGGTGCAGTAAGTAATTCTCTTCCATATACATCATAGATTTTATTATCACCAATCATAGTAGAAGTTAACTCTTCTATACCAACAGTACCACCCATAGACATTCTCATCCATGCTTGCCCGTCCCATACTTGATTGAAGCAACAGCTCATTGTATCAACATAACCTAATGAATCTGTTAAGGTATAACTAATACAAGTTGTGATTGTATCATAAGGCATACCAGTAGACATATTATAATTGTATACTACATGTGTACAAGCATTATTGAAACAACTATCTTCACCTAACATATCTTGTCCACCATAAGTGACAGCATATAGCGGAGCCATCATTGGTAAACCATTACCTGTAATTGGTATTGCTATTTCTAATTGATACTGTGAACCTGTTGTGTAAGTCATATTTGAATCACATAACGTCTGTGCTTGTAATTGTAGGCCAAGCGAAACCATTATCATCATTAAAATCTTCTTCATCTTCATTTTTATTTAATTATATAGAGAGCTACATTTTTAGTTTAGGTTCAACTCTCAAGAACCTTACAGCTTCAAGGGATTATTTAAATAATTCATCTAAGTTATTTTTCTTAATTACTTGATTTAGCATATTAACATAGTTTTTTGCTTCGGCATAACTTGCACCTAAGTATTCAAAGTATTCTTCTTCGCTATCTAACTTACTTAAATACCTACATTGATAAAATGCATAGTCATATACTGATTCTCTCCAATGATTATAGTATGCATGATTTCTTGAAGTACCTTCTGCTGTTGTAATTCTACGTCTTGCCTGTTTCATACCAAAGAGGTTATTGTTTTCTAAAAAGATATCACTTTTAAAATGACCAGTTTCTAGAATAGATTGTGCCATTACTATGTGAGGATAATCAACATTAAGATCTTTCAGCATGGATACTAACTTATCTTGTGAAAAGGTATCAATCTCTGTAATAAAAATTTGAGTTTCTCCTTCTTGTAAATTTTCAATGAGAACTTCCTTTGCGGTAGTTCTACCAAACGAAAACCCAACTATTAAAACTATTGTTAAAATTCCTAAACAATATAATAACCAAGTTTTAATACATACTTGGTTATACATTAATTTATCTTTATCATATTTAAAAATCATATACTAAATTTAAGTTAAACAAAAAAGCATTAGAGTAAAATAACCTAATGCTATAATTAGAAATATATCTATTGATTCTAATTTGGTTAAAAATCCTTTCATATTAATTTGATTCATTATGCCATTCATAATCTAAGTCTATTGAACTTTTTACTGGTTTAGATAAAAATATCCATAGTATGACATACACCCAAAATACTGCTGGTAGTACAAATAAAGAACCGACTCTAAATAAAATAGGTGGTATACCTGACCAATTACCTAATCCTTCACATACGCCACCAATATAACCGTTTCCTCTATATAGTTTTTTATTCATATTTGTTTTTTAAAAATTACCTTCTGCAACCTGAAAACAATCAAGTCCATTTTCTCGCCACATCTTAACTACCTTATCTCTATCATCAAAGACACAAAGAATATCATTTTTCTTATCTCCTTCAAATAATGTATCTAACCAGTGCTTCTTTAACTTATCGTCTGGCATCCACTTAAATGGATGACTGGTAGGTCTCATTTTCAATATATCAAAAGGTACATTATTTTTATTTAACCATTCTCGTGTAGCATCTTTGGTTGCTTTACTTCGACCTGATAATATTACAATAGTATGACCAGCATCTTTAAGAATTTTTGCTATCATAATAACCGAATGATTAGGCTTATCCATTGCAATGTTTTTAGGATTAAAGAATTCATCCCAATTCATCTTACCTTCTATAGTAGATGAAAACTCCCTTCGTTCTTCAATATCAGCAAGGGTACCATCGAGATCAAAGATAACAGTATTTTGGGTACCGTCCATGTCAAATTCACTTATATCTAATTTCATAATTAATTTATTTAATTTAAATATAACAAGTTTACATATAAAGTGAAAGATAATTAAGACCTTTTTTGCTCTTGGTCTCTGAGTTTTTGAATGTAGATTGCTTTAAGTTTTTGCTCTCTTTTCTTAACGGAAGGTTTCGTATATTCCTTCCTTTCTCTAATACTTCTAATTTGCTTAGTTCTCTTTTGTTTCTGTTTATACTTCTTAAGCATTTTATCAATAGAGTCTTTACCACTGTTTTTAATTATAATCATATAGTATATATTTAGTAGCTTAACAATGTTGTGCCTGAAGGGCTCGAACCTCCACTCTTCTGGACCAAAACCAGACGTGTTGCCAGTTACACCAAGGCACAATTAAAATTATTTGTTGTTATTAACGATGACAGAACTGACAGCTGCTTCTATTTTTGATAAACGAGTATTTAATTTAACTTCAAATTTATCTAGACGAGAATCAATATATTTACTGAATTCTTTAACTTCTCCTCTAATCTCAATATCAAGGTTTTCAGTTTCATCCTGTACCTGTGTAGCAAGTGTATGTAATTCTTCATTAAGATCATCTGCAATTTCATTAATATGATCAGTAAGATCTCTTTCAACTATTTTTAAGTCTGAAACTTTGCTCCAAACATTAACAATACCAACGACCCCTAATATAACCAAGACCGTTAATATACCTAAAGTAAAATAAAGTGTTTCCATATTTGTTTGTTTATTATTATATTGTAAAAAAATGATTTGTTTATTTTAACCAATCTACATTATCTCCTGCTGTTATATGACCATTTGCCCAATACTCCCATTTAAGGTTTAGATACTCTTCCTCTGATTTTGCTATATTAGATTCTTTATCATTTTGTAATTTCCACCAATTAGGATTCTTTTTACTTTTTCTATAATCAGGTAAAAGAAAATGAATATTAGGATCATAATCAGGTTCTCCTCTCCACCAATCAGGTGCAAATTCTCTAGGACCTTTATCTGTCATTCTACTATGAAAGAATGGCCCTTCTCCATAACAATCAGAATTTAACCACCTAAATCCATTAATCTTAATAAGACAATCAAGAATAGACTGGTCATGTCTATGTTCTATAAAACAAGAATCCTGTTCTTCAAATAACTCATCTGTGATATATTTGTAATTATCTTCTAGACACAGATTAAGCCATTCTTGTATAAAGGAAATACCTTCTTTAGTTTTCTTAATTGCAATAAATCCACTCTCTACTTGTAAACAATTGCATAAATCTGAATTACCTAGCATATCCAATCTTCTTAATAAAGATTTTTTTGTAAATTGATTAACCTTATATGAAGTTGTACCGCTCGCCCAAACTGGCTGAGTATCTAGTAACCCAATGTAATCATTAAACCTTTCTTTTTTATGTGAGAGTATTCTAGAACCTGCATCTATATAAAAAAGATAATCACCATCATTCATTTGCATTAATTGCCTTAGTATGATATAAGGCTTCCATATCCAATAACCAAAACCTCTTACTTTAGAAAATGAATCGGTATGTAAATTCATAAAATGCTGAATAGTATCTGGAGATTCTATAATAACCCCATCAAACCACCCAGTGGAAGTGGCTTCATCAAATAGAGTTTTTGACCTATTCTTAAATAAGCCATTTCCAAAAGTAATAAAATACTTTTTAGGATCTTTATTTATGTATTGACCGATATCCATTATATTATTTATTATATGGAAAAAAGAGATAAGGTTTAAGCACAAAAAAACCCAGGGTCCTAGAATCCTGGGTTTCTTTATATATGTAAATTAGATTAGAATCTTAATCCAAGTCCTAATGTTAAATTTGTTGTTTTATTCCCAGTGTGGTAAACCACTTTAGGGTCAACGAAAATAGCATCTTTATGGAATGTGAACATTTTACCTAAACCTAATTCTAGGTTATCAGTTTCAAATTCACTCATAGCAGCATATAGGAAAAAATCCTGGCCACCTGCGTTCATAAAATACCTTGCATGTACGTCTAATGCAAGATCTTCAGTTGAGTCAGCTTGAGCAATACCTAAACCTACCATAAGTTTATCGGATACTCCGTAACCTAAAGTTGGTGTCATTGACCATTCTGTCCATGCAACATTTGCAACGTCACCAGTACCTACGTACCAATCACCTTTTGCATTTTGCGCGTTTGCTCCAAAACCTACTAGGATTGTTAGAGCGAAAGTTAAAATTAAATTTTTCATTTTTAAAATTTGTTTTTGTTATTAATTGTTTTCACTTATTATAAAACACTTGAATATTTTGAGAAATGAATCTAGTACTTAAATTTCCATAAATTTTCAAATGAGTAGCCGTAAACAGACACGTTTACAGTTTTCTTTAGTTTCTTTAAATTATATTTAATTATATAGCATATAATAAATTTGTTTCAGAACTGTTATAGTATTTATTCAATATGAATCTATTTTTATAATAAAAAAAGGCCAGTTTAAACTAGCCTTTTAGATACTATTTTATAAATTTTTACTCTTCTATTGATACAACAGATCCTGATGGAATGGTAGTATTATTAGGAATAGTAACTCCTTCGTTTACGGTTACATTATCTCCTATAGTTACACCATCACCAATATTACAATTTAAATCTATAATTGAACCAGCTCCAATATAAACCTGGTCACCTATTACAGTACCTGGTCTTATTAAAGAACAACACCCAACAGTTAATCCTTTACCAAAAGTAACACCTGTTAAATTATTACACCCTTTAAATAATGTTGAAAATTCTGAAAACCTTAATAATGTAGTTTGTACAACTAATCGTTCTTCTCCACTCTTAACTGCAATAACCCATTGATTGGTAGCCAATGCTTTATCATAAGTATCTTTATCATATACTTTATATTCATCCGATGGTAGTAATGAAGTTATTTTATCTGACCAATTACCAGAAACATAAATATTTATCATAATCTTTTAATTAATTTATTGTATATATTTTTAAGAAGAGTAATTTATCTTTACATCGCCTAATGTAGTATCAGTAACCCAATAAGGTGGTGGTGCGGTAACACTATGTAGATAAATTTTCGTTGGCTTATTTTGAATCTCTCCATAAAATTCTTCTAACTCTTCTTCAGTCATAGATTCAATCATATCATTTAATACCATATCTAATGCATGTGATTCATCAAACTCTTCTTCTGGTGAATGGCGATCTACGTAAGGGTCGTGTTTAGGTTTTTTGCCTGGTATAACTGCATAAAGTTTAGAGCCTATTAATTCAGCTACTAAAACATCATCTACATAAATTTCTTTTACTGTGTTGTATGGAAGATTGCCTGGGGTTAATTCTTCATATAAGTCTGATTGAGATGAGATGATTTTTGCCACATATGCTTCAGTGTACTTAACATCATACTCAGAAACTTTACCATTTAGTGTAATTGTTTTTACTTTGTGTACCATTGATATTGATTTATAAAAAAAGGAAGACGATGCGAAAGGATTTGAGAATACCTTTATTAACGAAAGCTGCTTTATATTAGACTACCACTCTTTGGACTGCCATCCTATTACTTAATTAAACCGGCCGAGGTTCAATCATCGTAATTGATCATCATAATCTTTAAGTGTACCTTACGCCACATACTCTTTGCGTTGTTCAGTCATTAACCAGGATTCAGCGGTTTGCTTACCTGGAAGTCTTTGCAAAATCTCTTAGATTTTTAATGCGTTAAACCTTTAGCTCTGGTGATTAGCCAGTTCTGAATTTCTCATTTAAGATATCAGTGAACCATCGTCCTAGCCAAGTGCCTTATTCCCTTTTGCTCAGGAATTTTTCAGCAACGCATCTACACATAATTGGAATAATCATTTAGGAGCTACCTAAAGCTTTCCGTTCTGTGCCTTCCCATAATTTTAAAGAACTTATTAATCCGTTTGGATTTATTATTATATACTTAATTTAAAAATAGTTTCACTATTCAGAAGTATTAATTATACCGCCTATGATTTTAGTATCTGCTAAATGATCAAATTTACCATAAGTATTAATTCTATATCCTGTTTCTATTGGTTCAAATGATTGAATACATAATCCATTAAACTCATCACTGAAGAAGTTACCTAAGTCTGTATGTTCATTTAAACAAGGCCCTCCGCTTGGATCTACCATACTAATCCATGGATTTGACTTTACGAGATTCTGATATTGTTTTGCAATAACACCAGGTCCTACATATCGATCGTTTTCATCATACACTGATTCGTGAACTGCTTCTTTGACTTCAAT
>Ga0208298_1000006_pt1 | contig 92809 bp, 70 predicted proteins | sample 14BtaG_FD_184088 | JGI IMG/M metagenome (GOLD analysis project Ga0208298, IMG submission 184088) | Marine viral communities from the Subarctic Pacific Ocean - 14B_ETSP_OMZ_AT15311_CsCl metaG (SPAdes) (version 2) | ecosystem: Environmental > Aquatic > Marine > Oceanic | place: Pacific Ocean... | reverse complement strand
CTTGTGTTATTGTGGTTGGTAAACCAATAACTCCGCTACCACTTGAATATGTTATTTGTCCAGTTGTACCACCAATCAATGCTTTGACTTCTGTGTCAAAATCTGTAATTTGCGTATGCGGAATGTTTATTTCGTTAGTTGCTATTGCTGTTACTTGTCCACGTGAGTTGACTGCTAGTCTGGCAACATGCGTAGCACTACCATAAGTACCAGGTGTGTCACCTAATACATTATCTGTGATACTGATATCACCGTTGTTGTATGTAATTCCATCTCCACCACTTAAATAATTTTCTACATCTGATTCAACTGCACTTTGAAAGTCCATAACTCTACTGCTATATATTTCTACACTTACATTTGATGCGTGTGTCAATTGTCCTTGTGCATTTACTTGGAATCTACTAATTGTTTCACTATCACCGTAATATCCAGGTGTAACTGCTGTATTAGTAATACTATATTCGCCAGAACTACTGTCGTATGTTAATCCTGTTCCTGCTGAAAAATGTGCTCTTGTTTCTGAAGCACTTGGGCCTGTATATGTAATTACACCAGTTGAGTTATTATATGCTAATGAGCCATCGCCACTTGATGATGCACTTATCTTACTTCTTATTTGGCTATCGGTGACGCCTGTATATGTTAATGTATTACCTGAATAGGTTAATGAGCCATCACCGCCTGCATCAACAACATTTAATGCACCACTTATAGGTGTTGATGTTGTAAGTGTTGTACCGTCCCAACTTACTGTTGCGTTTGCTGTACCATGGCTAAGTTGCAACGTGGCAGTTCCGGCGGCTTGATTATTATTAATAATAATCTTGTCATCGTTAACTCTTAGTTCTTCACTGCTGTTTATTATCGGATCACCGTTAAATACGATATCACCCGGGGATCTAAATATACCTTTTTTGTCTGCCATTAATTACTCCGATTGCAACATTGCTTTAACATATTTATCAGATTATGGTATATTTTCTTGCGTACAAAAAAAAGCACCTTCCGAAGAAGGTGCTTAATTCGTTTAAGTAAAACTAATGCTTACTTGAATGAGACGTTTGATAGTCCAATTTCACCTAAGTAGTCAGCCGCGTTACCCAATGAACTTGCTGTGTTAGTAAGTTCTAAGTAACCGTATCTTGTCATAAATGACACTACTGGTTCAAAAGTTGCTGGATCCATAACTGGACCTGTGCTCATTAATGGAATGTAAGGACAGTAGAATGCTGGAGCATCTGTTTCAGATGAACCTTTATATCCTACTAGTACTGATGTTCCATCAGCCGCATAGTTGTCAACAAATACTTTAACAGTACCGTTTAATGTACCTACAAACTTACTGTTTGTTGGAGCATCAAAAGGACCTTCTGTACTTCTGACAAATGTTGAAGTTGTCGCTGATTGTAAAATTGTTAAAGCCTGTGGACTTACAACAACGTAGTTACCTGCGCCTCTTCTTGTTCTAGCGGCAATCAAGTTTGCAACTCTGTTAATAAGAATTGCCAAGATTGCATGTCTTTCACCGATATATGTTTGAGTACCTGTGATTCCTGAGTTGAAGTCTAAAGTGTCAACAGTTGGAGCAAGTGCTCTTAACTTTGCTAACATCTCTTGGTCGATTTCAACTGCAATTTCTTGTGCTAATGCCTGCATAATTTCTGCTTCAACATCTACACCGTGCATTGCGTTGGCGTCTTGAGCAGATTCAAAAGTCCATCTTGCTGATAGACGTCTTGTTTTTGCTTCGACTGTTTGTTTGAGGATTTGAATAGACATTTTGCTACCCGCTGTTCCTTCACTTGCCGCAGTTGCATCAGGTGATCCTGAATATGCTGTTGCTAATGCGAAAGGACTGAGTGCTTCTTGTCCTGCTGTTACTGAGTCTTTAGACTCTGCGTATCTTACCCTTAATGTGTGGATTTGTCCTACTGGTCCACTCATTGGTTGCACACCAAGTAATTCGTTGGCGATCAAAGAAGGCATAACCCTTCTAATCAATGGTAGCATAACTTTGTTAAGTGATGCAACGTTTCCTGCCATTGTTGACCCTGCTGTCGCTGATTCTTGTAATTGAGTTTTTGCGTTTTCTAAAATTACGTCCATTGTAGACTTTTTAGAACCACTTAAACCCTCAAGAAGAGCGTCCTTGGTTGCGGACCAATTTGATTCAAATAATGCTTCTGCCATTATAATCTCCTAATTATTTAAGTCCGGCTAGTTTTCTGATTTCGTCTATAGCGACTACATCAACTACTTCGTTGTCTGGGCCGGTTTGTCCGTCCAACGATCTATTACCAGTGTGTTCTGTCTTCACTGATTCACTAATAACTTCTTTCTTAGTTCTTACAGAACCTTCTTCGTTCATAACACTTGGAAGGTACTTGTTAAATGATTCTTCAAGTTTCTCTGTCTTTACTGTTTCTAGAAGTTCTGTCATAAGTTCTTTTTTGTCCTTGCTTAAAGGTGCAATTAAATCACTTAAAACATTGTTTCTGTTGTATCTATCTTCTGCTATTCGCAATTTAGATTCAACTAATTTCTTCTGCTCAGAACTTTTATCTGCGGTAGCCTTGGCTTCGTCAATCTTGGATTTTAATCCAGTGATTTCAGATTTGAGTTTTCTAACTTCTGTATTTTCATTTAAATACGAAGTAGCATACTCGCCTGCCATCGCTTCAAAAATTCTTCTACCAAATTCATTTTCACGAGCCTTAGTAATATCTTCTTTAAATTGTGATACTTCACTTTTTAATGAAGATGAAATAGTTTGTTCAACTTTTTCTGCGGCTCTTCTAATAAACTCTTTTTTAGCATCCGCAAGTTGCTCTCTTCCTTCGCGAACTAACTGAACTTTCTTCTCTGCTAGTTCTCGCTTATCGGAGTGGAACTCACGAATTTCATCAGCAACTGCTTCAAGAACAAAGTTTTCAAGTTTAGCAAAGTTTTCACTTTGAGCATTCCTGTCTTCTTTGAGTTCCTTGATTTCGTTGGCTAATGTTTCTGAAACGAATTTATTTAAAACGTCAGTGTGTTGACCGACTGCTTTTTTATAATTAACTCTTTCAGCAATAGTTGCCTTCTTATCTTCTGCAAGTTCTTTCAATTCTTCTTCTAAGTTTTGAGTAATGAATGTGTCCATTGCTTCTACTATTTGACCTTTGTCATGTTCGAATCTCTGTGCAAACTCTTCTCTTAACTCAGCAGTGATTTCATCTCTTGCTTCAGCAAGGCGTGTTTCCCATGCTTCTTGTATGTTGACTCTAGTCTCTTCAGACAAGTCACCATTTTCAAGAAGTTCTACGAATTTATCCGCCATGTGCTTTCTCCTATTTGAGTTCCAATTCACGAATGAAGTTTTCCATCATTCGTGCAAGGTGTTTTTGTGCGTTTCTGTCACTTTTTGTTATTTCACGAGCGGCTTCAAAAATCTGAGCGCCTCCTCGCATATTAAATAAACTTTCATAAATGGCTTTAGGGTAGGCATCTGGGGCACTTGGTTGTGCTACGATGTCAACAGTTACTATATCAAAATCGCTTACCCTACCGCTTTCATTTACATTACCACTACCTCTACTGCTAACGCCTAATTTGGCGCCACCTTTTAATAATGCTTCGGCAATCTTACCCATTGGAGTATCCAATATTTTAAGTTTACCAAAGCCATCTGCGCCTTCACAACGCATATCAGTAATCATGTGGCTTACTCTATCTAAATTAATTTGTAATTCTGCTGGGTGATCCAACTCGCCTAGAACAGTTTCGCCAGTTTGAATTCTTTTACCAATTGATTCTACAGCAGTCTGTATTTCTTCTTTTGGATAAACTCTTCCATTCTGGTTTTTAACTTCGCCCTGTATAAACAAACCACTCATCATCATATCTTTACCATCGTTAGATGCTTCAACAATAATGTTTGCTCTGTCTGGACTATAGTATTCGAATAACTGTCTTGACATTATGTCTCCCTAAATTACTTAACTTTTCCTGCTATAGGACTCTCTGATTTCTCAGCATTTACTTTTGCTGGGGAAACAGATGCTGGTTTTTCGCCAATGTTATCACTTGCTGGATTATCTTTGGCTGAATCTCCTTTTTTACCTTCTGCACCGTCTTTACCAAATAAAGATTTTTCGTCTGTTCCGAAACCTTCTTTCTTTGGAAACTTAGGTGATGCATCGTGGTCTGCACTTGAGTCATTCTTTGCAGTTTGATTTTTACTGAAGTTAGTTGCTTCTTCTAATTCTTCGTCAACTTCTTCATCTAAGTCAATTTCTTCTTCAAAAGATTCCATTTCCATTTCATCTTCTAATTCTGCTTCAGCATCGTCGGCTTCTTCGCCGTCTTCGTCTGACATTAACTTTTCGAATTCTGCTTTAAGTTCGTCTAGTTGTGCTTCTAAATCATCAACTCTATCTTCGACTTCTTCGTCTTCAGACTCTTCTTCACCGTCTATTTCCATTTCTGGTTCCATTTCGTCTTCTTCTTCGTTGACTCCTGATTCATCAGCAATAACGTCTGCTTCTACTTCATCGTAGAAGTCTTCACTTGGTGAACCTGCTACAGTTTCTTCTACAGCCTCTTCTTCAGATTCTTCAGCCTCTTCAACTGCTTCTTCTTCAGATTCTTCTGCTTCTTCAACTGCTTCTTCAGATTCAGATTCTTCTTCAACAACTTCGTTGTCGATTGCTTCTTCTAGAGCATCTTTATCTAAGAGATCTTCATAAATCTCTCTGGACTTCTCAACCATAAAACTATGCAATAAGTCTTTGGCTTGAGCATCGTCCTCTGCTAAAAGATGTTCCAGTACTTGTTCTAAAACACTTTTATCTGACATCGTAATTTCTCCTTTAAACTCAGGCTATACCTGATATATCGTAATTGTATTTAATGATAATGTACTGTTTTATGTAAAAAACGGTGTTTTTTTGAGGTATTTTAGTTATAACAAGTTATAAAGACCTGTTATTTACTACCTCTATGATGTGATCTGCATACATTCTATGTGCGTATGGACTGTTATGATTACTTACTGGATAGTGTGTTGTTTCGTTTCCTTGTTCATCTAAGTGCGTTGGATTATGCTGAGCATAAAAACCTGCACCATTTTGTAACAAGTATTTATCAGGTATGAAGTCCCAATTAAAACTGCCTATTTGGTGATGATCTTCTATCAAACCCGTTTTATCAAACTCACTAAATTCGAAGGTATTAGGGGAGAATAAAAACGGCACATTACGATTTAATATACTGAGTAAACCACTTTGTAACACATAGTAATCATTGTGTGCTTTTATGTTTTCATCAAACACATAGTATGCATAGTCCTTTAGTGCATTTACTCTGTCTTCATCAATGTGATGATAACGTCTTGCTTCTTGACTTATAACTGTGTAAATGCTGTCGCACCAAATTTGCGGGTCATATGTTTTACCATAGTTTATATGGTGCTGATGATCAAAGTGATCCCAATCAAAATCACCAAAGCAAATTTGATCATATGCTTTGTTATGATCGTAAGTATTATCTAAGTCTTTGAGTATTTCAAATCTGTTTACACCAGTTGCATTAATGATCATTAAATCTGGTTGTAAGTGTTCTAGTGCATAGTCTATCTGTGTACGAATACCAAAGTTACTCATACCACATCTTGCTAAGTTGATATAATTGTAGCCTAGTTCTTTTGCTACTAAATAACCGAATTCGAAATTGGGATAAAGTGGATCACGGCAACTCCAACTGCAACCGCAAACAACAAGGGTCTTCATTTAATTATAATAAGCCGCCTGCTCCGCCACCTGCATCGGTTGGTTTGGCATACATCACAGACGCAAGTTTTTTATGACTTTCTGCTTCTGCTTTTTTAAGTTCTCTGATCTTTCTTAATTTGCCTAACTCTTCTAAACTTAACATCTTTTTTCTGGTGTCAGTTTTGTGCCTTTGCGTGATAGTGTCTTTTGCTGGCTCGTAAAATTCGTTTAATTTCATATTATACTCCTAAGTTACCGCCTTCGTCACCAAGTTCGCCTAATGAGTCAATAGATGCATCAGGTGTATCTACTGGTCCCATGTCTATTGGTGCTGTTGTTACATCACCACCTGGTTGCGGTCTTACACCTACTTGACGTAAGTCTGCTGATGTTGTGTCATCTACTGCATCAACATCAAATGCGTTTTCTTCTGCCCACAGTAATTCGTTTCTTCTGATTTCGTCTTCACTTAATCCTAAGTACTTAGCAAGTTTAAACTGTGTAGACAAGTAAGGAATACCTTCTAGTGTACCAAACAGTTGTGTCCTTGCTTGATCTAATTCTAGTTCTCTGTAAGAACTGAAGTTTTGTGGTTCGCCAAATGATATATCAAATAAACTGTTGTCTACTTCAACACCACTTGCTTTTAAATAAATTTTAAATTCTTCATTCATGCTTTTAATAATTTGTCTTTGCAGTCTTTCGCAATACTTGGCAAATCTATATTCTTGTATGTATGCAACACCAACCTTACCATCGTTGTAAGGTGCTGAACCATCGTCTGGTCCTGTTGGCAAGTAACTGCTGGGTATTCTCAAACCTCTAATCAGTTTGTTGTTGAAAAACTTAAGGTCATCAATTTCGCCTAAGTTACTACCACCTGGTAGTGTGTCAACTTTACTACCTCTACCATCTGCCGTTTGTGCAAAGAAATAGTCTTCTAACATACTCATAGGATTGTAACTGCTGTCTGCAATATTTTGTCCACCACCTGTTTTGTTAGGAATACGTTTTTGCTGTACTTCGTATCTAACACGTTCTAAGTATTGTTGTGCTTTGTGCGGTGGCATGTTACCTACGTCAATAAAGAACACACGTCTTTCTGGTGCTCTGTGTACACGATAGATAATAATTGCATCTTCTAATAATTCTTTTTGTTTGTAAACTTTGAAAATAGGATCTAGTATGCTGTTACCAAAAGGCCAAGTTGTTTCCATGCCTTCGCTCATGCTGATATGTAATACATGTTGTGCATCAACTGGTACTGCATTGTTACTGTCCGGTCCATATCCTGAACTACTGCTTTTAAATCCTGCACTTGATTGAGGATTTGAGTAGTCACTCATAATAGCACCTGAACCATATGGTCTATCTTGGTTAGGTGAAACACTGGTTGCCGCTAAATCTTTTAAATGTAGATCTAAATTTTTAATAAAGTATTGTTCAATTTTTTTACCATTGCTTTCATTGACTAACACTTTTTCTACTTGGTAAGGATCAACCCAATATAATTTTTTAGTTTCTGGGTCTCTTACAAATAACTGGTCTCCGTATTTTAATGTGCTACGGAAAATTTTAAATATACGTCTTGGCAGTTCGTTGAGTTTACACCATTTCTGTAATCCTTGTTGTATAACTTTGATTTCTGGATTACTAGGTGTATCGTTGTACTCAATTTTAAATGGTAATTTTGTATCTTCTTCCTGTGTACAAAATTCTGCTATAATATCTAATGCGGCATTGATTTCTAAATCTCTATCCATTGCGTCATACTGATAATATCGCATGACTCTGTCAGGTGATCCGCTGTAAACTTCTGGTAGCCAACTGCTGTATCTACTAGCATACATGTCTGCTTTACCGTCATTGCCTTGTACGCCTGAGGGTAAACCTGCGTTATCTACCGGATTAAAAAACTTTTTCCAACTCATATATTTCTCGTATTAGTTATAATACTATATTTATCTCTTGATGTCAATCGGAATGATTGTTATGGAGTGTTATGATGCGTTATCGGCTCTCAATTCATTGGTTAAATCATCTTGTGCCCTAATCAGTTTTTCAATTTCTTGTATCAAATTTTGATTGTCAGTGTCGTCGTCGTCAACTTTTTTACTTAATCTATCAAGAGTTTCAATTAGCAGTTTTGTTTCTTTGTGATCTAATTCACTATCTGCCATAGCCTCTTTGTAGGCGTTCAGAACTTCACTGACATCTATTATAGGACTCAGACCTTGATTTGGCAGAACGTCAATTTTATTATATTTGCTGTCATAACCAAGTTTTCCAAGAGTCTGCTCTGTTAGGCTTTTCATAATTTCCTTATTACCATATGGCGTTTTTATTGTAAAATTAGGTGTAACACTGAAAGGGTCTTCCAAATCGTAGTTTTGTCTCATACGATTAAAATTTGCCATATTCCCATCTGTAATGCGAGTGTCTATATTCGCCGCGCCGGCTAGACTACTGTATGATTCATACAAACCGTATAAACGATCATCCATACTTGTTTCAATGCCAGAATCATTTAACATTCCCATAATTTGCTTCTGATATTGATATGCATCTCTATTGAATTCATATATTTCTAAAAATCTTCGATTAAATACCTTCCTTTGATCATCTTCATTAAGTAGTTCAAAGCCTGGTTGGTTTTCTAATAATTCCCTAAAAATGGCGTTGTCCTCTCCTTGATTAAATGCTTTAGTCATATTTTTTATGAGACTTTCTTTATCATAATCATACAAGCCGGAACCAGCGGCTCTAGAAGTCTTTGCGGTTATGCCTAACTGTTGTGCTTTTTTATCTAAAACGTCATCAATTAGTGCTTCTTTTAAAAAGTCTCTTTCTTCGCCATCAAACCCGCCGACGTATGCTTTAAACTGTTCGCTACCTATTTCACCATCCATATATCTTCGAATCATCAATTTATGTGTTGCATTATCAAACAACACACCGCCTGTTGCTTGATTGATCGACAACATTAAATCATCAAAAAACTGTTTAAAGAAATCTTTTATACTATCAAATAATGTACCTTCTTTCATTTGTTTCTTAAGATCGTCGGCTAACTTCATAGAAAAATCTGAGATACTTTTTACAAACGCACCTCGGGCCTTGTCGAGCCTTTCTTTATAGGCCGCATCGTTTTCGTCTGCTCCTTGACCGCCGAACATGTTGTCTATGTAATTTGCAAGGTTATCAAAAGCATCTGTTATTGGACTATTGTACCCGAACACGTTTCCTGCAAAATTTCTAATATTTTTAGTCAGTTGCTCGACACCCTTTTTAAAATCAAAGGTTGCCTTTCCAGTTTGCTCATCTATGTTTGCACCAAAACCTAAAAATTGCAAGGCAAACGTTTTACCAGCATCGCCTAATGTAGCAGTTACTTGATTAACCACAAACCCTAGCCTGTTAAACACATCTAATACAGATAACTTTTGGAGATCCAACGGTTCATACTGTGCATCTATGGCTTCTTGAGATAATGCCTGTGCTTTTCTAATCATAATTTGCAATTCTGCCGCACCTTGTATACCTGCATCCATCATTTGATTAAGTTGCATTTGCTGTCTAGGCGATACCTCCCTAAGCATCACTGTTAATCTTTTACCAAGATCCGCATTTAATCTGCCTGTTCTTCGAAAGTGTGCCGCTTCTTGATCTATCAATTCAATAAAACCAGGCATATTTTGACCTAGTGTAATAAATTCATCTGAAAGTCCTGTGGAACCTTTGGATATTGCTTCAAATATTGGATTTATAAAGTCGCCTGCACCTATGGTTCCTAATCCCCTACTTATTGTTTGGGCATTATTAACAAGTTCCATTGTGTTTGCACCCATAGAACCTGCATGTGCCTGCATGAGAGCAATATGATCATCTCGTATTTCTGATTCGGATCGCAGATCTGCTTCTGACATACCCACAGCATTAGCAAATATTCTTAGTTCTCTGGCAGATCTCAATAAACTTGTTTGTAACTCTTTGCTGTTTTGATTTAACACTAATCCAAATTTACGTCTATACTCTAATTCAGTCATTATGCTTTCAACAGAATCATCTGCTGTGAATCCCATTTGAAGCAATCCTTCATTTGTTAAAAGTGTAGTGGTATATAAATTTGCAAAATTTTCAGCACCTAGCACCCTAAGAATTTTACTGTTTGCTTGTGCAAATTCGGCAAATTCATCTAAACTCATGCCAGCCAAATTTGCCGATCTTGCAACATTTTCGATGTTGGTTGTTAAACCTATTATGCCTCCTGTGCCTTGACTTAAACTGTTATTAAGTATTTTGAATGTGTCTACAAAACTACTTCCTATATACTTTAATGCTCCTAGTACTGCTAGACCCAATGCACCCATTAATTTAGTAACGCCGGTGACTACTTTTGCAAACCCGCCCAATGCACTTCCGCCCAAATTTGCAAAACTCATAATACCGTCACCAGAATTATTGAGATCTTTTAAAATTTTATTAAGATTATCTGATTGGTCATTTGTATTTCTACCTAACTTGCCTAATTGCGTCAAACTGTCTTCAGTGAGATTGTTAAGTTCTTTGAGAGCATCTTCCATTGCCTTGTTAGCGGCTTTGTCTCGTTTTTGTTCCTTTTTATCATTGCCATCTAATACTTTGAGTAATTTTTGTATTTCCTTATCGCCCTCTGCAGTTTTTTTAGTAGTTTCTTTGAAACCTTTCAATTGCAATCTGAGGATAGCCTCGATCTTTGAAGAACTAGTACCTAGGCCTTTAAGCAAGGTTTGAATATTTTTCTGCGTGGCTTCTGTTGCCCATGCAGGAAGATTCTGAATAGTGCTGGTTACACCCTCGGTATTAGTTATTACAATGTCTGTCATTTCAATTCCTGTAAACTGAGTATATTATGATCGATAAATAACACTTACAAATAAAGTGATGCTTCGATAGTTAATATTTATCGTTTTTATTAAAACATCACATATTGGAGAGATTATGACACAGAATACTAACCCTTTAGCAGATTTTTACAGAAATCCTAAGTTATATGTAGCATTACCAAGTGGCACTGACTTTTATAGCAAAGATATTGTTGAAATGACTGAGGTCGGTGAACTACCTGTTTACCCAATGACAGCCAAAGATGACATTCTTACAAAAAACCCAGACGCACTATTAAATGGTGACGCAGTTATCAAACTTGTTAAGAGTTGTGTTCCTGCTGTAAAAAATCCTGCTTTACTACTTGCACCTGACATGGAAGTATTGCTTATTGCAATCAGACAAGCAAGTTCAGACTCTAAATTTATGGAAGTTGACAGAAACTGTCCAGAGTGCAATGAGCCAAACAGATTTGATTTAGACTTATCTGTTGCATTAGCAGAATCACAAGAGATAGAAGCACTAAAAGAAGTTGTGCTGTCAAACGGTTTAAAAGTATTAATATCGCCTACAAATTACATGCACACCATACAAGGTGCCAAGGCAGTTATAGAACAAAATAGACAGTTTCAAAATATAGATGTTAATGACAGTGACGAACAATTAAAAGCATTAGGTGATGCACTGGAAAAACTTAGCACAATGAACTACGAAGTTATTCTTAAATCTATAGTAAGTATCACAATACCAGATACAGGACTTGTTGTTGACGATGTAAAACAAATTGCAGACTTTTTAGATAATGTAGAAAAAGCAATTGGCATAGAATTAAATGATGCGGTTTCTGAAATTAACAATGGTGGCATCCAAAAAGAAGTAGAAATGCAATGCGGTGAGTGTGAACATGTTTACACTACACCTATAAACTACGATCCAGTAGGTTTTTTCTTAAATTCCTAGGTGGGGCAGACCCTGAGCAAATCAGGGACTATCTAGGAAGTCTAGAACAGCAAACAGAAGATATCACAAAAGGCATTGCTGATTTTGTTATGTATTCTGAAGGTTCCATTGACTGGACTACTGCATGGCATATGGGCGTAGTCGATCAGTCGTTGGTACTAGAATCTTTTAGTTCGTATATTACTGCCAAGAACGGCGGTAAAAAAGACAATGAAATGAAACAGGAAATGATACCTGATTATGTACCCGAACAGCCATCAGAGGAATAAGTCAGTACTGTTGTTGCCCTTTAATTGCTCTATGTGATTGACCCCGTCTAGATGTTCATCGATTAAATGCTCTAAGTCAAGTTGTTCTAACTTGTCTATGATAGATTCAATTTCTTCCGAAAGATAACAAAACTCTGATACACAATTAATCACATTAGCAGGTACTACACTTGCTTGTAATTTATATTTGGTGCGATCAAACATTGGTATTTGTTCATTGTGTTTTAAATGCAGTAATGCATGGTTGATGTTTCTGTGCATTACAAGACGCATAGCATCTAATTCTTGTGCCGCTATACCAATGAACCCTTGATGTGTATTGTGTTGCATAGCGACGTTTATAATGCGTTGTAGGCCCCCTAAGTGACTGCATACTAACACTCTGTTATACAGTTGGAACCAACTTAATCTCAATATGTAATTATCGTGTTGTGGGTCTAGGAGGTCGCGGAAAGATATTGTGTGCTCCGGTTTAAAATTTTCATAGTTTCTGCCCAGCATATAACTGCCGGCATCAGTTCGGATAACCCAGTCAGCATACTCCGGAGCCTCTGCGTTTGTTTTAACTATGATTTCATCAGGGGAATCCTTGTACACTAAGTCGGCTGTTTGCTCCGAAAATTGTTGTACTAGAAAAGGCATACTACCTATCTTGGCAAACTCATGTGCAACTGTTACATCATGTTCTGCTATAGCCAATATACATTCTAAAAAGTCTTGTGGGTGTCCTGATAAACCGTTGTATTTTTTATCCAGTAAAAGTTTAAACAATCCTAAGTTTCTAAAAGTCATGAGATTGTCAATAAAACTATTATTGTTTAAGTTACTACATGCTTCGTGAAATTCATGTTTTATGTGTAACCAATTATCTTCTACTGGTATCATGTTAATATTTATGTGTTAATGTTTATAGACACTTCGTGTCTTTGCCAACTGCAAACTTCATTCACTTCGTTCATTTCAGTTTTTGTTTGCAATTTTTTTAATAAAGAAGTTATCATGTATGTTGAGTCATAATTCACCTGTAGCAGGTGAATCAATAACGGGTCATCATGTGATGCATCGTCATCTATAACTCGGGTGCTGTTAAGAAGCGGTGGGCCTTTACTCCTCATACACTACCGTCACGAATCCCACGGAAACCGGTATAACATTGTATAGTTCTGTTATACTGATTCTCAGGTTGCTTTTTCTCAGAGCCTGAATCGTTTAATACTGTTTGTCGTGCTACTGTATCTCATTTGCCGCCATACATTCCAGATCTCGCACCGCGTGAACGGATTGTCAAGGAAATCGATATTATATGCCTCGATGGGGTGGTGTATGGTCCTATGTGTTTGCCGGGTGTGCCGTGATGTGCCTTGTGTGCCTTAGTCCTGTTGTTCAGTTAATAGTTATCGTTTTATAATGTTGGATATAACATTTTTTGAGTATTTGTAATTATAAATAAATTTATGGAGCATTTTATAATCACTAATATTTTGACTAAAGATCAGTGTACTGACGTAATAAACAAATTACCAGACGAATCTCCCAACCCTGGGGGTTTAACAATGGTACCTGGTTACTGGACTGACACCAACTGGAATAACACACATAAAACATTTAATACGCACCGGTTACGATTAACACAGGATTTAGCGAGGTATGTTAGCAGTTTGATCAAGCCAGTAAGTATAGATTCGGAACCATACACAATAACAAGGCATAATGTTTTCTATGCTAATTATTATAACAAAAATGACACTTGTACTAAACACAAAGATCTATCAAAGTACTCTATATGTATTCCCCTCAATGACGAGTTTGAAGGCGGGATATTTTATATTGAGGATAAGCCTGTAGAACTAAAAGCAGGGGACGGAATACTTTTCCCTGGTGATACAGAACATGAAGTAAGCAAAGTTATTTCTGGTACTAGATGGAGTTTATGTATCTGGATTATGGAGTGAATCTTTAACGCCTTCACGTAAGATTTTTGAACCACCTACTCGAACGTTGATAATACCATTATAATAGTCATCACGCAATAATACTTTTCTTTCAAATTGCTCTCTTGCTTCTAAATAACTAGCAACGCCTCTGCTAGGACAAAAGTATAAAATCTCTCTAGTAAACTTATCTTCACCTAGTGCTTTTACATCTTCTTTTAAATTGTCTGAACTGCCCCAATAAGTTTGCCAATCTGATTCCTTGGTACCTCTGCGTTTGTTCTTTTTGCCTTTCAGCGGCGGTTTTGTTGTTTTAAACTTTGCTAGTTTCTTGCCAACATACTTTTTGTCATTTATGTTATTGGTAATTAGATACACAAATGCTTCGCAATCTTCAGGTAAGTTGTCTACTACTTCTCCGTTATAGGTCCAATTGCTCATTAACTTCCTACATATTCTGTATCTGTGTTGTAACTTGTGAAGCCACCTTCTTTGATCACATACAGCACATCATTAACTCTACCACTAAGTTCTTCTCTGTGTGATATAAGCATAATGTTTTTGTTTTGTTCTCTGCTCATTTTCTTGAGAATGCCTAATGCATTCTCAACACCTACACCATCTAAACCACTGTCAATAAGTTCGTCAATACACAAGAAGTTCATAGGGTGATTAAGACTTTCATATATGTCTCTGAATGCCCAACTCAAACTCAGTATAAGTCTGTTTCGTTCACCTCTACTTAAATTATCAAAGTCTAAGTCTCTGCCATACTCGGTGATTTCTACACTAAGGTCGCTGTTAAACTTAACGTCATGCGGTAAGCCAATAGCATTTAAGTAGTGTGCTAGTCTGTGATTCAAGTAAGCAATGTTTTGATCAATAATACGTCTACGGATAAAACTATCTTTACTTGTTAGCAATTTATATAAGAATTCTTGATGATCTTTTAATGCTGTAAGTTCATTTATAGTGTCCCAACTGACTTCTTGAATGCCTGTTTCCTTCATAGATTCTATTTGTTCAACATAAGGATTCTCTTCGTTATTCTTATCTTTAATACTTTGTATTAAGTTGTCTACATTATTTCTATGTGTAAGGGCCTCTTCTAGTGTTCTATAGAAGGTTTTAGGGCGTTCTTGAACCGGTCCTAGCATTTCTACGCCGTTTTTTAAGTCTTTTTCTTTAGTGATAAGTGTGTCGTAATATGTCTTTTCTTCTGTTATTTCGGTGTTTAAATCGGCCGTATATTCTTCATGTGTGTCTAAATGTGCTGTTTCTTGCCCACATGCAGGGCATACGCCTTCTTTTGCTTTAACTAGATTTGCTTCTAGTGTTTGCAGTTTAGTATTACTTCTTTTAATACTGTTTTCTGTGTTAGTTATATTGCTTACTAACACATTTAAATTTGCTTCATGGTCTTTGATTTCTACTAGTGTGTTGTGTTTTGCAATTTCGTTATCTACATCTAGTTCATTTAATTCTTCTAATGCATCAGCCATTTCAGAAAGTTTAGTTTTCTTATTGGCTTCCCAAGCCATACTGCGACTTTCAATTTCCTTAATGTTCTTTTCCATTCGAGTGTTGCCATCTTTGATAGCATTGATACGAATTTCTTCTTCCTTGATACTGTCTCTGGTATCCTTCATTCTTTCTTTGAGTGTTTCTGCTTTTTCTGATAATTCTTGTATACCAAGCAGTTGTTCGATCATGTCTCGCTGATCGTTATTTTTCATTCCTAAGAAAGGTTCAGTGTATGTGTTTAGTGCAACAATGTGTTTGAACATTTCATGACTAAAGCCAATAATTTTTTCTATGTGTTTTTGTGTTTCTCTGCTGTCGCCTTGTTGCTCTTGATCTTCTGATTCCGTGCCGTTAACAAAGAAACGCAACACATTAGGTCGTCTGCCTCTTTCTATGCGATAGTCAACACCGTTTAGTTCAAAGTCGACACTAACAATCATGCCTTTGCCGTTAGTCTTATTAATAAGATTATCACGTCTGATGTTTGTTAATGCTTCACCATAAAGTGCATAACTGAGTGCATTAATAATAGTAGTTTTACCTGTACCATTTCTACTACCATCGCCACCTAAGTCTAAGTTATTACCTAGTACTAGTGTTAAGTTCTTGTCATCGAAACGTACACCTTGAACGTTGTTTCCAACACTCATGAAATTCTTTACACTGATATTTTTTAGTTTAAGCATATATTATAAATTTTGGTAAATGTCAATTAACTTTTCTGTGTCAATTGTATTACTTTCTATAGTTTGTAATTGGCTGATAACAATTTGTTCAACACTTTCAAATGATATTTCGCCGGCTTCGTATTCTTCTTCAACTTCTTTAATAGGTACAAGTTGTATTTCTCTACACTTGTATTTGTCCATAAAGTTTTCTTTGATAAACGTTGCTTCTTCATAACTGATATCAACGTCTAATTTGATTCTAGCATAAGTGTATGCATCTAAATATTTTGCAGGATTATCGATTAATTCAACAAGTCCGCAAGTAACATACTTAGGACACTCTGGCCAATTAACATATACTGGTTCTTTGTCCCATTCAAGATACATGTAACCTCTGTCATTGTCACCTGCGTCTGCGTAATTGTGCGGAAATGCGTTACCAATGTAATGTATGTTTTCATCATATTGTCTTTTATGGAAATGGCCACTAAAAACATACTCTGGGTTTCTCAGCATAGACGCATTGATACCACCATGATCGGGCATTTCAATCATTGCATTCATTTTAAAGAAAGGTAATTCAAAATGTCCAAACATGTATTTGCATGTCATCTTAGCAACTTTCTTGTATTCGTTTTCAACTAACCAAGGCACAATACCAACGTTGCCTTCTTCAAACAACTCATCTATCATTACAAAGTTGTTTAAGTCTCTAGCAAACTCCATACTATTGAGTTCACGTTTGTCTCTGTAATATAAATCGTGGTTACCTGTAATAAAATACACTTTGTCAAATGCGTCGTTGAGTTTCTTTAGATCATTCCAACTGGCATTAAGTGTTGCAACATTTACACTTGCTCTATGGTGATGCCAGTCGCCTAAAAAGAAACATGTTTCGGCACCACGAACTTTTGCCTCTGCAATAAACCAGTCAACAAAATTATTACAATCTTTTAAGTGTTGATGGCTATTAGATTTAAGTCCGTAATGTATGTCCGTAAAGACGACTGCTTTTTCAAATAAATTGTCTGTCATACTTAGGCATCCGATTCTGAATTCTTTGTTTCTTCTCTCAAAGCCTTCATCTCATTTTCATGCTGAATCTGTCTGCCATAACTTGGTAAGTGCCCAGAGTCAATTAATATATCGTCTCTGATGTTTTGATTTTTCTTTTCTATGTTTAACACTCTTGTGAAACTGTTATTTACAGCGGCAGTATAATAAGCAAATGGATTGTCTGATTTTGCTTCATTAAATTGCAAACCAATCATAGCAAGTTGTAATAATGCTTGACCTCTCATTTCATCAACATAAGTATATCCTCTCCAATTGGATCTTTGACTATACCTGTCAACTAATTTAAGATACATTTTTCCTAACTCGTTTGTAATGCTACCATGATCAACAGAAAACTTGCCACTCTTAGGACCGCCTTTCCAATGACTCCTAGCAACCTCTTCCCATGTACCGTTTATCAAGCCATAATGCTTAAATGGTGGAAAGTTTACTTTTGCTTTTGTTTCTGCTTCGTTTCTAGGATTCTTTTTTCTGCCCGGTTCTAGTGGAATATGTTCATAAGTCATTTGTCTTATTACCACGTCTTCGTCAGCAATATCTTCAATATCAACTAAAAAGTCTTTTTGTCTAGGCTTTTTATTTGCAGGTCCTTCGTAACCTTCGACTGCTTTTTTATAAGCAAAGTCCTTCATCTTTCCTGCTTTGTTTTGTTTTGCTTCGAGTATCACTGCATCAGTAATTTCATCTTCTAAATCAATAATAATGTCTGGATAATCATATTGCGGTGATTTAACCCAACAAAAAGACATCTTGCTTAGATGTATTTGTTTAAGTAAATCTTTATTGTTCAAGTATTTAACTTTTGCGACCATTGTGTCTCCTTATAATTAACCTTTATTATACATTAATTTTTTCTAGTGTCAAGTATAATTATCCAATTCTGGCCAATAACGGCTAGTTTATTGATATCGATAAATACATTGTATATCAGGAGACTATATGGCAAATACAGACTTAGGAAGAAATAAAAATCTAGACATAGATTGGAGAGCACGGCTTCAGGTTATGCGAGCCAATAAAGAGAGTTTCTTTCCAGATGAAATGGGAGCCAAAGATATTATGAGACCCCTTAAGGCCGACCGCGGAATTGTCTTCCAGTATCAACCAAGTATGTTCATAGCCTATAGTGCTACATATGATACACAGCAGTTTCAGGGGACTAATTACCCGTTGCATACTTTTATGATGAGTTCTCCTCCTACATTGCCTGTACAGGCACAGTATACAGTAACTACACAAGAAGAAGCAAAATATTTATTAGCAATGATGCATTTCTTAAAATTGTCAACAAAAGCAAATTTTGGTGAAGCGGCTGTTAGATCTGGAAAGTTTGGTGCTCCGCCTCCTGTTCTAGAATTTAGTTATTTAGGACCACACGGATACGATAGAGTACCAGTAGTTGTAAACGATGTCAACTTTATTTACGAAAATAATGTGGATTACATACCAGTGGAACATAATATTATTGAAACTGGGGAAACATTTGTTAGTGCGTTTAAAACACAAACTACTTCACAATCAGAAGAGGGAGAAAGCACTACAACAAATGATGCTGGGAAGGCCGCTGGAGTAACTTATGTACCGACAGATATACAATTCACAGTAACACTGATGCCTCAGTATTCACCTCGAAGACAGAGAAGACTTTTTGATCTTGATCAAATGAGAAAAGGCGGAAATATAGGATTTATTTAATGGCAGTATATAACAAAAACAGTTTTTTAAAAGACGCACAAAATATGTCGTTTTATACAGGTCTGAATTATATGAATTTACCTGCTGTAGAATCTTCTGTGAATGATCAAAAATTTTTAATTACTAAAAAATATGCCAATAGGCCTGACTTACTTGCATTTGATAAATTTGGTAGTCCTGAGTTATGGTGGGTATTAGTACTAAGTAATCCAGAAATAATAAAAGATCCTATACAAGATTTCAAAGAAGGTACAATTATAAGATTAGTTACAAGTAGCCGGGCAAGACAAATAGCAGGTAATTAAAATGGCAGAAATAAACTCAGAATATTTTGCTAATCCAGATCTATTCAAAAACATACTACCAAAAGAATTGCAAAGCAATATCCTATTTAATCCCACAGATGCATATTCTTCATACACTTATCGTTTGACTTTTAGTATGTTGCCATCTACTTTTTATACTGATGGTCTTGTGAATTTAGATTTAAAACAAGGTAACAGGATAATTATTGCACAAACAAGTGTTACTAAATTTCAAGTAGATAATTTATCAATTAGTAGTGTTGTACATCCATCGCCTCCTCCGAACATGAAAGGTCATAAAATGTACAATTACATAATGCATTTTGATTTAAAAGAACCATTTGGAATGTCATTTATTGATTTGCTGAATAGATCTAGATTTGAACTAAACAAATCTTTAGGCGAAGAGGAACCGCTACCTTTACAAAATATGCCGTACCTCATGGAAATAGAATTGATTGGCCAAGAAGACAAATTAACAGAAGATGATAAATTATTTGGCGATATTAACAATGCTGAGTCTTTTTATCACACAGCAATACCAATAAGAATTATAAATTTTGATGTTAATCCAAGTCCAACAGGATCTGAGTATAATATTCAAGCAGTTGCAATAGATGAAGTTACGCAAGCCGCAGATGCAAGTGTACAATTAGTCCCGGCCGATATTAAAATTACCTCAGGTGACAAAGGCACAGTAAACGAGTTATTTGAAAGTTTTACTAAACAAATGCAGAAACTACAAAAGACGCAGGTTGGGGATATTGAATTAGAAAAAGAAAATCCAGATATAGGTATAGAAAAAGCCACCTACAAGTTAGATCCAAACGGACTTCCTGGATTAAAAACTATATTTAAAGAACTGAAAATTGACAAAGAATATTTTGATACAATGCAAAATTTAACACTCACTACCGATCAAGATGGCAATGAAACTATAGGTAGAGTTGAACAGGCCGCAGAATCCGGGCAAGAAGCACCAGCCGATGATGGCAAAAAAGCCAAAATTAAAATAGATATCAACAAAGGTACCCCAGTTGATGCTGTAATGTATGGCTTAGCCTCAATGAATTTTGAATATGCAAAAACCAATCATAGGTATGATATGTCTGAAGGTGACGCACAATTGGACAAAGAAAAACTCGATGATGATAAAACACAATATATTACACCATCTATTCGTAAAGAATACAAGTGGCAAAAATATGATGACAAATACTTGTATACATCGACTGGAAAACCAGCAATGGAATTCATTTATGTACTCACTGGTAAACTAGATTCATCATCTGTGATAGATGCAAAAGAATTAACAATAGATACCAATTCAACAAAAGGTAGCAAAACAAACAACGTAAAATTAATCGAAGCCGCAAAAAACAGAAGTGTAAATAAACTTTATGCTTATATGTACACTGGCATTAATGATCAAATATTTGATGTTGATTTAAAAATAGAAAATGGTATAAGATATTTAGTACCAGTTGCAGGTGGACAACAATCCAATTACACACAGTCACCAGCCGCACAAATAAGTTCAGCAGGTACTGAAAAACTTAACGATTTTAATACTAAAGTCAAACCAAATACATTAGATCAAATTCTTCAAAAGTTTGAAGACCTTGTCACAGATGCAAAAAATTTAGTTACAACATTAGCAAAGTTACCTATAACACTCACAGAAGATTTAGCCGCGGTGGCAACTGGACTTAGTCCAGTTGGTATTACTAAACCAAATTCTAAAAATATCAGAAAACTCAATTTAAAGTTGCCCAGTTCTCCGATTGCAATATTACAAAAAACCAAAACTATTAAAGAGTTGACCTCAGATTTAGATACAATCACAAACAGAATATCAACTTTGCAGTCTGATGTGGAAGACATTATATCAAATGAAATAAGCACACAAATAGCAAAACTTACAGCAAAGGCTTTTACTCCGTTTGCAGTAATAGATAGTGCTTTTAACAAAATTGCAGAAGGTGTCAATGGCTTTATTGGTGAAATAGAAAGTGCAGTAGGCGATTTGGGTCTAGACCAATTTGGCATAGACACTGGCGGATTATTAGATGAAGCCAAAGAAAAAATGGAACAATTTACCAAAGACCTTAATTCCGTTACAACTCCTCCAGGATTCTCCACCGGAGGAGGCCCTGGCACTATTACAAACTCTGTGGTAGAAAATTTTAAATCTGTATATATGGAAGAATTTGCATTCGATCAAACATCATATGGTTCTGAAAACAGACATGGCGAGGAGCGACCTTTCGGTGAATATGATCCAAAAATAACATCACTAATAGGTCCAAACTCTAAATTTGCAAATAAAAGTATTTTTACAACGGCTTTGTCAAATAGTACATTAGGTGCACCATACTTAATACAAATGGAATTAACTATCAAAGGAGACCCTTATTGGCTTGGCAAAGAAGCACCAAAAGTAAACAATGTATTTATTCACCAGCCGGGCAATGAATTTTTAGGTTCACTGGAAACAGATATAGGTGCAGTACGTGAACAGTCTGTAAAAGAAAATATTGCACCATATGGAATAGGTGAAGTAGGGTTTTTCTTTACATATTTGTTTCCGAGAGAATACGATACATGGCATGATGATCCAAGTAGGCACACTGGAGAAATAAAAGATCTATCTATGGACGACTCTTTCTCAGGACTGTTTTTCCCTTATAAAGTACTTCATAACTTTAATGGTGGACAGTTTAGGCAAACTCTACAATGTTATAGAACAATTTATAAAGGACAATTTCCAAAAACTAACAAAGAACTCATAGAGGAGCAATTATCAAAAACAGTACCAGCCGCTTTAGAAACAGCATCATCGAATTTACAATTTGATGAAAACGGAAAATTAGTTCTTGACTCAGGTAATCCTCTAGAGAATGCAATAAACAATTTAACAGTTACTGAATCCGATTTAGCAAATGCAGGGTATGTAAATCCTCTTACAATTGATGGCCTTAATGGCACAGGTGGCGGCGGAAACAACCCCACGTCTAACCCAGGAGGGTAATAAATAGACATATGATACCAAACCGCATAAAAGAAAAAATCACAGCCAATGCAAGTAAAGGTTCGTCGCTGTATTTTGGCACAGTAATTAGTGCAGACGATCCTTCTAGAAATGGAATACTATTAGTGCATATACCAGAATTGACAGGCACAAACACAAGTACTAGTGCGTTATTTGATTGTATATGGACATCACCATTTGCTGGTGCAACACCGCAGAGAGGCACAGGTGATAAAAATGCACCTGACGTTGCACAAACCAGTTATGGAATGTGGATGAGACCACCTGATAATGGTAATCAAGTTGTAGTAGGTTTTTACGAATTTGAAGGTCAACTCTCTGGAATAATTTTAGGGTGCTTATTTCAAACAAATAGAAATTTTATGGTACCAGGTATTCCAGCAGGAAAATCCATAGGTGGAGTAACACCTGTTAACGAAGCAAACATGTCTGCAAATATCAAGGACCATAATGTGGAATACAGTGGTACTGTTAAAAATGTCAAAGTAAAAGCAGATGACAGGTCGATGCACGAATTAGAAAGTGTTATTTTTTCACAAGGACTAATAGATGATTTTATAAGAGGGCAAAGTACTAGTGGTGCTAGGCGAGAAGGCGCAAGTGAAGTTTATGGTATATTAACGCCAGGTCCCAAGAATCCTAAAGATCCAGGACTAAGACATGCAGGACATCAATTTGTAATGGATGATAGTAACGATAATCCATTTATAAGAATACGAACTGGTGGCGGAAATCAAATAGTACTCAATGACGCAGAAAATTTAATATACATATCTAATAAGTCAGGTACGGGGCATATAGAAATAGATGCAGATGGTAACATAGATATATACGGCACAGGTAGTTATAATGTTAGAACTTCAGGTGACATGAATTTAAGGGCAGACAAAGATGTCAATATTGAAGCAGGTCAAAATGTTAATATCAAAGCCGCAAATAATTATCCACATCCAAACGATCCTAACGAAACAGAAAAAGGTATTGTAGATGTAGAAGAATTAGCATACTTAAATCCACAATACCAAGACGTGTTAACCAACGGTAGTGTAAACATAGAAGGTGTAAAAGATATTAACATGTATTCTAATGCTATCAGCATAGAAGCAAGACCAAGGCTGTTTACAGTAGACGGCAAAACTGTTCCTGGTAGTTTACAATTATTTGGTGATAATAAGGTACATATGGCAGGAACACAAGTAGAAATAGCCGCACCAGCATCTGTAAACAATCCGCCATCCGAACCTACATTACATATCAAGTCAATGGGCGATTTAGATTTATTTTCAACAACCCATACACACATAATGGGTTTAACAAAAACTTATATAAATGCAGGTGACACAGTTGATATTCAAACAACTGTATTACCGTCAATACCGCCTTTGCCTATTGTACCTAACATGAGCGGAATCGATACACAAAAGACAACAAACACTTTGTTGTCATTTGAATTGGCAGGAATTTTAAGCGGCAGTTATCCTAAACGTGCAGAACAAGGAAAAAGTCCTTTAACTCCATTGCTATTATTTGACAAAAAAATTAATACTATTATTACAAGGTGGCCTGGCATAGAACCAAGTCCTTCAAGGACAAACAAATAATGTCGTATATTGATGATTTAAAAGTAGGGCAATTAGATCCATCGGATAATGTACCGTTAAATTACTGTGAGCCAAATGGTTTTTATGTAGGTGCTTATTTTGAAGGCACAGATTATATTTCTGGTGTATACACTAGAGGAAATAAAATAGCACCCAAGTTTATTTTGCCTAATTTAGCAAATAAAAATCAACTAATTGAACAGGCAAGAGATTTAATATTGCGTAATTATAAAACATATCTTGTACCAACAGAAGTACACAACGATACATACATTGGTATATCCCATAAATTAAGTACTATGGAAATATCAAATAAAATGATAGCATTTAATGATAATAGCAAACTAGAATTAAATCATCCTGATGTAGCAAAAATTATTAGAAACAATCATGCTTATTTACAAGGAGCAAGTATTGTTAAAAATGGCACAATGGATTATAATTTAGCAATGAATTCAATTGCTGTATATGACGAAGTAAATAATTTTTATGTTTACAGTTTGATAAATGGTGCAAAACCAGAATTTATTAATAAGTTGCTAGGTATAGACATTACTATTGCATTTAGTGTTGTAGTAGATAAAGTCAAAGTGCCATTAAACACAAATCAAATAGTTGCATTAATATCTTTAGCATATGGCATAGGTATGAAAAAATTTACAACTAGCCGGCTATTAAGATTACTCAATAGTGGAAACTATAATTGTGCTACATACTTTATGGAGTTTACAGAAATACCTATTAAAAAAGGTGTTGGAGTCAGCACAATGTTATATAATCAACGTGTAGCCGAAGCAAACCTATTTAGTAGTATTTAATTGTCTTTGTAAATCAGAAATTTTTACATACGCTCTGTATTTTGCATCTTGTTCTTCAGCGACACTATTTTTAAGCATTTTAATTTCTTCTCTAAGAGCATTACACTCGTTGTTTTTCTCAACGAGCATAGTTCTTAAATCTTCTTCTAACGTGTTGTTTGTAAATTTTTTTGTTAATTGATCGGTCATTATTTTACTGTAATTACACGTTTCATGTCATCCAGTTCGGGGATAACATCCACGTTTCTTGCAATATAATCTCTTATAAAGACTAAGGCATATTTTTTAGTTTTAGCATTATAAAATCCTAAACTATCAAATTTGCCTCTTTTATCTCTTTGTATCATAGAGTGAATTACCGTTTTGCCACTTGCTGAATTTATGTGGCCGGCTTTCTCCTCTAGGTCTTTAAAGGTAGATACTATCTTCTTAATAATTTTATCAGTTTTCATTTTGGTCCTATGTTGTTAAATGATACACTTGTATTTACTATTAAACTTGCTTTATGAAATCAAAATATGATATTTTTTACCACTTGTAAGTCAATGCCAATCTGTATTCTCTTCCTTGGGTATTATAGTAAGGAAGTACTTCTACTTCATCATCAGTAACGTTCTCTATTGTAAAGTTTACATTTACTCCAGACGCAAATTGCTTACCAACATAAATGTTTAGTTTCTTTAAGTCGTCTAGGTATTCCTGACCTTCTGGCAAGAAGTCATACTGTCCGGGTGTTCTGTCAAACTGTCCTGAGTATTTGATTCTGTAATCCACACCTTTATAATTTTGTTCCCATGATATCACAGCAACGTATTCTGGTATTCTAACTTGTTCGGTGTCGTTTACTTTGAGCATAATGCTAATAGGACCCCACGTGTTAGCAAATCTAATGCCCTGTGTTGAATAGTTACCGGTATTGTAATACATAGCAGGAGTATAGATATCTTCTGTTACAGCAGGCGTTACAGTAACTACACCTGTATCAGGATCTGTTGTAGTGATCTCAGGAGTAATAATGTTTGTAGTTGTGTAGCCACTAGCATATTCAATTGCTTGTTCAAAGTCGTACATGAATATACTTAAAGCACCAAAACCTATTTCGTAACCTGTGCCTTCTTCAGGTAATAGTTCTTCATTAGCACTTACCCAGTTATCACCGTATACTTCATATAAGTTAGGGCGTCTAAAACTTGTACCAACATTCATAAAGAACTGTCCGCTTTCTATACCTAGTCTTAATGCATTTTGATCTGCATTACCGACTCTAAAACCAAAGTTATACTTTAGGGCAAATTCGGCATTTATGCTTAAGAATGCACCGTAGTTATCTTGCTCGTGTTCATTGTATTGATCTTTACTGCCGTCAACACCATATGTAACTTGTAATAACTTAGACAAGTCTACTGTATCACCTGCTCTAAAATAATCTCTGCTACTTTCGTTTTGGTATGTGCTAACACCTTCTGTAAAGTATTCTGCTTTGTCTTCTGTTCTACCTATAGTAAAATATTCATTTCTAATACTAACAGTGAATTTTTCGCCATCCTGTAAGCAATCATTTGATTGTGAGAAATCAGCAGTATAACAGTTATCATAATCATATGCATAATCTGTGCCACTTACTATTAATTCAAAGTCACCTGCGTCTGCAATAATTTTTGCACTTTGGTTTTCGTATGTATCGCTTTCTGTATTATCATTTCTTGCGAGTTGATCGGTTGTATAGTCTGTGTACTGAAACCACGATGTAGGAGCAACACTAATATACCTTTCTTGATTACTACCTAATTTAGTTGTAATACTTCTCTCAATAGTATCCTCTATTAATACTGTACCAGCAATACTACCGGAGCCATACATAACACCGTTAGCACCTGAAATTACTTTAACATTTTGACCACTTACAATTTCGTGTCCAAAGTCATACCAAGCAGAACCTGGTGTGTTAACCGGTATGCCGTTTTTATAAACTGTAGTGTGTACTGTTTGAGCACCACGTTCGTTATATCCTTGAAAGGCACCAGTGCCTCCTGCTGTCCAGGTAAACTCTGGCAAGATACTTTCTACTATAGTAGTAGATGTTAAAGCATCTGCTACTTCGGTTTCTACTTGTTGAGCAACCACAACCACTTCTTCTATATCTTCTGCTTTGGCCTCACTTGCCCAAAGCATAAACACCATAAATGCAAATGCAAAATATAGTGGACTAAAGTTTATGTGAAAGTTTTTATCAAAATCGTTCATTTTAAATTTCATTTTATTTTATTAAATCCTTTAAAGTGGACTCGAACATTTCAACACCTAGAGCCTTATTAGCCTCCCAATCAGATGTCTGATCTCCTTGTCCGATTATATCGCTTATAAACTTCAAACATTTGAAGTCTACGCCAAAATGCATACACACTTTTGCAAGTGCATAAGCCTCCATGTCAACTACATTACAATAACCTTCAGGTTTAGTTGTAGCAAACTTATCTTGAGTATAACATGTAAAACCTTTGTTGTCAACGATTATTTCATGTGTATTTGTTTCAAACGGTGTTTGAAATTGATCAAAGCCAAATGCTCTGCAATCCATATCTGCTTGTACAAATTTACCAATATGCAACATGCCTTTCATATCTGGATCTATTCCCCCAGCAGTTCCATAATTAACAACCAGTTCTGTATCTGGATTATTAGTTAGGTATTGTGTAAGTACCAATGTAGCATTTATTTTGCCTACACCGGTAAAAACTGTATTGTAATTACCTTGTATACCTTCAAGTTCATCTGCTAATGCAACTGCTAAAACGTATTTCATGATATCCTCTTTATAAGTTATACATGTAATTATTTAAACGATATAAGAAAAGAGATAAATAACTGGCAGGAGATATTAAATGAGAATTGATGAAGTAATTAACGAAGTTGAATTTGGTGCAGTTGACCGTTTAAAACAAGGTGCAAAAAATATTGCTAGTAAAATAGGCGGTAAACTAGGCAGTAATAGAGCAAAAATTGCCAACATTCGCGGCGACGTGAAAGCAAAAGGTATGAAAGGCGCAAATGTTATTGCTACAAAATATCAGAAATGGTTGGTGCAAAATCATCCAGATCAATCACCTAATATACTTGACATCGAACAATTCAAGCAATGGATGGCTACATCTCCTAGACTGAAAAATCAAACTAGCACATTTGAATTTTTAAAAGGTAATCCGTCACTGCAAAATCTTGCAAAACAATCATCACCAGATAGTCCAGTGAAATTCGATGGCGAAGAAAAAAGTGCTATATTTTTAAATTTGGCTTATGCTGATTCGCAAACACAGCCTTCCGGTCAGAATAATACAACTACATCAGATTTGAAAGGTGGTAATTTAGACTCTAAACAGCAACAGGAAGTTAATGACTGGGTGCAAAATGCTCCAGATGATGTTTTAGCCGCAGTGATACAAGCCGCATCGGCAAAACTTCAAAAGTAGATTTTTTCGTAAAACATTAAACGACCCAAAAAACCCCATCATTAAAGCATCCGTTAATAATACTGATAAATACTTGTATGGCAACATTTATTGGATTCAGTACAGATAATAAGAAAAAACCACCTTATACATTAACTGATTTAGATTTAGTGAAACAAGATTTATTAAATCATTTTCAGACTCGTAAAGGGGAAAGAGTTATGAGACCAGAGTTTGGTAGCATAATACATGATATCCTAATGGAGCCGTTTGACAATCTAACACTACAAGATGTACAAGACGAGTGTAAGGCTATTGTTGGTAGTGATCCAAGAGTAGAACTACTTGACGTAAACATTTCAAATACAGAACATTTTTTAAAAGTAGAACTCTATTTAGAATATAATGTAGATCAAAGTAAAGATGTATTAGAAGTTAGATTGGAAAGAGAATTTAATGGAGATGCATAATGTCAATTAGCAGTAGAAATCAAAATCTATTTGCCGCAGAGGACTGGGAATTAGCCTATCAGGCATTTACACAAGTCAGTTTTAAGGCATATGATTTTAGTACCATGCGTACATCTATGCTTAATTACATAAGAGAAAATTATCCAGAGTCGTTCAATGACTACATTGAAAGTTCTGAATTTATTGCTATTATAGAATTATTAGCATATCTTTCGCAAAGTTTATCATTCAGAGCAGATTTAAATACTAGAGAAAATTTCCTTGCTACAGCAGAAAGCAGAGATAGTATTTTACGTTTAGCAGACATGCTAGGTTATGCTCCTAAAAGAAATATACCAGCAAGTGGGTTAGTCAAAATTGATAGTGTACAAACAGACGAGCCATTACTAGATGCTTCAGGCGACAGTTTACAGAATATCAGAATTGATTGGAATGATCCAACAAATAATAATAGTTTTGATCAATTCATTACAGTTTTAAATAGTGCATTTTCAGTAGCAAATCCTTTTACAAAACCAATCATTGAAGAAACAGTAGGCGGTATTGCTACACAGATATATGGCTTCAATAACGAAATAGGCACAACACCTGTATTTTCAACAAGTGCAACAGTAAATGGTACTAGTGTACCTTTTGAATTTGTTAGTACAAATATTGAAAACGGTGTTTTCAAAGAAGCACAACCAGACATTTACAGTCAGATGAGAATTTCTTATCGAGATGACAAAAGAGGATTAGAAAGTCCTTACACAGGATTTTTCATGATGTTCAAACAAGGCGAGTTGAGTTTTGAAGATTATATTTTTGAAAGAGCCTTGCCTAACAGAACAGTAGATATACCAGTTGCAAACATCAATGAAACAGATGTATTTGTGCATCAGTTAGACAATAATGCTGTTAACCAACTTACTTGGCAAAAAGTCAGCAATCTTCAAGGACAAACTTTATTATATAATGCAACCAGTTTAGAATCTAGAAATTTATATGCAATTGACAACTTATTCGACGACGGTATTAGAGTAAGATTTTCAGACGGTAATTTTGCAAACATACCTTCTGGTATTTTTAGAATTTATTTCAGAACTAGCATTGGCGAAAACATGTCTATTAGACCAGCAGATTTTCAAAACAAAGAATTAACATTACCTTATTATAATAGAAAAGGCGAATTGCATAACCTTACTTTAAGGATGTCATTAAAAGCCACAGTATCAAATAGTTCAGCCGCAGAAACTTTACAAAGTATTAAACGAAGAGCACCACAAACATATTATACTCAAAATAGAATGGTTAGTGCTCAAGACTATAATGTATTTCCACTGAGCCAAAGTGCAAACATTCTAAAATTAAAAGCAACAAATAGAACACATGCAGGCCATAGTAGATATATTGATATTGAAGATCCTACAGGAAGGTTCAGTAGTGTAACTTCGTTTGCAGACGACGGTGCATTATATAAAGATATCGAAAACAAAGATACATATTTAACATTTGGTACAAGTAAAACAACAATGCAAATTTTAAAAGAAGATGTTGCTAATATTACTAAAGACACAAATCTACAAAACTTTGTTTATGACGATTATAGAAAATTACATAAAGGCTTAGATGCATTAGCATTTGACTTAACAGCAAATAATAAAGATATTGCATGGGTAACCCAGCCTAGTAAAAATAAAAATAACACAGGTTATTTTACTAGACTAGAAGCCGGCGTCAGAACCACACTTAACAATAGTGTAAATGATAATAGAATCATACAAGCCGGTTCATATATAAAATTTAAAAATCCAAACGATCCTACACAAGAGGAATTAGCAACCATTACCAGTATTACAAATAATGGTGTACCAACAAATTTACTAAGTGTCACAGAAGGGGTAGTAAAATTAAACAAAGAAATTCCAAATGCATGGAGAGCCACTGAAATAATACCTACATTAAATGCCAATGCATTAGAAACAGATATAGGCACAGCATTTAATACAAGAATTACAGCCAAAGAAGATTTTGGTATAGGATATAATTTCAGACCAGGTGGTAGTGGTTCCACACACTGGTATATTATTGACAACAGTAATTTACAAAAAAATGCAGACTTTAACCCAGACCTTACCAGCGGTGCTAGTTGGTTAATGAAATTTGAATACAACAGTACAAATAGTACATCAAGCATTTCAAATTACACAGTAACTACCCGAGGTACTAGAATTATATTTGAAAGTCTTAAAGATATAAAATTTTATTTTTCTAGTGATGAAAAAACATTTGATAGTAAAACAGGTAGAGTATTAAAAGATACCATTGCTTTAACTACAGCAAACTTCAAACCAGAGTTAATAGAAACATATAATTGGGTTGATACAAATTTAGATGACATAGGTGACAGTTGGCAATTAGAAACTACTAATGCAACATACACACCTAATGTAGGAAACAGTCCAGAAATTATTTTAAGAAGCAGAGACACAAAAGCAAAAGATTTAGAAGTAAGATTTATCAGTAACTTTGGTTTATTGGTTAACGGCGAAGCATCAGTGTCACCCACAGCAGATTATAGCCAAGGAGATTTTGCACCAGCGGTATCTACAACAATAGCAGTAGACCCAATATCGACAACTACAGGTAAAGCAGTAGTAAAATTAAATAGTGCAAAATTATCAGGTTTACCAAGCGGTATCACTATACCATTAAGTAAATTTGGTACATCTATTGTTGGCGGAGCAAATGGTAATATTGCTTATGTGAATTATGATATTGGTTCAAGCAGTTATAAAACCTATACTGGTAATGCAACCACAACTACATTTGAAGTAGGAGATACTGCATCAGAAGGACACATTGATTTGCTGTCTAATTCAAGTATTAAAGTTTCCGATTTTGATAGTTTAAGCAGTAGATGGAATGGATTTAAACATGCAGATAAACTACAAATTGTTTATAAAAATGTCAAAGAGTCTTTAGACAAGCCAATAGAATTTGAAATAGTCGATGCATACAGATATGGCGATGGCTTTGCCGATCCGGCAAAAGTTGTTGTCAAACCCATTGACAGTGACTATGATGGATTTCCAGATGATCCAGACTTGTTTGATAAATTTGTAGGTAGCACAGACTTTGTTTTCTTTGAGCAATATACAGATTTAGATGGCTACACATATGAAAGACCAGCAAAATTTAAAATATTAAATTTTGCAACAGAGACAGAAATATCAGTTGATTATGTGTTAGACACAGTTGCTCCAGGCAGTGATCCAGATAATAAAACTGCATTTACAGATTTTGATTTGATAATTGTAAAAGATTTAAGTGTAGCAGAAACATATTTAAAAAATAATTTAGGAAAACTTAATCACAAATTAGTTTTTCCAAGATCGCTTTTGCCTAAAGTATACGAATTAATTAATGATTTAACAACACCTAAAATGATTGTGCTAACAGAAAACAACCAGTACAATGTAAAAGTAGGTAGAAGTTTTGAGCAAAACACACTTCAAAACGATCCAAGAAAATGTGCATTTGAATGGCAACACATTGCTCCAAGTGATGTTAGAATAGATCCTAGTATCAGCAATGTTGTAGAAATGTTTATGCTTACAAAATCATATTACCAAGCAATGCTAAGTTATAAAAATGGCGGTGTAAGTACATTGCCTAGTGCACCAACATCAGAACAACTTGCACAAGAATATTCAGGATTAGATGAGTTTAAGAGTGTTAGTGACCAATTAGTTTACAGCAGTGGTAAATTTAAATTATTATTTGGCGACGACGCCGATCCAGAATTACAAGCAAAAATTAAAGTTGTAAAATTACCAGGAAGTACAACAACAGATGCAGAAGTTAGAAGTGCGGTATTAGAATTAATTGATACTTATTTTAATGTAGAAAATTGGGACTTTGGTGAAACATTTTATTTCTCAGAGTTAAGTGCATACATTCATCAAGAGTTAGGTAAAGCAATAGCATCAGTTGTTATTGTACCTAGCAAGTCAGAATCTATATTTGGTGATCTATATCAAGTTAGAGCGGCATCAGATGAATTATTCTTTTCTACAGCAACAGTTGATAACGTAGAAGTAGTAAAAAGTTTATCTTCAACAAATTTAAAACAAATGAAGGGCAATGCAATCACAAAATCATCTACAACAAGTAGTACTAGCAGTAGCAGTAGCAGTGGTAGTAGTGGTAGCAGTGGCTCCGGTGGAAGTGGATACTAATGACAAACAAATTTTTTGATCTATTACCTATACAGCACCAGACTAGTGTTAATAAAAATTTCTTTGAAAGCACAGTCGAACAATTATTTTCAAAAGCAAATGTAGAAAATATACAAGGCTTTATAGGAACTCCAAGAGAAATTAGCAACAGCAATACATCATTTGTAGAGCAACCAGCACCTAATAGAGAATACTATAGTTTTGACCCTGTGGTAACCACAGTAAATCCAGACACAGGTAAACCTGTAAATTATGTTTTCTATGAGGACTTTTTATATGACTTAAGAAGCAAAGGTGGATTAATTGATAACCATAACAGATTATTTAAAACTAATCAATATGCTTATGCACCACCAATAAACATAGACAAACTTATAAACTATCAGGATTACTATTGGTACCCAACAGGACCAGAAGTCACTGAAATACAGGGTAATTCCTCTGTACAAATTAATATAGATTACATTGTTGGATTAAAAAATTACACGTCACCGGCAGGGCAAACACTTAGAAATGAGATGGTTATTAAATTCACAGGTGATCATATTTCAAACACCAGTGTACTAACTAAAGATACTACTTATATTGTAACAGGCGTAGGTAAAGGAATACAATTTATTTTGCCAGGTGATTCTACATCTGCTTATGCGGAATTTAATGATTTTCCTTTAGAGCGATCAATATCAATAACATATACTCAGGCAAATTCGCAATCATATTATAATCTAGAAACAAATTTACCAGAAGACTTTGTTGATACACCAGGCGGCGATTTCAAAGAGTACTATAGAAATTTAGCAGACGGCGTACCGTCAGGAGCCGCCAATGCATCTGTACATAACAATTCTAGACTGTACATTGGTAATATTGAACTTAAAGTAGGCGATGCCGTGTCAGCCAATGTAAAGTATTTAGGTAACAATGCACAACGAACAGGTAATGTTGTTTATCTAGATGTTGAAGCGGAGTCTAACTACTTATTACCCGATAGTGTGCAATGGGATAAAAACTTTGCATTAGACGATTTCCATCAAACATACATAGTACCAGAACTACAATGGAATAACGATACAGTTTACGGTTGGGGCACAGCACCATGGGGTTCAGAATCAACACAGAACCAACCCGATTACATGGTTATAGAAAAAGGTTCAAAAAATAGAAATCCATGGAGCAGATTAAATTACTGGTGGCATGTAAACGAATTAAGGGAACCACTTAAAGATAATGCAACAGGGTTTGCTTTACCAGATGCGGCTCAACGAGCAACACGACCTATTTTAGAATTCGACAGAGATATAGAATTACATAACTGGGGTAACTCCTTTATATCTAAAATAGACATAATTGCAGATAAGAAAAAAGAAGATCTAGAAGGATTAGCAATAGGCTTTCCAATCAATAGTGCATCAGGTACTGCAAATGCCAGTATAATTTTCCCACAAGACGATACAGCAATAGCACAAAAAATTTATAGAATACAAGATAATAGCGGTACAATTCAATTTAGTGAAGACACTTCTCTAAGTAATTTAATTGTCACTAACGGTCATGTGTACAGTATTACAGGAACTAACATAGGTTTAGATTACTACTGGACTGGCACAGCATGGCGACAAGCACAGCAAAAGATACAAATTAACCAAGAGCCTTTATTTAATTTATATGACTCAGAAGGAGTTAAAGTAGATGATCCTGCAAAATATCCGTATAGTGATTTTAAAGGTTGTCCTATATTTACATATAATACTGATAAAACAAGTACCAAGCAGACATCGTATGATGCAGATTTAGGTGCGAATGTTGTTTATCAAACAAGTAAGTTTAGCAGTGAACCTACATTTTTTAATCATTTAGGTAATCATACTGTAACATACAAAGCAAATTTATTAGCAAACGCATCTACAATATCTGGATATCTTTTTTATAAAGATTTACAACAAGATTATAAAGGCAATGACAATACAAGATTTAGAAACAATTGGCATCCAATAAGTACACCAGATCAATATAGAGACTTTAGTAATGTAGAAACATATTTCACAAATGAAGTAGTAAAATACAATGATCAATATTTTGTAGCAAATGCAAATATTTCTGCTGGTAATTTTGATATTAGTAATTTTAAATTTTATGAGGATGAGCATTCATTATATTCTAAACAATATGTAGAAGATGTAATTTTAATTGATAAAATCAATGTAACAGATAAATTTTTCACAACAAGTGCAACACCTTACAACAATGATATTATTGTTAAAATTAATGATACTGTTCTCACACTAAACGAAGATTTTGCAATTAGAAATAGCAGTACAGGTATTGTATTAAATCCTACTCTTAAAGATGTATCATTAAATAACCCAGGTTTAGGTTATGAAGTCGGTGATGTATTGACATTAAGTATACCAGGAAGTAGCAGTAATGTTGCAATAACTGTCACTGATGCCGAAGCATATAGTGGAAATATCAGTAACGGTGGCGGACAGATCAAAACTATTTCTGTGTCAAACTACGGCCTTTACAGCGAACTAGTTGGCCATCCTGGAAATATCACATCAATTATTAATACAGCATCTAATAACGGACACGGAGTTGATGCAACTTTTAATTTTACATTCAATGAAGCAGTGACTTTAAAAGATACTGATGTAATTAATGTTAGAACATTTACTAAGGGCGAAAGAAAAACGTCTATTGATGCATATGGATATTTTGAAATTCCAAGTGCAATAAAATATAATCCGTTAAACACTGAAATTACAGAAACAAGATTAAGTGACCTTGTAGGCCATGGAAATAAATTATTACTAGGGCAGGAAGGTTTTAGCGGTAAAGTAACTGGTAATAACAATTACAAAGATACAAGTAAAACATTTAATATCAATGATATCAACATTGGTCAAATTGATTCTGATTTACTGCATTCCATGTATTTCAGTAAGAACGAAAGCAGAAATTTAATCAATGCATTAAGATTTGGTAATGATCAGTACAACAATTTTAAAAATAAATTTATATCAGGTTTAGAAGTTTATCTTAACAATAATGACTATTTAGATCAAACAAATTTAGAAATATTAGACACAGTATTAAAGACTTTAAAATCTAGTAAAGTCACTTCCGGCGGCTTTGATTTATCTTACATGATTCCAATTGGCGCAGATTACACCAATGAAGAAATTTCAATCAGTAATGTGAGTTTACAAGAGTATACATTCAGTAATACAGCAAATATTTCATTAGATAAAAACTTACATATATTGCAACATAATAATACAGTTTTATGTGCAGATAAAGATTATACCGTAAATTCATACTTGCCATTCGATATAACATTAGACAATAATATAACATTGGCAGAAAATGACACATTAAATTTAAGAATTTACGAGGACAGCGAATCTGCAGATGTACCAGCAAGTTTATCTAAACTAGGAATGTTTAGAGCATTCCAACCTCAGTTTATGACCGACACATCGTATCAAGTTGATAAGGATGTAATTTTGTGTCACGATGGTAGTTATGTTATTAGGCAAAACGACAAAATCGATGATATTATATTAGCATTTGAACAAATTGTTTACAGTAATATAGAAGAAGAATATAGAAATTGCGAAAACATAGAACTTAATGAATATGAAATAAAGCCAAGTTTCTTCTGTGAAACTGATTTTAGTTTAGTTGAATACAATACATTATTGAACACAAACTTCAATAAATGGAACAAACAAAACAAGGTTGACTACAGAACAAATTCTGTTTTCGACAGCACAAATGAATTTACATGGAATTATGCAAGTGGTCCTGCAGAACCAGGGTACTGGAGAGGCGTGTATGATTACTACTATGATACACAAACACCTACTGTTACACCGTGGGAAATGTTTGGTTACTGTAAAAAACCATCATGGTGGGACACTGAGTATCCAACAGCAATAACAAGTTCATACACAGCATTTTGGAATAATGTCAGAGACGGATATATACCAGCAGGAAGTAGAAAAGGATACTGGAAACGTTGGGCAAGACCTACAATTTACAGTTACTTGCCAGTTGATTCATCGGGTAATTTAAGATCACCTAAAGAAATAATTTATACATCGCTTACTGCAGATTCTATTGACATTGACAATCAATGGGCATTTGGCGACATTGGCCCGGTAGAATATGCTTGGAGAAAAAGCAGTTACTATCCGTTTGCAATCTTGGAAATGCTATACCTGTCTAGACCAGGAGAGTTTACTAAACTATTCTATGATAAGAGAAATCTCAAAAGGTTAACAGTTCATCCTGAGCAACTAGTTGATAAAACTACAGGTAAAAGAAAATTAAGGCAAAACTTTGACCCACATGGTTACAGATCTACTGATAATGTTATTACACTGAGACCGGGTTATACAACCTTGCTATATCAATATTTGACTTTTTACTCATTAAATATAAATGTTGAAATAGGAAATCCTGTTAAAACTTTAGACACAAGGCTAGGTCATAAGTTTGCAGGATTTGTAAACAGCAAACAACTTAAGGTTTTTAGTGAAAGCATAAGCACAGATGGATTTAGTGCAAGTCAGGTATTGCCTAAAGAAGATGTAACAGTAAACTTGCATACAAGTCCTTATAACAGTAGAAACTTTTATACTGGTGTAAAAATTACAAAACAAGCAGAAGGATATAGTGTCTCAGGCTTTGATACAGTATTACAATATTTTGAAATTATACCTAGTGATTTTGCAGGCCCGTTGGAAGGAGTCCAAGAAGGCGGCTCTCCTGCAGACTTTAGTATATTTGAAACAGGCTTATCTTACTTAAAAGACGAGATTGTAAAATTAGGTAGTGTTTATTACATAGCCAAAGAAAATATATCAGCAGGTGCTTTTGATACTGCCCAATGGACACAAATACCGTCATTGCCTACAATAGGCGGAGCATCAGGTACAGTTTATCAATTAGGTACTGGTGTCACAGAAAAAGTTTATTACGACACCGTATTCAAAAGTGTTCAACAAGTATTTGATTTCCTTATAAGTTTAGGAAGAAAACAAAAAGATATCGGTTTCGACTTTGGCGAATTTGATAGCAGTATTAATAGCATGAATGACTGGGTACTTGCAGGAAGAAGATTCTTATTTTGGTCAACAGAAGATCATGACGTAGGCGAAAGTGTAAAACTAAGTCCTCTAGCAGAAACATTAAAATTTGTTAGTACATCAGGTAAAATATCAAAAATTAGTAGACAGATCAATGATCAATATTCTATATTAGACGAAAACGGCAAAGCAATTATACCCGAAGATTGTTCAATTGTCAGAGAGGATAATACAATTACTGTTTCTCCAATTGACAACAGAATATACGGCATGTTATTGCATACAGAATTAGTTGAACATGCTTTTGTAATTAACAACAAAACAGTTTTCAATGACGTGATAAATGACAATGTTCTTGGAATAAGACAAGACAGGCTAGAAGTAAATACTCAACGAAGCAGAAATTGGGACGGCAGATATCAAGCAGAAGGTCTAGTTATTGTTGGTGATGCAGTATTGCCAAACTTTGATACATTAATAGACAGCATACGTTTGTACCACGACAAAGATGCTATACAATTAGACCCACTAAAATCACAACTAGCAAAAGGATTGTTAGGATATCAAACAACTAATGAATATGCTGATATCAAAATAGATGACACAATTGGCTTCCAGTACTATAAAGGATTAATAAATCAGAAAGGTACTGCCAATTCACTTACAAGTTTAATTAGATCTAATGTTGTAAACACAAATAAAAACATTGAGATTTTTGAAGAATGGGCAATCAAACGTGGCGAATTTGGTGATGTTTATAATCATCAAAGTATGGATATAAAATTAGAACAAGACAAATTTACCAGAGATAATCAGCAAATAGAAATTATATATCCTGAAAATATTACTGGTGCAGTATCAAATATTTTTGTATTTGAAAGAAATACAACATACTACAATGTACCAACAATTGAAATTGATCCACCAACAAACGGTAACGCCGCTACAGCAACAGCAAAACTTTATGCCAATGCTCAATTAGAAAGTGTTACAATTACATCAGGTGGTGACGGGTATTCAAGTAAACCAAATGTAGCAGTTATTACAGGTAATATTGTAATTTCTCAATTCAGTGATGTATTAGCATATGGATTAGCAGGTAGTAATGCTACTGTTGATTTACCATTAAGCGGTGCAAATGCATTAACAAATGTAAACATTTATGACCACACAACATCAAGTAATTTAGACATTTACTTAGGCAATGAAAGAAGCATTGATAGTGTAGTTGAGGTACTTAATAGAGAATTTACTGATGCCAATATAGCAAATATTGTTGCATACGGCGATATTGACACTCAAGCAGAAAAGCATCTTGTGTCGCAAATTACCAAGGCTGGTTCCAATACTAGAATAGCAACAGATAGAGCAACGGTTACTTCGAACACATCAATAGAAATCAATACACCAGTAGGCAGTAATGCATCTATTATTACAAATGGTGCATCGACTTTGACATTTAGTAATGTAGATTCAATAACAAATACTAACCCTGCTACAGTGACATTAACAACTAAGACAGGATTTACGCCATTACAAAATGGTGATACATTAACCTTTGTTAATCATGAACCATATACTGTGCTTACATCAAACATACTTAATCAAACATATTTTGTAAAAGCAACTGCTGACACAACTGTATACGAATTATACACAAACGAGCAATTAACTGCAAATGTTGATGCTACTTCATGGTACAATGAATCTGTAAGTGGCGTAGATACTCACTTACAATCAGTTGGAGCATATCGAAGTGCAGAAGCAGACTTAGTAAATGTCGAGTTTAATTACAGCACAATTACAGGATTAGGCACTCATAATGTTAGTTACTTTACAGAATTAACTGCATACAACAATTCTTATTATGCAGAACGAGGTGCAAGTAATACACAGATTAAGTTATACACTGATCCAGCATTACAGATACCACTTAACACAACTGGACTAACAAAGCCATTTTCAGATAGCAATCTTTCAACAGATTATATACAAGCAAATGTTACAGTACTTGGAACTGGTGGCGACAACAGACTGTTCATAAAAGGTAGCGATTTCACAATTAGTGAAGTAGAATTATCTGGTGGTTCTGATAGTACAACTCTTGCAGTTTTAAATATACCTGCAGGTAGATATCAGCCTACTCAGAGATTCCCGATAAGATCTGCAAATAACACAACATCAAACGATATAATTGTTAGTGTAGACGGCAATAATGTAGGTGCAACATATTGGTCATATGATAGAGGTGCTAGAACTATTATAACAGCAAATGCATCAGTTGTCAACGATTACAACATAAATCCTAACAATGCATTTAGTATTGAAATAGGTGGACAAAACAAATTTGAAGACGAAAATATTACTCAAATTGATGGGTTATATCCATTTGCAGAAATTTATATTGACGGAAAAAGAATCAAAAATTCACCGGACTATGATGCATTTACATTAACAAATAATTCAACCACAACTACAATAAGTTTTAGTAATGCGTCTTTATACACAGATAATTTCAGTATTGGCTCTAACATTACAGTTGTTGAAAGTGGTTCAGTACAATTTAATAATACGTTTACAGCAGATGTACCAGGCAAAGTTTTAAGTATTAAAAGTGTTGCAAACGATACACTTATTGCAAATACAATTAGTAAACGTACATACGAACGTACTCCTGATATTTTAACAGATAATAAAATTACAATTGACATAGATGATCCTGATACTATGTTGAAGAGACCAACCAATTCGTTGCAAGACGGGTTGTGGTACAGAGATAACAAGGAAGACTATATAGTACCAAATGCAGGTTATGTAAACAGAAACAAAGTGGATTGGGAAAGTATTGACTTGTCCTATTTTGCAAACCTAATTGGCTCTGGTAAAGTTAATATACCAAAAGAAAACGATTACTTGCATTTAGGTAAATCAGAAAATGAAGATTGGAATGTGTTCAATCTCAAAAAACATGGAATAGAAAATTCAACAGGAAACGTATCAGGTGCTAAAAATTACATTGATAATGTAAATGGCCGAGCAATGTTATTTTCAGATCAACGACTTTCTAAATGGACAGATGGAAATATTTTAGGCGATAAAACAAATGCAAATTTTTATGACAATGTAATTGTACTTAAAAATACAAACTTGTCAGATACTGTATTAGAGTGGAGCAATGAGAATTTTGTATTTACTCCAAGAACAGTTTACAAAGGCGACTATAGACCATTAAAGAAAATAAACAGAGGCATTACAAAAATTGAGCCAGGGTATACAAGGCCTATCACCAAAGTGGAGCCGTACAAAGATCCTAATTACATGGCAAGAATATATGCTGAAAGATCCCACCCTGCGCCTGGTTTAGACTTTTTTACTAGAGCAAGTGTTGTTAAAGATAATTTACCAAATGCTCATGCAAATTCAGTATTAATATCTCCTAATTCGTTAGCAGGATTAGGTGTTGGAGATACAGTCAGATTTACAGGTACACAGGCCACCGCCGCAAATTTAACAGTTGGTAAAGCATATACTGTAACAGGTATAAGTGAAAGAGGACTTGGCGGTAACCCGGGTGCTGTAGATGTCGATGATCCTTCAAAAGGTTTCTTCACAATCAATGAAGCAAATGTAACAGGAACAGATTATGCATCTATTAATTCAGATTGTTATGTTGCATATGAATCAGATTTAGAATTTAATGTGAATATGAAAGTTAAAGGACTTTCTGGAACAAGTACTGTATTGCTAGAAGTAGCAGACGAGTATAATTTAAATATTTCTAGTTACATATCAAACGGTTTAGATATAGACTTCTCATTAATGAGCGGAGAAAGAATTACAAATACAAATGATTTTTATGTAGATGATTACAGTTACACAGTTGCTAATTGGAATTCTTCAGATAAAACATTTGAAATTTCTAGTAATGTTACAACACAAACAGCCACAATAACAAGATCAGGCTTTAATGAAATAACATTAGCCGCATTTGGTAACATTGATGGTAAAGGTAATAGCACACTTGCTGGAGCCAATTCTGCAATTATTGATAAAGGTGACTTTGTACAATTTACCAGCACTGGCAATTATTCAGGTAATGTGTATCCAGTTCAAAGTAACGATGGTAACTTTATACAAATTTATGATCCTTCGATTACTAGTAATACAGCAGGTAGAACAGCAGTTGTATATACTGGGTCTAAAGAAACAAGAACAGGAAGTATTTCAAATTTAACAAGTAACGCATTAACATTATCTGGTTTTGAAACTAGTAATTTAGGAAACTACGGATTTGGTAATGTTCAATATATGAATTCCAATACCAGCACAGGCGTTATACCAAGTGTGTCAGGTTCAGAAAGACCATTTAAAATAAATGGAAATACTGTTATTATAGATGTAGAAGATGCAGTTAGAACAATGCAAACTAGATTCCCTGTTCATACATTAAGAGATACAACTAATAACACAGTTGATTTATTCTTTAGAGATAACGGTGCAGGAGAGTTTGCTAGAGTATTATTTAACGACAGTGAAAAAACACCAGAAGAACAAAACATATTAAGTAACGATCCAAGTAAATTATTTAATTACAACAACAAGCCAGTATACCTAGGCTTAGGATTACCAACAAGTCAAAATCAAATATCATTAGAAACTGACTTTACGGGTATACCAGAATCTTTAAGATCAATAGATGGTGTGGAGTTAGACTTAGAATTTAGATATGTAACAGATCAAGGCTTACGAGAATTACTAAGGCAAACAGGTGTTCAAGGAGATACGTCCTCATCAGAGTTTGTTAATAATGCATACGAGATGCTATCTAAAACAGAAAACTTTGATTCAGCATGGTGGATAGAAAACTTCACATTTACACAAGAAAATCCATCACTAGACGGAATGTACATCGAATTACAAGCAAGAAACGGAAGTGAGGTTACAAGTAAATTAGATCTTATACCAAGACATTTTGGTCAGCATGAGGCGTTTAATATAATTGGCGATGTAGAAAAACAATTATCTATTTCTACTGTATCATCAAAATTAGTTGATAAAACTGACAAAAATAGATTAAAACTTGATTTTTCTGATTTGCATCCTATGTCATTTAGTAAAGTTATATCAGTAATAGATTCTAAAGACAATAATTTGATTTGGACTGACCCTAATGGAAATATTATACAAGTACATTCTTCGCAACCTAAAAAAATAAGAGGGTCGTTATTAACAAATAAACTTAGACCCAGTCATATAAATGGCGGTTCATATCCGTTTGAATGGTGGGGCGAAGATGTAAAGAATGTTTTATCGCAAGGCGCAGACAATAAAATTGTATTGAATTTAGGATTTGAAAATGGCTTAACAGCATATCCGGGTCATAATAATTTTGATGTTGCAATACCTTTAGTAATAGTGCATGGAGCAAAATTCAAATATACACTTGCTCCTACAACTAAAAATGAATTATTAAACTTGAGAGTGGCTATTAAAGATGATTCTGGAAATATACCACAAATTGTAGATAGAAAAATTGCTTCTGTAGGACAGTCTAGTATCACAATAGATAATAGTGATAACACATTTACCACAAATGATACTACAAATAATTTAAATGCAATCATTTATCAAGTTGATGAAAATAAAAACAAGCAAGTGTTAGCAAATGACTATGCATCACCAGTAGAAAAATCTACTACTGATAATGGTTATTCAGCAGTACTATTACAACCAAAGAGTAATTCAAGTTCTTTGAACTCTGGAAATACTTTAGGTTACATTAGTACATTACCTACACAAATAGGTTCTGCAGGAACATTCTATGTAGGCATAAATCAATCAGCAAATGTATCGTTAGATTCAATTTTTGGTAGTAATTTAGATATAGCATTTGATTACTTGCCACTGAATCACACTGGAGTAAGTTCAAAACAAATTAACGTCTCTGATGTTAATGTAGCAGTAGATGTACATGTAGTTGAACCACAGCATAAAATGTTTATGGATACAGAAGCAGTAGACAATAATATTTTGAGATTTGCTGATACTGTTCACGGTGCTAATTCTGTATTAACAGGTAATATTGTTGTAGCAAATACTCAGACAAATTATGCAATTATACCAAAAAGTATATCAGATAATGTCGGAACTTATGCAATCAATGAAACTCAAAAAAATAGTTTAGGAATAATTGTTTCGTCTGCACATGGACCGCATTTGGTATTTAATAAGCCAAATAATCTATTAAGTGTAAACGACACAATTTTTGTAAACACCAGTGGTTCTGCTAACGGAATTAATAATACTGAATTTAGAATTAGAGCAGTAACAGAAAATACATTTACAGTTAAATTAGCAAATACAAATGTAATACCTACAGCAGAATTAAGTAGTATGAAGTACTTAACATACGGACTACCAATCATAGAAGGAACTGCATCAACAAACACGGTAACTACAAGAACAATTCACGTACCTGCAAATATACATGTATTTGAACCAGGCGATAACATTACATTAAATACTGGCTCAGTAGATACAGCAAGTGTAAATGGCCAGACTTATATTGTTAATGCAGTACTTGAAAATGCAATAATGATTAATCATGCTACTGCACCTACAAGCCTAACAACAAATTTAACAGCATCACTTACAGGAAATGCAAACTTACATATTATGACACTTCCTAGAGGATATGCTGTACCTGGGATGACAGGAAGTATATATGATCCTGAAAATATTTATTCACTAGGTGGTAACACTGATGTTACTTTTAACAAAATAACAGATTTAGATTTTGATAAAAATTTCACTACCACTGACGGTAAGCCAGTAATGTACTTTGAGAAAGATCTAGGAACATCATTTAACAATGACGAGTTAATGCTAGACATATATGAAGCAACTAGATTCTATAGTAAAGATCATAATATTGGAAAAGTAGATGATAACCAATTAGTAGTATCATCTACAAATGCAAGTAGCGAAGGTTTAGTAAATATTGAATTGCCAAATGGATTGAGAGGCATATCAGTTGGTGCAAATATTACATTCTCTCACAGTCAAGTAGGACATGTATTATCAGGTAATAGTTTTGTTGTAGTGGATTTTGTTAATTTAATAGATAACATAGAAGGCGATGGCGAACAATATATAACCATTGAGGCTCCTGGTGCAACAGCAACAAGCAATGTATTCTCAGTGTCTTATGATAATTACATACCATCACAAAGCAGAACAATCAAAATTGGCAACACTAGAAACTATGATGGATTTGCAACACCGTTTTTAGCAGATAAAAATTCATTTGTAATTAATACAATATATACAGGAAATGTAGTCACAAACGGACATTGGGTCTCTGATACAATGTTGATCACAGGCACAGATGATTTTCAAAATGAAATAAATGTTAAACCAACACAAAATCATATTGCAATTAAAAATTCGCCAATAAGAAACTATAATGCAACTTACAAAATGGCACCAATCGGAATGGATCAACGCCGTTTAGGTAAAAATCAAATTGAAGTATTTGGATTTACAAATTCAAATGTAGCAATAGATTTTACAGATAAAAATGTTTCTTACAGTTTAACAGATCACAATGCTGTGGAAATAAATGATAATAAAACATATTTGCCAGCACAAGACACAGTTGAGCAAGTAGCAGATAGTTTAAACTTTATAAGTGATTTTAAAGCAGGTGCAATTGACAAAGAAAAGAAAATGGAAGTTGGCTTCCTGTTTGGCTATAGAGATCCAAGAAGTGATAATAGAACATCGCCTGACTTTAATCAGAAATATGTTCAAAGGCCTGCAGATGTTTCTGGTCTAGATCAAGTATATTCATATGAATACATAGGTGCCCCGGCCGGTAATGCACTCAAAGGTGGCGTAAACAAATTTAGTCCAGTAAAAGCAAATGAAACCATTGCAGAAAGAAGAGCACCTAGCAAGTTAGCAGGGAAGTATATCATTGATATGCAAGGACTCGAAGAGCAAGTATATTACGGTTCATTAAATGAACAAAGAACAAAACGTCCACATGGTACACCAGCATTCAAAGTACTAGATGGAAAATTAACAGCAGATAAAGAACTAGTACAAAATTATGAGAATAATCTCAATAATATGTATTTAGATCCATCTTTACAAACAATTAAAAATAAAGCAGAAGCACCTTTTGGTTCTCCTAAACATGGTACATGGCCTTACACAGGTTACACTGGTCCTTACATGGGCACCTATTACGATAATTGGATGGGCGGCAATCAATGGTGGCGAGATGACAAATATGGGTACAGGCAATTAAACGGCGAGCATTATGGCGGAGGTATCTCAGGAGGCGGCGGAGGCCCAGGTGGCACACAAGATCCACCACCGCAAGATCCACCACCACCAGCAGAATCATGTGGTAAATTTAGAATCACATTATACGATACTAACTCTGGTGAAGAGGGTACAACATACGAATTTGATGATGGCCTGTTTGACATTGTTCAGCAATACATAGATTCTGAATATACTAATATTTCAGGTTATCAAAATCAATTTATACAAGCAGGCGGTACCGGAGCAGACTGGACAACTATACTTTCATACATTGAAGGTATAGGAGAAAACTATACTAAAATTCCATACAATCAACTAGATGTTGATTTATGCGAATTACAAGATTTGCATATCAAAGATATAACCGGCAACACATGTACGTCAAGTGGTGAAGTATTGCACTTAGGTGGTTCAGCAGTTAGTTTACCAGAAGGGTGCGATCCTTGTTCATTGGCAGATGCAATTAACTCACAGTCTCCGAACTTTAATGCAGAATGTGTACCAGAAGACACCAAACGTGAACCTAAGTCTTGTGTAATTAAAGGTGGCAGACAAGCATGGGGAACTACAGATTTTAGAGGTGTTGATAAAATTGTTAAAATGGGTAATAACAAAGGTCAGAGTGTAGACTATATCGGACAAAGAGATGACAACTATAAATTACTCGAAGGCAGAAAAGACGGAGTACCAGCAGTACTATTTGGTTCTAGACACGACGATGCAAGATTAATGGTCAGCATAGATGGCCCAAATTTATTAAAATCTATTAAATTACAATTAGAAGAAAAAGGCCTAGATCCTAACGAATATAAATCAGTTGTATTGCGAAGTACAACAAACGATGACGTTTCTGGAGAATTATTACACTGGAAAAATAGCACAGCAAGAATTACAAATACTGGCTCAGGTATTAAAGGCGAGTATAATAATATAGCAAGACATCCGTTTGCTATAGTTTATGCACCAAGTTCAGGTTCTATATTTGATGAAGGCCAGCAGATGCAGACAATACAATTTGGTAAAGATGCAATGGGCAGAGGTATTAATAAAGATACCATGTCAGTATATGTGAGTAAGTTAAACAGAAGCAGATATGATTATAGTACCAAAGGAAAAGGCGGTATTTTATACAGACTACCAAAACACGGAACATCCGACCACAAATATTTAGGTGACTTATATAACTTTACAATTATTGACGATTTATACTTAGGTGGTTTTGGAAGTAAAACTGATGAAGATACCAGAAGTAATGCTATTACGACAACCAAAGAACAAGACGAAAGAGGTTTCAAATTTGATAAAATCACAGGATACGGGGAACGTGTTCAAGATGGAGGTAAGTGGAAAGATAGAACAGGCTCCTGGTTTAGAAACTTATGGCAGTATCATGCAAAACAACAAAGACGTGTACAAGGGTGTACCAGTGCCGAAGATGCAAACATTCCACAACTGAATCCAATAGTAAGAATCAAGAGTGCTGTACCGTTCAGCCTAGGAACAGGTTGTAGTAGAAGTCCATTCACAGAAGTAGGTGACTTCCAGCCTTACAGAGAAAAAAATATCAATTCTAGTGCTAACTTGACAATAGCAAATGCACTAACACCAGAGCAATACAATGAGTTAGGTGGAGATGATACTTCTGTATTTACACCAAAAGTTATATCAGGTGGATTACCAGGACAAGAAGTTACTATCGTAGATATAATGGGTGCTCCGGATACTAGTAATCCGTTTATGACATCAGACTATATTAGGATAGATGGCTATCCAGTTAATCCAAGGTCAGGTGAAGGTACTAGGGATGGTCAAGTAGCAAATGCTAACGTAGGTATTGTACAAACTGGTATGGTTGAAGACAGTACAGGTTTCAACTATATGGTTGGCGATAAATTAACCATAGTAGGAGGAAGACCGAAAACAATCGACGAAGATGCCTATTATCTATCAGACGTTGTTGTAACAAATCCAGGTTCTGGATATAATCCTAGAACAACACGATTAGAAGTTATAGATACTGAAATGGGCACTATTTTACCTGGTGTACAAATTAATCCTGTATTCCAGCCAAGCGATGATGCTGTAACACCTGTAACTAAAAACACAGGTAGAACTGCTATATCATCCGCTGTTTTACCTTACAAGACTTATATAGGTTACAAAGGATGTAGAGAAATAGACTGGTTAAGTGGATTAGACACAAACACAGCATTTATAGATAGAGCAGGTAATTCCATAAACGGTATCACTATCGATGCTAGAAGAGTTGATGTTGGTATAGATTCACAGAATACATACTATGAAGAAACATTTACATTATCAGCCACAACTGCTATGGAACTAGGTACAACATATAAAGCATTTGTTGGTACAAGAAAGTATGAAAACTTTGGCGAATTCATGATGTTTAATTTTGAAGAGAACAGCACAACAGGTATTAATGATAGAGGTCAAAGTAACTTTACAAGTTCTTTCAATGAAAGCGAAAGAAATGATTTAAATGGTGCTTGGATTATATGCTGGAATATACCTAACTCACAAAATAAATTTACTTCAACAAATGCACATGATAATTTTGGTGACTTAGCACAAGGCACAGTTGGTATAATGAAATCATACTATGATGTAGAAGCATTTGGTCCTTTAACAAGAGATGATTTTAATCATTTCTTAAGTGATAATATAAAAGAAACAAATGGTCGAATTGTTAAGTTTTTAAAACTTGATAATGACAGAGCGTACTTCCAGGTAATGAATCCATATGATTTAGATACAGCGGCAGGCAGATCAATAGGCACACCGGATTTTGCAAATATGTTTGCAAGATTCTATCCAATCAATTCCTTAAATGAATTTAGTGCAGACACTTCATCTACTTTTGCAAATAATTATGAAGTAATTATAGAAAATGATACTTCTGTTTCTAGTGATGTAACAGCATCTGGTACAGCAACATTTAGAATGGATTCAAGAGATGCTGTACATGGACTTAAAGTTAAAGCAAAACAATTAGGTAATAATCCTGATGCTACAATGCAACAGTTTGATATATTTGTATTCCAAGACGGAGTCGATGTAGGCTATCTCAGAGTACCTGTAACAATACATTTTGATATTCCAGCAAGTACACATGGAGGCGAATTTGATATTGCAGGTTCTACATTAGCAAATAATATGGCTAAATTAAATTACAGTACTGTATATAGGCCAGTAGTACAACCGGTAAACGAATTACAAGAATCAGAAGCAATTATTTACAAGTTTGATTTTAGTAATTTACCAGATGATGCAAAAGTTAATGACATAGATATTGATTTGAGATTTGACAGTTATGCACCAGGTGACTTTGATATGATGTGGCTAACATCGCCAGAAGGCCGAAGAATACCTTTATTACAAACATTAGGTAGTTTTGGTTCTGAAGGACAACACAATCAACAGGGTTTCCTTGATGGGTATGACTATCATAAAAATGATATAATACAAGCATTCCAGTTTACATTGACATCTAGTCTAACTGCTGAGGCTATAAAATATGGTGGTTCAAATCTTAATTACAGTAATAAAGTTAAGCCTTCAATCGGCATGCCAACCAGAGATCTTAACAACCATGGTCAGCATTTTGATACGGCAAGTGGAGCAATCTCTAAAGTATTAGGTAGCGATTATGGTAATGATGTTACATTAAGCGAATATGGAATAAATTATAATTCAGTAGAAAATGTTTTAAGAAAGTTCTTGAGAGATGAAGATGGAAATATCAGAGGTATTTTAGGTAAAGGTACTTGGTTCCTTGAATGGTCCAGACCTGGTAGAATTATAGATTTAGCATATGATCCTGGAACAGTTGGTAATAAGAAAACTAAAATTCGTACACCAAATATTAAAATTAAATATACATCTGCTAGTGAGAATCCAGCATACGATTCAGCCGATAAAGAGAGCATCGGCGATGTTGCAATTATACAAAAAGGTGGATTCCAACCTGAGTTTGCAACTAGAAGATATACAGTTGTTGCAAAAGGCAGTAGTGGTACAGGATTTGAAGCACAGGCATTCCTTAAGAAAGGTAAATTAGTTGGCGAGGACAATCCAGATATTAAGAGCCAACAAGCAGTATTCGAAGTATTAAAAATTAACCAAGCAGGTAGTATCACAAAACTTAGAATATTAGATAGAGGAGTATATGAAATATTCCCAGCAGAATTTGAAAGAGGTGTACCATTAAAATACCTAGAAGGCGATATGGCAAGTCCAACTATGAAAACAAGACCATATGGAGAAGGTTATGGTGCTAGAGTTCAATTAACATCTAGAAGTGTTATTAACTGTCAGCAACCACCAGGTATTGTTAGTAGGAATTCAGGACCTTCTAGACCTGCTACGCCAACAGAAACATTAGCAGACTTAATTAATACAGTCGGCGGAATAGACGGCGGACTCACAGCAAGTTCAACACCAATCAACCCATCTGTGCATACATTGTCAATTAAAACAGATGCTGATGGTTTTGAATTAAGTGACTTAGTACCAGGAACATTAGATGCACTAGGAATACCTGCAGGTGACTATGGTCCAAACGCATTTGGATTTAGTGCAGACGTAGGCGACGGTGGAAATGGATTTGGCCTTAACGACAGTGGTATTAGAAAAGATAATCCATTTGATAAAGGCGATCCTGACAGTTTAATATTATATAATGCATCAACACCTCCAGAATTTGATGGCCTAAGTAGTTCTAATTTTGGTAATGTTTATAGTTATGATCTCAATAGAGTCGGTGGCGGCCAATTAGTTACAGAAAAATTACAATCAGAAGTTGATGTATTGTATTTGAAATCTGCAAGAGTCAGAAGTAAGTATGAATTAAAATCACTTATGCCGAAAGCATGGGTAGACAATTATGATGTAAACGGTTGGGCATATTTAGAAAATGGCAAAGTTGTTTACAGAAAAGACAAATTAGTAGACAGTAGCAAAATTAAGTCTGCATTAATATACGATAATATTACAGGTGAAAGAATTTCAGATGTATTTTTAAATGATCCGTTTAAAAATGTGTTTATGCCTGAGGTAGAAAGAAATCTAACTTATATTTCAGAAAGCGACCCTGTTTATTACGCAGACGATAGTAGTAATTTTAGCAATAAAAATGTTGGCGAACTTTGGTGGAATACATCAAATATGCGTGTACGTTGGTATGAGCAATCCGATGATGACTATAGAAGACAATACTGGGGTTCATATGTAGACGGTTCACAGGTTGATGTATATGAATGGATAGAATCAACAGAAACACCAATAGAATATAGTGGCCCAGGTACACCATTAGATATAGAAAAATATTTAATAGATCAAAGATATGTTTCTAGTACAGGCTTATTTAAAAATTTATATTATTATTGGGTTAAAGATATTACAGATGTACCTAATGTAAAAGGCAGAACAGCAAGTGCTTCGAGTGTTGCTTCATTAATAGCATCACCTAAATTACAAAATATACCAACATTTGGTGCAATATCTAATAACAGTATAGTGCTTAATAATGTGAAGTCTTACTTAACAGACGACGAAAGTGTATTTCAAATAAACTTCAAGAGAACTGATAGTAAATACAAAAACAAACATGAATCTTATATACTGTTAGGCGAAAATAATATTTCAGGAAACATACCTAGTGAGTTCTTCCATAAACTAGTTGATAGTTTAGTTGAAGAAGATAGGTTAGGAAAAGTTGTACCAGATCCGTATTTAAATAAATTTGAAAGATATGGTATATCAATTAGACCTAGACAGACAATGTTTGTCAAGCCTAAAAATGCTAGAAGAGAGTTAGTATACTTTATTAACAGTATAATGAAAGATATTAAACTATCTGATGATTTATATAGTGGTTGGGATTCAGAATTAACCACAAACACTTATTATGAAATAACAGATTGGGTAGCAACAGGATACGATACAAATACTATTAAATCTAGAGCCAATGTTAGATCTGTTAAAGAAATGAGAGGTTTAACAAATATTCCAGATGGTGCATTTGTAAGGTTAATAGGCATTGGCGATAACCCAGATAGATTCTTTGAATACAATTCTGCAAAAGATGATTATGATTTAGTTAAAATTGTAGGCGGTACAATGAAACTTAAATATAGTGTATTTGGTGAAATAAACCCTGGACTTACATCTGAACTTAGACAACTCTTATTTGCTATACGCAATAATATATTTAAGAATACTAACTTAGAAAATAAATTATATTTCTCAATGTTAAACTATGTATTAACTGAGCAATATCAAACAGATTGGTGTTTCAAAACAACATACTTCAATGTACGTCAAAGTGCAGAAAATTTAGTACAAACACCAGCAACTAAGATAGATACATTTAATAGTGTTGTTAAAAGTATTAAAGAAAACAAGCCGTATACAAGTAAGTTAAGAGATTTTGAAGATAGAAAAATCAGTATAGATTCACTGAAATCATTTGCAACAGATTTTGATAGACCACCATATCAGCCAGACTTATCTATTACAGCCAAGATACTTGATGACAGTAATTCAGGAGATGTTAGTATTTTAACAAATAATACTGAGTATGTCAACTGGACAAATAACTATAGTAACAATGCAACAAAGATTAGAACTATAACAGAAAAAATATTTATTGACAGAATAAATGATGAGATATCACCAATTTATGACCACACAGATAGTAATGGCATATTAACAGTACAACTGGCATCTAAATATAATCAGCCACAGTCAAATACTAGTGCAATAAGAATGGAACAATTATCCGATGCAAGTAGTAATGCAACACCTATAAATCACATTGAAAGAGTGTTTAAGTACAATACAGTTATTACAGATCTAACTAAGAAAATTGCTGACACAGATACATACTCAAGTGATATTATTGCAGGATTTGTTGCAACCAGAGATGCAACATTAAGAACATTAGCATACGCAGACTTCTTTGGTGAAGAATTAGATGCAAATATTTTTGCAAAAGCATACTTTGATTCCATTGGTAAAGAGTTGATGTCCACAGGACTTGGATATGACTTGTTTGGTTTTGATAGTGCCGGCTTTGATTCTAAGCAAAGTGTAAACAATTACACAGTAAATGCCGCGGTACAAAGCGAACTGATCAGAGATACACTAACATATCAAGGATTTGATAGTAGCACATTCTTTACAGGATTATCAGGACCGGGCATACCACCAGAACATGCATTATTCAAACCATTAGAAGGTTTACAAATTAATGTTCAATCAAATATGACAGCATATGATAACGACGGCACAGTAGTTGGAAATCAAGATGGCGTATTCAGACCTAAGTCTGGTGCTACACAATTACCAGGTACTCACGGTAATGCTAATGTTTCGTATAAAATATTTGTTGGAATGAACGGTGCTACAGAATACATTAGATTAAGTGACAGTAATAAAACAACACTAGCGGCAAATATTACTGCTAAAAGTTTAACAATACAAATTGCAGATGCAACTGCTATAACACCTCCATATACAGGAAGTCCAGCAACAGCAGTCTTTATTGGAGACGAAAGAATAACATTTGAAGGAATTGTAGGTAATACTTTAACAGGTGTTACAAGAGGAACAAACGGTACATCTGCAGAATCGCATACAGTTGGAGAAACAGTATACGATGCAACAGAGTCAAATAACATAAATGCTGGTGCATTTGCATACGGGGCCAATGCAGATCCAGAGATAACTATATGGAATGTTGATGGTGGTACTGCATCGCCATTAGCAAATGCTAATACATCTATAGCAGGGTTCCTACAAGCAGGACCAGGATCATACTTTGGCTAGTAATTATAGCAGTAGTTTAAAAAAGAGATAAATACCTATATGAAAGAAGAAAACGCAACAAACGAAAATAAGCCACAAGCAGAGCAAATAGATACCACAATTGGTTTTAATGTATCTGGGCACATTCTTATTAGAGATAAAGAATCTGGTGAGGAGATTGTAAACAAAAGAAATGCTATCCATTATGGAAATCTTGGATACCTGATTGCGAATTCAATAGGAAAAGGCACTGGCGGCGCAACAGAAACCAACGACTACATACATTTTATGGCATTCGGTAACGGTGCTTCTAGTGTTGATAGTACAGGTAGAGTACTATATAAAAGTACTAATACCAGCGAAACAAGAGAAACTGATGCAACATTGTATAGAAAAACTTATGCAAAAGTAGTCAGTGATACAGATGCTAATCCAGATGCTGAAAAACCAAATAATAAAATAGAAGTTATAGAAGGTGCTGGATTTACAGATTTAAAAGTTACTTGTACATTAGGTTTAGGTGAGCCTGCAGGCCAAGATAATTTTGATACTAGTGCAAATAACGAAGGCGACTTTATATTTGACGAACTAGGATTAATGACTTATTCAGAAGGCGATAGTGCCACCACAGCAAGTAGTAGTTCAGAACTATTAACTCATGTGGTATTTCACCCTGTACAAAAGAGTGCAAACAGAATAATTGAAGTAGTTTATACTTTAAGAATACAAATGACGTAATAGGAACATATGGCTTATACATTTTCAAATACACAAGGAACTGCAATAACTGTAAATGATAATCAGTTAGACCAGTCTACATATTCGTTAACATTATTAGGTAAAAATGTTACTAACTATGGCCAAATAATTGCACAAAATACAATTAGGCAATTAGAAAATTTTGCTGGTCCAGAATCGACGCAAACAGCAACAATCAAATTAACAGGGCAACTTTGGTACGATACAACAAAAGAACATTTAAACGTTTATAGAGGTAAAAACAGCGATAGAACTTATACTCAATTGGCGTATGTACCTAAATCAGAATCTGTACCACCAAGCAACAACATACAAGAAGGCGAACTTTATTACAACAATAATTCAGGTGAGAAAAATCTAAACTATTACGATGGCTCACAGTGGCAAAATGTCATGAGTGATGTGTATATTAAAGGTTTATTCAGTCATGTTGATAATGGCGGTGACGGAAGTTTAACATACAGTAATGGTGTTATTACATATACAGGACCAAGTCCTTCAGAAGTAAGAGCACATTTTAGTGGTGGTACTGGTGTAACTTATAACAGTAGCACAGGCGATATTGCAATAGGACAAGCAGTAGAAACAACATCTAACGTAACATTTAACAATGTTAATGCAAGTGGAGCCGTTGTTATTACTGGGGACTTAACTGTCAATGGTACAACCACAACAATTAATTCCACAACAGTCACAGTTGATGATGCTTTCTTTAGAGTAAATGCCGATGGCGCAGACGTTGATGCAGGTTTCGAAGCAAACATTGGCGGTGCCATTAAACAAATCACATACGATACATCAGCAAACGAATGGACATTTGGTTCAGAACCTGTTCATACAACTGGTGGATTCGAAGGCAATTTAACAGGAGATGTAACAGGTACAGTTAGCAGTATTGCTAATCACAGTACTACAAATTTATCAGAAGGTTCAAACTTATATTACACTGATGCAAGAGCAAGAGCGGCAATCAGTGAAGGCTCAACTCAATTAGCATATAATAGTAGCACCGGTGTATTAACATATACACAAGGCAATACTGATACAGTAGCAGAAGGTTCAAGTAACTTATACTACACAAATGCTAGAGCAGATGCTAGAGTACAAGCGGCAATAGATACAGATGTTAATTTTGGTAGTGCTTCAAATACTTTAGTACCATCACAGTTAGCAGTCAAAACTTATGTTGACGCACAGATTGATACAAAAGATCATCTTAGTGAACTAGGCGGTAATACAGATGATGTAACAGAAGGTTCATCAAATTTATATTACACAAATGCAAGAGCAAGAGCGGCTATTAGTGCCACAGCACCTTTATCATATGATAGCAGTACTGGTATATTAACACTTACCGAAGTAGGTGACATATCAAGTGTCGGTGCTGGTAACGGTTTAACAGGCGGCGGCTCATCAGGAGGAGTTACACTTAATGTTGGTGCAGGTTCATATATCACAGTAAATGCAGATGACATAGCCGTAGATGCCACAACAACCGCAACAGCAAGTAAAGTTGTAGCAAGAGATGGCAGTGGTGATGTGTATGCTAACCTTTTCCAAGGTACAGCAACATCGGCCCGTTATGCGGATTTGGCAGAAAAATATCTTGCAGACGCAGAATATGAAGAAGGAACAGTTTTAGTATTTGGCGGCGATGCTGAAGTAACAACTTCAGATATACAAGCAAGTCCGTCAATAGCAGGAGTAGTATCACACAATCCTGCATATTTAATGAATTCAGAATTACAAGGCGACCATGTAACAGCGGTTGCACTTAAAGGTAGAGTACCAGTAAAAGTAGTAGGAGCAGTTTCAAAAGGTGATGTGCTAGTACATAGTGCTACATCAGGCCATGCCGAAGCGGCAGTTGATAATATGAACGTAAACGGACCTAGTTGTATAGGTATAGCAATTACGGAAAAATTAGATGAAGGTGCTGGAACAGTGGAGGCTTTAGTTAAATAATGGCATATACAATTACATCAAGTACAGGTTCCAGTTATACTGTTGAAGACGGTACAATTAACAATAATTTTAGTCTTAAGTTAGTAGGTAAAAATGTTACTAACTATGGACAAGTATTTGCAGAAAACAGTTTAAGGCATTTAGAAAATTTTGCAAGTCCTTTAGCACCTACACCAAATACAACATTAGTAGGCCAAGTTTGGTACGATACCAATGAAAAAGTTTTAAAAGTTTATAAAGATAACTCAGCAACATGGGTGAGAACATCGCCAGTTATTTCATCTACTGCACCTTCAGACGGTGCAAGTGCTGGAGCAATGTACTTTGATACAACAGACGATAAATTAAAAATACACAATGGCGTTACTTATGTTGATAGTAGTTATGCTGGTCAAGTATCAAATGAATACACTAATGTAAATAATTTAAATACACCAAGTGCATATGGTACAAAATTAAGAAACATATTTTTAACAGATAACGGTGATATTCCCAGAGCCGTTAGTGCATTAGTTTACGTCAATGACGGTGAATCCAGTGACACAAGACCAGGTGGTGAAACCATTATGGCTATATTTAGTGATCACACAACATTCACAGTTAAGGATGCCGCAGGTTCATCACATGGTGATACTTTTAATTGGTATGATCAATTAGCAGAATCCGACGGTATTGGTATTGAAATCAGTCCTGGTATGAATTTAAGGCAGGAATATGCTAACACATCTATAGCATTAGCAGATAGAGCCTATAGAGCAGACGGTATTACAGGGAATTTAGTTATAGGTGCTAGTAATGTTGGCATTACATCTATTGTTACATCATCAAGTGATATTATTCCTGATTCAGGTGATACATTTGACTTAGGAAGTAGTACAAATAGATGGCAAAATGTTTATGTAAATGGTATACTTTCATTAGGTCAAACAGGCGGTACAGCAGAAGTTAGATCAACTGCCGCTAATGTTACAACAAAAATTGGTACAACAGCATTTCCTATAACAACATCAAACATTAGCGATGCAACAGTTAATACAATCAGAGTCACAAATTATCAAGGTGGCTCAGGTAATATTAATATTGGTAATGTGATTGCCACTGGTTCGCTAACATCAGGTAGTTTATCAGTAACAGGCGCCGCGGCAATTACAGGTAATATTGATGGTACTATTTTTAAAGGTACTACTGCAATATTTACAGGTAATGGTTCATTTGGCAGTATAACAAATACAGGTGCAACAACACTCAACGGTTCAGTTACACTTGGTGATAATAACAGTGACGATGTTACAATAAATGGTCAAATAAAATCACATTTAATACCAGATGCAACCACAACATATAACTTAGGTTCTAGTACAAAGTATTGGAACAATTTATACATTGACACTATTAATGCTTCAGGTAATATGACCTTTGCTGGTCTACTTAATCTTACAAGTACAGCAAGTCCAAGCAGTAATTCAGATGTAAGTGCTCCATTATATCTTGATGGTGGTGCAGTTATTGAGAAAAAATTATATGTAGGCGAAACTATTGATGGTAGAGATGCAGAACTATTTAAATTAAAATTAAAAGATCTTGCTAACCCAACAAGTGCATCAGATACAAGTGCATCATTTTACACAGACGGTGGTGCAGTAATTGAAAAGAGACTATTTGTAGGCGAAAATATTACAACTAGTGCAAATGTCATAGGTAACTATTTCGAAGGTACAGCAACATCGGCTCAATATGCTGACTTGGCAGAGATATATTCATCTGATGCAGACTACGAGCCAGGCACAGTTGTTAAGTTAGGCGGTAGTGCAGAAGTTACACAAACAACTTCGTTTAATGACCCAGAAGTATTTGGTGTTGTTAGTACAAACCCAGCATACTTAATGAACAGTGAAGCAGAAGGTGTTGCAGTTGCACTAACAGGAAGAGTGCCAGTTAAAGTCGAAGGTCGTATCAAGAAAGGCGAAAGACTTGTAAGTGGCAGTAAGCCAGGCTTTGCAAAGGCATTAATGAAAAACGAATATGACATGCGATGCATAATTGGTAGAGCATTAGAAGACAAAGAAACTTTTGATGATGCTGTCGTTGAAGTTGTTATTGGCGTCAAATAATTATAAAATTCCCCCTCACTTAAGATAACTAATAGTATGAAAGGAGACTATTGGCTATTCTTTGACCAAGCATTAAGTTCAGATTGGTGTGATTATATCATTGATTACGCCACAGAGAATTATGAACCACGTGATGCTGTTATAGGGTTTGAAAATGCAAAGCAAGAAGACTCGTATCGTAAAAGCGAAGTACGTTGGCTTAATCCTAAAACAGAAGAAGCAATAGTAAAAGAGATATGGCACTATGCTAATCAAGTTAATCGAGACTCATTTGATTTAGATTTACGTTATGTAAACGATATTCAATTCACAAAGTACATAGGTGACCCAGACAATCCAGGCAAGTATGATTGGCATCATGATGTTGACTGGGCAGAAAGTAGAGCATTCCATAGAAAGTTAAGTTTGGTTTTTCAATTGAGCGACCCTAGTGATTATGAAGGCGGAAGATTTGAATTTGATAACACATTACCGCAATTACCAGATGAAGCATTTAATAAAGGATCAGTAATTGTATTTCCTAGTTTCCACAGGCACAGAGTAACACCAGTAACAAGTGGAATAAGACACAGTTTAGTAACGTGGGTGGAAGGTCCACATTGGCGATGAAACATTATTATATAAATTTAGAAAGAAGACCAGAACGAAATCAAAACATGATTGACTTGTTTGCTAAACTTGAAATCACTGATTATGAAAGAATTGAAGCAGTTGACGGGAACTTAGTTGATTACAGTAAAGTACTTAGCAATGGCATGCAAGTATGTAAAAATTGGTTAGACCCATTAGAAGATAGACCGCTTACTACAGGTGAAGTTGGTTGTATTCTCAGTCATATCATAGCATGGTCTAAAATAGTTAAAAGCGGAAACCCAGGTATTGTTTTAGAAGATGATTTATTTCACAGCAGTGACAAATATAATTTAACACAAATAGAAGAAAGACTAGATGAATTTGATTTAGTGTATTTGTCAAAGTGGAATATGGATATGGAAATGGTAGGCTTTGATGATTTATTTGAAATACCAGGATATTGCTATTGGACAGCCGGATATGCCTTAAGTGTAAAAGGTGCCCAGATGTTACTAAACAATGTAGGCTTAAATAATTTAATACCAGCAGATGAATATTTGCCAATGATGTTAGGCACAAGTCCTTTACTAGATCAGTATCCACAATTTAAAGAATTACCCAAACTAAAAGGACTAGCATATAAGAACAATGTTTTTAGTCCATATAAAAGAGAAACAGAAATTGGCAGGACTGACACAGAAACTGCAACAACATTTAAAGAATGGAAAGATTTTAAATTACTCACAGTTGCAACAGAAAGTCTAAAAGCAGAAAACTTAATTAAAAGTTGCGAAATACATGGATTAGATTTAGAAATGTTAGGGGTTGGCGAACCATGGGAAGGCGGCGTAATGGCAGATGGACCTGGAGGCGGACACAAGGTTCATTATCTTAGAAGTAGATTGCGTAATGTCGACGATCACGATATAGTAATGTTTGTAGACGGTTACGATGTAGTCATAAATGATAATCAAAATGAACTTATTAAACGATTTAAACAGTTTGGTGCAGATGTAGTATTTGCCGCAGAACCAATGATATGGCCTGATGACAGTATAGCAGATCAATTTCCAGAAGTACATACAAGAAATAGGTATTTGAATAGTGGTGCATTTATTGGAAGAGCAGTTGTAATTAAAGAAATGCTAAAAAATGACATCAAGAAAAGAGATGATGACCAATTATATTACCAAAAATTGTTTTTAAGTGGCAAGTACAATATTAGATTAGATGTAGAAAATTATCTATTCCAATGTGTAAGCGGTACAGCAAATAGTTTAAGTGTTTCGGACAACACTCAAGTTTATAATTCTGAAACAGGTTGCTACAGTTGTGTGTTACACGGCAACGGCGGTGATGAAGACAAAGCGGCATACACAAAATTAGTCAATCAAATGTTTAATCAAGGTTCTGTAATTCCGATAAACATTGCTAGATACAATAAAATATGGACAGTTGCAGATGACATTGTAGCATTTGAGTACATGACACCTCAGATGTGCGATGATTTGATAGGAGCATGTGATAACAAAGGTGGGTGGGAACCTAGACCAGACGACGCCTATCCGGCACAAGAAATTAGAATTAAAACATTATGTCCAAGTTTATATAAACATTTAGAAAATCATTTAACTAAAAACATATGGCCGCAACTAGAAGCATACTGGCCACCTATGAGCATGTATGGTATAAGAGACTTCTTTGCTATGCGATACAGTTTAGATACACAAACAGAATTAGCATTACATAATGATGCTAGTATGGTCAGCGGAAGTGTTAAATTAAATGATAACTATCAAGGTGCTGAATTAACTTTTCCTAGACAGCATTTTACAAATAGGCACATTACAAGAGGTATTATGCTGATGTGGCCTGGGCAAGTTACACATCCTCACGTGTGCGAACCGCTAGAAGAAGGCGTTAAATACAGTCTTACTTTGTGGACAAAAAGGTTTACTCAGGACACCTAATCTTATTATTTTGATAAATACATTTGTACAATTTGTTATCACAAGATAACAACTAAATCGATTTAGGAGAAAATAATGGCATTATCAACCATGACGAATAGGTCAGCAGGTTCTACAATAACCGCCGCTGATTGGGACGTTGCAAGGAATAATATTTTATTAATAACTGGTACTCCAGGAGGCTCAAACGAAGGTTGGGGTCAAAGTTGGAGTGTTTATAATCCAGCCGCCGGTGCAACAATTACCGACACAAACACTAATGACATAATTAATGCCGCTCAGGATATTGCAGTTTATACAGGTGCAAGTAACAATGTTTCAGATGTAAGTAACGCCGCACTAATACAAGACACTGACTTAAATAACATACAGTCTACTATTACAAATGGCTATAATGCAAGATTAACTGCTGATGCGTCATATCTAGCAGTAGAGGCAAAAGATACTAGTACTAGAACAGCCGCATGGAGTACTACAGTTACTCATGATCTTACTGTAACATTTTCAAGTTCCGCAGTTAGAAATGCATTTTTCAATGCAGGTGGAAGTTTATACTTTACAGCAAGTAGAAGTGGTGGTTCAACTAATGATCAGAACACAGACTGGACTAACATGTTAAGTGCTATGGGTACAGTTAAAATGAATTATACTCAAACTACTGCAAGTTCAGGAACAACTACAAGTATTGGCAATAATGATTTAACAACTACTTACCAAACTATATATACTAAAGCAGGTTCAGGTTCATACTCAACTAACTATTATTCAATTCAAGCAAGAGCAGATAGTTCGACTGTATTGAGATTTTTAATCACATTTGGTGACTCGCATACAGGTAGAGGATACTTTGATAGTGTTGATGGAACTTTAACAAGTGTTGCTGGGCAATATAGACCGAATAGTGGCACATTGCCAAACGGTTATTCAGTTACAGTTGCTACACCGACTTATACTACAAACTCAGATTTATAATAATAAATAGTTTGTAAATAAACACAACACAGGACTTGTATGAGTGAGCGACTTACCAAAGCATTAGAATTCGCCAATTATCGGCAAACATTAAATAATCAGATAGCCTCGTTGAGATCCAAAACTCAAACGAGGCTTATCCTTTCTACAAACGGTGGTACATTTACTGTATCACAAGAACTAATTACATTTGTAAATACACTAATAGAAAAAGAATATAACGATAGTGTTCTCATAGACAACTACGAAAATCCTATCCATATAGAAGATCTATCAGTATTCTTAGATGAATTACTAAGTAGATACTTTGAAGTTACAAATGATTATCATGCAGAATATGTCAAGTTAAGAAAGGCTCGCAAAGTCCATAAACTAATAGACATAGATCTCGATGACGACTAAAGGATTTTTATTATACGCTCATAACAATGAAGAGATTGAGTATTTAAAACTTGCCTGTGTAACAGCAAGTATGATTAGATACAATCTTGGAGAGCATAGCATTACAGTAGTTACTGATCAAAACTCTTATGACTACACATCTAAAAACATCAAAGTAGAAGATTATATAGACAATATAATTATTGCTGAAAAAGATTTAGACTTCAAAGCAAAAAATCATCGCAACTATAGAGACACTAATCATAGTGTAAAAGTATTGCCTTTCTATAATGCTAACAGATGCGATGCTTATGATATATCACCTTATGACGAAACAATAGTAATGGATGTAGATTACTTAGTACTCAGCGATAGTTTAAATGCTTGTTGGGGACACAAAAACGATATTATGTTACACAGAGATGTGCAAGATATACAATTTGGTAGATCAGAATCATACAAAAGAATAAGCGACTTTAGTATTTCTATGTATTGGGCCACAGTAGTATATTTTAAAAAGACACCATATGTAGAAAGTTTTTTTAATGTAGTTAAAGATGTGAAACAAAATTGGAACTACTACAAAGACTTATATGAAATACCAGGTATGCTTTATAGAAACGATTACAGTTTTAGTGTTGCCGCTCATGTAATGAATGGATTTAAAAGCGAAGCACAAGAGCAATTACCAATAGAAAAAATGTATAAAACATTTGATTGGGACGACATACATGAAGTAAATGCTGTTAACGATATTACAATGTTTTTAGAAAAACCAAAAGCAAATGCAGACTTTCAATTAAGTAGATGGAAAGATGTAGACTTGCACATAATGAATAAATGGGCATTACAACGAAATGCTGATAAACTACTGGAGATGTATAGTGCCTAACTATTTTATTTCTGCAGGTTGTAGTTTTAGTGATACAATAAATTCTGACTTTTTGATGTGGAATAATTTTGTTGCAGACTATTTAGATGCAGAATTAATATCCAAAGGTGTAGGCGGTACTGGTAATCAATTTATAGCACATAGTTTTATGAACGCAATGAAACAAAAATTAGATGATGGAATTGATGCAAAAGATTTATTTGGGATTGTACAATGGAGTATGATTCATAGATATGCTTTTCCTTCTGGCAATGAGCAATTAAATGATAATCCAAATATCTTTTACGGAGATAGAGTTATATATCCAAGAACGTTTACAGATTATGATTCCGTTGCCAAAGAGGATAACGGCTGGGTAAGTATTGCACCATGGCAAACCAATCAAGATACTGCAACACAAACACCAGACCTGCATAATCTATCTACACAATATTATACACATATACAGAATTATTACACAGATATTTTAAATACATTATCTATGTACAGTTTAGTAAAATCTTTTTGTGATAGACACAATATCAAAGTTATGTTTATTTGGATGGACGAAAAAGATAGACAAAAAGTTTTAAAGCCAGAGCATACTTGGATTTATGATCACTTGACATCTCATATTGAAAACAGTATAGACTTACCTGGCATAAGGCAAGAAGTAATCAAATACGAAGAGCAAGTAAAAGACGTATGGAGTACTGATGATTATCAAGGCCACCCAAACGAAATAGGTCATAAAATGTATTTTGAAGAACATATTAAGCCGGAGTTAGCAGATGTCTAAGGGGTATATTGTTATTGCACAAAATTCTGAAGATACTAACTATCTAAAAATGGCTTATGCTCTAGCATTAAGTTTAAAAATTACGCAATCAAAAGTAAGTAACTTGGCAGTATGTGTTGAAGACAAAAGTACAGTACCTGAAAAATACAAAAAAGTATTTGACAAAGTAATAGAAATACCATGGAAGGACGATGCAGTAGATTCAGATTGGAAAATAGATAACAAATGGAAATACTATTATATGACGCCATATGATGAAACAGTTATACTAGATGCTGATATGATATTTCCAACAGACGTAAGTCATTGGTGGGACACCTTATCGCAGAAAGACGTATGGGCAACAACAAATATTAAAACGTATAGGGGCGAACCAGCAGATCCTAGCAGTAAATATTACAGAGAATATTTTATTAAAAATAATATGCCAAACATTTATACTGCATTCTTTTATTTTAAAAAATCAGATACAGCAAGTGAACTGTTTAAAATGATACAGTTGATATTTGAAAATTGGCAACGTTTTTATTTTAAATATATGCCAAACGGTAAACCAAATAAACTTAGTGCAGACGTTGTATATGCATTAGCAATACAGTTGTTAGGATTAGAAAGCGAAACAACTGTAGACGATTTAACAGAAATACCTACATTCACACATATGAAAAGTTTTATACAAGATGTGCCAGGTGGTTCATTATTAGATGAACGATGGACACTAAGTATACCAACATACTTTAGTAGTGTGTCAAACTTTAAGGTAGGAAATTTTCAACAGTATTATCCTTTTCATTATGTTGACAAGGAATGGCTGAGTAACGATATTATAGAGACATTAGAAAATGAAGTTAGCGGACTTAGAAAAGGCTAGAAAGGCACAAAGGCAAAGTAATCGTCATGTGTATTTTGATGACATTGGTAATATAGTTTACTACGGTAGAGCAGAATCAGATGACTATGCAGAATATCATCATGCAACATTTACATACGAGCAATGTTTAATTTTTGAAGATCCTAAAAATCAAAAAACTACTAACGACTTTTTGGTTTTGACTAATCCTAACGAAGAAGGAGTATACTCATTTGTAACTAAAGTTATAGAATTAGAAAAATTTAAGTCTGCAACTAAAATGTTATCACAAATACGTCCATCAAATAAAGCAGAATACGATATTAAAATATTCACAGAAAAAAATAAATTATCTATTAATATCAGTGACAAGTTAAAATCAAATGTAGTAAAAAATGTTAATGTAGACAATTTCTCTTTTAAAGGAGAAGAAAGAATGGCAATCTATATTACAAGTTTAAATGACCCCCATTTTCTATATGATAGTATAGAATTATCATTAAAAGATTTATTTAAAGCAGACAAGTTAGAGTTTACACTTAATGTTGACTCAACAAACAAAAGCATCTACACTAGAAAACTATTTGACAAGTATATCAGAGTCACATAGTACCTACACAAAATCAAGATAAATATGTGTATATTATTAGGACACACATATGGCAAAAATAGACGTCACAGAATTAGACATATTTTATATTTCATACGATGAACCCAACTGCGAAGAAAACTGGGCAGACTTACTAAACAAAGTTCCATGGGCAAAACGTGTACATGGAGTCAAAGGATTTGATGCCGCTCATAAGGCATGTGCAGAACAAAGCGAAACAGATCGCTTTATCACCGTTGATGGTGACAATATTGTAATGGATGAATTTTTTAATCAAGAATTAGAGTTCCCAGAAAAAGATCATGACGGCAATGATATATCAGAAAGTATATTCAGTTGGAATGCTAAGAACTTATTGAATGGTTTAGTATATGGCAACGGTGGACTTAAATGCTGGCCTAAAGAATACACACTAGGTATCAACACACATGAAGCCGCAACAGACGGTGAGGGTATGGAATTTTGTTGGAAACTTAATTACATACAAATGAATGATATCTTTTCAGAAGTACATCAAACTGCTAGTCCTTTCCAAGCCTTTAGAGCAGGATTCCGTGAAGGTGTTAAACTAAGTTTAGATCAAGGCACACGAGTAGCACCTCATATATTTCAAGATAAAATATGGTATGGTAACTTTAACAGATTAAATGTTTGGTGTAATATAGGAACAGATGTAGAAAATGGTTGGTGGGCAATATACGGAGCAAGACTAGGTTGTCAGAAGACAGTATTAAGTGATTGGGACACTAATCAAATATCAGATTATGATTGGTTTAAAGGCTTTTTCGAAGAAACAAAAAACAATATAGAAAGTGATGAACATCTAAAACAACTTGTTAATGAGTTAGGCGAAGAAATTAATGAAGAAGTGCAAGGCATGATGCTGTTTGAACCTAACGACCAGATGAGTAAATTCTTTAAAGCAACGTTTGTAAACCCTAAAAGATGGGGTGCAATGATTACCGAAAGACAAATACAAGACCTATTAGAAAAAGGATTAATAGGCAATACTTAATGAGCAATTATGATCAGGCCGCAGATAAGGCAAAGGAACAATTAGATGCCATAAGCGAAACAATGTGTTACGCAAAGTGGACACAGGTTTCTATGCACCTTACTAACGGCATGACTCACAGTTGCTATCATCCACCAACACACAAAATAGATTTAAAAGAGTTAGAAACTAATCCTTCGGCATTACATAATACAAAAGAAAAGAAAGAACAACGAAGAATGATGTTAGCAGGTGAGCGACCAGAAGGGTGTAGTTACTGTTGGCGTATAGAAGATGTAGGTGGAAGAAGTGATAGAGTATATCGAAGTGGAGAGTACTGGGCACAAAATGCCAGAGAAGAAATAGCAGAAGCAGGTGCTGACGGAAACATCAATCCACGTTATGTAGAAGTAAACTTTAATCAAGCATGTAATTTAAAATGTAGTTACTGTTCACCTCATTTATCAAATAGTTGGGAAAAAGAAATAAAAGAACATGGACCTTATCAAATTGTAGATGGGGAACATAATAATATAGAAAGTTTAGACAGAGGTGGATTGATGCCACCTAAACTGTCACAAGCAGACAATCCATACGTTACTGCATTTTGGAAATGGTGGCCTGAGTTATATAAAAACTTAGAAGTTTTTCGTATGACAGGGGGCGAACCATTAATGGATAGTAATACATTTAAAGTATTAGACTATGTATATACTAATCCAAATGCTTGGCTTGAAATGAGTGTAACATCGAATATGTGTCCACCTAAGCCGGTGTTAATGGACAAGTTCATCGAATCGCTACAGAAATTAGAAGAGATACAAATATGGGAGGACCCGGAAAAGTTTAATCCAAACTCAGGGAATAACTGGTATGTAGCACCAGCATGTAAGAACTTCGCAGTATTTGTAAGTGTCGATGGATTTGGTCCACAAGCAGAATATATGCGTAACGGTATGGACTTTAAAATGCTACAAGACAACGTACAGCGAATATTAAGTGAAACAGATAATACAACTATTACTTTTATTAATACATTCAATTCGCTTAGTATGACAAGTCTAAAAGATTATTTACAATGGATTTTAGAACTTAGAGATCAATATGCCAAAGATGTACAAGGAACAAAATATATTCCTGTACCAGACAACGGCGGACATAAACATTGTGATTATGAAATAAGACCTAAGCAGAGAATATGGTTTGATATACCGTTATTAAGAGCACCATTATGGCAATGCATACAAGTAATGCCACAGCATTATGAAGACTATTTAGAAGAATGTATTGCTTTTATGGAGTTAAATCAAGCAGATGAAGTAAATATAGACTATAGAGGTTTTAAAGATTTTGAAATAGACAAAGTAAGACGTAATTTGGCCTGGATGAAAGAAGGCCGTAAAATGTCACAAGAAGAACTAACAAAAGCAAGAGCAAATTTTTACAAATTCTTTACGCAACACGACACTAGAAGAAACACAGATTTCTTAGCAACATTTTCTGAAATGGAAGACTGGTGGAATATTTGTAAAGAAGCAGACGCATTGCTATAAAGGAGAAAAGATGAGTAAAGGTAGACAACCGAATGAATCATTTGATGACTATAGAAGAAGAGTAATTGACCCGATATCAGATTCGTTTTGTGGTGCTAAATGGTACAATGCAACTATTTGGCTAGGACACGGAGGCACAGCAAGTTGTCACCATCCTCCTGCACATAACATTGATAAAGAAGAAATAAAAACTAATCCAAGTGCTATTCATAATACCAGGCACAAAAAGAAAATGCGTCAAATGATGTTAGAAGGCACAAGACCTAAAGAATGTGAGTATTGCTGGAAGATTGAAGATATGGAAAAAGATGCTGACGGCAGTAGACCTGTCAGTGATAGAACTTTTAAAACACATATCTATAGTGATGCAGAATTGCAACGAATTGCAAACATGGACCCAGCAGACGATGTAAACTTAAAAACTTTAGAAATCGCATTTGATAGAACATGTCAGTTTGCATGTAGTTATTGCAATCCAGCATTTAGTACAACATGGGTAAAAGACATTAGAACAAATGGCGGTTACTCTAATATCAGAAGTGATGCTAGAGGACACTTTATTGATGATGCTCCGTATGCCGACCCTTTTGAAAAAGGAGATGAAAATCCATATGTGAAAGCATTTTGGGACTGGTGGCCTGAACTAAGTTTAGAATTAGACGAATTAAGAATTACAGGCGGCGAGCCTACAATGAGTGCTAGTGTTTGGGGACTATTTGATTGGTTCAAAGAAAATGCAGAAAGCCATCCTAATGCAAAGAAAATGCGTTATGCAATTAACAGTAACTTAGGTGCAAAGGATACACTAATAACAAAACTTGCAGAAGCAACTCAACATGTTGAAAGATTCCATTTATATACAAGTGGAGAGGCGTTTGGTGCTCAAGGAGAATACATTAGAGACGGTTTAGAATTTAATCAATTCAGACAAAATTGTGTTAAACTTTTAAGAGATGGTAAGATAGAAGGCTTCCATATGATGATGACTATAAATGCTTTATGTTTAGACAGCATGGTAGAATTTTTAGATTGGATGCTAGAACTCAAAAGAGAGTTTGGACATAACAAACCTAGTTTCAGTGTAAACATATTACGTTTTCCTAGTTTCCAAAGTGCATTAACATTACCAGATCATTTAAGAACCAAGTACCACGATCAATTATTAGCATGGCATAGAAAAGTGCAAGAAAAACAAGAATTAGATGGTACAGGCAGAGCATTAGTTCAAGACTGGGAAGCAGATCAATTAAGCAGACTAATAGAATATTTAGACGTTGTTAAAACACCACACAGAAATACTGCTGATAGAGATAAACTAGAGCATGACTTTAGAGTATTTTATGAACAGTATGATCAAAGAAGAGGCAAAGACTTTAGAAAAACATTTCCTAATTTAGTAGAATGGTATGATAGTTTAGAAGTAATACCACTAGATGTAGAAGAGGAAGACATACAAAAGCCTAAAGGTGATCGTGCTGTAGAAATATACGCACACAGAGAAGTTGACGAAGACGGTGTAGTACAAGTAATAGAAGTACGTGATAGAAAAGATAGACGCAAAACAGGAGAAAGTCAAGACGATTACGATGATGACAAGTATGCTGATGAACCTGACTTTAAAAAGAAAGCAGGTAGTAGTATAGGTTGGGACACAGACAATGACGGACTTGGCGGACAATAGAACTGTAGATTACCAACTTGATAAAAAATCAATAGGTAACGAAGTTTTAATAGATGGTAAAATCATTCCTAGTGATTTGCGTGAAATTTATCAAGACATTGTAGCCAGACGTTTTGAAATATATCCACATGCAGATACCACAAGTGAATTAGATTATAACTATCCAAGTTTTGACTGGGCAAGTTATCATGAATATACTTGTATAGAGGTATTCCCTCAATTAAAATTTTTATTTCCGTACATAAAAGAATGTTTGGAAATGGTAGGTGATACTGACTATGAAAAGTATTATTTTAAAAGTTGGATTAATGTTTGGCCCAAAGGTCAGCAGATTATTGCACATAAACATTATGGTGTTTGGCACGGATACTATGTAATCAAAGATACAGGCACTACTACATATTATCAACCTGACAAGGACATTAATGAAGTAGTAGGGTTAGATAATTTTGACGGTCATTTTACATTTATGCCGGCACATTTATTACACTGGGCAACACCTAACCCACAAGATGCTATGCGTATAAGTACAGGATATAATATCAGTACATACGAACAAGTGCTAGAAGAATCAAAAGATAACTGCAACGAACGTGGTGGTAAAGTTGAAAATATAGTTGTACCATTAAAAGATTTATTATGATAGATATACCAGCAAAAGGAGAAATTTTAGTTACTGAAGTACCTGCATTTACACTTATGCAATTATATAAATTATATCATAAATTTCAATTAGTCACAGAACTTTCTCATGATGATCAACCAGCAATAGATCTTATAAGCGATAATGGCCAAATAAAAAAAACAGAAGAATACAAGCATGTCTTAGATTGGGTAGGAAGAGACATAATAGAATTTAGAATAGAAAGAATGTATCCTATAGGAGAAATGGGAAATGCTTATTTGTGGAACTCAAGAATACCAGATGTTGAATTTGACAAAAATAAACACAAAGAACTTTTGTCAGGTGGTTGGCCGTCATTATTTTGGCATGCCGATACTTACCAACCAGATAATAGAATCAAAATGATAATTTATTTAAATGATGTAAACGAAAGTAACGGTGCTGTATGTATGGAAGAAGATTTAACATACATTAACGATGACTCATATAGTGAAATAAAAAATAAATATTCCTGTGTAAGCGATATACCTGGTAAGTTTTATAATGGCACTTCTGGTACTGCTGTAATATTTAGAGCAAGACAATTACACAGAATTAACTTTCCAACAGAAAAACATAGAGACACAATACATATAGGATTTGAATATGAGTAAGATAAAACCAATTTGGGAACATGGTTCCGTACATCCAGACTCTCCTAATAAAGTTTTCTGTACTGCTCCATGGACACATACTTATATTAGTCCACAAAGCGAAAGGCGTATGTGTTGTGCTAGTAGAGAAGAGCACCAATTTCAAAAGCAGTACATAGATGCAAGTAATGATGAAAAGTATGGAGAAGTAAAAGAGTCAGGTACTATTGCTGACTATAAGCCTGTAAGTTTAAAAGAACATTGGAACTCGCCTTACATGATGGACATAAGAAAGAAACTTATGGCAGGCGAAAAGATACCACAATGTGATGTGTGCAATGACAGTTTATTAAGTAACAGTACATATCGTCAATGGTTTACAGGATTTTTATTTAACGACAAAATAGATCAATGTTTTGAGGAGACAGACGAAAATGGATATACTACAATGGAACCTATCTCTTTTGATTATAGGTATAGTAATTTATGCAATTTTAAATGCCGTATGTGTGGCGAACAACTCAGTTCAACGTGGGAAACAGAAAAAAGAAAACACGACCTTTGGACTCCTGAACAACAACCATTCATGGTCCCCGAGAATAAGAAGATTATCGAAAAGTTCCAAAAGGAAGTAGTTGAAGAAGAGTTTTGGGAATATATCAAATCAGGCACGGTTGAAGAATTATACTGGGTAGGTGGCGAACCACTTATGTATGATATACATTGGAAGTCAATGGATAGACTGCAATCAGATAATAATTTACATAAAGTTCATTTAAGATATAACAGTAACCTTAGTAGAGTAAGATATAAGGACTACTACTTATATGATTGGTTACCACAAGCAAAAGATTGGACAATGTGTGCAAGTATAGACGGCACAGGACCTATAGGCGAGTTTATTAGGACAGGACTTAATTGGGAAGAGTGGGATAGAAACTTCAGAGAGGGTGTTGCACTACCCGGTGGCCATGACAAAATGATAATGGACTTAACAATAACCGGACCAGGCCTATTTGATATTAAAAACTTTTTAGATTATGCACTAGAACTAGATGTTAAAATAGAAACAAAACGAATGTTTGCCTTCCATGCCGATATAGTATTATCACCCATGGCATGGCCTAGGCACATACTTGACGAAATAGTAAATGACTTATTGGATTACTGTAGACCTAGAGTAACTGAAAAGCAACAAACACTTATACGTGAACTAGAAGGATTACTAGAGTCACCTACATTTCAAGAGCAATGGCCTGACACAGCAAACGATCAATTCTTTAATGGTCGTAAGTATCAGCAAATTATTCAATCAATTAGAAAGGACGGGCAAGATGGTCGTTTAACAATAAATGATATTTACAGTGAACATCCTGAACTTTGGAGTTGGTGGAATAGGCCGGACCCTAAACACAATCAACGATAATTAGTAAACGTAAGTAATCCAGTATATTCCGTAACAAAACAGTATTCCTACAATTACAGGAATCCAAAAAGCAATATTAATTACTAAATTTATTAATCCACTAATTAGACCTATAACACCTTCTAAACCGCCATAGTATAGAAATGTGCCTATAAGTAAAAAAATGAAAAATTCAAACATTAATAAAATCTCCTACAATTTTTATTACTCTTATATTATAGTAAATTTTAAGGCGTTTGTCAACCTATTTGTAACCTATTTGCATGTAGCGAGTATATGCAGGAGTAATTAACTCTCCTACATATCTTGTCTCTGATAGTGGATATTTAAGTTGCATTTCTTCAACACTTTCGCAAGTGTTTATATGCCCCTCAAACTCTTCTGAATTATTTGTTTGCATTATTATAAGTTGATCGCTGTCAACACTATCATACCAAAGTGTACTCATGTGTTCGCAACTGGTATTTATAATCCAATCAGGTTTTACATTGATTAGTTCGCCGCCTGTTTGAAATTCCATTTCACTACAGTCTAATAAATCTACATCGTGTACCACACCTTTGTATTTCCAACTGTCTTGAACAAATTGTCTATTAAGTTTTTCAGACTTTTCTATTGCTTCAGCATCTGTGTCAATGCCATAAATGCGTTCTATAGAAATACTTTTATGTAATGGTTCTACAAGAGCGCCAATCCAACTACCTAAAATTGCTACAGTTCGATTTGGTATTTTAGGGTAAGTGTGGTGTAATTCTTTTAGTAACCAACTTTTACTTGCTAATTGTCCTTTACTAAATGCGTGGTTAGGGTAATAAGTATTATGCTGAACAATATGTTCAAAGTAACTAGGTGTTGGTTGCCAAAATCCATTGTCAATGTATTCAGTTACTTCTTTCCAACTATTTAATTTGATTGTTTCCATTGTTCTTCTAACCAGTCGTAATCGTTAATTTTATTTAATTCACTTGGATTATTATTATTTGTTAAAGCGAATTCTTTTCCTTGTTCTGCACCTTTTATTGCATCTTCTACAAAGTCCGCATCTACTTGTGGGTTTAACCAACTGTTTAATCTGGTCTCGCTATCTGGATCATTACTAAGTGTTAATTTAACACATTCTCTAAAGGCACTACGCCAGGTACTAAAGGCGTCTGTGTTAAATCTAGTGATACAACTTATTTCTGGCATTGCTTTAAATCGTTTGCTAAGGCCGGTAGTAAAGTCTAACCCCCAACTAGTAGCATCTAATATTTGCTGTCTGTTGAACAATTTAACACCACCGTATCCGTATTCTTCGCCTGTTACAGGGTTTTTACTTGCCCATACATGAACTACTTCTTCGTCATATACATCAGGTATATAACTAAAGTCAAAGTCTTCTGATATGTCAGCATCAGCATCTACTACCCAGAACATATCGCTTTTAACCCTATTTGCCGCCTCTTTGTGTGCATTAAATATGCCTTTAATGTCTTTGACCCAGGTTGCATCAAACCTTGCTGTAAGACGCTCATATGCAGTCGTAGACCCCGCTTCTTTGTAGGATAGGAACACTATATCATATGGTTTAGACACACTTAGGGCGTCTTTAACGTACTGTAACTTGCCCCTTACTGTTTTACTATACTTGATATCATCACTGCTGTAAGACGTTTTAAATGCGTCTAAGAAGGGGTTTGGCCACAGTCTTACGCCACCATATGCATGTACTTTACCTGTTCTTGGGTTAAGTTTTTGCCATACATGTAGTTTATCTGCATTTTCAACAGCAGGTTTATACTTGGCATTCCAGTTATCATATGTATCTACATTAGGGTCAACTGTCCAAAAGTATGCGTTATTATCCTGTTCAGCAAAGTCAATTAATTGCTGTTTTAGTGGCGTGTCGTCAAATGTATATACATTCCATTCTGGCATTTCACTTGCTTGTTTAGGCATTAATTTTAAATCATCAAATGTATTGTTCACTATTTGTTTTTCAGTAAAGTCATTATTTAAGAAAAGTTCCGTAGGGCATAATCTAACATCTGTGTGATCGCCATTTTCGTTTTGCCACACATGAACGTTTTTTATATCCCACTGAGTTGGGTAGTAACTAAAGTCGAACGACTCACATATTTGTACACAATAGTCTACTACCCAAAACATTTTTGTTTCTGTGTTTTCAGCACATTTTTTATAAAACTCTGCTACGCCGTCTGCAACATCATCTGCTGTCATTGTGTAAACAGGATATTCTTTTTGTGTACTACAAATTTTTCTAATATATTTTGGTCTACCTTTTGTCTGTGGTATCTTAGGACATAAACTAACTCCGCCATAATCATATTGCTTACCTGTAATAGGATTTAGTTTTTGCCACACATGTTGTTTTCCTTCGTCCCAGACGTCAGGTACAAAATCAAAATCAAAATCGTCTACTACATCTACATCTGGGTCTATTACCCAGAACCAATTATTCCTGCATTTTTCTCGGCCTTCATCTTCGTTGCTAAACTTTTCAAAATCTAAATCTTTAAATGGTGCTATGTTGTGAATAACAACTTCGGCATCTTTCCACAATTTAGGCACCCAACGAATACCACCCATTTCCTCTGGATACTTATGTTTTAATTGATTACTTAAATGAAACGTATGAATCATGCTCTTTTGAAAATCTGGTGGAGTCCAATCTACTTCGTCATCAAATTGATATTCTTTGTCTATAATCCAGCAGTCCTGAGTTACAATATTATAATCTGATACGTCTTCTACATATAAAATAGGATATTGTTTATATCCTGTGGGTGAGTGATTAACATATTTTATACGGTCAACATCATATTTTATAGGTACAAGTTTTACTCCGCCACATCTATTATCGCTTACATTTGTTACTGCTTTAGGATATTTGTGTGTTAATTGATTTGGTATTTTAAAAATGTGTATAGTTTTTTGATCATATCTATGCGGAACATAATTAAATACATTGTCGACTTCATGCTCTTCGTCGATTAGCCAAAACATTTTAGTCCTACTTTTACGAGCATAAGTTTCATAGTCGCCTAAGTTATTTGTGTAAAATACATCGTAACGTATAGGGCAAATATCTTTTTGGTATTTATGTTTAGTCATATCAAAGTTTTTATGTATCAGTCTGATACCACCACATCTGTTATCCCATGGGTCTTCAAAGTCAGTAGGATATCTTTCTTCTAGGTGCTCTGGTATTTTAAAAACATGTATATATTCTTGTTCGTGTTCTGCAGGTACAAATAATAATTTACCGTTAAAATCAAATTCTCTGTCAACTATCCAAAACCAATCTGTTTTACTACGTTCGGCATATTCGTTATAAGTGTCAGCAGTAAATTCGTCATCGTCGATATAAAACACATCATACTGTTCGTCTTCAACAGGACATGCAGGATGAATTTTTGTTTCTGCTAATTTCCAATTTCGAGGTATTAGTCTAATACCACCCATTGCAAGTGGATATGTTTCTGTTAGTTGATATGGCATTCTAAAAGCATGTATCATATCATCGTCAAACGGACTTGGTACCCAGTCAAATGTTCTTAAATTAACTTTATGATTATTGTCAACTAGCCATACATAATCTTCTTTAAAAGTATTACGTTGGGAGTAGTCATCAATATCTTTAACAAATAAAACAGGGTATTCTATGCTGGCATCTAAGTAACTGTGGTATTTAATATCTGCATTTTTCCATTCACGCGGATATAGTTTTATGCCGCCTTCTTGTGCAGGATACTTATGCTCTAGTTGTCCCCTTAAATGAAAACTGTGTATGAAGTCTGGTTCAAAGTTTCCTGGTGCCCAGTTAATATCGTCATTAAGTTTATAGTCTGGATCAACACACCAAACATGTGATGAAAAACTGTTATTATCAAAATAGTCGTTTGGATCTGATTGATACAGAATATCAAAACTCTTCTTGCATACAATTTCGTTTATATATGAAGTATCTGTGTCTTTAAAATTAGTTGGATATAGTGATACTCCGCCATAGTTATTACTGTCCCACTTCCATTTGTGAATAAAGGTTTCAGTATATTCCGAAGGAACATATCTAAATACTTCATAGTCTGTTACTTCTATATTATTCTCTACTATGAAAAATAATTTTGTTTTAGATAAGTTTGATATCTTTTCTAAGTCAAATTGGTCTACTTTTTTTGCAAAAGGAAAATTGTCTTTGAGACTTTCGTTTTCACCTATGTAAAAAATATCATACATATTTTTGCTCTTCTAATTCGTCAACCACTCTTTGTACTACTGTGCTAATATGCTCTACCTTAGCATCAACTTCGTTATACCTACGCATTAACTCTTCTCCCCATACCGGGCATACTCCGATATGATCCGGCAAAGTACCACCACAGGTAGTACACTTACCTTGCAACTTTTTTTTAATCGTCCTTAGTGTGGACCGGGACGTTGTATTTTTCTTCGAAGTCTGCGGCATCTTTCTCGTCATTGACTATAGGCATACCTTTGATATTTAAACTAGTGTTCAGTATCATTGGGCAACCTGTCTCGTTATAAAATTGTGTCATAAGTTCATACAACTCAGGGTGTTCTGTTTCATTAACTGTTTGTACTCTACTTGTACCATCTGCATGAACGATTGCTGGAAACTCTTTTGGCTTTTTACATCTTGCTACAAATTGCATATATGGAGCATTACTAATATTCCCTGGCATTTCAAAATATTCATGTACATGTTCTTCTAATATTATTGGTGCAAAAGGTCTGAACTCTTGTCTACGTTTGATTTTGTTTACTTTGTCTTTTATTTTGTTGCCACGTGGATCAGCACATAATGTTCTGTTGCCTAATGCTCTAGGACCAAACTCTGCACGACCGTTAGCAATACCAAATATTTCACCTTTAAGTAAACTTGCCAATGATTTTTTAATAGGATAATCGCCTCTAATATTATTGCCTAAGTATGCACCAGTCCAATTAACTTTATTACCGGTTGTATTATGATAATGCAATGCGGCGGCTCCTAAACTACTTCCAGCATCGCCTGGGTTAGGCATTATGTGTACGTTTTCAAATAACTTAAATAGATTACCATTAGCAACACAATTTAAAGCACACCCGCCCATGAATACTAAATTCTTGCTGTTTGTTTTTATTAGGGCATGTCTGGCATATTCAAATATACGTTTTTCTGCTACAGCCTGAGCACTAGCGGCAATATCATAATCTAAACTATGATGTCCCCACTCGTCAATTAATGCACATTTGTCTCTGCCTAAATAATTAGCAGGTACGCCTTTTTGTAAATTTTTTGTCATCTCAATAACATTTGCTGGTTCATTGCAATCAGCATCTACAAAAAATTCTTGATGCATAGCAGTTTCATAAATAGGTTTACCGTATGCGGCCATACCCATTAAAACATATTCGTCTTCCATTGGTTTGAGACCAACATGTGCCGTCATGGCACTATAAAATAATCCTAGACTGCTAGGAAACTTTGTACTATGTATTTTATTAAGATTGCCTTTATTCCAATGCCATGTTGTAGCAGTATCAAATTCGCCAATAGCATCAATACAAATAACAGCACACTCATCAAACGTACTAGTTAGTACACCAGCGGCGGCATGTGTTTCGTGATGCCAATAAGTCTTAATTGGTATACCATGTAACTCTGGAAAAAAATCTTTAATCCATTTTTGCATTGTTGGTTCTAACAATGCTCTCCAGTTACCTGCGTAAAGATTTCTTAACTTTTTTGCCCATGGTTTTTCGTGTAACACAATTACATCAGGCTTGCCAAACTTTAAGCAGTCAGCAATCATTTTGTGATTTAAAAAGGGATCGTTTTTATATTTGCTATATCTTTCAGAATGTGAAGCATAAAGAATTTCGCCGTCTTCTATAACGGTGGCGGCGGCATCATGAAATAAAAAACTTAAACCGAGAATACGCATTTTATTATCTGTAAATAAAAGGATCTCTTTTTCTTAATTCTTCTAACTTCTTTTGTATAAGTTTTTCTTTCTCAGACAGTTTTGATTGTTCTGAAGTATCGTTACCGTTTTCGTCACGGTCTTCATTGCCGTCATGATTAAGTTCTGTGAGTTCTTTCTGTGTTTTCTTGTAGTCGTTCATAACAGTATTTATGCTATTTTAATATGTCATCTATTAATTTATCGTATATTCCAGCACAAGTTTTTGCATTAAAGAACAGTTGTCTATTGTGTTCTAACTTGTCTTTGATTGCTTCTATGTGTAATGTTGTATTAGCAATGTGCGTTACTTGTTTTTTAATAGCCTTAAATCTTTCACTATCAATTTCAATGTCATCGTAATTTTCGTCAAACCATTCTGGGAATGTTTCAAACCCTATGCTTCTTAAATGTCTTAATGTACCTGGGTGTGTAACTAATAAAAATGGGTGGCCATACATAATAGGCTTTAATGTTTTTTCTGTTATAAATCCTATCTCTTGTGGTATTTGATCATAATAAGGATAGCCATCGTGTTTAGGTATGTATTGATGAAATATACCTTTTTGTAAAACTAAATTTGCAGTATAACTACTTTCTGTAACTAAACTTATTTCAGTATCTGCATACCATTTCCAATTTATCCATCTATCTCTAAATTCATATTGTGAACTATTGTCATTATTAAATAAGTCAGGGTTGACTGCGTGTTTATTATCCTCTAAATCATCATCTAGAATGATAGGTAAGTATTCGCTTGTTTTATCAAATTCATCTTGCTTGAGGCTTTCGCCTAATATAATTTCTGATTGAAAGTTTAAATGTTTGTAGTCTGTTTCGTCAATTCCATGATTGTAAAATGGCTTATCAGGATCTACTGAAAATCTTGCACTTGCTATACAATTATCAATTAATCTATTTCCGTCTTTATCGAATGTATTGATCAAATGATTTAAAATAAAAAAGCGATGCTCTTTCATATAATTGTTTAAGCATAAAAACTTTTTGGGTTTATTGTCTACATATATTTTATCTGGCCTAAATGTAGCATATTCTAAAGGACCACTATGCTCAGACATTGTTGCAATTTTATTATTTTGCTCGTGCAAAATAAAAAAATCTATTTCTATTAAATCAACTCCAAAGTGTTCTTTGATTTGTTGTTTAATAGTTTTATAGTCCTTTGGTAACTGATTATCAAATTGTGATGTTAATAATTTAACAAAACTTGTATCTTCAAAACAACTGTGTAGCCAAAAGAATAATTTGTGTAAACTATATGTCTCTGCTTCAAACGAATTGTCTATTGCAACTTTAATACCGTTGTCGTGGCATTTGCGCCAAAAACTATATGGTAATGAATATGAATATAGTCTGTGTAGAATAAAGATTATAGTATTATCTTGACTGGCAATATAGTTTTCAATATTGCCTATCAACGAACCGTCTATAACTGATTCGACAGTCATGTCGTGTTTTAAAAACTCTTTAAATACACCATCTTGCTCATGTGCAAAATGCTGACAATCCCATTGGTCGATCATATATGCATTCTGCCAATCTAATTTATATCTTTTAACACCGTTGCCTGTCAGTATGTCATAATCAAAATCATGATATTCGTTTTTTGATGCTTCTGGTCCTGGATCTGTAAAAGGAAAAATATGTGTAGGTGGATACATTTCCTCTGGGTGTTGTGATTTATAGTCTAGTATTGCATCACCTGTTATGTTTACAAATTTTACTGTATTATTTTCCATAGTGTATCCATGTGTTCTAGTAATTTTCTATTATCATAAAAGTTATGAAAGTTATGTACAATTTTACCTAGTGTGTGGTAATCAAATTTTTCATAGTCAAATATCATAGCATTACTTAATATTGTGTTATATCTATTCCTGTCATTTAGTGTGTCGTAACTTATATCGAACTCATTATCAAATGTTTCGAATCCTTGGTTTTTTAGAACTGTATTTGTATCTATATTTCCAATTACCATATAAGGGTGGCCATACATTAAAGGCTTATATGTTTTTTCAGTAACAAATGCTCTCTTTAAATTATGATTATATTCCTCTGGCATGTCTGGTAACTGATTTATAAATTCATCATCGTAATATGTTTCAGTTACCAAGGAATAATATGTATCCTTATATACATCATTAATAAATGATCTGTCATCGCTTTTCTGATATCTGTCTTGCATGACAGGAATTATTAATTCTTCTGTATTCTCCTTAACAAATTGTAATAATGTTTCAGGTGATTCGTTATAAAATGCACACTCTCTTCTGAGCCTTTCCGAATAGTCACCTGATTCTAGTTCTTGAAAAAATCCATGCGATTGTTTGATCTCATAAAACTCGTCTGCTCGTTTTGTTGGTTGCTGATATCCCCATCTAGCAGTAACAAGATTTCTATCAATCATTCCTCTTTCTTTCAGCCATTTAATTAATGCTATTCTATGAAATCTTGGTTTGAGATTTAAACATAAAAAATCATATTTTTTTGGTGCTCTAAAATTTTTCTGTATAGTATCTATGCTATACTTTCCGTCACGTAATTTTTCTTTACCGATACATGCTTCGTTGATTCTAAAGTAATTAAAAAAGCCTAAGTCTACTGAAGTTTTTTCTTTGAACCTTAGTAGCAAATCCTCGTCATTAGACACAATGTCGCCGCCTACAAGCAACATCCAGTTATCAGGAGTACCAATGTAGTCTCTTATTGTACTAATTAAAGGCATATAAGTATCTATTTCTGCTTCGAACAAATAATCTAAGACTACCCTTGTGCTTTTACTATTAACTAAGTATTCTATTTCTTTAGTGTCTAATCTTGCTAATGCACTTGGGTGGATTACAAAAACATCATACTCTCTGATTTTACTTATATTGCTTTCTTCAATAATTTCAAAAGGCACAAGACCTTTTGTATCAGCATCATATACATTCATAGTAATCATGTCTTCATTAAGTTCTTTTAGATAACTATGTGTTCTTTGATGTATTATTCTATTCCAGCATAATTGCATAAAAATAGAATCTTCTTTAAAAAAGTTTTGTTGTAATTCCTCGTTGATTTCTTTTGTAGGATCGTTTTGATGTACTGCTACTTTCATTCACATAACTCGACTAATTTAGGAAACACTTCTCTCCAGTCCTGCTCTCTAATTAGATCGAGTTGGTCGTTATAGACTTTAAACTTTTTCCAACCATCTTCGTCCCATTCGTCGTTGTCAAACATAGACAATAGATTTCCTAGGGCATGATGATTACCAAAGTCTTTTCTAAACTGTGAGTGTATCTGTGCTCTTGCTTCTGGGTGTATAACTTTAGGACTAAGGAAAGAAGGATCATATACATAATTTAAATGTACATGTAATCCAAGTTCTTTAGTTGCCCACGTATGAAATTCTCCTAAGTAAGGATAATTATACGCACTTATAGTTTGACATATACTGGTTTCTATCCAGTCCTCTGCCATTATTTGCTGTAAGTGATTTGTAACATCTTCCCAATTACTTGGATGCCTAATATAATGATTGCGTTCTGCTATATCATCTATACTGGCACTAACTTGTATTTTGCCAAACTGTTTCCAAATGTCAAATGTTTTCTCTGGTAAGTTTGTCATGTTAATATTATACCATAGAGTCATATTCTTTGCTCTATCGGCCGCTATTAATTTTTCTAAATATTCCCAATGCTTTTTAATTAGTGTTGGCTCTCCGCCATTAATATAAACTAATTCTAAATTGGGTGCTGAATCAAATAAGTCGTCCCAAAAAGCATCTTCTTCAGGCCACTTGTATTCGTCTTTGTCTATGTTACCATATTTCGTAACGAAGTCCAGGCTTGCTTCAATTTTTTTATAATCATTACGCCACTGAGATGAACTTGCTGGATTACAAGTACGACACCTGACGTTACACAAATTACCAAGACGAAGTTCAACAAAACGAAGATCCAAATCAATGTGGCCATCTTCTCTAGTAAGTTCATTTGCTCGTACCGAGTCGAAGTGTTCAAAAACTTGTATCTCGGACTGCCGTTTACTTGTAATACCTTTTCTTTCTTCATCATAACACCTTGTACATGCGGCGGGTTCTTCGTCATTTAACATTTGTAATCTAACTTCTTTGTAATAGTCAGAATTCATAATGTCATTTATACTATGGTTATTTAAGTCTAACCACTCAGTTCCGCCGTCTTCTTTATAATTTTTACTTCTACTTGCTCCATTTTTGTGATCACTTATACAGCAAAGTGTACACCCACCATGAGGGTGTGTTGCTAAATGCGTGAACGGTAATGGGCAGTATGTTTTACTCATTTCTTACTTTTCTCAAATTGTCTGTTTGCTTGACGTTGCATACTTTTTTCTATTTGCTTGTCAAACCATTTAAAAAACCACTGTCTAATCTTCCCCATGGTCTCCCCTAAAATGTCTTTCTATAGCAAGTTTACAACTGTAAAATGCTAAGTAGAAACCTGCTATAAAACTTGCTATTAAAAATGTAAACAACCAGTTTATAGGATCTGCTAACATCATAAACATATTAACATATATTGCGGCATCGGATTGTTCAGATGCTGTGTTGTAGTATGGGTTCTCATCACTTTCCCATTTTGCGTCAGAATCTGCTTTCCACATTTCTGCTTCTTCTTGATACTCCATTGCGATGGTAATTAGTTCTTCCCATTCCTCACCATCGACTTCGCCTGTGTATTCATATACATTTGTACAGCCATCTATTAAGCATGATTCCTTAACTTCTTCATATGTCACTCTGTAGGTTACAGCATTCACAATAAAGCCTACAAACAATGTGTAAACTATACCTGCGAGTATGTAATACCTAGTCTTCATCGAACTTTAGTTTACCTTCTGAATAACCATCTTCTGGATCTATTTCAGCATCAGCATTCATAAATCGCATACGTTGAACTAGGTCCCAATTTACATTCTTCCATTCACTTGCAATATCACCTATATCGGTCATATCGAATTCTTTTTTATCAGTCATTGATCTTTCTCCAATCCTCTCTAAACAGACAAAAACGTTCTTCGCCACTATCTGTTTTATACACAAACTGCATTCCTAATAGTTGTATTACTACTCCTTCGTTTTCTCTAGCAAAGGCAGGCTCTTTGTGTAATATTCTATCTCCTAGTTTTGGTTGTTTTAATTTTGCCATGTTATATACTTATCATGTCCCCTTTGACAACATTATAAAGTTCTGTAAACGTATCTTCAAAACTTTCGTTACGATATACATCACCGGCATTGACTTGTTCTAAGAATTTTTGCCAATGCTCTTCTGTGCTATCTGTTAAAGCATGTTCTACTAATGGTGATATATCCTTGTTGTATTTTTCTTTGTCCCATGCTGGTAATCCAAAATCTTCTGGATGTTTTACTCTATCAGCAATAACATACTTTGTCAAACCTGGAACAACATTTGCTTCACACCATTCTGGGAAGTGTACTAAATTGTTCCATATTAAAAACTCTGGATAATTTGTTTCAAAGTAAAGATGAAAATCTCTTAAGTAAAAGAAGTTCCACACACTTACAGTATGCGTAACATTTATATTAACATGATCATTTTCTGTGTGTAATTTATAAAACTTATCTAAATTACTTTTTACATTGTCCCAATTATCTCCGTGGCGTAGGTAATCAAACTTTTCTTCTACACCGTCTAAACTTATGTTGAACCCTAAGTTCTCAAAGTTGCCTACAATTTTATCTATGAGTTTGTCATTGTAGTGTGTTCCGTTAGTGCTGAGAGTAATCATTATATTTTTGCTTACTCCCATGTCCACTAACTTGTCAATGAGTTTGCGAAACTCTTTCATATAGAAAGGCTCGCCACCCATTATTTCTAAAACTCTAACATGTGGTAACCAGTCTTCAATGTCTAGCCAAAATTTAGATTGCTCTAAATCATGTAAATCTATTTTTGAAGGTGGTTCCCAAAATTCTATATTTCTGTCTATAGATTCTTTTCTCCATTTACTGCTGTAATTTGCATTACAAGTTCTACATTTCAAATTACAGGCGTTTCCTAGTATAAGTTGATAATCCCGCGGCATATCGGGTTCAGCCTCGTAATCTATTCCATCTGGGTATCTCCATTCTGCGTAACCGTTGTATAACTGTCGCTTAGACTCTTTACCGTTGTCTTCGTCTATCCAACATGTAGCACAATTCTCTGGCATCTTGCCTTCGCGAATTTCCTGCCTTAAATTTTTCATATAATCACTATGAAAAATATCCCTAATTGAATCTTCACCTAGTGTGTAGTCAGAACCATCTGGACGTGAAATTCTTTCACGAGCAATACAGCAACTTCTACAAGTTCCGCCTGGTTCGTTACTGAGATGTGTCCACAGTAAACTACAATACTTTGGTTCGTTCATATTCCTCTACTAGCAACTTTGATATACAAAGCCTTGTTAAATCGTTGCCTCTATTAAATTGCTGATGTTCTAAATGATTGCTTTGTGCAAATATAACACAACTAGTTGGTTTTAATTTTAATTTATTACACACTACCCATTGTGTTTTCATATACTTGTTTGGTATATAATCTGGTCCCCAAGCACTCATGGCAAATTCACCTATCATAGCACCAAAGTTATTTACTATACCATGTTGATTAGCAAACAGTACAGCATCATCTATTTCAGTACGTTGTAGTCTAATACCTGCTCTAGCACCAATGATAGGAAATGTTTTACCTAAACTAAAAGTAACTTCTTCTACACATGGCTTGTCGACATCAATATCAATACCGTAACACATTCCAAAGTATGCCATATCAATTAGTACTGGTACATTGTTTATTGTGCACCATTCTAAGAATTCATGCATATCTTCTTTTGCTCTGCCTGTGTCACTAAATGGGCAACTTATAATTACAGCATCGCCTTTTCTAATTTGGCCGTAATTATAAATCCATTCCCAATTAACATTCATATTATTACATGCAACTTTGTGCATCATAAAGTCACCTTTAAAAAATTTAAAGTTCTTATCTCTATGACGTTGCATAAACATACTGAATGCTTCACTAGTACCATTAGTTTGTGTAACATGCGGAAATGCATCTAGGCCATCAATGGTATTTAAATCACTACTGCGTATCCATCTACCAAAAATTTCTATAAATTTTTCTCTGTGATCAGTTACACCATCAGCGGCAAAAAATTCGTCCCACTCATAAGTGCTCATACAGAAATCTCTCAGTTCTGATGTAATGTTTTTGTCCTGTATAGCATAACCGCCATTAAGCGGACCTTGATAATTATAATTAGTCATCGTCTTTTAGTTTACCATGTCCGTATTCATTTTCTAAATGGTATGGTTGATTCTTTTCTTTGTCATACCAATATAAACTTTTGTGTGGTGGATCTCTCCAATCGTGTTTACTATCTGATATATAATAAAATGCTCTAAAGCCTACTCTAAATTTATCTTCAGGACAGTCAATTGGATTTGGATGTCCGTGGAAACCTCGTTTATGATATTTCCACACAACTACATTTCCCATTTTAGGTGGGTAACTTACTACTTTTCCTTTCTTTTCAAAATCCCAAAACTGTAAGTCACCGTGCCATGCTTCGTCCCAGTCAGGTGTAAAATATAATATTAAACTTAATGCTCTATGAGTTTGACATTCTTCATTCCAATTAAAGTCTGAGTGTATTTTTAAACTGTCGCCTTTGTAACTTTTCATATAACCAGCACCAACTAAGTAAGGGTCCGGTAATAAATGTTGTACATCACATACTTGGCTTAACCATGTTAAGAACTCTCTACTATGTAAAGCACTAACAACTCCTCTGGCAACTGGTGCCTCGTCTAAGTCTTTGCACTCTTCCATATAACTATCTGCTCTAGTAAATGTTGTCCAATATTTTTTAGGTATAGTTTTACTTTCTTCGTATAATAATTTTGCTACATTATAAGGGATAAAATCATCTAAAGCCAAAGTAGGGTAGGGAGGGGTATAGCGATATTGCTCATTCAAAGCAAGTTTTTCACTGTCACTACCCCACTTATGGAATATGTGATCAAGTATTTGTTGATCTATGTTCATTTTGCTCCTCTAGTATTCCCGTAGTGGATAACAGTAACACCGTCTATGTCAGGTGTTTTTCTCCATGGGTCTACTACTGTACTATTAATAGCAAAACTAAGTTCTGAACCATTACCTGTTTTTACACTTAATGCTTCGTCGCAATCTGTGACGTTATGCTCACCATACCAACTTGGTACTGTGTCTAATTGATCGCCATATGTGACTTCTGGGTTATGTGCTAAAAGATAAACAGCAGGACTATCTAATACTTCCTGCGGAGGCATGTCGCCTGTTTGTTCGTCATAGTAATATAATTCAAATCCTGCTTTTTCAATGTAATGTCCAACAAGCATACTGCTAGAGCCTGTTTCATACGGTACAAGTGGCTTGTATGCTTTACCTACAATAATTATAGGCTTGCTTGGTACTAAACCAAATGCTGGGTGTTCATCTCCTGCAAGTTCCATTAGACGTTTTGCCATGTTCTCTGCTTGTACTTCTCTTGATAACATTACTGCATCAAACAAGTCATAACCTAAATCCAAGTCCTCTGCCATCCAACGTAGAGCAATGTTATCTCTAGGGTGACAAGCACCGCCATCGCCCATACCTGGTTTCATATAACCTGGTCCCATAATACGTCTATCTGAGTTTGCAAGTGCATCACATACTACTTCTGCATTGATGTTGCCTTGCTTTTCTGCAACATCTTGTATCATGTTTACTAAACTTACTTTTGCTGATATAAATGTATTATAAAAAACTTTAATACATTCGCATTCGTCCCATGTACCTATAATGTACTTAGGATCGTTTTGCATTATTGTTTTGTAGAAGTCCACAAGTTCTTTTGCATCACCTGTTTCACTTCCATCTTCTGTTCCAATCATTACCATTTCTGGATTAACCATATCCCATTTCACAGTACCCATAGCAATTAAGTATGGATTATATACAAATCTTGTGTTAGTAATTAATGGAATAAATTCTCTTCTAACAGTACCTGGAAGTACTGTTGATATAAGGACTATTAATTGTTCTTGGGTCGCTACAGCATTTACTTTTTCAAGAATGTCTTTAACTATTGTGTAATCAAAGTCCTTGTTAGGTAAATGGCTGGTAGGTGCCTTTCCATCATACTGCGGGTCATGTGGAGTAGGTACTGCGATAAAAACAATGTCTTGTCCTTTTACAGCATCTTCCATATTGTCAACCATTGTAAAGTTTTCAGGCTCTACTGGATTGACATCATAACCAACAACATCATGGACCTCGGCGACCATCTCGGCGCAGGCTTGTCCTAACTTGCCTACCCCAATGAATCCGATTGAGGCCATTTTGTTCTCCTGTTTATGTCTCTGTACTAATTTCTAGTACACTCATATTTATCAGAGATTTGTTTTGTTTTTTAGGATAGTTGGTATTGTTTGTTAGGCACAAACCATTTGTTGATCGGGCATTCAATTGTGCTCTTGTAAAACAATTCTTTATTATGTTTTAGTTTTTCTTGTACAGAATCACTGTGGTAAAGTTCATGTATTTCATCTAGATCCATTTGCATAAACTTGTCTAAACTTGCAACAATTTTATTCATTCTAGTATGATGATGCTGTTCATTATCATAGTCTTCATCAAAGAATTCAGGAAAAGTTTTGTAACCCATTTCTTTAATCTGTGCAAGTATTCCTGGAAATGCAACTAGCAACATTGGTTGTTCGTATAAAAACGTTTTATAAGTTTTTTCAGTTATCAAACCGTTTGCTGTTCCTATGGGTTTGATATTTATATCTGAATTACCTTGTTCATCATTACCATTAAATGCTACAGCAATAGAGTTAGGGTCAAAGAAAGATTCGGTTACAACTTGTACATAAGAATCATTTAATACACTAAATGACGGCTTCATCATCCAATCTTCATATTGCCTATCATACATTTCATAAGTTGGAGTAGTACCTGTGTCGCTGTTTACACCAGTCTGTTTTCCTAGTGTTATATTTTTTTCTATGTAACTGTAATAACATTTTTCTTTATATTTGTTCTCAATGTGATTGACAATATAATCCCTGTGCCAGCATACTCTACCATTAAATGCTACAAAATGCTTATTGCGTTTTTCAACATTAGGCTGAAAATTTAATTCTTCATTATTGCAAAATATTCTATTATAATATACATTGTAAAATTGTATATCTGCTTTTGGTAAAACTTTTTTATAATCTTTAACAGTTAAAAAATTGTTTATATGAATACTGATATTTTCTTGTTTAATTAATCTAGTTTGATCTACTAACCAATTACGTCTTGCCTCTTCATCTAAATTATAGATATCCCAACCATTGGCAAATCTCCATTTAACATTATCAAAGTTTTTACATTTAGATAATCTTTCTACAATACCAAATAATTTATCACCTGTTTCATAATCTAATTGTGGTCTTAAATGCAACCCAAACTGAATAGTAAGATTGTCATTTCCGGATTCAATGAGTTCTTCCAACTGCTCTATTGATCTCATGAGAACTATGTTTCTAGTGACATCTTCTGACATTGGGTATTCTAGTGCTTTATTGCAAAGCCTAGCAGGACGAGATTTTCCTAGTATATCGTCAAACTCTTCCCAGTAGGGAATTACTAGGATATCTTTCATGCAGAGTTTCTTTGAAACTCTTGTATTAGGTCATCACCTTTAAGTTCTTTACCAAAGTAGACTGTATAACCATCGCTTGTTTGTCTTTCAATAAGTCCACTATTGTATTGTATATCCATCACAGAATTTCCGTCTTGGGTATCTTGAGGCCTAGTATCATACCACATGGAACCAAGTGAATGTGCATGAACTGATTTAACACCTTTTGCCCAATCTTCAGCGGCAAGTAATACTCGTTGTCTTTCTACTGTATCGTCGTATTGCGTCATAATAATTATTTATAAAGAGGGTCCTCCGTTATGCCCTATTAAAGAATTTTTCTTTTGTTGCTCTCTCCACTTTAAAAAGTGTAGTGCTACTTCCTTTGTGCTGTGAGTTAAAGTGCTCACAGGTCTTTTTATTTTTTTAGTGCCCAATGTGTACTCCTATTAGTATACCAATTAACAATATAAAACCATCAAATACAAAGTGCATAATAAAGGAGATAGCAAATATCTCTTTCCAATGAACTTTACAAATTTCTAACCATTCTGCTATTTTTTTCATAATCTACTTATTTTCCCTAACACATTATCTACATCTGGGTCACATTGATTTCTCAATACATCATCTGTTATGTCTGTGTCATAACATAACTCTCCGAAAGAATCTAATACTGCAATCTCCCACCAACCTTTTTTAGGTTTCATTTTATTATTATCCTCAGGATTAAGGTGCTCATCATATTGCTCATCGTCTGTGATTATATATTCTGGTATTACACTAGCACCAAAACCATTTGGAAATTTGTATATACGTTGTCGACCACCAAAATGATGTTTGGTATCGCTTACTAAAAATTCTTCCCAAGCCTTCATTCGGGTAATTTCTCCGGATCAACTAGTGTGTCATCATCTAGGTGCTGATCTTCTAATTCGTCTTGATACTCGTCAAGCATTTCCGTGACATAAAAAGTATTATCTAAATCTTGTCCTGCTGGATCTGTTTCCCAAAAACTTCTTGGCTGATCAGTAATAGAGAAATCACCATAGTGATTAGAACCAACAAAGTCATTTGCAGGTTCATAATACATACAGTGAATATCAACATCTGGGTTTGCCTCCTCGTAATGCATAATAGCATTTAACGGTGGTGACCAGGCACTTTCAAAATAACCAACAATAGCAGATGTGCTCTCATTAATCATTTCTAATTCTAAATTACTGTCAGTTAAAGGTACGTCCCATTTAGTTCCCCATTCATCTACTGCTTTGTGATAATCCCATTCGCCGATTGGGTGTAAGGCACTTAACAATCCTTCATCGGATTCGTCACTTGCTTTACTCCATATTGCTTCAACCTTATCAGTAGGTCCTTCAATTACAATATGATTATTACACCAATTTGGCATTTTTCTATAATTTCTCCCAAATAATAACACTAGTACCAATGCTTAATAGAGCAAGATAACCAAAGTAAATAAATCCAAAAATTAATTCAGCCATTACAGTTTCTCCCCTAATTCAAAGCCACGGAATGTTTTAAATCTTGGAAACCTAAGGCTCCAAGTATCTTCTGCGTCCTGACTTTGCGTTGCCGCATCGGCTCTAATCTCAACTAACTGCCCAATAACAGCATCTTGGTTTGCCCAAATTTGCTCTCTGTTTTCATCAGTTAGTCCACTACCAACGTTAAGTCTAAAAAACTTACCATCGTCTTCGCCTTCTACAACAAGAGCACCAAGTAATCCTTCATTCTTGCCTGTGCCTTCTTCTAGTGCTACAACACTTAAGGTTACTTCAATAAAAGGTTTGATCTTTAACCAAGCATGTGAACGTTTACACTTGTAGCCTTCGTTAACAGGCTTAATCATTAAGCCTTCGTAGCCTTCTTCTAGTGCCTGTTTGTTCATTGCTTTAAAACTTGCTTGGCCTTGCTCACTGTCTAAATCTAAATTGATTGCTTGAACAAGTGTAATTCTGTTATTAAAATTAGCCTGTTTACTAATTAAACGTTCACGTCTTTCGAATGCAGTCATATCAGTACCACCTGCATTAAACTCTTCAAGTGTAAGCATATCAAATACTGCTAAATATGAATCCTCAGTCTGAGCACCTTCTTTTCTGTGTACTTGCTTCATTAAACTTTGAAAGTCTTCACTCATTACTTCGCCATCAAACACTAAGCCTTCGAACTCAGGCTTGCTCAATGTTTCTTCAATGTGTGGAAAATTAGCAAGTAGTTTACCATTACGTGAGTATAATGTAGCACTACCGTTTTGCACGATAGCAATAACTCTGACACCATCATACTTGTATTCGATAAAGCATTCGCCTGTAATCTTCTTAGGATGTTTAGCACCATCATGTGCTAACATACAACCAAATAGTGGAATAGTATCCTTTTGTACTTTGTTAATAAGTTTAGCACCAGTACCACAACGTAGGTCTTTAATTAAGATACGTCTGTACCAATCGTTCCATTGCTCGTTAGTTGCTAAATCACATAGTTCTTGAATAGCATCTCTGGCCGCATGTCCAGTAAGTTCTCTTGCAACTAGCATATCAGCAATTTTATAAAACTCTTCTGGAAGTATGCCTTTGCCATCTGCTTCACTGAATGGTACTTGTTGTACACCAAAGGTAACTAATGGATCTAAGGCATACTGAATACCAGTAACAAATTCACTGTTATCAATGTTTTGCTTGATAACGTCTTGCTTGAATAGAGAACTATTGTTGCTCTCTAATTCTTGAATTATATTCCATGTATTCATAAAAACTCCTACCTTTTTAATTTATACAACTATTATACTAAAAATGGCACTTATGGTCAACCTATTTTACCAAATTTTCTGGCCTTGTTTTCCTATACTCAGCCATTGTTTCTTTGATCATTGTTCTGTATTCACCCATTAACTGCCAACCATTTAGGTCCCCAGTTGTTTGAATATCAAAACCATAGCCTGATTTCTCACTTCTGTTTGGTCTGTAAGAAACTTGGGTGACTGGGCCAAATACTATTTTGTAATACTTTTGCTCGTAGTAGTCGCCTCTTTTATCACCCGATACCCAAAATGCATTTTCCTTACCTTTCACTGGTGTCATTTTAGCACCAGTACAATGCTTAACAAATTTTTTAAGTTGCTCAGTGCTTTGATAGTCACTTGCAAGAACAGTTGTATTTCTTTGTTTAATCATTACGCCGCCTCCTGAACTTCTTTTTTCAGTTGGGCATCTTTTTGATCAAACCAACCATTCTTGGTCTTGTACTGACATTTGTAGTCTGATCTACCTTGCTCCTCTAAAGGAATCCATTGTTCAGCCTTGCCTATGATAGCACGGTTCCAGTGGCTATATTCAGGATTGGGAGTGTGATGGGTACGACATAACCAACGGTCTCCGCCCCAGTAAAATTCTACTGGAGTTTCCCATGGT
>Ga0208298_1000004_pt1 | contig 103252 bp, 138 predicted proteins | sample 14BtaG_FD_184088 | JGI IMG/M metagenome (GOLD analysis project Ga0208298, IMG submission 184088) | Marine viral communities from the Subarctic Pacific Ocean - 14B_ETSP_OMZ_AT15311_CsCl metaG (SPAdes) (version 2) | ecosystem: Environmental > Aquatic > Marine > Oceanic | place: Pacific Ocean... | reverse complement strand
TTCATCCATTCCAATGCTATTTCTATTTATGCGTTCCATCAACGCAGGCAGGTCCGCAGCAGTATACCGTGCAAGGTTTCCCATGATTGTAGCTCCTTTAAAAGCGAGTTTGTGTTTTGTGGACCCCGAAGGCATCCATCATTATTTATAACAAAGCATAAAAAAACGAGGTAGGAACCCCGTAAATTTTTTATTCGGTTTCTTCCACCTTTTTCTTTTTAGATCCAATATTATATTTGGTCTCAAGAATCCAATCTTGCTTATCTTTATATGCAAGAACTTTAATTTGATTAAGTGGAGCAATATCCTGAATTGTATTTACATCAACAACACCAATCAGTCCCCAATCTGCAAGTAATTGTGCAATGCGATTACGACGTTGAATATCATTCAATGTTAGATTTGCATGTTTACCATCGAGGGCAAACAATTCTTTAAAATGAACAAGAAAATATCTACCTTGCTTATGAAGAATATGACAAGATTGATAGATCTTTTTTTCTTTTCTTGAAGCCACACCAATACGAGTTAAAGTTTCTCGCACTTTCAAAAAATCATCAGGTTCGTTAAGAATTACCTCTACCATCTGATCAGGTGACCATTTTACTTCAGGTTCCTGTACAACACTCATGCTCTTCCTCCAGTTTCAAATTTCAATTTAATGAATGCAAGTTGTTCTTTAGTGAGAATTCTCAAAGCCTGTTTTGCCTTCTCATTACTATAACCATAATAACGTTTGACATAATCTAGATCTTTGATCTTATCTTGTCGGATCCAGGGAGAAAATCTCTTCTTTTTCCTGACAATATTTAGCAAAAATTCATATTGAAGTTTTTTAGGAAGAAAATGATACTTATTCATTTCATTCACAAACATAATACAATCTAAATGCCCTGAAAGACAACGATTAACAATGTATGGAGGATATTCTTTTTCAATAGAAGAATCTTCATCAATAAGATGTTTCTTAGTTTGATTAATTGAGTTTAACCAGTCTTTAAGTTCCATAATTTAATTAAGAAGTCCTTCGTTTTTTAATTTATTATAGTTATAGCAACCATCAAAGGTCACTTGAATTTTAGGTTCTTTATCATAATTAAAAAGTACAAGTTCCTTACGTTCTTTTTGTTCTCGCATATACTCACCTACAGAACGCATGGTATATGTAAGATCAAATTCACCTGTTCGCCACCCATCAAATCTATCTTTGATAAGTTGAGATGAATTATAGGATACAAGTTGAGGACTAATAAAACGATCACAATCAGTAGCAAATTGATCATGGTCAAATCCCTTATGCATACTACCCCTTTTACCATAAAGATTACTTCCAATCTCATAGGGAGGATCTAAGTAAATAAAAGTTGATTTACTATCGCAGAGTAGTTGTTCATAACTAAGATTAGTTATCTTCCAATTCTCAATTATTTTAGTATATCCTGAGAGTTTTTCAATTCCTCGCAATGAGAAGTTGGAGTTACTTGCTTGTTTGCTGAAGGAACTGGATTCGGTGAGACCAGAAAAAGAGCACTTATTAACAATATAAAAACTGACAGCACGCTGTATAGTGTCATTATTGGATTCATCACTCAAATACTCCTTTGATTTTAAAAATAATTCTTTTGCAGATTCTGGTTCTGGATGTGTAGACTTTAGATCACACAACCTTTCATAAAGAGCATTACCATCATCCTGAAGAACTCTCCAAAAATTATATAGAGGTTCGTATAGATCGTTTACCCATACATCAAGATGTGGATACTTTTTAGTGATATGAATAGCAACACTACCACCACCTAAAAAGGGTTCATGATATTTTTCATAGTCACGAAGATCTGGAATATATTGATCTAGTTTTACGCAAGCACGGGATTTACCACCCGGATACCTGAGAGGTGTTTTCAGAGATTTCATAATCAATAATAAATTTATCTTTCAAGTGCCAGTGAATGTCATCATGCACTTGTTGCATTGCGTTGTGTTTGATTGCCCAATAGTCATCATCATCGTTGATGAAGATATTGACTTGGGTTTTAACATCAACTCTCAGGCATTTCATAATCAGGTTCATTATACTTCAAAAATTCCCAGAAGGTCAATTTCATTTCCTTATGGGTCATGCCACAATGTTTTGCTGCAGCAGGTAGAGTCATTTTAGCACGAAATAATGCTTCATTTGATTCTTGAACATTTTGAGGAGTAGTTTTTACTCTTGGTTCAACCAAGGCACTTTTGTCAATCTTTAGTAGTCCCATTAGAAAGTATTAGGATTAGCAGTATCTATAAGTTCTGTAAGATAATTCTGAAAACCCAGTGTGCTTTCTGCCATTACCCGATATCCAGTTCCAACATATAATTGTCCTAATAATACTGATGCTGTAGCAGTTCCCCAAAAAATATAATAGAACTTAGACTTAACCTGACATTTCTTAGTTTTTTTCATAATTACACAATTAGTTTTTTAGCATCTGGAGTAATCAACTTACTACCAAACATTTCATTGTACTTTTTACAGACATCTTCTTGAACTTCTGCAACATATACGATATGTTTACGATTTACTGTAATTTCAGGACTTTCATTACTAATCACAGTTGCCCATGGAGCAAATCCAACACCATTATTTGTTGGAAGAACTACCAGACCATTTTGAAGAGTAATAGTATCATCAGTTTCTTCCAAAACTTCTGCGATGATTTCTTCACCAGTAGTAATACGAATTAATTTACAGTTCATTTTTTAGACTCAAATTTTTTAATAAGACGTTCAGATTGTTTTTTGTCAATCCCACAAGGAGCATTTTTAAGGCATCTAACGATAACCTCATTATCGCATATAGTAGGTTTGATTGTAAACCCCCACTTGTCAACTTCACCTTCTACAGGGGCTTCGCATGGGTCGAATTCATGTGGCATTATTCAATACCTGGCGGGAAAGTGTCAATCTCAGTCAATTCATAGTCCCAGTCTTCCATGACTGTATTAGCAAGAAATCTATCAGATAGCATTTCTAACTCTTTCTCAGCATACTCTCTAGTCTCTGCTTCCAACCAAACATCAACTACCTTACCCAATCTAAGTTTTTTGATATCTAACTCAGACAATCGCTTACAGGCATCTCTCACGGCATTGCCAGGAGAGTCATCCACCTGTGATCGTAATCGGATGAATACTAGTGCTTTAAACTTCATTTAAATTCACACTCCACCATAATCTCAGTAAGGCAGGCAAGCATATTTATCTCTTGGTCAGCAACGAATGCTGCCTGATACTGATACTTAGCAAGAACGAGCACAGCAGCAGGAATACTATTGTTTTCAAGGGAAACATAGCAAGCATCGTAAATACGACGCAAAAGTACAGTAGTATCGTTGTCCAAATTAGAAACGATCCACTTACGAACTTCCGCAAAGTTCTTGGTTTTAAGGTTCTTAATAAGATCATTTACTGCAACATCTGAGAACGAGGCAAGAATACCCGAATCAATTTTACCACCCACGGAGTATCTTTGACATTCGTTGAGGACTCTTCTCCAATCGGGGAAGTGTTTGTTGATGAGCTCAACAAGTACTTTGTTTTCGTATTGAACTCCTTCTTTGTCGAGGATTTCTTGAGTCCGTTTAAAAAACTGGGCAGCAATTGTTTGTCGGTCTTTTCCCTTAATTCCAAATTCAACGACGGCACAACGAGAATGGAGGGGTTCAAGGATTTTGTTTTTGTAGTTGCAGGTGAAAATGAATCTGCAATTGCCAGCGAACTCCTCAATAAACGCCCGTAAGAGGAGTTGTACATCATTGGATGTGTTATCAGCTTCGTCAATGATGATGACTTTGTGTTTAGAATCTGACGTAAGCGATACGGTCGAAGCGAAATTCTTCGCATTGTTTCGGACAGTATCAAGGAATCGTCCCTCATCGGATCCGTTGATGACATATACATCTACTCCAAGTTCATTACAGAGTGCTTTTGCCACTGTTGTTTTACCGATGCCTGGAGGACCGGCAAGTAGCATATTAGGTATCTCTCCCTTATCTAGGAAAGATTGAAAGGTCTTTTTAGTACTCTCCGGAAGAATACATTCTTCAATAGTTTTGGGTCGATATTTTTCCACCCAAATAAAATCACTCATAATCAAATCCAGTTAGGTTTACGATGGGGAAGACGAAGATAATTATCGCATACCCATGGTTTAGATGCAATATACATCTTGTAAGCAGTGAAGATATCAATGCTTGTATCATACTTATATTCATCAGGTCCTGCAAAGACAAAGGGAGTGTGATTATCCAACTTCGCTTGTGGAATAATGTGATCAGCAGCAATAAGAGTCCTAAAGCAGGTATGGATTTTTCCATACCGAGTAAAATACTCTTCACACAATGCCATGCCGTGCTCAAGCAACCATCTAGCGTTTGATCTAGTCTCGTTTGCCCACTTTGTGCATGGGTGATTACGGAATGCTCCCTTCTCTGTAGCATAGGGTGTGCCGTCTGCCTTAGGTAATGTGCCATAACCATGCCCCCACTTATCAGAGCATACGATAGCGAGCATTTGACACGTCTCTAGGGGCATCTTAACAATGTGCTTATCAGGCAGAACAGAAGCAGATTGCCATGGACTTTCGTCTGTTACGAAAATATTCATGATAGAAGTTTACTAAAACTAATTGCCAATAAAAATCCTAGCATAAACACAATATCCCAAGATTTTGTTCGAACAAAAAATGGGATTGATAGTGTATCAGCGATAACATTCATAATTACACCAGCAGTCAAATTGACATGCAGAACTACAAAATAAGCAGCAATAACCATAATGCTGCCTACAACTCTCATCCCAGTAAGAGTTTTCATCCAAAACTCGAATCAGGTTCTAGAGCAATATAATACTTCAGATCATACTTAGTGTTAGTAAACTTTGAAAGTAGTTTGGAAGAAACTACTACGTCATAAGCACCAGGAATAATTTTGATGTTTTCTACTTTGAAGTTGAATGCAAACTCTTTATCGGTTTCACCAACAATGATGGCATACTGATTAGAAGTATCATTCTTCTTATCATGAACCACCAGTTTAATAACACCTGCTTCTCCAACAGCAGAAAGATCTGGAAGTTGGTAAACTTGTGCTGCCTTAGTAAGTTTTTCTAAAGAAGCACTATCTAGTTGAAAAGAAATATCTTCAGAAGGAAGTGTGATGTCTTTCTCTGGAGGTGAAATAATAACTGCAGGGTCTGCAAAGAAATATTTTACACGTCGCTTACCTTCTTTGATACTAAGGTAAGAATCTTGGTTGAAATCTAGATCAGGATCTTGATGCAAACTAAGACCATTCAAAAACTGATTGAGGTCATAAATTGCAAAATCACGGGGAAAATCTTCCTTAATTTCTGCTTCGGCAAGAATGTTTTTTGCTACAGAAATCGTGCGAAGACGATTACCCTCTTTCACTAAAATTGAATTGTTGATACCTGCAAAGTTTTTTAGAACAGTGAGAGTGTTATCAGAAAGTTTCATGGTTTGGTCTTTGAGTTTCATTATTATTGAGGATAAATTTCAAGATTTGCATTCTTATCGTTGAAATGCATCAGAAGAACAGCATAATGCAGAATCTTCATGATGTCACGCCGAGCAGTACCTTTCTTATCATAGCGAGAAGCATACTTGAGGATATTGGATCTACAAAATGCTTCACCATCACCACATGCTTCAATCAAATCAAGTGTTTGAATTTTATCACTACCAGCAGAATAATGCTGTTGATATGTTCCTGCAATGTAATCTGAAAGTTCTTTAAGGATTTCTACCTCGTTATATTTGTATCGATTGGAGTCGCTATTCATGTTAAGACTGATTTGATATTCATGGTCACTATGCCCCCAAGGGCGCATACCGTCATCAACAGGTTTATCCGTTGATAATTCGGTATAATCTGGATATGGATGTTCGTCCAATCCATAATCTGTAGTTGTTTTTTGCGAGACTTTAATCTCAGGATATGGGTATTCATCCATAGTTGATAATTTATCGTGTAAGAAAGACCAGGAGTTAGTCATATTATATCACTCTTTCACCTTATCTGCAAAGGGTGTCTTATCATATGAAGGCATTTGAAAGTCAGCATCTACCTTATCATAAAGTTCAATAAATGCCTGTTTGGTTTCATCATCAAACCGATTTACACAAACTTCAATTGCCTTTGCTTTATCTTGGAAGATTGCATAAGCGCGAATAATATGAACCAAACGACGAGTAGAAATAATTTCCTCAATACCACCATCATAGAAAGTTTTACGAATGATATCTGCCCAATCAACAAGACGTTTGCAGAAGTCGCGATCTTCCAATCCGAGATCTAAAGAAATACCCTCAAGGATTTTCTGTTCGGTTGCAGGAGTAGGATACATCTGCTCAAAGGTCACAGGGAAGCGTTCCAAGAATGCTTCGTTGAGAACATTAGTGCCGATAAAGCGTCCATCATCAGAACCCTTACCCTTAGTATTAGCAGTGGCAAATACATTGAAACCTTTTGTTGGTTTTACATACTTACCAATCTTCTTCAAGAACACACCCTTACCTTCAAGGATGGATTGGAGACAGAGAATTTTATTACTAGCAAGATCAACTTCATCGAGTAGCAGGATTGCTCCACGTTCGAGTGCTTCCACGACAGGTCCGTTATGCCAAACAGTTGCCCCATCGACAAGACGGAAACCACCAATAAGATCGTCTTCATCAGTTTCAATAGTAATGTTAACTCGAATGAGTTCTCTTCCAAGTTGAGCACAAGCTTGCTCTACAGATAACGTTTTACCATTACCCGAAAGACCCGTAATGAACGTTGGATAGAAAAGATTGGACTGAACAATTTTTTTAAGATCACCAAAGTTACCAAACTTGACGAAAGTATCATCTTTATCAGGAACGAGATTCATTTCTTGCCGATTGGCAACGGGAATAGCAGAAGGAGATTGATATGTACGTTCAATTTCATCCACTTTCTGTTGATTTACTTCAAGATTCCACCTACCACGCGAAGATTTATACTCAGAAAGTTTATTAGTAACAGTTTGATAATTAGCACCGTTCATTGCACACCATGCTTTAATCTCTGCACTAGTGACCATTTCTCCATATACAGATTGTAATGATGTACGAATGTAATCGGAAGAGAGTGCCATAACGTTGGTCGTTTGTTTCAACTGAAGTTATTATACAAGAAAAAGGGGCACCGTTAAGCACCCCATGTGACAGTATTTCAGGTGTATACTCAAGAATCTTTTGGTGCAGGGTCTCCAGGTGATTTTGGTGGAGTTGGTTTAACAGCAGGTTCAGATGCCTTTGCCTCTGGTGAAGGAGATGCTACAGGGGCAGGAGGAGTAGGTGCAGCAGGAGCTGGTGCTGTTGATTGAGGAGTTTGAATCCCAATTAATTCTCCAAATTTTGACATGGTATTTAATTTATATTTTCCAATTATTTATCAAACAACCAGTTCAACAAACTCATTTAAGATTTTTTTATTCATTTTTTTATTCTTCAAACTTTTCACAAAAGCAGATTTAATTTGTGTTTTAGTTGCATCCTCCTTTACTGAAAATTCAGAATCTTGAGAAAGGGTATTTGAAGAAATACCAAAGTAAGTATGATATCCAGATTTCTTAATAGAGAACGCCCTTTGCTTACGCCATACAGTTTCAACTTCTTGATAACTAGTTCCCCATCCACAATATCGGCGGATAAAAGACTTTGCATCCCTAGGTTCAAGAACACGAATACCCACAAAGTTAGTATTCATAAAATTATCTTTAAGATTGCGAAGAAGCACATCAGTGAAACCATACCATTCACAATCAAAGGAATATGTATTACCAGTTTTACGATCACGGAGGAATGAATTAGATCCCATTCTTCCAGTTCCAATATATGGTTCACTACTAGTTTTATCAAAAAATCTTTGAAGTTCTCTATGATAAGCAAGTGGGTTTGCTTCACCATCAGATAGAACAACACATTGAACTTTTTGTAAATTGTATTGTTTTTTGAATTGGGGAATAATTGTATGAAGACATACAATTGCTTCATTTAAAGGAGTTCCAGAAAGACTCAATCCTGTAGGAATAGGATATTTTGCCCAATGAGTGCGTGAAAATGCATGAGCAAGTCTAATAACATTACGCATTTGGTTTTCCAATTCCTTCATATTGGTTTTACTAGACAAAATATTCATTAAGGAAAACCACTCACTAAAAGCAACAATACCATCCCTTTTCTCATATGAAGCAGGTCGAAATGATGTGCCATCTTCATAGTATTTTACTAAAGGATAATCATTAGTAAATGCATATACCTCAAATGGTATATTAACTTTTTTACAAAACCAAACAAGATTGAACATTTGCTTGACAGTGTCAAGCATTACATCGCACATAGAACCAGACCAATCAAGCATAAAGATCAATCCATGATTTTTACCATCGGCAAGAGTTGTAACTTTCTTGAATAAATCTTCATTATACTTATAAGTATGAAGTTTACTACAATCCAAAACTCCAGTGCGAGCAGTAGTGGCACGAGCATAAGAATCTGCTGCCTTCTTACACTCAAACTCTTTCACAAGATAGTTAACTTCTTTCTGTGCCGATTTTTTAAATTCATTAAACTTGGCATCAATAAATTCAAAACAATCATGTTTTTCATAATCTTCCCACTCTTTTATACAACGCTCATGAATTTCGGAGTTAGGAACAATAATATTATCTAAGTCGATTTTTGGAAGTTCAGCATAAACATTTTCAAATCCTTCCATTGAGGCAAGTTCTTTAATTGATTCTTCTAAGGAATCTACTGTCTTAAGTTCGATATCATTTCCAACACCACCCATTTCATTATGTTGATTCTGCTCCAATGTGCCACCATAGGATTCATCACTTTCAGACTCTGCAGATTCCATAGATTCATCATCCATAGATTTTCCAGGTTCAGTAGATCCATCAGGAGATTCTTGCCCCTGTTCCGATTCTCCCTGTTCTTGCTTCTGATGCGTGTCAGTTTTTACTTCCGATTTACAATACTTGTATAGTTCTTCAGCAACATCCAAAACATCATCAAAGGTTTCACAATCAGAAACCATTTTAACAAAGTAACTTTCTCCATCTTTGAATGGAATGTCAACAAAGTTACCAATTTTAAAATGAAGATTGATACGATCTGCTAGATTCATCAGATCAATATCTTCATTCTCCAGAGCAAAGAAATCCTGATCTGATAGTTCGCTATAACCGCGATAAAAAGTCTTAGAGATACCAGCGTAACGACGCTTCATCATTTTTTCAATACGAACATCTTCAACGATATTCACTAGTTGAGGTGAGATGGTTCTTTCCTTCAACCAATCACGATCTGGAGTATAAAGGGCATGTCCTACTTCATGCCCTACCAACATATCATAAACATCACTACTTGCTCGCTCCCACATTGGAAGAGTCAAAACACGAGTGTGAACATTGAACTGTGCTGTTTCAACATATCGATGCTCAACAACCAAATCCTCAGTTGCAAGGAGTTTAGCCAGATGCGATTTGATCTCGTGATTGACTGTCATTAGGGAGTATCATTCGTATGGACTCATAATACGACGAAACCCGCCTCTTGGACGGGTTCATGTGCCTCTTCTTGAACTGTCTGAGTGCTTCTCTACGTGCCCTCATCGCTTGTGGTTTGAGCGTGGGTTTCTGTTCTTTCTTAGAGTGGTGCTGCCAATTAGGAGTGTTCATCAGAAATTCCTTTAATACGTTTCCATTTATTATACATGGATTGCATATGCCATGACTGTGCCAGACTCTTTGGTCCGGTTTCTAGCAGATCGAGTTCTTTTTTGTTACTCGTGAACTGCTTATATTCTTCTCTCCAATTCATTGCACAGTACGAGAAAATCCTTTCACTTTGTCAAATTTTATCACATTTTCAAACTTATCATGAAGTTCAGACTTATGCGAAATTACGAAGATATTTGCATCTTTGATTACATATCGGATAATCTTAAGAAACTCATCGGTTCCAAATCCATCAAGAGATGAATCAAAAACTTCATCCATAATCAATAGGTTGGTGTTAACAGAGTTTTTGACTCTAGCAACTTCTCGCCATGTAAAAAGTAGTGCTAGATCAATTCTCATCTTCTCACCTTCACTAAAGGAACTATAAGAAAAATCCTCATGAATAGGAGATTCAACAGTTTCACCAAATTCTTCATCAAGTTTAAAATTGATATAGAATTCCATCATCTGTAGGTAACGATTTACCTGCTGATTGATAAAGGGAAGATATTTTCTAATAATCTTCGTTTTTACACCGTCATCCTTAAGTAAGGAATATGCAAAATCGTAGTGAACGATTTCTTGTTTTTTGTCTGAAAGATATTCAATTGTCTTTTGGAGATTTTGTTTAAACTGTTCTAATTTCTCATGTTCAGTATTTCTGTTCTGCAGGTTACTGGTAATAGTTTGAATTTCATGTTCAAGATCTCTGATTTGTCTCTGGTTAAGGCTAATCCGAGTATTGTTTTGAGAAATGCCATGTGTTAGTTTTGTAATCTCCTTAGAAAAGGTGTTGAATTGACGCTCTCTTTCTTGTTCAAACTTAATAGTGGATTCAAGTTCATCAAATCCCTTCTTCAGTTCTTTTGCCGTATTTTGAGCGTCACTAATTCTATTTAACCGAAACTCTTCTTCAATATCTTGTGTACATGTAGGACAAACCGTATTCTCTTTAAAAAACTTATGTTCTTTAGTAATACTACCTACCTTTTGAGATATTTTACCCTTAAGATTATTGAGTTTTACTAACTTTTCTCCAGCACCCGTTACTTCTTCCCGCTCTTTAGTGCATTTAAAAATATTTTTTTCAATAATAGTATTTTCTTTCATATAATGAGAAACTTCCTCATCTAACTTGTCAATTTTTACATTATTAGAATCAATATTAGCATTACCACGATTCTCAAGTTCTTCAATGAAGTTCTGCTGCATCTTCATCTTATCTCTAATAGTTTGCTTCTTCAAATCTAGAGACTTGATTTGTTCCTTTTTCTCTCTAATATTGTCTTTAATTAAATTGCTCATTGCAGAGAAGATACGAATATCCAGGAGATCTTCAATAACTTCACGCCTATTTGAAGTTGTTAACTGCATGAAAGGCACAAAGGTGCTACTACCAAGAATAACAATCTGAGTAAAAGACTTATAATTTAATTTAAGAATACTCTGCTCTAAAACTCTCTGATTAGCGCGATCATCTGCTTGTTTGTGTAGAGGATTTCCATTTACTTCAATATCAAATACATTTGGTTTAATACCTCTACGAATTAAATAATCACGACTATTGACTGTAAACTCTAACTCAACGAGACAATCTTTTTCATTAGTAGTATTTACTAACTGTGGTTTATTAATTTTGCGAAAAGGTTTATTGAACAAAACAAAAGTTAGTGCATCCAGAATAGTGGATTTACCAGCACCATTTGTTCCAATAATTAAATTAGTATTATTTTTTTCAAAATCAATTTCCGTCAGTTGATTTCCTGTAGAAAGAAAATTTTTCCAACGAATTTTTTTAAAAAGAATCATCTTTGTGGTTTAGGCGGAATAACAATATCGTCAGGAGTTACCACTGCATATTTGTAATTATACATCTTACAGGTCTTTATTGCAAGGTCATCATCTACTTCTACAACTTCCATCTCCTTTTCATAATCAGGGTCTTCTTTTAGAAGCATCGCATATCTTTCAGCATCATCCTCTTCCTCAAATAAAAAAAGAACTTTATTTCCATGTGCATCTTGAACAGCATATGCACCGTCATCTTTTCTATCTTTAAGGGTAAGAAGAAACATCATTCTACTTCGCAAGCTTTTCGGTATAAATCTTGAAAAATGTTTTTGATAATATTCTTATCAAAGTTCATCTCTGCTTCTTCAATATATCGATTTAAAATTGATAAAGTATTTTCATCTTCATCAATCTGAAAATCTTCACCTTCATGTATTTCAAAATTTTCAACAATCTTCAAATCCTGAATTCCAGAAACATAAAGTTTATCAATAAACTTTTCAAATGATTTTGGATTTGATTTTTTTCTAACAATAACTTTCACAATTTTATTTTCATATTCAGAAGCATCAAACATCTGATATGGAGTATCTTCGTAATAGATGTTATAAAATAATTTATAAGGATTATTAACTGGAGTATGAGTGAGGGTTTCCGTATCAAAAATATGAAATCCTCTTTTATCATTTACATCATTCCAGAACATCTCATAAGGATTTCCTAGGTAGAAGATTTTTCCGTTGTCCGATCGAGTGTGATAGTGTCCCGAGAATACCTTTTCGAACTTGTCAAATAATTTGCAGTCCATACCGTCTTCCATGACGTGGCCACGATGAGCTCTAAATCCGTTGAGCTCAAGGTGCCCCATCGCACATATGCTAGATGCATTTTTAATATATTTGACAGTATTCTCAAAGTTCTCTGCATTGATCCAGGGTATAAACAATATTTTTAATTTATCTAATGTAATCTCTGATACTTCACTATATGTCTTAATATTATCATAAGTCTGTAGAAGAAGTTCTGGAGAGTTTACATTATTGGTATTCTTATAGTAACAATCATGATTACCAATAATCATATGAACATCATAATTTTTGAGTCTATCGAATACAACTCTTTTCGACCACTCAAGACTTTGATAATCAATTGACTTGCGACTATCAAAAGCATCACCCATATGAATAACGGTATCAATTCCTTCTGCCTCTAAAGTAGGAAAGAATACATCATCATAAAACTTCTCAAAATAATCATGAAGATGCTTAGAACCCTTACGTGCTCCATAATGGGTATCAGTAATAATCGCAATTTTCATCTATTAGTCTTATACTGAATGTTATCCTTGATCGTATTATACTCCGAACTACTACCAGAAAGCAAGCTATCGTCAACCATCATAACTTCATCAAATCCAGTTCGCTCAATAATTTTAGTTTTAATATCAAGTTGTTTCTTTTCTTTCTGAATACGACGCAAAAAAGCGTAATGAATTATCTGTGTAAAGTAAGCAAATGGATTCTTAGATTTTTCTGGATCAAAATTATGAATATATTGAACACAATTTTCAATGCCATCAGAAATCATGTCCTCACGAAACATGTAGTTGACAAAATTAGGTTTGTAGGATAAATGTGTTGCAATCTTAAGAAAACACTCTCCAAGATAGTTCGTAATTGGTGGTTTCCCATCCCAATGTTTTGATCTATCTTGCTTTAAAGGAGTTCTTCCATTTCTTTCAAAAAAATCTTTTTCTACTTTTGACCTGTATACAATTAAAGCTTCAAGTAACTCTTTGTTATTAACGTAATGTTCTGTCTTTTTCTTAGGCATGGCATTGTATTTTTAAAATATAAGTTATAGTAATTATAACATACTATTAGGACTTGACAACATGATGAATCATGAGTAGAATACCTTTGTTAGGTTTGAAGAGACAGCTATGTCTATAGCTACTTTAAGTCTTTTAGATCTGGATCAGCAGGTGGTATTTTAAAAATATTCTCCAACTGTTCTCTTGCATCTTCAACAGAATTGAGATATCCCATCTTTTCTGAAATATTGACTTTACTTGATGGACTTTTCAATAGAGAACTTATCTCACCATCTTCACTACTTAAGTATCTATTGTAAATTTCAATAACTTTTTCATCTTTAGTCTCAGTCATAGTGATAATTCTGTCATATCTAATTACAAAAATATCTTCAGTAGAGAGTTCTATCCATGGTTTAATTTTTATTAAAGAATTACCATGACTGTTAAAAGTTTTCATTACTACTGGATTTTGCATTATGACAACTGAATTATCATCACTTTTCTCAATAGATACTAATGAAAATATTTCTTCGCCTGAAATAAGTTTTATGATTGCGTAAAACTCTTCTTCCATATTAGTTTTTAAGCGGTATGTTTACAATTTCATAGTTAAAGTTTTCTTCACTATAAACTTTAATTCTTTCTATTAAGTGATTGAGTGTATAGTTTTTTCTAGAATTATATGTTATATCGTCGGCAATATCATATAAAGTTGCCTTTGTTTTGTTACTACCTTTTCTGAGAACCCGACCAATAGATTGTAAATTTCGTATCCTAGATTTAGATGGAGAAGCAAAAATTACATTGTGCAAGTTCTTAATGTTGATTCCTGTGCTGAATGTTCCATATGAAGCAACAATAATTGCATTATTTTCCTGTTCAGTAATCTCCCTTACTTTTTCTCTATCTTTTGTATCTACTCCGCCATGGACAAAAAATACATGCCTTGAGTCAACAGTATTATTATTTATCATATGATATAAAGGTTCACCATGCCCCTCAACTCTAGCAAAAAGAATAAGAGTATTTCCTTTAAGATCTAAAGCAAGATTTCTGATAAATTTATTTCTTTTTTCGTGATTGATAATATATTGAACTTCTTCTTCAAAGTTTTCAAATTTATGTGCTGGATGTTTCAATAGAAGAACATTGATATCTAGTTTGGCAACATGCCCCTTTTCCATTAACTCTTCAGTTCGAATAATTTTGTATGATGGACCGAATAAACCTTCCAAAACCCACTTGTGTGTTTGAGTTCCATCAAGTGTACCTGTAAAACCATAACGATATTTTGCATCACCAAGTTTTGACATTATAGATATTAATGACTTACTTTTGAACTGGTGTGCCTCATCCCCAACAACTACGTTAAATCGTTCAAAATATTTTCGGGGGAGTTTGTAGATGGACTGCCAGGTAGTAATAATAACCTGAGAATCTGTTTCTCTTTCTCTACCAGCATATATCTTGTGGCAATATGAACCTACATCCCAACCATAGTCTGCAAAATCTTTATACATCTGTTCTACTAGCGAAGTCGTCGGAACAACTATCAGAGTATTTCGTCCGCGCTCAACGTGATATCTCACAATCGAATATATCATCAGAGACTTTCCAGAAGCAGTTGGGGATATCAACAACTTTCTATTATGCTTTAAGGCATCGTATACGCCTTCGACCTGATAATCTCTAGGTGGATATTTACTAACAGATGATATGTAATCTTTAACACCTTCCTTGCAGATGTTTGAATTAGATTCAAAAGGAAGACCATAATATTTACTATCTACAAATTCATATGTATATCTGTGATCATCACAAAATTTTGTAACTCTATCCAATAACCCAACATATACTTCTCCAGTTTGGGTATTGAATAACCTAATTTTTCCATCCCAATACTTATTACGATACTGGGGCATAAATTTTGCACCAGGTACTTCAAATGTAAATTGATCTGCTAATTCATAATAAACATGAGGTTCTGCTTCAACCTTTAAATATACTTCATTCTTTTTTGATATAATCAAATGAGACATAAGACAAAAGTTTCACTTAAATGTATTTATTACATCTCTCGAAACTTATAGTCTAGTATCATTCTGTAAAGATTGTCTCTCAAAGACCACAATTGCTCTTGTTCTTCTGCAGGTCTTTGTGGATAACCTTCCCAAGTCTCTAATCTTTTTTTTACGCACTCATACATTAAGTAAATATCTTCTATACTAAGACCAATCATATAGTCGGGTTCTTCACTACCCTGCAACCATTCATGATCTTCGTGTTCGTCTTCGTAAAAACTGCCCATTAATTGAAACCTGCTTGAAATTTATTCCAATCAATAGCATTCTTAATTTGAAAAGTTCTATTGGAAATTGTTTTAATAATTTCTTCAAGAAACTTAAGCATTACATCATAATATCTAATTTTAAGATCTATTATATTTAATTTTTCATCTGCCTCTAGATATCTCTGGATGGCATCCTTTTCTCTAACTTTATATGGAAAAGGTTCTTCGACATATACTTCTGCTGGTGCTTTACCTGTATAGTAGTTATACCTCTCCAATTTAACACGATTAAAACTATCCTTTGCTTTTTCGCGAAGGAGTGTGGTTGTATTATATACCGTATAATACTTTGAATGTAATTGTGGAATTTTTAATGACTCATTATGTAGATTATCAGGATCTATAACAGAATCTTTCTGCCACATTTCCTGAATTTTTTCAAGGTTCATAGAGGTTCGCCTTTAGGATCTAAGATATTATATACAGTATACTTGAATGATGCCTGTGCTGTAAAGTAGTTTACATCATTATCAGTTGCATTGAATTCTAAAGAAGACAAAGATACTGGAAACAAATCTTGAAATTTGACTATAGCAATGTTTTTGTAACTACTATTTAAGATATGCAGAGATCCATCACAAAAGCGAAGTTTTTCATCTAATTTACCAGTATTTGAATCTGTTATCAAATTTGTATATTGATTATAATTTTCTGGCACACCCAAACCAATAATCCAATTATGGAGTATCATATAGTTGGATAGATTTTCATCAACTAAAAAATTGATGGTAAAATCTTCATAAGAAACTTCATCTCCAGGAATATCTAAAATTCTAAATGTAGTTCCTTGAAGGGCAGTTCCAAGTGAAATACTTGGAACATTTGCAGAATTTGAAAAGAAATCAACTTTTTCTTTAGTTGATAAAGTAAATTTAAATCCAATAGGAGACAAATAATTCCTATTTTGGATTTGACTATCATAAAAACTTGCCATTATCAAGCATCAGTAATGATACTATACCATTCATCACTCATACCACTAATAATTTTATTAGCACTATCTTTATCTGATGCATAATTTTCTTCAATAAGATGTGCAACTACTTTTTCGTAGTGCTCATGAATTTTTTTTGCTTCTCTAGGAGTTGGTTTCATTTTTCGCTCTTAGGTATGTTCTATTTATTCTTTGATAACGGTAGCATTCTTAAAACCACCATTAGTTCCATCTGGATTTGGAAGCATATCATCCGCACTTGCTTTTGATGTATAGATCTTTCTTTCCGAATAATCATCAGACCATTGATCACCATCAACATGATAAACTTCGTTAGATGGCATTAATGCACTTGATTTTTTAATGTGATAATTCGCCATTTTTTTTAGTTTTTAAATATTTAGACAAAAAAAGGGATCCCGAAGGATCCCCTGAAAAAGAGTTGTAATCCAATGGATCACATAAGGTTCTGAACCTGGACTCTTCTGTAGTAACGGTTAGAGTTAACCTTGAGGCGACCTTGACCTGCTGTGGTTCCTTCTGCGAAGGGATTAGCAACCAAACCGTAACGGGTCTTGAAGCCAATCTTGGGCTGGAAGGTGTTCTCTCCAACTGCACGAACCATCTGAAGGGGAACGTATGGGCAGTAGAACAGACCTGCGTCATAAGGTGAAGAACCCTTATAACCGACAACGTAGTACTGGTTAGCAGCAACGTTTGCAGAATAAGGATCGATATAGACCTTATACTTACCTTGCAGAATACCGGCGAAGGTATTACCAGTGTCATCAACGTTAAGGTTAGCGTTGAGTGCGGGGGTGTAATCAAGCACACCAGCCATGGTCAGTGCGGAAGCAACGTCTGCGGAACACAGAATCATGTTGCCTTTCCCTCTACGAGTTCTTTGTGCGATTGCGTTGGCATCGCGCTCGATTTGGAAAATAAGTCCTTTGAACTTCTCAACACTCCAACGTCCGTTGGAATCAACGTCAAGGTCAAACTTACCAGCGTTAGCAACGTTTGCTTGTGCGCCAGATTCTGCTGCCTTATAGATCGTTCTGATAACTTCGCGGTTGATCTCTGCAAGAATCTCAGTAGAGAGAATGTTTGCAAGTTCTGCTTCAGCGTTCAGACCGTGGATAGCGCGAAGATCCTGTGCAAGCTCAAGGCTGTATTCTGCCTTCAGTGCTCTGGACTTAGCGGTTACGGTGACCTTCTCAATCGAGAAAGCCATCTGGTTGAAGTGGTTGCTGCCTTCGCCAAGTCCTTCAGCGTCCTCAGTATCCATACCCTGACCAACTCTATAAGCGAGTTGAGTAGAGTTAGCATCTGGGCTAAGAAGACCTGGATTAGTACCAGACTGTGCGGTTGTACCGAAACCAACGGAAGAACCATCAGAACCAGAAACATAACCTGAACCTTGCTCTGCTTCTGTAGCAGAAGAATCGGATCCAGAGAATGCAGAATCTACTTCGTCGAAGAATGCTTCGGAACCAGTTTGATTCTTGTAACGTGAACGCATCGCAAAGATGAGTCCAGTAGGACCGTTCATTGGTTGAACGCCTGCAAGGTCATATGCGACCAAGTTAGGCATAGAACGGCGGATAAGGCTGATCAATACGGGATCAAAACCTTGGGTAGCGCCTGATGCGCCAGCGGAGAAACCTGCAGTTGCTCCAGAAGAACCAGTTGAGTTTACGGGTGACTCAGAAAGGAATGACTGCTCTTCGCGGGTCTCTCTTTCTTGGTTCTCTAACAGGATAGCGGTAACAGCTCTACGATGAGAATCCTTAATAGGATCCATTCCATCATAGTCAAGTACTGGTGCCCACTTCTCCTGCAGTTGTTCAGAATTGAACATTTGCATTTGAATTTACCTCTTTAAAAAGTTTAGTTTGATTTAATTATCATTTAAAAGTCAATTTTTAGCGACTCTGCTGAGTGTTTGAAGGTATGCTTCCATAATGGAACCAACTTCAGGTGCAGCGGTAGTAGTCTGCTCTTGAGACGATTCTACAACCGTTTCAGCAGCTTCTCTTTGAGAACTAGTTGCGGATTCTGAGAAATATGAATTTCTTAGAGTAACTAGTTTCTCACGATAGGTCTCTTCACTATCAAACTCAACATTTTCAGCAAGGGAAGCAAGCTTCTCTTTCTGAGTGACTGCAAGTCCTTCAGCAACTTCTGCAAAAATTACATCAGCGGAGGATTCTGCTAATCTACGATTCAAACCGATGTTCTTCTCGATCTGCTCGTTGAGTTTAGACTCCATTTCATCTAGTTTATCTACCATGCTTTCGATTACATCATATTTTTCTTCAGGGATAGATACATAATGTTCTTCAAAAAGACTCTTCATTCCATTGAGGAATGATTCGGTCATTTCGGTCTTGAGACCGTGCTCGATTGCAAGTTTGTTTTCTTCCAACCATTCTTGAGCAACGTACTCAAGATACGAATCTACACGTTCTGTAAGTTCAGTCTTAACTGCAGCAACTTCCTCAATGAGTTGCTCTTGGTATTTGACCTGAATTTGCTCTTTTACTTCCTCAACCTTAAGTTTGATTGCGGTTTCAAAGATTGTACGTGCTTTGTCTTGAAATTCTTCGGAAAGGTCTTCACCATCTAACAGTGCTTTAACATCTTCTTCGACGCTAAATTCTGCTTCAACAGTGTCTTCTTTAATTTCTTCCTCAGTTTCGTCGGTAGCTTCAGCAACCACTTCTTCTTCGGTAGTCTCTTCTTCAGAAACTACTTCTTCATCTGTGGTCTCTGCTTCAGAAACGATCTCTTGATTTTCTTCGACTTCTTCGGACTCCTCTTTCATTCCTGCAGGCATTGCGTCTGCGGGTTTTGCGCCCTTATTAACAACATTCTTTACCTGTGCAAGACTAGGGCTAGATGTGTTAAGTTTTGCTGAATCGTCGTCGGGACGATAGTTTTCGGGGGTAGGACCGCCAAGATCTACAACGCTTGGTTGACCATCAGGTATACCTGTGGTTAACTTTTGCATTGGCTCAGCAGCAGCAGCCCCTTTGGTTACTGCGTTTTCCATTTCTTGTAAATTGCTACCAACGGACATGTGAACTTCGATTAAGTATTAATCTTTATTATTTATAGTATTAGAGATTTGCTAAGAAATCTTGGAACAACTGTAATTTGTGTTCCTCAAGTGTTTTTTGCTCTACAAGAGCATTAATTTTCTTCTGAGTTACTTCTGCAAGTTGTTCGCGAAGGATTCCTCCTTCCCAAATCCACTCTTTTCCTTCCATGATTCCTGATACAAAAGCATCGGGTGCAGAAGGATCGGCAACGATATCAGCGGCAGTTGCCAACATGAAATCTTCACCTACAACTTTACAACCAGTATGATCTTCTTTAATTGAACCAACACCACGAGAAGAAACTCCAAGACAAACACCATCGCTAATTAATGCTTGGGCAATTTTACCCATTGGTGTTTCTAGAAGTTGTGCTTTACCTATAAAATTATTTCCTTCTTGACGAAGAGATATAATTTTATGTGATACGCGATCTAGGTTGACAGTAGGACCATCAGGATGACCAAGTTCTCCTAAAGCACGACCCTTTTGAGTAAAGTTTTCATTATACCTTCCAACTTCACGAGCAAGAGTTTCGGTAGGATACATTCTACCGTTACGGTTTTGAATGCCACCTTGAAGGAATACACCTTCAATAAAACATTTCTTACATTTACCAACCTTTTCGGTAATAAATTCTACCTTTGAAATTTCTTCTGTGATAAGTTTCATTGTTTTCTATTATCCTGTTACTGGATTATTGTTTTCATCATGACGTTGATATGTTCCAGGAGTCACTGCACTATTATTTTCATCATGACGTTGATATGTTCCAGGAGTTCTTGTAGTGTTATCTACATTACGGGCTTGATAGTCTGCATTGAAATTTTCATATTCAACACTTGTCCACCCTTCATCACCACTAAATTGTGTGACCGAAGTTTTTCCTGGTTGAGGATCAACTTCGTTATTATCTTCATCGTGGCGAATATATGCCATTACTCAGAATCCTCTTCTGATTTAGTCTCATCTTCAATATTAAATATAGAATGTGCAACTGAAGATCTTTCATTTTCAACATTACTAGATGCTTTATTAAACAAAGCATCCTTTATTTTGTCGCTAATATCTGATGCAGAAGCATCAGTAGCGATCAAATCGATAACATCTTCCATGTAATTAATTGTATAGGTATATTTTTTATTTATATCTCTGCCGATTTAGTATCTTTCTGAAGGTTGGCATCAGTAATATCAGCATCAACCTCTAAATCTGCCTCAATTGGAACATCTCCAAGTAATTCGTTACCACCAGCATCAGGTAATGGTTCTCCTGTTATAGGATCAATAGAATTGGGGTCTGGAATAATTCCTTCTTCAATTTCTTTTTCAATTTGAATATCAATTTCCTTAATTTCTGTATCAGTTTGGCGTAAAATTTTACGTCGAACATAATCAACAGAATAATATTTGCCAATATACGGTTCAATTGATGCCAACGTTCCTAAACGTTCATTCATCAATTCACTATCTTTGAGTTCTGCGAATTGATTATCATATACAAAGTCATATTGAATATGATCTGAAATCTTTTCCCAATCTTCAGGTGTAATAATATTTTTTAATATTAGTTGAGTCTTCAGCATATCGCTGAATATATTTGCGAATCTTTTTCTCAATCTACCAACAAATTTAGTAAATTTTAATTCGTCTCTAAGAATTTCTGAAGAACGACCAAGATTGAATCCACCATCAGAAGCAATTCTAGATTCTGGAACTCCAAGTGCTCTATAAAGTTTCTTTTGGAAATACTCAATATCAGCAAGTTCTCCTAAGTTCTGTCCACCAGGAAGAGTTGTGATTTCAGTTCCTCTACCACCTTCTCTTCTAGGAAGCCAGAAGTCTTCCATCATACTCATATGCTTACGATCATCACGAATTTCGCCAGTATTGGCATCGTAAACTTGCTTATTACGATAACGATTCATAACATCACGAAGATATTGTTCTGCCTTTACTTTAGGAAGATTACCAACATCAATATAAAAAATACGACGTTCTGGTGCTCTTGATAATCTATAGATGACCAAAGAATCCTCAATCATTCTAAGTTGATTAAGTGCCTTAATTGCTTTGTGGAGATATGAAAGAATTGAACCTTTATTTCTGTCTACAAGACCCGAGGTAACATAAGTAATGGTATCTTTTGCCATTTTGACACCCTTTTGACCATTAGCACCCGATACTAATCCAATCGGATAATTTGGTTTTGGTGAGTATACATAATATTCTTCAATATCTGGATACAATACTTTACTTGTTTCTGTTGTCCTAGAAAGATCAATTCCTTGTACACCTTTATTTACTTTCTTTTCTTGACGAATAAATTTGATCTTTGTTGGATCAATATATCTCAATTCCTTAATACCAGATTCTGGTTTTTTAAGATCAATTACTTTATGATAATATAACTTTCCATCAACATACCAATTTCTAAAAATTTCGTGAGATTTTTTATCAAAATCTAAAAGTTCTTTAATATACCTAAATTCATTTCTAATTAAATCTTTTAATTTATCACTTGCATTTACATTAGACAATTCAATTTCTACTGGTGAATCATATAGATCACTAACAATTGCTTCATTAACAACATCTTCAATAGCATTATCCACCTCTGGGTGAATTGCCATTTCGCGATATCTTTTTATTAATTCGTTTTCGTTTCTATATGCACCTTCAATATCAACATATGATCCATAAAATCCACTTGCTATAAAATTATCAACCCCGTCCCCATTATTAGGGGGAACGGGGGACAATGTAGATTTTGATTTCGGCTCACTAGGCTCAATAGAAAATCCAAAGAGTTTCGTCATTTTATAATTTTACTGTGTTATTTTAATTATTTATTAAGTCAGTGACGGATACGCTGAAGAATCGGATCCTGTAGCAATATTCCAATATAAGACTTGGAATTCAACTGTAAATTCTTCAATAGTATCTGTAGTATCCATTGAAAGTGCAATTTCAGAAACATTTGTTGGAAATAACCCAACAAAATTATATTTTCTGAGAGGATTGCCATTTCTATCTAACTGAGTAACATCCGCATTTGCGGTATAATCAGATGGATTTACTTCACCAGATCCATTTGAAAGTCTACTAATACCATTCATCCACTGTTCCATCGCAGTTCTGATTTGGAAATCAGCATCATTAAGAACAGTAACAGTCCAGGTATCAAAGGTTCTTTCACCAGCAACCTTGAGAATCCTTCCACGGAAAGGAACTTCAACGGGAGTGATATTTGATGCTGGTAAATTTGCTGCTTTTATCATAAATGGGAACCTATCTGCAAGTCCGTCACTGCTTATAGATACATCCTCTGCTGAGGGTGTATCCGCATTACTCATAAACTCAAATGTGCTTCCCACTGCCGCTGGGAAATTTATATCAACCTCAAACAGGTTGGGGCGAACGCCACCACCCGTTAATTGAGATTTGAATTGTGAAATGTTTCTTAGTGCCATTGGTTTTGATCCTCGTTAGTAATTTTATGCGTTAAAAAAAATAAATCAAGCGTTTCCAACCACTTCTGAGAATGATACTCCAGATCTGGTAGCTACGAATGTTAGTCCGATAAAGTTAATAGATCTAGATGGTTTAATGAAGATGTCAGCAACAAATTCGTTGGAATCAACTACTGCTGCAGTATTGTTGGTCTCATCACAAATTAATCTGAAGTCCTGAATACCACGCTTTGCTTGAACATCTCTGAGGAATGGTTCAACAGCATTTACAAATGAACTTCTTGTTAAGGCGTCATTAAACTCAAACATAACGTCTCTTCCAGCACCTTTAATTGCTTGTTCTAGGAAGATAAACAATCTACGAACATTGATTCTATCAAATGCCGATGATTTGTTAAGTGCGGTTTTATCACCAAAGAGTGTAATTCCACCACCAGGTGTGAAGATTACAGGATTAATTCTTGCAGAATAAAGTCTATCTCTTTGATTTTGAGATGGATTGTATGCAAGTTTGACTGCACTCAAGATACCACCTCTAGCAGTTCCTGCAGGTGAATACCATGGGAAACTTAAGGTATCATTTCTGGCACAAATTCCCGCAATATCACCATTTAAAGGAATATAACGGAATGTATCCGAGAATCTGTCATACATGTACTTATACCCACTATCGAGTACGCCATACGATGATGAAGGAACAGATGAATAAAAACTAATCAGATTATCTGTTATATCAGCAGAACTCTTAACTGTATATCCGTTACCAGACATCGTAAGAAGTTCATTTCTACAAGGAGAAATGAATGCAATCGCATCTTTTCTAACTTCTGCAATAGCAATTACTTTACTTGCAAGTGATTGTGCTTCTGCTCTTTCATAACCGCCGCCACCCATAAGGATGAAGTTGACGTCAAATTCGTCATTATTTGCAAAAAGATCATATCCTATCGATAGATCACCAACTCCGGCTGTCAATGCTCCAGCAGCATCGATGTCTGCAGTGCCGTCATAATTTAAACCACCACCAAGAGTTAGTGTGGTATTACCAGTAGCACCAAAATCAATATTTAAGGTATTTTGATCCCATGCTATATCAGTGGAATGACCAAATGTTCCGTTAGCAAAACCAGTAGTCACAATGCCTGCAGGTGCTCCACCAGCAAAGATAAATTCTGATACTTCAGAAGTATACTTTCTCCAATATGAAGTTGCACCAGCAGAATACTGTGAATCTTTTGCTTTAGATAGTGATGTATGCTTCTCAAGAATAGTTCCTGCATTACCAGTTACTTCACCTGTATCATCAATAACAACTAGATGCAGTTCATCAAATCTTGAACCTTTAGCGGATGCATATGATGATGTGGAGGGTCTTTCTGCAAGAGTATTCCACGAAATTGAAGTGTTTGTAAGTTCTATAGATTGATTATCATACCAATCTTGCTGTGTAGTCCCTGTTGCTGTTGCCCAAGCAACACTTTGACCAGCAGTGTGGAAACCTATTACCGTAGCATTATCAAATGCATATGTTCCGGATGGTTGATAGTCAACTTGCGTTGCTGTTCCAGCGGCGGAAACGTGCTCAATAACTTTAACTGAAATTTGTGTTGCAGATGCTTCAGTAATAATGCCTTTTAAATAACCATCAAGTGCTTCGGTTGTTCCTGCACCAATTTTTGTTTTACCAACTGCAGATTGGGTGATACCCATACCAACAGAGACAGCAACACCAGTGCCGAGTGAATCAAGTCCTGAAAAACCGCTGAGGATTTGGTCTGCCTTTGCATCAATGATTGCAACTTTAACTCCGTTGGACCAAGATCCTGGATTTCTTGCAGCAACAGTTACGCCAGAAATGATATTTTCATCATATCCAAGGTTCACATAATCTTCATAACTTTTAATTTTAGGTGCTGATCCTGAACCAGCAAATGCATTTTTGAGTGAAGTATCATCAGATCTTACAACCCTAAGTGAACCACCATAAGCAAGGAACGAAGATGCCACCATCCAAGTTTCATAATGATTATCAGTTGCGTAGGGATTTCCGAAAGTGTTTAAAAGCTCCTGCTCGTTGTTGATTAACACTGGCTCGTTTACTGTTCCTTTCGCAAAAGGACCAACAATAGCGCCAATACCTTCGGCAGTCGGATCAACCCTTCCAACGGTTAGATCAACTTCCTTAACAACAATGCCAGGAGATGCTAAATTTAATGGCATCTTTACGTTCTCCGTATCCAAATTATCTGAAATTATTTATTAAAAAGGGTATTTTCAACGGGGAAACAGTGAGTGAACATCTACCAATCAGGATATGTCCAATAATTGATGGGTAATTTTTCTTTTCGTCTTTTCAAAACTCGTATTTTAGTACATTCTTTACATTCATAAGAATATGCTGATGGTCCACTACCTTTTCTAGTTTTGTAAAATCCATCAATTAAATCTTTTATAATTTCACATGATTTACACTTTCTTTGTTTAAATATTAAATGCTCTAATTCGAACTCTTCATAAAAGTCCATTACATATAATCCCACATATAAGAACGATCGCCGTACTCATCGGAATGCCAAACTTCTCCTTCACTGTCAGTAAAGGTTGATTCACCAAACCCATCTGCAATAAATCCAAACGGTGCCATATCCTGCTCTATTTGATTTTTCTGTTCTTCATATAATCTTTTACGAATATCATTATCAGTCATCTCCTTAAAATACTCTTGAGCAACTAACCAAGAAAATATTACAAGGCACATTGCAAGGTCATCATTACAACCTTCTTCTGCTTCAAAAGAATTATGTTTTTGAGTAAATGTTGTTAATTCTGAAATAATTTCATAATCCGAAACTAATATCTTATCGTCTTCTAGGAGAGTTTTTAAATTTGAACATCCTAATTTTTTAACTGCTGCCGTTGTTCGCACACCAAGTTGAGATTTTTTACCACTAAATCCAGATCCAACAATTTGACCAGCACGTCCTCTCATAGAACACATGAGAAGATTTTCATTTTCTAAATCAAAATGTAAAATACTTGCTACTTGATCACCAATATCATTAACTTCTACTAAAACAAATGAATTATTATATGCTCTCGTGACTTCATCAATAACACTAGGAAACAACATTGGTTTAATTTCATTATTCCTATACTTTGCTACTACCCTATATGGGAACTCTGTGATATCAAATACAATAAATGCAGAATAATCGTTCCCCATCCCGCGAGCAACATCGACAGTAGTAAGATAGTTGTGTGATTCTTGAGGATCTTCATAAATGTCTAAACCAGCATTTCTTTGAATTGGTTCATCGTAAACTAAATTCCTTAACTTTGCAGGATTAATAAGAGTATTAACAGATCCAAGAAATTCACATTCAAATTCAACTTTGAATTGTTGCTCAGAAGTGTTAGCAATAGTTTGTTCTTTCCATACTATATCTCTACCAGGAACTTCGGACCAGTGAACATCCGTTGGAATATATTCATTTTTACCCTTTTCAGCATCGTGCCACATTCGGTAGAAATGATTCATACCTCTAGGAGTAGAAACAATAATTACCTTTGTGCTCTGTCCAGAAGAAATAGTAGGATAAACAGAGGCAAAGAAGTCATCAGCAATGTGATTTGGGATGAACGCGAACTCATCAAGAAAGATGACATTATAGGATCCACCTCGGACAGCAGATGAAGAAGTAGAGTTAGCTGAAATTTTGGACCCATTTTCTAATTCGAGAGAACCCTTATTCCAAGATATAATACCTTGTTGCATCCATCTAGGCAAGTTTTCGTAAGCAAGTTGTAATCTTCCAAGTAAATCTCTTGCTGTAGATGCTTTGTTTGCTAAGATCGCGACGTTAACATTGTCGTTAAAAACAGCGTAATGTAAAAGATATGATACACAAGTTGTAGACTTGCCAGTTTGACGAGGCATCTTACATATATTAAATCTTTGATCATGGAAGTTTTGAATTAACTTTTCCTGAAATGGATACATGTCAAAAGGGACAAGACCATGATCAAGTGAAACTATTTTTATATAATTTCTTGCAAAATAAACAGGGTCACTTTTACATTTGAGGAACTCGACGATTTTGTCTTCAGTCCACTCAATCTGAGTATTTGCTTTTTTTAGGTTAGGATTACCAAGATAAATTTCACTCATACACTAACCTCAACAATTCCAGCGTTTTCGTGCTTTACAGATTTTCTTATCCGGTGTCTTAGTGCAGTCAATGTTATGCATATCTTTCTGACCTTTGGAACGAGAACAATATGATGAACGTCTCTTTGCGGACTTACTTCCCTTCTTCAATTTAGATGGTTTTGTTGTAACAGCAGTTTGCAACTTTGAACCTGGATTTTCGCGCTTATATGCATTAACTGATTTTTGACTCATACCATCAACACCGTCTTTACGGTTTGATTTTTGCCAATCTTCCATAAACTGACTGAGAGTTTTATCACCTTCATACCCTGCTTTTACACAGCGATTATAAGTTTTACCAAAAAGTTTCTGAGTTCCTGCTTTTTTGTAACCCTTCCAACACTTCTTCGCCTCACCAAGCAATCGACTTCCAATACCATCTGTTGCCTGAAGTGGTGTTGTTTTGATAATATCAAATGAATCTATCTGAAGTGCTTTGAAATCATCTCTCCAGTTGGAGTAATCATATCCTTCTTTCTTGGTGGAATTGCCCCAGTTAGCAGCACCCTTTTTACGACACTTAACTAACGCACCTGATGCATAAGCAGAAGGCCATACAGAATAACGTGACTTTACCTTATGATAACAAGCATCTTTCTTACCCTCATCTACAAGGTTACCTTCTGGTTCAAATGAATTTTTTTGAGTCACGATTTTTGCTGCTCCTTTTCTATCGGGATTTGGATCTTCTTTGCGCTTTTTAGCAGCTCTTTTATCTCTTTCATCTTTACTCATTGCAGAACGATCATCTGCATCACGGCAATATGGTTTAGTTGTTTGACCTGGTTGTTTAGCACAAGGTTTTCCATCATATTTACCACCAGCTTGTTTCCAACCACCACCTTTAAACCAATCACGAAGGGAATATCCTTTATCCTTTGCTGACTTACCATCTCTTTTTTCCGTGATGGTTTCTTCATTAGTTACATAATCTGCTGCAGTGTCAATATAATCTGCTGCCTTGGTAATTTTTGATTGAACCCATGCCTTGAGTTCACCTTCACCTTTCTTGCCCATTTTTTTCTCAAGACGAGAAGCAGCGTTCTTTATAGTTTTAAGTTGAGAACGAGCCATAGAATATTCGTGATCTTTCTTCTCTTCACTCATACCGCCACCACCATCTCCACCATTACCATTTCCATTAGTATTGCCATTACCATCGTTACCATTTCCGTTAGTATTTTTATTTTCGTCAGATTCCTCATCTTTTTCACGACGAAGCCATCCACCCATTCCTACACGGTAACCTGTGGGAATTTTTTTACATTTTTTATCTTGATAGCAGTAATAATAACCCTGCTTACACTTACTCATTACTGTCAGAGTCTGAATTACTATTATTTAGAAAACCTTGCTTTAGTAATTTTTGCAAATCGGAAGTTGATCCAACAAATAATGCATTATTAGTAACATTATTTGTTGTATTCACCGAAGAGTCATCCTCTAAATCTTTCACTTTCTTTTGAAGATCTACTAATTTATCGGTAGTATCAGCAACACTTTTAATAAGTTGACCAGCAACTTCATATGCTCTTGGGCTTCCACCTTCACCAGCAAGTTCCATAATTCCATTGATCGCTTCCTGACCTTTTTCAATCAAAGAATACAAATTTGCACGAGTATATTCATAATCTTTTGTTAAATCCTGATTTGTTTTATCTGGAATTTTTAATTCTGTAGGTTGTCCTTCTGCTTCGACAATCTCACATTTTGTATTGAGAGCATCATCGATAGAATCAAATTTATCAGTCATAAATTAAATATCAAGTTTTCTGGTTGGACTAAAATCTGCTCCAGTCTCAAAGAAATCCGTTGATTCACTAAATCCAAAATCATCTCCAGGAATTATGAGTGCATCATCAGCAGTGCTGAGGACATTAAGTTTCGCTCCTTTAACATGTTCCGTAGCAATAGTAGAACTAAATGCCCTTTCAACAGTCATTGAATTACTTGTCTTAGATTTAATCTTCATAATTTCAGTACCAACAATAACTCTATCATTAACTTCAAAAGTTGATGTATCATTTAAGGTAATAATAGATTCTGTAGTAGTTACATTTTCTGCCAACAATGCTCCAGTATCATTATCATAATCTTTTCTTGCTGTAGGAGTTGCAGTATATCTAACTTCTCTCTTAGCAGTCCTGGGATTACTATCACTGTAGTAATCAACCTGAACTTTGCGGATAATTCCATCGGTGCTATCTGCAATAGGACCAAACAGATATGTTTTTGCTGTAAATTGTAATGTATAAATTAATGCTCTACGAGTAGAGAAATCTCCCTCATAATCATCTTGGAAGGATATACTATCAAGAACAACTGGAATATCCCTCTTTTCTCCAATAGAATCTATTAGTTCTACTGTAATATTGAATGACGGTTGAAAATATGGAAGAATTTGTTCAACAATTTGTAAAGCATCATCATTTAGTTTTGTCATAATATTCAGTTCAAATCCAAGATTATATGGCACTGGCATATAAACTTTTTTAACTTTAGTATTATTATCAACTGCTTTAAATGTTTGAGTTACAGATACTTTCCTTGTAGCATCGTATGAGATGCTATTCATCTCAAATGACATCCTAGGTAAAGTAATCTGAACTGATCTGTTAAGATCCTGCTGCTGTTCTAATCTTGCTAAAAACTTTTGTGCAGGACCATATGCTAGTGGTACTTTAATCTCACTTTCAATATTTCCGTTTGAATCATCATGTTTCACGTAAATTTGATTAAACAGAGTTCCAAAAGAAACAACTGTTTTTCTAACTATTTCGTGATAAAAATAAGTACCTAGCATTAATAATTACCAAAGGGATTCGATTCTGTAAAATCAACTATAAGATCTGCTTCTAGTTCGATAGAAGTATTGTCGGTATATTTATCATATACATCATCATTAGTATGGAAATCAACTGCAAAAGTTGCAGAGGATGCAGCACCAACTATTATTTCTCCATTTGTGAAGACACCATCAACATAAGAAATTTTAAGAGTTTTCGTATCAGCGTCCCAATTTTTAACTCTTGCAGTTGTTCCCGAACTAGACCCAGTAATTAACTCATTAAATTCATATGCTCCAACTCCAGATATTGTTGGGGGATCTGCAATTGTTATTGTTGGAGCAATAGTATATCCAATTCCAGTATTAATAATTCTTATACCTGTAACAATATTTCCTTCAGAAACTTCTGCTCTCGCTGAAGCAGTTTCTGTGCTCTTAATCGAATCACTATTGTCGATAGTGACTGTAGGGTTACTTTCATAACCACTTCCAGGATCTATAATTGTTAGTGCTGTCACTGTTCCTCCAACACCAATAGTAGAAGTTACTATGGCAGTGTTTATACCAGATGCTGGTGTTGATAATATCACTGTAGGTGCGCTTGTATACTCTATTCCAGGATTAGAGATGGTTATGGCGGTGACTGTGCCTCCAATGCCTGTTGTAGCGGTTGCTACGGCACCTGATGAAGGTATGGATATGGATACTGTTGGTGAAACTGGATATCCGGATCCAGGATTATCAACAGCAAATGAAACAACACCCTTTTCTTGTGTTTCTATTAGGCAAGTAGCTGCAGCACCTACTCCATCACTACCGTAAATGCTTATTGATGGAGTAGTTGTATATCCAAATCCAGCATTAGTTAAAACTAATTCTTTTACAGATCTAATACCTGAAATAGAAGTTGTTATAGCAACAGCTGTTGCAGTTCCTCCAGAAACTGGCGAATCATCAAATTGGACAATAGGTGTTGTTGTATATCCACTTCCATCATTATTTAAAAATATTTGTCTAACATAACCAATATTAATAACTGCCGATGCGGAAGCAGTTTCACCTATACCGAGCACTTGTAATGTAGTAATATATCCTTCTTCTTTAATTTGAGTGTCAATTTCCTCAACTGAAGTGCTAATAACTTCATCTTCATATTCAAAGAGTTCGCATTTAAGTTGATATACGTAGTTTTTTCCTAACTGATAAAAAGGATCCTCATGTTCTACAAATTTAACTTCAAATAATCTTTGACCTAATGGAAAATATACTAGATCACCTTCTCTAGGTCTAGATGCAAGAATAATTTCATCTTCACTTTCTCCAGAAAGAAAGGTTGCAATATAATCATCATATCTTTCTTTAGATATTGTAATTGTCAACTCATCTTTAAGAGACATTCCAAATTTTGTTAGAATATCTCCAGCTCCAGAGTGACCTTCAAATGTATTAACATACGCCTCAATAGTATAGTTATCATCAAATTTAGATGATTCGATTTCATTAAATATAGTGTCTTTATTGACAATTTTTCTTGGAATGTATGTTACATCAACACCATACATTCTGAGTTGTTCATTAATTAACTCCTGAACAAGTCTTTGTTCGGAAGAAGAACCTTGTAGAAAGAACGGATTAAGTGCCATTATCCAATAAGATCGAGAGGTGGTAATTCATGTTCAAGTAGCATAGTCTGCTTAAGTTGTTCTATTTCTTTTTCGGCATCTTCATAAATTTCTCTACCATTTAATTCAATACCACCTGGTAACTTAACTCCTCTAAACTTAATTAGATTTTGACCCCATTGTCTTTTAATAAGTGATGTTAGATATTTTTTAATAAAACTATCGTTATAAACTTGAGTAAAAGATGCTGGATCAAGTGCTCTGTAGCAATCAATAATTAAGAAATTTCCAGCACTTTGAGAACTCCAATCAATATCAAGATACATTCTATCTTGACGCTTATTAAATCTGATTTGCTTATCTGTTGTTAATAAATGGTCAATATCTTCAAGATAACTTTTAGTCATTGCATATTGCAATAATTCAACTGAACCAAAATGATATAAGTCATTTAAAAATAATTGATATTTAATATTGAACATCCCCCCAGAAACGGTGCTAGTATCAAATTTAAATACCTTTTCAATTCCAATTACAGAATCTGGAACTTGTATAAAATTAGAATTTTCATAAAAACTTGATGTAAAAGTTCCAGAACCACTATCTACAGATGTTGCTGTAGTAGTTACGATGCCAACACCATTAGTTCCGTTTGCTTTTCCTCTATCAATATCTTCTTGTTGAATTTGATACTTGAGATACATTCTCTCAACACCATCGAAATGGCGTTCATTAAAATATTGAATGGCATCATCAACCAAATCATCAATTTGATCATCATCAACGTTTATTTCTAGTACTGGAGCACCTAAACGCCTTAAACAATAATCAATTAATCCTTGACGTGTTGATGGTTTTGCCATTATTCTTCAACCTCTGAGTTCTGATAATCATCATCTTTTTTTGGAGATTTAGATTTAATAGTTACTGGTTCTGGTTTTTTTAAATCCAAAAGTTGAGATAGTAACTTATTTTTTTCATCTTCAAACTCTTGCGTTAGAGTTTGAATTTTCGCCTCCAATAAAACGTTTTGATTGGTTAGTGCTGATAATTTTTTATTATAAAGATTCACTAACACATTGATATCTACTTCACTATTCATAATATCTAGAAGGTTCCTCCATCAATTGTTGATGTCCAAGTTGGTTTGCTAGTATATGTAGTAGCAACATTAGATGGATTTACGTTAGCACTTACACCATCATCAACAATATCGTTAGTTGTATCAAACGTTCCTTGAACACCGATTAACGTCACACTATTTGATGAAGATGTTGTGGTTTTAACCATACCATACGCTGCACTGTTATTTTGCTGCGTAATTTGTGATCCTGCAGCTAAAGATGCATTACCACTTAAAGTAAGAACAATCTCAGTAACTGCTGTTAATATTTGAGTAGATGTTACTGTTGTATTAGCATCACCTGGTTGATTTGTGGATCTTTGTAAACCTTGATTGTCAAAGAATACAATACCATTGGTATCGAAATTGCCAGATTGGTAGTAAATACCTTTAACATCTAGAAAACCTTTGGTTCCAGATACAACACTATTGTTAATAGTTGAATCTGGAATATAAGTCCATCTTCTACTATCATCAGCATGTGTTCCGTGATTTAAATCACCTGCAGAACTTGCGGCAATAGAACTATCATCTAAACCAAAAAATCCAGTTTTATTATTATCAGTTCCACTACTAATATTATAGTCAAAAGAAATACCACGGTCTGTATTGGTGTCAAATCCGTGAGTTAAAGTAACTTGAGTTGTAGTGCTAATACCAGCAGAAGCAGTACCATCAAAAGTGATGATTTTATCTCCGGCATTAATTGATGCAACGGTTGCAATACCTGAAGGACTGATACCGGCAACTGTTAGTGTATCACCAGTGTTAATTCCAACAGTAGAATCTAATCTGATAGTGCTAACGCCAGCTTGAACTGTCGACATGACAGTTCTAGCACTGGTTACATCACCCAGATTAAAAATAGATTCATTTACGGTAACCGCACTCGAATTTACAGTAGTCGTAGTACCATCAACTTGGAGATCACCTTTAATAATTACTGTGCCTTCATTACTAAATCCATCGGGATATGGATCAATATAAAGTTCGTTTCCTGCACCAGGTCTAGTTGAAATAATATTAGATGAAATACCAACATTATCAATTAAAAATTGACTTCCTGTAGGTAAGTTATAGGTTACGTTAGTATTATATACCCAAGGAGCTCCAGTAACTTGAACACTATCAGTTCCATTTTCATCATATTCGATTTTAGCATCTTTACTATCACCGAAAGTTAGAAACTGGTCATCTGGAATTACAACTTCTCCAGATCCATTTGTCCTAACAACAATATCGCCATCAGTATCATTGGATGAAAGAGTATTTCCATCTAATGTTAAATTATCTACTGTCCATTGGTCTACTCTAGGAAGACGACTAATCGCTCCTGTTCCTCCAGGATTTCCACCATTCTCTGTAAGGAGAAGTGGAATAAAACCATTTGCTGGGGTTGTTGGGTTATCTTGACCCGCAATTAAACCCGGAGCAATACTTAAAAGATCTGTGTAATATCTACCACCAATTAGTTGTGGGTTTTGGGAGTTATCTCCAGCAAATACCCTTCCACCTCTATTACCATGCGTGCCGACGCCAATAGTAACAGCAAGTTCACCATAATTTAGAGTACTGGGTGCAGAAGTACCAGTAGATCTTTTGACTCTAATGATACTTGCCATTAGAATGAGCCTCCATTAATATCTAAATTCTGTGTAGTTCCTGGTGTTAACTCTAGAGTTGCATCAAATTTATTAGTAGTGGAGTTATATACAAGAACCATACCGTTCTCTAATCCACTACTAATATTAACATCACTTAAACCGGCAAGAGTTCCGGAAGTATCTCCGGTAATTGAAGAAACAACTTTAATTGCGTTTTGTTGGCCTACTCTTACTTTTATATCAGGCATATGATCATACCTAGTCGATAATTATCAGGATCTAAAATATATTTATACTCCTTAGACTCCTTAGAATCCTAGTTTACCAATAACCTCTTGTTGCTTGAGATAAAGTTTCACATACATTTTACATAAATTTCTTAATTCTTCAATATCTCTACATTCGTCAATCTCTCTAGCTTGTTTTTCATATTCAAATGATTTAGATACCGAGTCTAAAGTAATTTCATTTGGATTTTCCATCGATTAACTCCATAAGTAAGTTTTTAATCTGTTGAACATCTTTTTTTAATTCAGATATTTCATTTTTTTGATTTTGACGTTCTTTTCTCATTTTAATATATTGATTATATTCAAATGTGTCACAATTAACAATTGCACCCGAATTTTGGTCTCGGAATAAATTTTTATGTCCATCAACGGGTATCATGCTAGTGCAATTGCTCTTAGATCTTGGAATATTGGTGCATATGCCTCATTATCCCCACTCATAACTATTTTAATTGAGAATCCTGTAAAAGATTCTAAATTATCTGCTGTGAATTGATACTCTAAGAATTCATTTTGCACACTTGCTCTAGTTTGCACATCAGGTAATCCATCATTTAAGTATGTATCTATTACGGAATCGCCAATACCATCACCGTCCGTATCTCTTAAATTATTATATCCTGGAAATAGTTCATATGTTTGTTCAACTTCACTTGAATCTGGTCTGATTAACTTATAAAGAACTCTAAAATCACTAGAAGAGTTTCTATATGCAGTTAATAAAACTTTTAATGAAGATGCTGGTTTATCTAAATTAACTATATTGGAAATATATGTTGATGCATGAGGATCATCTATATTTTGCTTAACCCTCGGGTCAGTAATATAATTAGTAACAGGCATATCCAATCTATTTCTAATGAATGCGAATGTTGCAGATTCTGTTAAATCAATTACAGGTGACAAACTGGAATTGTTAGTTTCCATTCTTATACCAAGTGTTAATGATCTGCTTCTGGTTAATGTTGGTAGTTGATCAGTTTCATTTATTCTTGAGCAAACTAGTCTTGGTGTGGAAAGTCTGTTTGGTTCATTTAAAGATACGCTTTCATATCCTTGATCAATAAATGATGCTTCATTTCCTCCTGCACTTGTTCCGGAAACAGTTCTAAGTGTTGCAGAAACATTAGTATTTTCTGGATTGATATAATTGAAATATGGAATTATTTCATTAAATTGTATATTTTGTGTTGCTCTACAATTATTTCCACCAAAAGATCCAAAACTAGCAAAATTCAGCATATTAAAACCACTATTTTTATTAGCAGGTCTAACAAATTCAACATGATACTTGTCAATTTCTCTAGCACTAACTAGAACTTGATCTGTTGGCATATCATGTGAATTATTAATTCTAGTTAATGAAACTCCATTAAGTTCATATTTTCTAATAGAATCTCCATTTGAATGATTTCTAATAATTGACTCATTTTCTCCACGAGTGAGAAGCACAATGGATCCAACATTTACTCCACTGTAAGAAATAATTTCATCATTTACAATCACATATCCAGGATTACTTCCAGTAACAGGAGACCCTTCAAAGGTAGTGAAGTTTGAAGTATTTGCAATAGATATTGTAGTGTTTGTTGAGACAATGGCTGCCGATAAAGTTGTTGATGGAGTATCTGGTTGAATTCCACTAATATTTACTTTATTTGTATCGGAATGCATACCATGATTGTAATGACTAACCTCTAACACATTTCCAGTGTTTAAATTGCTAGAAATTGCGGAAGATCTAACGATTGTTCCTGCCATAGCAACTAATGTGCTATCATTATAATATGATACATCCTGATCTATTCCAAATGTTTCGCCCCGAACATTTGTTAAGTATAAAGTATCGATATTTGGAACATCGGTAACAACAATAGATGCATTTCTTCCAGAATTTCCAGATGAAGCAGTTGTAATACCTAACAAATCTCCATTTCTATAACCATTTCCAGTTGCTGCCATAGCAACACTATCAATCTGATTATTTGTGACTGTAATATTTACAGTTGCTCCAAATCCTTTGCCATTGATTGTATAAAGAGGAACTCCATTATAAGATCCATTCGAATAACCAACACCAACATTACCTATAGATACTGTGTTAATATTTCCACCTAAAGATTCGATAATTCCAGTATTTGAACCTTCTGCAACTTTGGTGCCTACAGTTAGGATATTTTGGAGAGCATATGTTGTTGAAATACCAACATCTAACTTTCTTGGTAAAGTCTTTATTGGGTTATTGGAAAGTTTTGGAATATTTGTATCAATAGTAGCATACGTGCTTCCAATAGAAATTGCTGGATTATGGAAGTATGCAGTTCCAGATGAAGATGCGAATTGTGCTTTATAAATTCTAAATTTTAAATCTTGAGAAATTACAGGTTGCCAAACAGATCCATTTTGAGGTTTAAATAAATTTCCTCCTGTATACTGATTAGAATAAATGACCTGATCTGCATCGGGATATGATTGAGTAGAAACCGTTGGTTGATTAGTCTCACCAATCCAAACTTCATAATCTTCAGAAGTTGGGCAGTATATTGTCAATGCATACTGTTTATTGGGTTGTACATATAATGGAGATGGTAAAGCAATCCTAGTAGGAACTGATCCATCAGTAGATGTTGTAATTTCTGATGGAAGAATACCAACTCTAGCATAATCTTGAATCAACTTATTCTTGGGTGTTCCACCAATATCAGTTTCTCTAATTTCAACAAACACTTTTTCGGTAGAATCTTTTTGTCCAAAATATAAATCAAGTTCAGTTATAAATCCACCAGTATTATCTGATCTAAATGTTTGTGAAAGTGGATCTCTCCTCAAAGCATTCAATGGAAGTGCTTGTGGCGATTTTCTAACTACAATACTTTCTGTATAGGTCTCAGAACTTAAAATTCCAGATGAATAAAATGTTGCTTCTGTGAATTTAACGTTATTATTACTTGAGTTTGAACTGCTGGTAGACAATTTGAAGGTTTTGGTTCCATTCCTAAATGTAGTTGCAGGAACTGGAGATCTTAGGGGATTTTTGATGAATAAACATCCAATTAAATCACCAACAACATCAGTTGTAAGAGATTGAGCATTTACTGTTGCCTGACCAGAACTTGTTTCTCCAATTAAAATCATTCCTTCAAAAACATAACCATAAAATCTTCCTTCAGAATCATCTGATAATGAAAAAGTATCGATATTAATTGTTGGAGTTGATGAGGAATATACAGTTGCTAAATCTAATGCTGGTGTATATGGATTCTTTTCATATACTGATGAAGGAGATGAATATGGACCAGTCTTATGATTTGCACTTGCTAATCTAAACGATGCTACCTTAACACCATCATTATATCCATATACAGTCTCTCCTGCTAGGAAAGATCCACTAGACATAGTGACTTGCAGTAATTTTGGTATGACATCAATATTTGAATTGCCGCCAAAGAAAGCATAATGATTTGTTGATGGTTGCAAAGCAGAAGCAGTAAACTCAATATTTCTAGATCTTAGTTTATCTGATGATCTAGAACTAGTTAATAAATTTGCAATGTATGAATTTGACCAATCACTTTGAGTTTTGACAATATTACCAGATCTGACATTGAGAGTTTTTACCCAAGTATCTGATGAAGGTCTTAACTTAATATTTCCATTATAATTTTCTACACCAAATGGATTAACTTGCTGACTCTGAGTTGCAAAAGTTTGTTGTATATCAGTCCATAAAGTTGAAGAATAATTTAATGTAACTAGATCGCCAGTTTTTTTGACATTTGGATCAGTTAAAGTAAAATTAGATGAAAAGTCCAGAGTATCAGTGTTTTCAGTAGTGGTTGGTGCTAACTGAGATTTTAATGAAGAGAATGAAATGTCGGAACGCAATTCATCAGATGCTAAATCTACTGTTGTATTTGCATCTGGATTATCAATATCAATAAATGTGGTTCCCTTAAAATTATCTACAAAGAATCCAGATTTAAACCTGGATAAACCATCTACATCTTGTATTTGTAGTGACTGAGTGCTTAATTCTAATAATGTTAGAGATGTTACTTTTTCAACATTTTCTAATCGATCTTCAATATTACGAAGATCACGCATGGTATAACGCTTATTATTAGTAAGTTTTATTTTTACATCGTCAGGATTATATAAGTATGCTGGCAACTCAAGAGTTGCTAATTCCATTGATTCGTCAATTTTACCGGGTTTTACTGGTGAGGCAGATGAAACTCCTTCAATATGATTAATAGTGCCACTCTTATTCAATACAATTTTATCTATTCTAGGCAGGTAATATGAATAACCAATTATAGAACTTTCATTTGGTGCAACAACTAATGTTGAATTAGATCCTACTGATCCAAAATCTCTACTAGAGAATGCAAATGGCGAAGCATTAGTTGCCGAGAAAGGTGAAACTCTTGGTCTAAAATCTAAAGTATCTGTTGCTCGAACTCCACCCTTAAGTTTTGGAATATCTGATACATACCTCTCATTATTATAACTATTAACACTAAAGACATCTCCACTATCACTAGTAGGAACCTTATAATAATCAAAAATGATCATTAATCTTTTAGATGGAATGAATGCATCTGATTTTCTAATAATTCTAGAATAATCGCAATATTGTTCTCTATGTCCTTTATCCAAATTATAATCGTCAGTTTTATTAGTATAATTTCCATTACCAATAGATAATACTGCAGATCTTATACCAGAGTCTTCAAAAGAAACAGTTTCATTTGGAGCAAACTTTTCAGAATTTAAATAAACAAACTCAATTTGGGATGCAGATGTTTTAGTGACAATTTGACCAACAGCACCACTACTCTGCCCAATAACTTTTTCACCGAGAATTGCAGTATTATTTAAATTTAATCCTGCAGAAAAATTGAGATTATCTAATACAACACTAGCATCATCTAGTGACTCATATATAGCGATGATTTTACAAACATCAGGTAAATTTAGCGAAATCTCACTATCTTCAACACGAAGACCATGATAAGCGTTATATGTTAAACCATTGGTGCTAGTGCTAACACCAGAATTTGTATTCGAAACTTCTATTTTCTCACTCTTAATATAATTTTTTTGTTTATTAACAATACCAACTTTTTTGACTATAGTATTCACTAAAACATTATTTTGATTTGGAATTAATCCGTTAATAGTCACATCTTGAGAATTTGCTGATACTACAACCTGATCGGATGATAGATTTGCGGATGTTCCATTGCTATAAAAAACAGCATATCTATCTTGAGCATATGGTTCAAAGAAACAACTAGTAATACCAACATCAGTTCGATCAACTGTTAAACTTCCATTATTATCTGTCGATTTACCATTTGCTTGTCTCTGAACTAACAGATTTGATCCAGTAAATGATACATTAGATACATTTTTAGAATTTATCTCAGAATATAAATGTGATTTATCTGAATTTCTAATATCTGGAGTGATAATTTTGAAGTTATAAGTTCCACTTACAACACCATTTAATGCTACGCCTTGCACAGCAGTTGTGCTCGCCAAATTAATAGATAAAGTGTTAGTTGAAATACCCGATACTCTATTTAATGTTGGATATTCATTACCAGGAATTTGATATTTAATTATAGTATCAGTCGTAATGCCAGAAAAATTTCTGCCAGCAACTGTGGCAATACCAGATTGATTTGATGATGCACTAATCGTTAAGGAATCGGAAATACTAAAATTCTTAGGAATTGTTTCTATACCGATAGTATCACCACTAAAATTAACTGCTAATCCATTTCCGCCACCAGTAGATTGAAATACTGATTTAATATCTTTGGGTCCAAAAACTTTAATAGATGTAATTGATCTGCTAAATGAATCTACAAATTCTACACCATTTAAACTGGAAACCTCAATTTCTTCACTAGTTGCAAAAGATCCAGAAGTTTGTGAAATAGTGATAACTGATCCATTTTTTGAATGAACATAACCAGTCGCACCACTTTGCTTACCCCTCACAATAGAATCTACTGGTACATCATTAGCATTTGATACTGAAGATGTTAATTGTAATTCTGTAAAAGTTTGAATATCATAAAGATAAAGATTCCATTCATTTTGTTGAGTAAACTCATTTGCATCTGAAAGAGAGAATGAATAAACTCTTGCAACACCAACTTGTGTTCCAGTTCCTGAAGTATTATTTTCTTTTCTTTGACTAAAAAGATTTACTGAAAAATTATTATTAATTCCAATACTAGGTGTTCCTTCAACATTATTGAGTTTAACTTTATTTCCCATTTCAAATGGGATTAATGCAGTAGGTATACTTTCAGTTGCTCTTGGTTTTCTAACATCTAAAATAGAAGATGAAGTTTTTTCAATATCAAAACCACGAACATATGCCTTTCCTGGAGAAACTTTAACTGCTAATAAATTTTCTTCTGGTACATTTCCTTGTTCTGTAACTTGATTTGAAAAGTATACACCATCAGATCCTAATCTATCATTAAGACAATTATCAATCTCAATATTGAACTGATCTACTGCATAATCACCAGATTCTTCGAAAGTTCTTTTAGCAAGGTAATCTCTAACTTGAGAATATGTACTACTATCTTGAATTTTTTTAACAACACCATCATTTACTCTGAGAAGTTCAACAAAATCCTTATCATCAGTATCAGTTAATCTTTTTTTAGATAATTTTGCTGTAATTTTTAGTCTATCTGCACCGGGAGCAGCATAGTTTGAAAATCCTCTAGCATTATCATATAATGAGTTATCTTCCTGTGCATCAATTATACTTTCACTAATAGATAGACCAACTCTATAAGAAGGTGCATTTGAGTATTGATCTAAAATTAATGTATCTGCAGAAATATTGAGAAAATGTCCTCTTATAAAATAAGTTCCATCTAAAATTGAAACTGAAGATGCAGTAAATGTCGATTCTGAATTGATTGTGCTACCAAAAGTATCCCCGGAAGGTATTGTTGTATTTCCGTAAGTTAAATTATCTAAGACAACCAGAGTTTCTGCATCTCTAAATTGACTGATATTAAAACTGGAGTCAGCACTAACGTATTTTACGTATAAAGTATAATCACCAGTATCTGATTCATTATTTTTTAATACTTTTTGAACAACTGCAGTTAACTGTGAGATCTGCCCCTTTATTCTTTTACCAACTAATTGATCAATATATAACCCAACACTTAGTCCAACATGAGTTGGATTAATTTTTACTGCATAATATGATGGATTGTATGTAATATTACCTGGTATTACAATAGATCCATCTTTAAAAAAGTGGTTTCCAAAAGTGCTAACTTGATTTTGTAAACTACTCTGAAGAGATGTCAGTTCCCTTGACTGAACTGGATATCCTGGTTTGAAAAGGATCCTATAAAAATTATTATTTGGATCAAAATCATCAAAATATGGGGAAACATTTAAGTTTGATTTTTGTGACATCTTTAGAATTCCAGTATGATTTTAATATCTTCTTTTTGTCTTTGGTTTCGATTTACCCGAGGTCTATTATCAATGTAAATAATATCCCCTGATCCTTTATTTATCTCAGGTAGAGAGATGCCATTTGTAAACTGAGTTGCTAAGTTAACATTTTTTGTTGATGAGATGGAAGTTGTTATTCCAGTGAAGTTTTGATCAATTGTTCCACTAAAACTATTATTTGACGTTATAGTTCCACCATTTTTTATAAAGGAAACTTTTTTTGCTTCAGATACAATGGTTTTAGAATCTTTTTGATCTAAAGATCCTGGATTAAAATATAAAGATCTATCTTGGAAATACTTTAGAACTTTAGTTTGTTCATCATATGATGCCATATATCCTGTTGCAGTTCCAACTCCAATTACTGACTGATAAATTCTATTCCCCGGAGCAGCATCTTCTGGGTTTGAAACAGATGATAATTTAAATCCACCTAAATTAGAAAATTGACTTTCTTGAAAAATTGAAGACGCTGATCCAATTCTTGCTGGATTTTTAATAATACCAATTTGAGAAAATCTAGTATCTATTGGAAAATCTTTTGTTGAAGAATCAAATCTCGAATAAACAAGAACTCGATCAGTTCCTAATTCATTGTAAATATCATAACCATGGCCTCTTGATGGGGGAATGATTGGTATTAGGTGTGCAAACCCAGTTGCTCCAGAATTTATTGTTGATAAATCAACTCTTCCATATGAATATCCACTTCCTCCCGCAGATACAGTTGCTGAAACTATTTTTCCACCAACAACATTTACAACTGCTTTTCCACCTACACCATCACCAAGAATGTCTAATTCTGCATCAGTTGTATTATATCCAGAACCTTCAGATTGAACATATATTTTTTTAATCTGATTTTCATTAATTGTTGAGTCTCCATTATCTCTTACAGATACTATTTGAGAATCTGCAGTAGTATCCCAATTATTTGGAATTGGAATATATTCGATAGAATCAAATTTTATAATATCGCTAGGAGATACCGTAAAAAGATATTTCCAAATATAACCATCTCCACTTTCACCCGCCCTAGAAGGTTCTAAATCAACAAAAGTAGGTTCATCCTGCGAAAAATTGCCCCCAATATTAGTTCCCGATGCTCCATTATCAATACAAACATATACACGAAAATCGCTGTTCATTACATAATAATTTGCATCGTATAATCTTGTAGAATTTGTTTGTGGTGAAGGATTTGAAACACTATAATCATGTCTATACATTTCATATACAGTCCCTTGCGACCAATCAACTCTTCTAACTAATCTCCTGATATCATTAGTAGTAATTCTCTTACCAAAAATCATTGTATCTTTTACATGATTTAAATATGTAAAATTGTCAATAGGTGATGGAGTATTAGTATCCCAAGTAGTCGACCTACCAAATCCAACTGCTGTAGGATTCACCAAGCTTAAGAAAACATAGAATGAATTATCAGTATTACTGACAGAACCCACAAAGTTAGATGCGTTTAAAATTCTAAATTGATCTGTGACAATCGCAGACATATTACTAACGTTTTTATATATTTATAAATGATTATCCAAGATCCTTTCTTAGAGATCCATTATCTCTAAGCCCAAATCCTCTTCTTTGGAGAACCGGGAAGGATGATAAACCAGAATTAACAGTAAATCCAGAAACTGCAACACCGATTGCTCCAGTTCCTCTTTCAAATCCTGCAAGTCTACCCCAAGAGAATGATCCACAAGGGTTAGATCTTGATCCGGTAGTTGTTGCTATACTAATATTATCTGTTGATGATAAAATATTCGCAGTAATAATACCAGTTAAATTGGATCTTGTGAATGAATGTACATAGTATATATTATCGATAAATGCTGTTCCTACACCAACAATATCATTGTCATTACCATCAATTGATGTTACACCGGCACCAACTGTTGTATTTGAAATTAGTATTGGGAATCCAACTTCTAATGAGTTGATATTATCAGTTTGTTCAAATTCTAAATCAAATCTAATTGCTTTATCTACTCCAATTCCACTAGCAGTTGATATGCCAGTTATAATTCCACTATAACCAGATACAAATCTGATACCAGAAATAAGTTCTTTATTCGTATTTGGTAATTTTGTGATTATTGCTGGAGTTGCAGTAGTTGTATAACCAGATCCTGGATTAGTTACTGTGACTGAGGCAATAGTGCCAGCAGCAGAAACAATAGTGGTTGCAACTGCTTTCTCTTGATCTTGATATAAACCAAAATCAAATGTTCTGGTAATTGATGTAGTATTGCCTGTAGATTTGTTTAGTTCAATTTCGCCATTATTAAAGGTTTTTATACCAACAACAGTAAATGTGCTGTCTATAATTTCCAAACTACCAACAAATGCTTTATTCAGTGAATGACCAACTCTAATTTGTGAGGTATTAATCCCAGTAATAGCAGTTGATCCAATACCAATAGTTCCAACTCTTTCCGCAATTTCTGTTTTAAATACTGTGCCTATTCCGCCGATGGGTGGTGCAATCTGAACAGCAATTGATGAAGATGGAATATAACCACTACCACCAGAAATAACTTTAACTTCTGATATAGTTCCTGCAACAGAAACTACTGATGTAAATGCTGCCCCAATGGGACTTACTAAATCTGGCAATAGTAGGGCAGAGGTTTCTCTAATTTGAATTTCGGAATTATTTTCTTCGTAATTAAAGAATTGGGCATCATCCACAAAAATCTCAGTATCAATGGGATTAAAGTTCTTTATCAACTTTGCAGTAGGATAAACTTGCCCTTCAAGAGAATCTCTCGCCTTTGTTTGCGCGTTATCATTAATTAATAGATCTCTTTTCTGTTTAGTCCATGAAACTGGTTTATCATTGGTTTCATCTATGCCATCACCAAGATATATGCCAGTTTCAACAGTATCTGCAGATATGATTGTAGATACAATTCTCTTATCCTGTGTTACAGTCCCTGTAATTGAATCATTTTTATAAATTTGAAGGTCATCACCAGGTTTAATAGTCTCATCAACATCAATTTCAACACTATCATCTCCACGAGTTCCTCTATAGAAGAATACATCAACTTTATCTTCTTTTTTGGGCGGTTCTCTAAAGATAAAGGTTGTTCCACCTTCAAATATGTAAGAAACATTAGGTTCTTGCATAACACCATTAATATAAATTAGTAAAATTGAATTAAAGTCAATTAATGAGGATGTAGTATCACTGTTATTTTTTTCAAAACTCAATAATTGTCCATTCTTAAATAATGGGAATCTAGTTCTGATACTATCTTGTCTAGATGCATTGCTATCGATGTAATCGAATTCTCCAAGTTGCCATGATGCAAAAGAATCATTAAATACCTCTTCAACTGTAAAGAAAATTTCTTCTATTGGTGACGATAGTCCTGCAGCAGTCACTAAACCAACGGGTTTTAAAACATCTCCCCTACGGAATGCATATCCAGTTTTAGAAACATAGTATTTTTCAACTTCAAAATATGAAGTACCAATACCAACTGATGATGGCCCCATTTCAAAGGTTATTGACATTCCAATACCAACATCAGTTGTATTACCCATACCCAATCTAGAAACACCCATCATAGATAAATTTTCATAAGATGGACTATCAACAGTTACGAGAGGATTCACATATCCACTTCCACCATCAATAATATTAAATGCTAATGTGCCACCTGCTCCAACAGTTGCTGTGATATTTGCTCCAGTTCCTGCGCCACCACCAGCACCAATATTGACGGAAATTGTATTTTCATTTAGTGAAGTAACTGCAGTTTGAATTCCAACAACAGGATCAGTTGATCTTGGATATAATTGTTCTGTTCTAAATCCATCACTAGAACACTTGAAGGTTAGAGATTCTCTTGCAATTTGAACAGTATCACTATTTGTCAATCCGTGGTTTGGTATCGTTAATAGTAAAGTGCCACTATAAGATGTATATTTTGCATTGGTTGGTGTTCTACTGATACCAGCAACAATAGAATTTGCAATCGCACTTACAAATGTATGTGCATATTGTTGTCCAACAGGAGATGGACCAACATTAACAGTAATCGTGTTTGCAGTTGTTGCAATAATATTCAATACTGCACCAAATGCAGCATCTGTGCTACGCGGATAAGTATGATTAGAACCATTACTGTCTAATGTACATGTAAATGTTAATGAATTGCCACCAATAGTAATAACATTATCTGTTGTTAATGTATGAGAACCTATAGTAAGTCTTAAAGTGCCGGTAGTTTGATTATAAATCGCATTAGATGCTGTAAATACTCCTTTAGAATTGTCAGCAATTGAATTTGACGAAGATCTAATAAACCTATGCACATATGAAAGATCGGTAACAGCAACTCCAACAGTTTCACCATAATATCCAGAACCAAAAGTTAAGTTGGTAAAGTATTCTCTAACTGATCCACCAGTTTCATATGTGTGTGGAATAGTGCTAGTTCCAACGTTAACTTCAAAGGTTTTTGCTGAAGAAATGCCAGTAACTGGATATACATAATCACCACTACTTCCATCTGGGAAGATTGTAGTTGTTCCTGCTCCACTAGAACATGAGAATTCTAGACCCAAAAGATGAACATGAGTTCCAGATCCATAAAGATTATGTGGAGTATTAGTTGTAATTTTTAAAATACCAGTTTTGTCATCGTATAGTGAAGTGCTGATACTAACAACTTTATTACTGAATGTTGATACACCAGATAAAGTTGCTATAGATCCACCAGCACCAACAAATGGTTTAACTTTAGAACCTACTAATGGTGCATAACCAAGACCACCTGTAGATGCGAGAGAAATCACAATTCCACCTCTTGGTATCTGATTCTGGTTTACATCAGATTCGGATATAATTACATCATCAGTTCCTGATCTAGTAATACCGGTAAAAGTTACACTTGAAATACCCGTATTAGAATCAGAAGCAAAATTGTAATTATTACCTATATTATTAACAGTATCTGGAGTTTGGAAAATATCATTAATGAATACTAAGTTACTTCCGGGTTCCAAACCTAGAGTATTTTTATCTTCACGTTTTACTGAGAAAGTTCTACCAATTCCATTAAATCCTAAAGAAATGTCATCATAAATCTTGTTACCTGTATAATCATTTCTCAAATAAACTCTACCATTAAATGATGATTTTGGTAGAGCAAGAGCACTTGCATTTAATCTATCATTATTACCCTTACCATCAGGCGCTTGGGTGAAATAAATTTTATTGCCAACTATATTGAAAGCACCTTTATAGATTCTTACTTCTGATCCATCCTGATGATTTGTGGCAGCAGATCCCACAAATCCTCTCGAAACTTGAATAACTGGGAACGTTCCAATTCCAGTGATTGGACCTGTATTTGTTGTTCCTAATCCAACATTCTGAATTTCTAAGAATTCATTATCAACTTTAAGAATATCTCTAGGTCTAATAGAGGAAATTCCTGAAAGCGACAGGAAAGTTGCACCGACTCCAATTGATCCACCACCATTATTTTGTAAATTAAATACTAATGGGGTATACATTAATGGATATTGTGTAACACCATCAACGGTAATTAATGATTTTTCAAGTTTTTTCTTCATCTCTAACTTGTGGCGATTACCAGATCCACTATTAGTATATGTGAATCCAATGCCACTACCACCTGCGGTTCCAGTTAACTTGAAACTATCTTTTGATACTCTGATAGCAAATACCTTTTCAGGCATAATGTCGGTGGTTATACCAGTAGTATGCGTTCCCCTAAATGTGGATCCTGTAGAAACATTTGATATTTCTACAGACCAGTTTGAAGTATCTGTGAAATAAATTCTATTGTCTCCACCACTAATATTAACAGATGCTGTGATAGAATTAATTCCAACAGCAAATACTGATCCTATACTGGTATTATCTCCAGAAAATATTCCTGCTCCAACTTTAATGAGTGATGTATTCGCAATACCAGTAATTACACTAGATCCTGCACCGATAACATCACCAACAAAATAAGTATTAAAGGTTTGAATACCTACTATAGTTGTATTTGCTGGGATTCCTGTTCCAAATATTTTAGCATTTGTTGTGAGACCTTCAGAATTTGCAATACCAGTAATAGTGGAAAATCCAGTTGCTACAATATCACCAGTAAATATTGTTCCATTAACAACAGTAGTTCCAATTCCAACTGAGGATGGATCAATACCAATTAGAGATGACGATGGGGTATAAATTAATTCTTCACCAGTTTCGAAGAAGTGGTCAGCAATATTAAAAACACCACTAGATTGATTTAATATTGAAGAGGTTGATGGATTAAAAGTTTTTTCAAAAATAGGAACTCTCTTATAGTTTAAATCAAAATCAATTTTATCTTTTCCAAATTCATTAAGTGAACCATAAAATGCATTCGAAATTCCTTCGCGTAAATTACCAACTTCGAAGTCTACCGGAAAGTTAAATTCATCAATATCTGCATATATGTGTTGATTATATGATTGTAATGAAATTTCATCAGATAAAAATTCAGTATCTGGATGGAACTTGACTATTGCGATAGATCCATCCATTTCCTGAGAAAATGTTCCAATTCCAGAATTGGTTCCAATATTCATAAATGGTGATTGTTGAATATTGACTCTAGATTGATCGGCAACTATTGATAAGTTATGGATGGATGTAGTATCACCAATAGAAACTTTAATAATAGATTTTTGAGTAAATTGTAACGTAGTGTCAAATTGGAATACTGTTGATATGCCAGTAATTGTTGATATTTGAGAATCAAACTTAGCAGTTCTTTCAGTTCCTGGAATTTGTCCGTCAACAAGATAATGATATGTTCCAACACCGGCAGCAGTAGATCCAATACCTACAGTCTTTGTTTTGACCATCAAATTACTATTAATGTCATTTTCAAATGACAATGAGATAATTCCACCAGAAACATTTAATCCAAATGTACCAATATTCTGACCAGAAAATTGTTGTAATGGTAGAGTATCATAGTAAAATTCTGATATATGAGTATCTGAACCATCATAATGTGCTACTACTTCAAAGTAGTTCATTCTGTTAGTATCAGTATCCAAAACTTGAGCAACTGTATATGTGGTATCATAATCACTAGATAGTGCTCTGAATACATCGGTTTTAAAACCAACTAATCCACTATTATCTGCAGGTCCGAGAGCGTTAGATCTGGCATCAATTCTAACACAACCAAATTCTGTAAATCCAATACCAATTGTAGGAGTAAATGACTCTCTATAAACTTTTAAATTGTAATTAAAATCATTTGGATTTGAGGGATCAAATACTAATGTTGGATCTCCACTGGCAGCAAAGTCGCCACTAAATTCTCCAAGTTTGTTATCCGTAAATAAATCAAGTTTATTGAATGTATATGTGTTATCATAATCATTTAATATAATAATCTCACTAAGTTGAGTGCTCTGCTTATTCTCATCCGTTACTTGAACAATAAATTTAGAATAAAAATCGGTAATTGGATATTCAACAGCCTCAACAATATTATCTTTATTAAATTCTGCACTAGAGAATCTTCCACTGATGTCGTCAATTTGAAGAACTCTATTCGTTCTACATTCAATAAAATCAGCAAGTCTTTTATTTTTAAAGATTATAAATCTTGAACTATCAGAAGTTGCCTCATAATCTTGAACTAAGTCATATGAAGGTATAGTATCTACTCTCAAGTCTGATACAAGGTCAATAACAGGTGAGACGAAGGAATCTGATACTCCAATAGCAACACTTGCTTTTCCTATGACTTCAGTATCTGAAAAGTTTTTCATTCCTATAGGGTGGACATGCTTATTGACAAAATCTTTTGTTTGATTAAATGTCTTTACACTCTTTATAGTATACGAAAGATTTTGATAATAATCATTATCAGGTAACACCTGTAAACTATTATTCAATTGACCAATAGAATTTTTCCATCCAAAGTTTTTCGGACTAGAATAATCAACTGAGAATCTGCCTTCATAATCTTTAATAGATTCAACTACTGCAGGAATTCCTGAGAAAACACCTTTAATCCTTTCTCCAATTTTTAAATCATAATCACCAGATACCTTAATTAAGTTTTTCTCAACAACTGTAACTTTCAAATCAATCTCTTCATTCTGTATCGATAATTTTTCGCCTAAAAAGAATAAACCAGTAACTCTATTGAGTTTAAAGGATGGAAGATTCTCTTTTTTAACAATTGAAGTGAAAGATGATTGTAGTTCTACTGGTGTTCCTGCATCAGTTGTAAACTCACTTATATCAAATCTTAAGATAGCTGGATTTGAATTAATAAACTCTGTAACTCTGAATAGGTTAAAACCATTATCTTCAGAATTAAATCCAGTTCCTGGTGTAGTTACATTACCGATATCATCGGTAAAAGATTGTCTCCGTAATCCTTCAACAAAAATTCTATCACCTTCTCTAAATGGTGGAGTATTGAATCCATCGATAGGTGGCGTACTCATTTCTAAAGTTACAATACCACCACTATAGGTTTTAATCTTTTCTACCTGAATACCATTACTATTTCTAATTGGGAAAAGTTTATGTTGAACAGAATTCAATCCTCTCGGTTCTTGAATAATATCAACTCCAACAATAGTATTACCAGTAAAATCTGCTTTTAAAATATATTTTGAAGGATCTACTTTCTTTTTTGTAAACATATCAACCACAACCAAATCTGGTGGTGATAAGTAATTTCTACCACCATCAAGAACAGTGATTGATTCAATTTTATCAGAACCAGTTAAGGTTATCAATTTTGATATATTTGCTTCTGGTCTTAAAGTATTATCAGCAGCATATTCAAATCCTTCATTGACTATTCTATAGTTGTTTAATTTTCCTATAGTAGTTGTAGTAGGTCGAATATTCGCACTATTTCCAACACTACTTGCAGTTCCAATAACAACATCAGAAATAACAGGTAATCTTGAATAATTAGATCCTGGAGAAAGAATTCTAATATCTTCAATTGGACCAGATGCATTCAAAGAATTGGTTGTATAACTTAAAATATCAACATCATCTTGAGTGTAATTTAATTTTTCTGGAACTACTGTAGGTGAAATATTAAATGTAGTTGCTCCAATACCAAAAACTTTATATGTTGAATTATATTTACTATCAACATAAACTATTTCTGAATAATCGACTACCTCTTCATCTGGTTTGATAGATATACCATTTTTCTCAAAAGAATAATATAATTTCGTTGGCAAATTATCATTATATGTAACCGTATAAGATGATGATAATCCGGTAGAAACTACTTGCTCAATAACACTGAATGATGATGTTGATCCTGTAGAAACGAATTGGTTATTTAATTCTTTATCATAGAAGAATTTGAATGAATATTCATCCAGCGATGTATCGGAAACATCAAAAACGATATTATTATTTTTAAATACTTCAATTTGTGGATTTAAAAGACTAATTTGTTGACCCGAACCACCAGTGCTAGCAATACTGACGTTTATTGGTGGATTAAACTTAGTATCATTTATTGTTTTAGACAGTTTAAATATATTGTCATTAACTCTATAGATAAAATATCCAGATGTTGTCAATCCTGAAGCAACATCATTACTTGAACTATAAAAAATCTTTTGACCAGTTTTAAATCCATGATTATTGATCGTAAACGTATTGTCATTGATATTAACTTTATCTGAACCAAATCCTACAGGATTGATTAGAATTTTATTATAAGTTGAATCATATCTAATTTGAACTGATGTTTCTGTCCCAACACCAACAGACAATCTTGGTTTAATTAATAATTCAACTTCATCATTTGTTTTTAAATTGTGTATAGTTGAAATTGATACTTGAGTTTTAATTTTTTGAACATCTGCTGTTATTTCATTGAATTTAGTCTTAAGAGAATATTCAAAATTATTATTGGTAATTGCATCTGTAGAAACAAAATACAATCCATTAGTTGTAGTTGTTAATCCAACTTGAGTCGTGAGACCGATATAATCTTTTCCTTTATTAATAACATAAAGAGTTTGATTTATTCCATTTTCTGGAATTGTGAAACTAGTATCAGTTGTTTCAGTTCTAACAGATAGTCCAGTAACTCCACCAGGTAATCTAAGTTCTATCGTTTGATTAGATTTAAATTGATGATTTGGGAGATATATTGATTGAACTGGGACTGAAACAGTTTTTGCAGATTTTCCTAGATGATAATTTATATCTGTTGATGTACCTGTCTGTAATCCAACACCTACGCTAAAAAATGGGTTGAAAAAAGTATCAAGATTTTTAGTAGAATCGAAGTGCTCAGTAACTAAAGGTAAAACAATAGATCTATTTTTTACTTCAATAATGTCGGATACTGTATGTGAAGTTCCAACAGATCCACGTTTTACTCTTAAGATATTTTCTTCTGGAAAAACATTTAATACTGAAAGAGTTTCTGTTCCAATTCCAATTGATGTGCCTGCACCAATAATTGGTGGTATGGAAGAAACATATATGTCAGTTCCTATACCAGTATTTTGAGTAAGAACTTCAGTCAATCTAGTAAATTCTGAAGTTACTCCTATAACATGAGATCCAACTACATTATTAATAAAGGTAGATATTCCTGAAACTTGGATTATATCACCATCATTTAATTCATGTGTAGTATTTGTGTGAAACTTGACTGTTTCTGGTGTTTCTCTTACTAAAATAGCATCTGCATATTTTAAGTATTGAGTTGTTATTGAATGAATTGGTTGTCCACCAATCCTAGAAACCTCAGCAGAAGAACCACCACCGCCAGTTCCGGAAAGATCATATACCAGAGAATTGCCAATCTTATAATCTTCACCACCATTTGTAATTACAAATCCATCGATAGAACCTTTAGATGTAGATGTAACTCGTGTAATTTGTTGAATTGGAGAATTTGATTCGAAAAGAAAATCTCCACCAGAATAAGGTTTGCCAGTTCTATATGGGAAAGTATTTCTAACAAGATCTGAATTGTTAAAATCGAATGTTTGATTTAAAACTTCAGTAGATACTTTTGATCTATAAGTATCTCCAATAAAATATGGGAATTTTGGATCTAATTTTCCAGTTGATATGTTTGTTGATACTCCAACAAAATATGCGTATACTCCATTTGGAAATTCTGGTGTTTTTGTATATCGTCCATTATGACTATCAAGATCACCACTATCATTAAATACATAATCTTCAATAAAATATCCAAGTTCAAAAACATCTGTAGAAGGTCTATTTTCAATATTATTGGGAGATTCTTTATAACCAGTTTCTATTCTTCTAGTTACTGAATTATTATCATTGGGATCATCAAATCCATATGGTCCATAAATTGGATTTCCATCATTTGCCCATCCAATAACTTTAGAATGTTCGTCCTCACTATTAGAATCTAAGAAAGTTGTTCCATCACGATCCGTTGAGTAACCGACAATACCATAAGATAGATTATCATTATACTCAATTAACAATTCATCAGAGAATCTTTTTAAATTATTAACTCTCAAATGTCTCACATTAGATTCTAATACAACATTTTTTCCGGGTGGTTTTACTTTAATAGATGTTTTGGCATCTGTATATCCAGTTCCCGAATTGATAATGATGACATCTTTGATTCTACCATTTTTAACTACTGCCCTCATCTTAGCGCCTACACCATCACCAACAATTTCTAAATCTGGCGAAGCAGTGAAAAATTTACCTCCATTCTGCACATCAACGGCAATAATTCTTCCTCTCTTCATGATTGCCTTTAATTGAGCACCTAAACCAGTCTTAACTGTAACTACAGGATTTCTATGAAAATTTAAAATATTTGATCCATAATTAGATCCTTTTTCGTAAACATATGCATTTACAATAGACCCTCTAACAACTGGTGTTGCCAGAATAGTATTAGCAATACCAGTTCCAGATCCGTATTCGGCATTAATTACAACTTTAATTGGTGGATATGAAAATGATTGATATCCTTCACCAGAAGTGCTCCCAAAACTTACATAATTTCTTCTATTGTAATCTGTTACAGCACCTCCAACTGCCGTTGCCAATTTAAAACTGGCATCGTCTACCTTAAGAATTCTATATTGAATTGAACTTGATAGACCAGAAATACTAGATGTTTCAAAATTATAATCAACTAAGTCCCCATCATTAAATCCATGATCTTCAAAATTAATTTTGCTTTCTAATGTAGAAATACCAATTGGACTTACTTGCAAATTCCTATTTTCATATCCATATCCGGGATTTAATACTTTAATTTCGGAAACTACATTTTGCTCATCATAAGTTCTAAATTTATGAATTCCTCCAGTACCAATTGTTGTGAATCCAACTGTATTGATACCCGAATTATATTCATCAATATTTCTATAAAGATATATTGATCGAGTATTAATAATCTGAGGATAGTATATTCCACCATTCACAAGAGTTTCATTTTGATCTAAATTTGATGCATTAAACGATCCAATTCCTAACGGTGAATTTCCATTAGAACTGTATACAAGTCTTTGACCATCAACAATATTGTGAAAATCTTCAAATGTCAACGTATCATTGTCAATGTCGATACCACCAGTTATAGCAACGCCAACTCTCGATGCGTTAAAATCAATATCTCTAAACTGTTTTGATACAACTGCTTCTAGTAAAGCATCCTTACCATTACCACCATATACATTGGTTGATAATACTCTATTGATACTAAAATTCTGTGGATCAACTTTTACTTCTTTTATACTTCCACTAACTACTGCTTGTGCTTTTGCAGTTATCCCAGAACCAACTGATGGGTCGGAAATTTCAATGAATGGTGGATTGATTACATCATAATCTGTTCCACCATTTAAAACTTTAATATTTTCTATTGGACCATAATATACTCTATCATCTGATTTATAACTATGAACTTCAACACCATTAATTAAAATACCAACCTGACCAGAATTTGTTGGAGTATCAGTTCCAGATTCAATGTTAGTTACTAATGGTATTTTAGTTAACGAATTTTTTTGTTTTAGAGTTTTTCCGTATTGCTGCTTTAATGTGAATAAGTGAGAAGTTAATGTATTGAATTCTGTTTTATGGAATTGAACAGTTTGATCAGTTCCAATAAAAGATCTGGCATTGTAAAGTTTTATTCTATTACTTCTTGCAGGATTAATGTCTTTAATAACTTCAACATAATAATTTCTTTCAAGTTCTAATCCAACAATTGGATCTCCACTTCCACTGTATATTACCTCATCACCAGTGATAAATGGCACATCAACATCTATTGAGAAGATTGAATACTTTCCTGTTGTTGGAACGAATCCTTGAAATATATTATCTAAATTAGTAGATGAATCTATTTCAATCAGTGAGCTAGATATATTTTTTTGTATTGTATAGTCTGGGAGAGAGTTTGATGCAACATACATACTCTCATTTCTTTGATTATATGTATTTTGAACATTTGCCTGAATTCTGTTGCTATCTAATGATGCTCCTGACGAAGAGGCATAATTATATTTTTTTCTTATACTTAGATTTGTAGTTGACGCAACGGTGATATTTTTATCTAATGTAACTACATTGCCTGATATAGCAGTAACTTGTGCATCAGCAACAACTATACTTTCTGCGTTTCTATTTAAAACATCTGTATAGTCATTAACCTTTAAACTAGACTTATCTGGTGTTTCGAATAAAGTTACTAAGTTATTTGCAAAACTTTCAATCTCATATCTTGCTCTAACATTATAAATCCAACTATTAAATGCAAATTGTTTATAATTGTCATTATTATTCTGAATACTCTCACCAAGATTTTTAACCTCAATTAGATCATCTTCAAATAACAGGTCATATGATTCTTTATTCTCAATATCTGACATTACGCCAGAGATTCTCATTGATACTTTATCAGATGGATCACCATTTGCATATCCAAAAATGGTATCTGTTCTTGAATATAGAGTATCTGTTGGATTAATGGCATTTGTCACACCAGTGCATCCGAAGAACTGAGTTACACTCTTACTGCCATAATCAATTATATTATCACCACATATAACAGTTCCCGTCTGCCCAAATCCAATAGTGCTATCAACACTTATAACAGATCCACCAATAGAAACATTATCGGATACTAAAGTATTTGGTGTTATATTAAATGTTCCTTCAATTAAACTCTTCTCATTATATCCAGAAAATAATTGAACCTTATAAAATGTTTTTTTATTTCTTGTTATAATTTCAACTTCAGATACTGGTCCAGTTGCAGTATTCTGAAAGTTGCTGATCATTTGACCAATCAACTTATTAGGATCTCCACTGATAACCTCAGTTACAAGAACTCTCCTTCTAATATATTCTGCAACTGATGGTTTTAAAAGAAAATCCTCAAGATTGATAATTTTAGGTACTTCATTATATAAAATTTCAAATAAAATTCTAAATGCTTCTTCGGTTCCTTTACTCTGATAGAAGTCCCGAATTTGCTTTATAAAATTATTTACATTTAATGTGCTAACAAAATTAACGTCTTCAAAACCAGGTGCAAGAAGATATTTTATTTTACGATAGAATTCTCTAAGAAATAATGAACTTAGATTTTTAATCTGACTACCATCAGTATGTGTAGATGCGGTAGATGATGTGAATACCAGTTCTTCTGGATTTAAATTATCTCTATATGATGTGATCCCACTAAAACCACGAATACATCCAGTAAAACTATTAGTTGTTATGCCAGTATAAGTAATGACTTCATCATCAATTTTTATTAAACCATACTGTTTAGGGAAACCATTAGTTGTATTGACATTAACTGTAGTATCTGATACCGAAACATCAGATGTTATACTATTGTGATCAGTTAAAATTTCTGGAGTTAAATTATTAAGACTTAGATATTGATCTAAATTTTCGACAATATCAATTGTGCCTCCCTGAAATTCTTGGGAAACATAATACTGCTTCAAAAATTCTACTGTCTTCGGACTTTCGGATAGTAGAAATTCAGGTAATTGATTATCAACAATCTGTTGGACTTTTACTCTAGAATTGAAACCAGTTGTAATCATATCTTCTCTCTATTATTTCCTTGTTATTTGTCCATTTGAATAACTAGATCTTACTGGGAAGTTAACACCAGAAATCTGTTCTCCAGAAGCAATTGTATCCCTAACCATATTTATATTGCTTTTTGAAATATCAAAGATTAAATATAGATCCTGCAAACCAATAACGTCATTTGATTCTGGTATTGCTTGAATCTCAACAACGTTTTCTGGTAAGTCTGTAGAAACAATATTAATTGTATTAACAATAATCTCACCCTTCTTATAGTTTACAGTGCCAATTGATTTTTTAACAACTTCGAAGGTATTTGGATCTAGAGTTGGTTTAACAATTGATAGTAAACCAATATCACCATCAGCACTAGGCACATCTAGGAAGTATACTGTTTCTACTTCCCCTGCAATTTTAAATCCCGTGCTCTTAACATTATATCCATTCAGATTTTTATGGAATTTATTTCCATAGCAAATTTCATATTGTGCGAAGGTATTTGAAATAGCATTGAGATTTCTTCTCATTCTCACTCTAGTAATATTAGAAGTGATTGAATTATCTACATTATCGATAATTTGTAAAATTTTACTATACTTGAATCTTCCACCAAATTTATTCATATCAACAGTTTTGGAATGTTGATTGAGAGAGGTTACAATATTACTTCTGATTGATTCAACATCCTTTGCTTTAGATGTGTCATAGAAGACGTCTGAATCAATTTCAACAAATAGTAGTTTTAGATCTGTAAGTTCTTGTTTAACACCAGATACGGTGTATTGTTTTAAATCATTAAGAATTTGTGTCTTTGCAAAATCGGAAATTGCAAAACCATTTTTTGGTTTTATACTAATAATAACCTTTCCAAATTCTGGTGGATCAAGTTCTTCACCACCAACAACCGAAACCGATTCGGTGCTTGGATATATCTTTTGTATAATTGCCTCGTAGTCCCTTGCAGTAACAGCACGATACTGCGATGCATACACTCTAGGTGCAAAGTACTTGATTGAGTCTATCTGCTCAATGTCGCCCCCTCCGGTGGAGGACGCGGTTGTTGATACTGTTACTGAATTTAAAGGATTAGTGATAATTCCATTACTATCAGTAGTTGTTCCTGCATAAGAAAATAATGATGGACCATTACCACTTTGCCCATCAGTTGCAATATAAGTTACTTTAATTATAGTGCCAGTTTCTAATTTCTTACCAATGATACCGTCACCAAATAGTAACTCATATCTTTCATCAGCAACTTCTTGAATTAGATATATTTCAGAGTTTTTATCGACAGTAATAATATTGTCAACCTGCTTATATTCCCGATTACCAACAGTTATAATAATTGTTGAAGTATCAATACCAGGATTACTTAGAATAAATTTTTGATCTTGAGAATTATTAACTGTAAACTCTTTAGTTAGATATGTGCCTTGATAAACTTCAATATCATTAAATGCAGCAACTCCTCCAATTACATTAGAACTAATGTCGGAAGGAATTGAAAATGTATATTGAGAATTATCGACTGCACCTACACAAACAAGACCTGCTTTTAAGATTAATTGATTGGAAGATGCTGATGTATTAATTGAAAATGATATACTTGCTTTTGCTGCAGTCTTTGATCTTGGAACATATCCAATATTTCTTGCTAATGAAACAACATTCTCTCTTAATGTTGATGAATCCAAGAAGGATTCATTCACAACCATATTAGAGTTGAATGCTGTGATATACGTATTATATGCTAACGTATCGATTAAGATAGAAAAATTAGATCCTTCAAAGTCAAAATCCGTAAACGTTGAGTTAGCACGGAGATAATCCTTGATGGATGATTTTATCTGATCAAAATCTAGATTGGTAAACTTAGTGAAAGGCATTATATTATCTGGTTGCCTCTAGGATGAATGTAAAATCTTGTGGCGGAACCTCTTGACCAATAATATTAAAGCTAATGGTAATTTCAAACTCATTTTGATCTGGTTTGGGATTTACCTGAACATTAAGTCTATCAACTCTTGGTTCATAATTTTCAATGGCAACAGTTATTTGTTGCTGTAAAATAGATGCTGTACCAAAATCAATGAAGTCAAATAGACTAATTTTTACATCCGAACCAAAGATTGGATTAAAAAATCTTTCACTTGGAACTGTGTTCACGATATTGCGAACACTTCGCTTAATTGCATCTTCATTATTAAGAGCAAGGATATCATTAGTCACAGGATGTTTATCAAATGATAAACTAATGTCCTTGAATGCCCGAGATATCCTTTGAACCACAATAGATCTAGAGATTATACTTGTTTTTATTTATACCCTTTTCAGAATAATTCAGTATTCTCATCAATTTTTTCATATAAGTCTTCTTGATTCACAGTATCGTATTTTTTTGGAGTGATATCATCATTTGAAATTTCACGAAGCATCTTTTGATGCTGATGATTTGCCAAATTATCTAGAAAATCGTGTTCTGAAGTCATTTTTTCATTTTGATAGTAGTCAGTAACAAGTTTTGTGGTTCCCCACATCTCTTTCATATAGTTAGAATTTCTATCGACAGGTGAATTACCCATGATGTCTCCTTATTTTCATGAAATGTTCATTAATATTCTATACTTTTATTTATTTTCCTCTTCTTCTTCGCGTTCTTTAGAAGTTTTCCAGAAATATTCGTCCTCACGTCCCATTCCAAGTCGTTCAAATCCATTTTCAACTTGATAATATTGAGTCGAAACCTTAAAATCAGGCATTTTTGGTTCGACAGGTGTCAAACTATTATCAAAAATACGTAATCTATTGTTTGGATACAGTGCATACTGCCCATTCTCAAGTTCAATTAGGTTATGAGACTTGTGTTCGGCTGGATTCTCACTCGTTGCCCAATCAACATAGTCCGGATCATGGTGATAGTTATCAATTGTGCAGACATAAGTGCCTTTTACATTACCAAAGTCCCGTGTATAACACTCAAAATCCATCGAACCAATGAATTTCTTATCAACTGATACTACACCATAGTCCATACAGTTCCAAAACTGTAGGTTTGGTAGGTTCATATCAGGAGAAGGTGTCTCAGGATCTGCTACAAAGGCACTGATAGGCAATTTGTCATACATTGCAGCATATTCTGGTAAGTAGGTCTCAAAATAAAAAGCACGCCCAGGAATCGATTTAACCGATACCCAAACGCCTTTAACAAATTCCCCGTGACCAGATTGATGATCAGTAAGATACTCTTTACGAACCCATACTTCCATCGATGGAAGATTTGCAATCAAACATGCCATACTATTATTTACTAGTATGGTATCTATACGTTATCTTCCTTGCCCACGATAACGTTTTTTAGATGCATTGCGAGACGACGCGGCGAACTTAGTTCCTTTACCGCTACCTTGCCGAGACTTTTTGGGGGTCCCGGTGGCATAACCACTTTTATTTAAACCTGTTTTTGCTTTTGCCATGATTTTGTTTCTCCAATAATAATAGTTTCGACATCCCCTGCTTTAGGAATACCAGTATTATAGTATTCCTTTGCTAAATCCTCCATAAGATCCATGTACTCTATTTCTGACATGTTCTCATGAAGAATCTTACCATCTCTCTTAACAGTATAACGATCTGGCATCAGATAACACGAGTTTTTTCGTGCCCGACTCTGATACGAGGATCACACCATATCTCAAATCCTGCATCAATCGCATCAAGACAGAATGATACATCCTCTCCACACATATCCTGCACTTCACCAGATTCAAAAACTTGCATCTTCGGAGCAAACCATGGGTATTTGATTTTCTCATGCTCAAAAACTCCGTTTTTAATTAGAAGCCATCCAAATCCTGCATAGTCTACCGTGAATGGTTTACGACGCTTGGCAATACTTTCAAGTGTTTCATGATTCATGACTCCGCCATTACTACGGAAATCTTCCTCGTCCATCCAATGGGCAACAGATGTGGTTTGACCATCTTCTGTACAATACCATCCACTTGCAATATCCTTTTCCATCAATACAAGTTGCCAGAACTTTTCGACATTGAATACAATATCACTATCAATCCATAATTGATAATCATATTTTAATTTGCCGTCCCATGGTTTTTGATCAGGACCACGTAATACATTTGCTCCAAGACATTTGCATCTTGCAAAGTTCACCATAGAACTATAATCTTGAGAAATTTGTATACTAGCACCTGCTTGTACTAAATCAAAACATAATTGAACAAAATTCTTTAAGTAGGTGTATGATACACCTCTTCCAGGTAAGCAAAATACTACACTCTTACCTTTGATAAGTTCTTTTGCATATTCATAATCCCACTCTGGGGTTTGTGCTTCTTTAACAGGCGTTTTTGCCTTTACAGTAAATCCTTTAGCCATAAGAAAGAGTAGTTACATCAGTATAATATCATATTATGTAGCGTGTGTCAATTAATCATTAACCTCCGTGATGATAATAGAATCTCCATCAACTTCTAAATTGATTTCAGTTCCTTCATACCATCCATATTCACTAATGATCCATTCTGGTATTGTTAAATGATATTCACCACTTACAGAATCGACTTCTACAGTGGTAATATTTTGTCCGGGATTTTTTTGCATATATGCGAACCTCACATCTGTTTTTATATAGCGAAAAAAAAATTTATGGTGCTCTGTAAATTTTTATACCATTATAGACTTAGCTGCCGTCCGTAACACTTTGTAGGTTAGGGTAGTTAGGCGTTTTTGAAACGGGGGCACCCGCCCCCATACTGCTGCTGTCACGAACGAACGGGGTCAGCGCACATCACCCAGTGCCGTCGCCGTGGTGCTCTGGTTAACAGAGCGGGAACCTGCACCAGTGCGAACGCGGGAGGATCCTCCTTTGATACGGTTTGCCCAACGATTAGCGGAAGCACCATGGGCAATGGGCAGGCGGGTGACCTTGAATTGGATTCCGTCGATGGTTGCGGTTGTCATGAGGGTGATTCGCTTGGGTGTATTGTAGCACGGAAAGGGGGGCAACCCCTTACAGTTCTGCCATCATCTCATTCATCTCGTCTGCATCGATGGCGGGGTCATCCCATGCCACGCCATCATCAGTCTTGCCTAGCATCCGTCCGATCTGACCCGTGGTCATGCAGCGAACGAACTTGGTCCATGGTGTCTCATCCTCAGCGAACTGAACACATGCCTTGGCAGTGTTGTAGAGGAATTCGTCATTCTGCACCCAGAGGGAAGCGTTCCAGGTTTCGTAGTTTGCCCAACCGTTCATGCTGTGTCCTGTGTTGTGTTCTTTCTTATAATAGTCCATAGAGGGGGTCCGTCTACCCCCTTTGGACCAGTTCGCTGATCGTCACACGGATTGTTGAAACTTAGCGTTGCTGAAGTTTGCATAACTGAACTGCTCACGATTGACCAGTTTAACTGTGCCGAACTCATTGGAGTAAACATAACCCTCACCACCGATTGGAGTCTGTCCGATGTATGCCTTAGGTCCATCATTGCGGCAGAGATATATTGCGTCCTCTTTAATCGACTTAACTAATAACCAGAAACTGATGAGTTTCTCATTCATAAAGGTTGATGCAATCACGGGACGATTCTCACGGATGCATGAGTTAAGTTCCTGCTTAAGTAACTTTGCTTCCTTATCTGTCACAAACTCAACGTTCTGTGCCATTATCTTAGCGAAACGGATTACGTCGTCTAAGTCATGAAATCTCTTCAATCCATCGTCATAATAACCAGAGGCAATCGTTGCCTTTGGTGTCACAAACTTACAGTAAAATGTGTTTGTGATGATGAACTTCATAGGGTGTGCGATTGCATCCCTTAAGTCACTCTCTGCTGTGTAATACGTATGGGGTGCAACAATTATTTTTTCTTCTACAATGTCATCGAACTGATATGTGATTGTGTTTGGTGTATACTCATCTGTGCCGCCGAATCCGATGAAGTCTCCCTGAAAGATACCTTCGGTTTGTGGAAGATAATCAAGACACTTATGCAGGATTGTTGCAACGTTGCCTGTATGGTTTGCATCAATGTCCTGATGCGATTCATTGATTTTGATTTTTACTTTGTTGAACACGGATTTGGTGCCTACAAAGAAGTTACCTGTCGCGGGGTTAGTACCCCATACGATGGCAGGTGCCCCGTCCATCTTAACGCTTAGGTGCCCCTCTGATCTCAGCAGATCCAGAACGGTCAGGTCCCCCGTGAGGATCAGGTCTTCGGGGTGTTCGATGTGCTTGTTTTGCATATCCAAATTGTAGTCGGTAAGAGGGGCGTTCTGGGGTGGCAGTGTGCCACTATGCCAACCGCATACCGTCAAAGAAAGGAATCGGTGATCCCTGATAGTTTACGAACCATTGAAAGTTCTTTTGAAAAACATACTCACCGTCCATTCCGAACGCGGAAAGTAATGCATTCAAACGTGACTTAGTTGTCTTTGATTGATACCCACCATCAAACAATTGCATCCAATCCTGACCAATCGTGGCGATTCTGTGCCCGTGGAGATACACGTCGGAGGTTCCCTCCCATCCAGGGATGACCGTCGTGTTAGCAGATGACCAACGCTCGTCGTTCTGAACTGCAGCGATCATTTGGGTTTCGATCTTACGCATGGAGTCGTTTCGTTTGAACTTGTTCAATGTAGTCGGTCTGGGGGCACCGTGCCTATTTCGTGTGCCACTTCCCCAATTGGTCGGCAGCCGACCAGTTTGTGACACTTAGTGCCTCACATTGCATCAATTTGTCTCTGAATCGTTTCGTTTCTTTCATTGATAACTTCCATCATATCAGAATCTAATAGATCGATGAGAAGATTCGCACCCAGCAGGATGACAATGGCAGAGAGGCAAATACGCATGAGTTTGTGTTAATGAAGAACGGAGAGGTTAGTGTTAGTTACCGAAGAACTCATCATGACAGTCAGCGATGAAGTCGATCAGTTCATCGGTACAATCAAGACCGAAGCGTTCGCATACAAAATCAACACACATGTCGAGGGGAGGCATCATCTCCAGCATGTAGTTTGCAAGGTCTGATTTGATCTCTTCTTTGAGTTGATTCATGTCTGCTCTCATAGCAATGGTGCAGGGATCGAGGAAAGGTGTTTTGTTCATGTGTCTACAATACACGGTTTTCGCCCCTGTGCCCATTTCGTGTGACACCTCTCCAACTGGTCGGCAGCCGACTGGTTTGTGACACTTAGTAATCAACTTTCCCGTTAATATAACCTTCTACATCAAACTTCTTATCATCTTCATACTCTTCTTTGTATTCAATCACATCATAAATCTCACCTGGCATGTCATTAATCTCAGCGAAGACATCAGTGTCGAAAGTGTCGTAATCCATTTTGAAAAAAGTGTTAGTTAGTGTGAGTTGAGTTTGTGTTAGTTAGTGGGGAAGTTCTTACATACGGCATCACATAACATCACGATTAAATCCTCGGCATCATCTGCTGTGTGCCCATACTTTGATTCAACAATTGAGTCAATATCTTCCATCAATTGTTCCCGTGCTGATAACATCTCAAGTGTGTCGTTGTTGATCATTTTTGGAAGTGGATTTCTCAACTGAAACTACAATACACGATTTCGAGGGTAGATCAATCACCCTTGTGCCACTACATCAATTGGCATACACAAAATGATATCCAACGCTGTTTCTGATATTGTTAATCTTTTCAAGTATTTCACGGCGATTGTTATAAGCAACTGTAACGAACTCTTTTGTCATCAATGCCACTACGATTGTGACGGTGATGATATGAACTGCAGATTTAACTGCGATTTCTGTCACGAATGCCAAAATGTTCAAAGTGTACAAGATTGCGAGAATTGTGCTGTTCATTGTTAAAAACTTCGTGGGGAGTTAGTGTAGAGAATTCTCAACCCACAAACAAACAATACACGATTTTGAACCCGATTGGAGATCTAGTGTCCACTTCACGAACTGGCACAAGATATTATATTAAACATAAAAAAATGTGCTAGTGAGTGAAACTAACACATTTAAATTATTCTTGTTTGATTATGCCAATCTACAAAGTGGCACAATTAATATCGATCTACCAATTCTTTTATGTTAACTTGTACATTCTCGCCACCTTCTAGTCCTAAGACTTCTTTCCAGTCATAATCTTCTAGGGGCAAGTCATCATAACACTCGATATCGAGAGTGACACTAACCAGGCGCTTAGTAGTTGTGTACATGTGTCTAGTGGCGAGATGTGTGATGTATACGTGTGTATTATATCATGCGTAATGACGATACGCAAGTGCCTCATATGTGTCATTATCTCGTGCGTATTCGTCGTCTTGCTGTATGTCTTCATCTAGTGCATTATATGATTGCACCCACATGTCATATGTCTCGTCGAGATTATATGATTGATTGTCATAATTATGTGTGTAACCTAGATCGTAATCGTCGTACATGAGCTCGTCGAGATTTGATTTGTTTACTTTATGATTATACTGTATTTTCGACGAGATTGCAACCTTCTTGTCGCACCTATGTCTCGTCGAGATGCATAGTAGTATATATGTATATAGTCGAGATTTATGTCATTATTGTAACATATATCTCGTCTAGAAATCTCGTAGTGCCTATAAGATCTTCTAATCTCGTGGGAAATTTCGCGCCCCGTGGGTTGACAAACTCCGCGTCTCATGCTACGCTCGCTAAACTTGCAATAAGAACACACAATACTCAGCAATACTCTACAATACCACATAATACACAATATTACTTAATGCTAATGAGAATCACCAAACATTTAATCAAAATAAAATAAAAATAACTCTCTTAGATAATTAAAATGTTAAATACTATAAAATGATCGTTATTTATGATACTTTTTAAGGAGGGATATTTTGGGAATCATCTATCTAATCATCAACACAGAAACAGGACACAAATTCATCGGAAAGACCACACAAACACTCAATAAAGAATGGAAACACCACATAGAGCGTTCAAAACGTATGTGTCCAGATTCATTACACTGTGCAATGAGAAGTTATGGTAATCATATCTTTAATATCAAACAAATAGATGAATGTAATGAACATGAGTTAGAAGATAAAAGAATATATTGGATAGGTAGATATAACTCAGAATATAATAACAGTAACATTACTATTGAGAACAAACCTTCTTCATCCTTTGTAATTACGAAGAAACCAGAAGAAAAGAAACCTAAGTATCTCCCTACATTCACAAATGAAACCAGAGGTAATGGTAAGCATTCAGGTATACGTATTCAAGGATTGAACATAGAAACAGGCATATCAAAAGAGTGGGAGAATGCAAGTGTAGCAGCAGAGGAACTTGCAGGTAATCCAAACCGTAATGCTAACATACTATTATCAGCACGTAAGGGTTATGTTTCTTATGGTCATCGTTGGAAGTTATTAGAACATAAGACTAAAAAGAAAGCAGTCAAAGGTATCAATAAAGTGACCTGGGATGAGATCTTTTTTGAATCCCGTGCAGATGTTATTAGACAAATGGGTAAAGGTACACATGGTTCATCTCTTACCAAGGCACTTAAAAGTCATGGGCGTTATACATGGAGAGGTTATATGTGGTTTTATATCTAACCGCGAGTCACTCGTCTTACCACTTATGAATAGGACATTCGGCAGCAGTTAATCGAGTCTTCTGTTCAAGGAAACATCCACATTCACGGCATCTCTTTCTCATGCGATCAAAGTGTTCACATGCTTGGCATATATCATATCTTCGTTGTTTCTCATCACCTTCAACAAAAAGATTATCACCATATAAGGAACTTGTGCCAACGTCCTTCATTAACTTAACTAAGTTTCTTCCCTGTTGTGTAATTGATGGATACTGTGAACTATTCTCCTCCGACATTAAACCACCCCGTTATAACATACTTTATTCCGTCTAAAACTAATCCGCCACGATGTGCATGTGTTAAACCTGCTGGCCAGATTAATAATGTTCCCTGTTCGGGTATAACTCTTTTGTGATAATACAGGAACTCAGTCTCACCTCCATCAAAATCATCATTCAAATAAAACATCCATACCATTGCTCTTGTGCATTGTGATAATGATGTATTCTCATCGTGCCATACATGATAACCACCACCAGCAGGTGTCTTCTGAACCTTCTGTGTGGTTGAATAAAATGTGCTCGTTTTTAAATGCCCGTACTGATGAATATATTCATCAAAACATTTCATTAAAACATCATTTAAATCGCGATCAACAAGACCATTCATATTCTGTGTCATATTACAAAGTTCAATCGCATAATCAAATCGACCCGCAATTGAATTCTCAAATTGATCATCCTCACACCAAACAGAATTTGATCTCTGATAATGATCAAAGGATTTCATTACACTATGACAAAACTCAGGATTAAGAGCATTCTTATATAATCCAATAAAGTTATCATATATCCCTAATGGAATATCATTTCCTTCTTCGGATTTCTTTTCATCACTCATATACCATACCTTCCTTCAATTTACCTTCAATACTATTATAGCATGTTGCAACGAATCCGTCAAAATCACAATCCCATCTTCCATCAGGACAACGTTCTAAACATGACATAATCTTCCCATTAATATGACATCCACAAAGACTACACTTATTCTTTAATGGTTTCTTATGCTCACATTGATTACAAATGTTCTGCCGCTCTTCCATTACATCAGGAGATGATACAAATGGTTGAGGATAATCTTCATGAATGAAATTCTTTAAAAATTCATATAAACGCTTTTGATACTCTTCTTCGGTTTTGATTGGTTCCATAATTAAAACATGATTTATTTTATGTAGTTACATTATTATTCGTTCCTCTTGCCATTTTAGTGGAACTAAGTTTAACTTGTGCTTTGGTATTTGAATATACTGCATGACCTTTACTTCCGGCAGATCCAGAACTTCGATTGAGAGATGCCTGACCATTTTGACCATGAAGACCACCAATAGAACCGGCAGTACCATTGTTTCCACAATTAAAAGAATTTCCAGATACAACACCATAACCAGAAACACTATTACAATTTGAACAAGTTCCTACGTTTCCATTATTATGACCTCCGAAAACTCCTAAGTTATTAGCACCTTGTCCGGCACCACCATTTCCACCATTTCCTGCCGCAGATGCATTACCTTTGAAATTATGTTGATAAAAACAGGTTTTATTAATCTGAGCAAAACAATTACTAGCTCCCCGACTTCGATTTCCACCGTGTTCACTTCTACAACGTGATCTATTATCACTACCAGATGGTGAGGAATGATACCATGATCCACCTACACCAGCAATATTTTGACCTCCACAACCACCACTATTATTAGCATAACCTCCTAGTGCTCTTATATTAAGACCACTGCCACCAGAATATATGTTAACAGTTTTGGATGAATAAAACGTGCAATTTCTCCTATTTCCAGGATTACCATTTCTTCCCGAAACACCACCGCCACCGCCACCAAAAATGTGACCATTACCATTATTAATATTGATAATTGCACTTGTTTTAGACCTATTAGAACCTTGGGCAACATACATTGCAGTTCCTCCAGCCTTTCCATTAGGACTACTTTGTGTTCCACCAGTGCCACCAGTGGAAAATACACCTCTAGGACCATTATTAGAATTGTTTACACTATTTGGAAATGTTGCTCTATTTTGTCCTGAATCAATATCAATTTCAAGATTATATGCCGTTGCAGAAAATTTAAGTGCAGAACCAGTTGAATGAGCAAAATTACCTGTGCTTGAACCATTCGATTGAACATTAGTAAAACAACGACCAGAGATTCTTCCAGTCTTAGGAACATTACGTGCTAAATTTCCATTCCATGTTGATCCAGCACCACTACCAGAATGTAGTGAATACCTATCATTTGAACCAGTTTGTGTTACCAAATATGTTTTAAGCACACCATTATCATTCTCCCCACGAAAATCACCAAAAGAATGATTACTTCCACTACTTTTAATGGTGCTGTTTTCAGTTGAATCAGGAACAAAATATCCTGTAGATTCTTTACCAAATTGAGAAGTGGATATATCTACATCCGTTTTTCTATAATATTTTGAAAATTTAATATTATTTGAATTACCACCAAAAAAATCTCTAACGGATTTTAAACTAATCGCACCATTACCACCAAATTGTTTTGTTTGATTATTGGTATTTCCAGTCGTTGCCATTTATGATAAACAGAGTTTTTTTCTATTTATCAAGTAATTTATACTTGATTGCAATAGTGAAACGATGTCTACTTCGGAAACATGTTGCTCGGTGTAATAGTGCAGCATCAAATACTATCATACGATTAGGTATAGGTGGATATCCCTTAATAATTTCACCATCATATATTTGTGTTTCACCACCTTCATCCACTTGCCACTCATGATTGGGATAATAAAGGAAGGTTAAATCACCCTCCTCTCCATCAGTATGAAAATATGGATTTTCTAATGGGGCAAAACAATTTATATACATCCTATAAATTTCATATCTTGAAAACTCCTCTGCCATGGATTTTTTAATCCGCAGTTCAATTAAAGGATAAATTTCTTCTGTTTCAGTAATATTATGAATCAATCCAGTTGGTGGTGTTTCTGCATTGTCAGTTTCACCATATGAATATGCACAACTTAAACAATATTCATATATGAATCTATGTTCACGATTGGTAAAGTAATTATCCGATATTTTAGCAATATTATTACTCATTAGTGCCATCCACCGTATCTTCATCTCCATTATCTTCATCAATATCAATAACAGAAATGTTAAATGAAATTGTGATTCTTGGATAATCTGGTGTTGGAATACCAGGACTTACTTCATGTTCAAGATATGCAGGTATCATAATAAAATCACCTTCTTTAACATTTAGACTAATCTGATCAGTATAATTTCTCTTATCAAAAAATTCCCAACTTGATATCCTAATATGTCTTGTTGGATCCAACAGTTTTAATGGGGAATGCCTATTATGATCATAATTTAAAAAGTGAATACAGGCAAAATGGTTTTGAGTTTTCCAGTTGCCAAAATGACAGTGTGCTTCTTGATATTCACCATTATCATAAAAATTATACCACATGTCAGTAATTTGTATAGAAAATGATCTATCAAAAAAATCTGCAAAGATTGGATTATATTGTTTTGATAATTCTTTTCCAATAGGAGTAGAATCATCTTTCAATGAATCATTAAAGTCATCATCACTAAATGATGTTATTAATTTATCTGTTAACCAACCCTTTGGAGCAGTATGTTTATTACCTTTTTTATGCTCTTCAATTAAAGGAATAATTAATTCTTTAATTTTATTATTATCTTGGACAGAACCATGATATATGTTTATTGGAAATATATGTTTTAAATAATTACTCATTTGAACCTATCATAAACATTCATTTCTTCTAAATTTTTTCCATATTTGTTTTTTCTTGTGTGAACATATTGCAACTCATTCCATCTATTAGGATAACAAAGTAATAATGTGTGGATATACTTATGTCTTTCTAATTTGGTATACTCACAATTTGGTTTTGGTTTAACACCAAGTTCTATTGTAATATATTGAACATCTTTAAAGTATACCCATCCTTTGAAATTGCCCCAAATAACATAATCATCAACCTCTGGTTCATATGATTGTTTAGGTTTAGCAATACGTTCTGAAGGTTTATTTGACATTTCTTTCCACATATCATTCATAAAAATGCCATCTCTAAAGGGTTAAGATTAAGTTGCATTGCCGTATAAGGAGTTGTATTACTTATATGTATTTTACTTCCACACTTTTTGCAATTAATAGGTGCTGAATATTCTTTTTTCTTAGTATTATAGAATCCCCATATAGTATATACAGGTTTACTACTGTAAACATATTCTTTGTGATGATATAACCAGATTGCAAGAACGTTATTCTTGAATTGTTCAACTTTGTAAGAGTAGTTTTCTGGACATTGATGAGGAAAATCTGGAGGAAGTTCAATCATTATCAGGAACTGCTTTAATCCTGCTGGGGCTTGTACCCTCACTCAAAAGGTAATCAATTTTTTGCTTTGCATCTTCTTTAGTGAGTTTTCTAAACTCGCTATTAGGAACTTCCCAACCTGTTGTTGTAAATTCTAATACTTTATATAATTGTTCCATTAGGTAGTAAATGCCTCTACAACACGGGATTGTTCTTCTACAGAAACTGTAATTTTTGGCGCTCGTTTTACTTGAGTGATAATGTTAGCATCATGTTTACTGTCAGATTCATGACGCCAGTTCATTAATACATCATGACATTCATGGTCATCCTCTGCAACTACAACAACCATTCCACCGTATTCTGAAGAAGGGAATGGCACCCAATAGTCAACCAAATAAAGATTTTTCATTGCCTCTTTTGTGTTTCCTTAGTAATGTTATCAGAGATTCTTAGATTAGTCAACTGCCTTTCCAATTCATATTTAATTGATGAGAGATGACTATAAAGGTGAGTTTTGAATTCATTATCTTTTGTAAGTTCTACAATATTATTCACTTGCCATAATGCTATGATCAAACGCATTCGCTCTTTTTCTTTAGGAGTTTCCTGATATCTGTCTCCATATGCCATCAGAGAAACTCCTGCATAAAATAATCAACGGTTACTTCCATTTTGGCAGCAGTATTTTCGATAAAAGTATCCAATACCTCAGGAGCATCTTCTTTCACAATTACATACCATTGATACCACAATTCAGGATTAGTTGCAGGAGTGACTGAAGTTTTCATGTCAGAAGGAAGGTTCACAGATGGGGTCATTTTGGATTCCGAGAGAAGTTTGGTCCATATCATCATAGATATTTTTTAATCTATCATAAAGAGATGGAGCACTACCGTAATTTTTAGCAATATAATATTCTTCGCTGTGATCTAAGAGTTGTAATGCAGAAAGAATGACGCCAATTTCTTGGACATTGAGTGATACATTTTTCTCAAACATCGTTCAATCTCAGTTGATTACATAGTTAATTATATCACATACATTCAAGATCATATTTGGCATTTATTTTCATAATTTCGATTAAACTACTCACCGCAGTTTTCATTGCTTCCCTTGAATACCCTGTGGCATAAGGATAACTACGTTCATTATTATTAGATGTGCTGTCCACATCATAACAAACACGAATTGCATCCTGCAAACCATCAATGATGGTTTCAATTTCGTAGTTATTAAGATTATACATCACTCAAATCCTCTTGTTGTTTGCGAAGAAATTCAATATCATTATTGATTTCTTGAACTTCAGATAGAAGTTTCATTTTATGCTTTGCAAGTGCGATAATACTCTTCTCAAGTTCATCAATGTGATTTTGACGTTGCATAGTTAGTTGAGTTGGCACTTCACTTTCCCAAAAATCAATCCAATCTGAAGGATTTGCAGTAAAAGACATTTTTATATCACACAAATGATGGTTGTTGAAAATAAAGTCCAGCACACTTCATCATATCAATCAAAATAGATTGAATTTTTTCCAATTCCTCAACATCAACATCAGATTCCCAAAAATCTACCATATTGAACTCATCAAAATCTATTTTACCATCATTATGAATAGGTGCATAAAACAATTCACCTTCAGTGCAAACAGTATAAATGCATCCATAGTCTTCACAAGTAACAAATACACCAGAAAGTTTGGGAGACATGATCAAAAAAGGAGAAGTTGTTCAAATTCAAGATGATCACAGCATGTGTCATCGTCATGTAGATCAATCATGTCAGTGTCAACATGACTGAATAGTTTGTCAAATAAGTCGTTAACGAACTCTTGATTGGATTGTTGAGTCATAGTAGTGCATCATTTTACTGTCACGCTCTGCTAAGAATAGCAGATAGCATGTGATAGTGACAAAGGCAATAATGCCACTTAAGAGAAACTGTGTTGCTCTCATCAAACTGCCATGGGAGCATACTCAGAGCGAGGCATCTGGTCCATGTTGTAACCAGTCACCTCAGCACCGTTAGCAAGGCGTGTCTCCCACTCATTACGTGCTGTGAGCATGGTTACAGTGCTATAGGATTTAGTGCCATTGCTGAAGGTAACACGCTTCTGGAAACGCTTGACGCCCTCGTCAGCAATGAATGCCTCAGGAAAGAAATCAACAGTGCAGATGTTGTTGGAGATTTGCATGGGGTTCCTTGGTTGATGAATTAATTATAGCAGGGTGGGATGCCTGTGGGGCAGGTGATGGTCCGGTTCCTCAGGCGTCCATACAAAAGTCTTCGGTTATGATGCCTTGCATTTCAGCAACCTTAGCAGTTGCCAAGCATTCCATGATACTGTAGGCAAGTTCTCCAGAAACCATGTTCTCATCACAAAAATACCCAATTGTATCTTCAATCAATTCAATCAGTTGATCGTGCTGGTCTTGAGAGATTTGCATGTGAAACGCAGTTGTTTGCTGATTACCTTGTAATTATACTGCCCTTAGGCGGTTTGAAAACGTCTGCTGTGCCACTTCTGATGCTGACACACCCCTTTTATCACTTAACCACTGATAATATAACCTTATTTCTTCCTCCCGTGCCTCAATTTCATGTGGTTGATCCCAATAGTCGTAATTTTCAACAGGTTCTTGTGAATAACACATTTTTCCATATCGAAACCGCAGCGAACCATCTACCCACTGTGCCAGGTGGGTCAGTTCATGAAAAAGAGTTTTTATATACAACTCCTTAGACATGTGTGCCTGAAGTTCAATTAGAAAGTGCCGTGGTCTATACCAACTGCCAATTACAGAACAATATCCAACAACCTTATCACGCTTGAGACCTTTATGAATAATGTCCACATCAATTTTATGACGTGGAAAATACTCATTCAAAAACCAAGAGGTAACATCTTCACAGATGATTTTAGAATAACCGTATCCAGTAGTGTAGATGCTAGACATGTGCTCCAATGTAAAAACCAAATGAAAGATGATACAAATAAAAGTTTTTCTTTTGATGTCATGCTGGTGCTATATTCCATTCATCTGTTGGAACCATTGTTTTGATAACGTGTTCAACATTTTCTATCCCATAAACTACAACTTGTTGAGTTGAAGAGTAACCACCTTTCTTCTCACGTTTCCATGAGATAACCCATCGATCACATGATGTAATCATGATCTTTGCTCTCGTTCGTCAAGTGCTTCGTTGATAATTTGCTTTAACTCTATACGCTCTTCTGGTGTGAAAATTGTGCGAATTTTTACTGGCATAGGAGCATAACTACTTGGTTTCTTTGATTTACCAGGAAGACTCATACCTTGTGTGTCAATTTTGTTCATTGAATCAGGCACCTTGATAGTATGCATTACGATAGAGATAACCACCTGCCCAATCACAGTTTTCTAACACAAACTCACGCTCTTTGATGATTAAGAGGTTGAAACGTACACCTTTTGCTGGTGCTTTATATGATGCTGCCTTGTAAACTTCACCAGTTTTTTTGTCAATGAAGGCGTGAACTGATTCAGTCTCACCATCCACACATTGCATCACTTTATGATACTTACGACCAGAGATTAGTGCATAAGAATAGTTACGACCAGTTGGATGCTGTCTCTGATAATTTTGCTGGAGAGCATCACACAACATCAAAGAATACTTAGTAACATTCAACTGAATGGTGTTGCGTGCATCCTGTTGAGCAACATAATCAGTGAAAGTGGAAGTCATGGTGGTTTGCTTTGTATGAATGTATTATAGAGCATCCTGAGAGGGTTTCAGGATGCCTTGGGGCACTTAGGCAACTGTCCCTTCAGGGATCTCAACCTTTTCAGGTTGCTTATCATCATCAAATTGATTCATCTTTGTGCAAACCCATCTGTTATTAACTGTCCAGATGTAAGCATACTCTTCATTGTTCTCCTTTTCAAGAAAATCAAAGATGCTTTCATCATATCGTGGTTCATTATCTTTGATAGATTCACCACGGGAAGTATAGTATTGGGGACCAGTTTCAGGCAGAGTTTCTTGGTTCCAACCCACATTAGTATGAAGAGAGGAAATGTTACCACCGTCGATTAGATCAGCAACTTTTTCAGGAGTGTTGTAAAACTCATTTAGAACACGTCCATTAAAGGAAGGATAACCATCCCAGTGACAATAGACAGACATAATGCTGTCATCTTTGAGTTGGATACCGATGCGTGAACGAGTGCCCATTTTAAGAGAAAAAATGAATGGTGAGAGGGTGACCAGCGCCTCTGATTGGTTTAGTCTCTTAAAGAGAGGTCGTGATGGGAAGGTCTCCCCTCCACTCATCTAATATACACGAAAAAGGGGGGTTTCATACCCCCCTTGTGCCACTTCTTAAAGTGTCATATCTGAAGAGTAACTGAACTTAATATCACCATCCCACCCACGTTGAGTATGAACAGCAGCAAGTTGGAACCCTAATTGAGGCCATGGTTTTGTAGGTGTGGGCACGTTGTATATCTCTTTTAATGCAAATCCTGCCGATCTCATCTCACGTATTCTACGTTTTGTAGTATAGTGATTAATAGTTGTGAGATACACAATATTGTCAGCGATTTCCATACCATGTGCAAGGAATTTTTGCATCAAACTCCATGGTGGGTTGGTAATAATCCAATCTACTTTATTATTGTAAGTTAGAAAGTCTTTATCCTCTGCAAGTTCACACCACTCGTTATTATCACCAGGAAAGTTATCATAAAATGCACCTGTTCCCCTACTAGGGTCAAGAATGACACCAGTAGGAGCAAAATGATTGATAATCTCCACTGCCAGATATTCTGGCGTCATGACAATATCCTTATCAGGAGTATTTTTAGGTGGACAAAATGCTCTCATTTGTTGAACTTACGGGGGGCAGAAACTACAGTGTAATTAATATCTTTTTTTGTATATCTTACACCAGCAGCAATCAATTTGTCAATGTGAAGTGAACATTGAACACGACGTTGATTCTTACTATCAACCTTTGGATTAAGTTTGAACAATGCACTGCTATCTTGTGCTTGTTCTTGAAGTGTCTGACGTTGAGACTTAGTGCTCAATTGTGCTCCCCTACCAGAAGGAATGCTCTTCACATAGTCAACAAATTTACGTACTTCTTGAATGTCCATCTTACCCCAGAGTGCCTTATCATCGTCTGGAGTGATGAAGAACTCATACTCAGTATGAAATACTTTCTCTTTACCTACCTGAGTATACTGACCAACAATAAGACGATAGTTGGTGTGTGTCATCTTACGGACAACATCTGAACAACAAATAGTATTGCTGCTGGTAGTTTTGATGCTACCGTTGTAATCAACTATAAATTCTTTGGATAAATCAAACTCAGAAGTATATCCGTTTGGTTTCAATGCATCATATTCATCTTTAGATATACCTGTGCGACCACGGATCACAAGATCTTCGTATGCGTTACCGTGTGCTTGGACTTCCATGATAAAGTGCCGTATGGATTTATTATAAAGCATAAAAAAGACCCTATAAGGGTCGGTGTAACAGTTATTAAACTGTCACAATCAGTCTTCATAAACTAAACATTCGGGTTCTGATGGATTGGCATCACAATACAATTCCAATGGTGTTGGATCATGATGATCACCTGCCGCAATTTCTGCTTTATGATGTTCAACATAATCTTCTAGTTCATGCAGTTCACCTTCAATATGCCTCCTTTGTTGAGGAGAAATTGTTGGATTTTCAAGGATTTCTTTGTCCTTTGCAATGTGCGTCTCGATATTTTTCATTGTGTTATTGTCTTTATATCGTTATTTATTTTGTTGTTTTGCTTTTTCTACCAAATAATCAGCAAGAGCTTCCATCCTTTCTGGATGAATTGCACGAATACCTGCCTCTTTTAGGGCAATTTTCATGCTTTTTTCTTCATTTTCAGTCAATTTCTTGCCATTTTTTGGTAAAGTCATAGATTTCTTGTGATGTGTTGATATTCTAACATTAGAATCCAATAGTATCTAGGAATTTAAGATTTTACTTACAATTTCTTATTAATCGGTGAAAAAAGGTCCAAACTTACCACTACTACCATCTTCACGTTCTTGTAACATATCCATGATTTCATCAAATTTTTTAGTTTGTTCCATATCCATTAAAAGTTGTGAAAGTTGTTTGACAACTAGAGGTGTTTCATTCACAGCAGCGGATTTAATTGCAGCACGAATATGTGATTCTGCTTCCAAAAGATTATCTAGTGTTTGTTTAGAGAGTGCCATTTAATAATTACCGGGTGTCCATTCAAATCCACCTTTCTGGCGAATTTGTTCCAAATCCAAATCAGGTTCTTCTAAAAAGGGATTTTTGCGATTAGGATCATTGCGATCATAATCATAATAGTATTTAGATTTACCTTCAAGTTCTTTCACTCTATCGGCATAATATTGCTTAGTCCATCCATCATTCCAAGATGAGTTTGCTTCTATTCTCGCCTTAGTAAGTTCAAGACTCTCATTAACTGGCATTTTTTCACTGGTTGCATTTAAATTAAATGAATAGTCTTGTGATATAACTTTTCGATTGAGATGATCAATATCTAGTTTTTGTAGAAGACGCTTTCCAAGAGAAACTTCTTTTTTATGCTCGCGTATATGATCTTGAATTACATTCTCAATTTTTTTATAAAGATTATCAGAAGTCATCTAATTCATCCATATTAATTTGTGATTCAATTATACTCTCGATTTCTTTAGATGTCAATTCATTCAAATGTTTCCACTTAGGATCATCTTTGTCCCATTCGAGAGTAAATGTTCCATCCTTATTTTGAGCAACTTTTAAACTGTCATTCACTTTTCTTGTTTCCTAATTGTTTTTAATGATTTCATTTCGGTTTTTATCATCTGATATGCATCTTCTGATGTAAGTTTATTTGCCATTTCCATAGCAGTAATAATTTCAACACGAGTTCCGAAATGAGAAAGTGCTTTTTCAAAGTTATCCAAATCTTCGTACACTTCCAGCCTCCTTAGATGTAGTATTTACTTTTAATTCTAATTTAGTTATTTTTTCTTCTAAAACTTTAATTCGATCTTCTAAATCACTTTTAAATAATTTTTTAAATGCTTTTTTAATTATTTTCATCAGTGAGTTCGCTAACTTATTCTTTTGTATATATCGATGTATATTATTCACCAGTTGCATAGTGAATATGCAATTTATGTATTTCTTTTTGAACTTGAAGCATTTCATCTTGCAGGCGAGTGATTTTATCATCATGTGCCCTTAACCAATCATCGTTAAAGTTCTTTTCATAATCTGGTGGTGGAACATATCTGTCTTCTACCCATTCAGGCACAGTATCAGTCTTCCAAGGATAGAGATTATACTCTAACTCAGAAACTATACCCCACAACCAAATACGAATAGAGCGAATCATAATTTACCACTGACAAAACCATCACCTACAACTCTAGTATATTGTTCAAGTGTTCCATCTTGTTCACACTTAAGGTGCCATCGTGTCATAAGAGTTACATTATCTTTAACACCACCAGTAAGCATTTGACGACCTTCTTTAGTCATCGAAGAAAACAAACCATAACGAGTTTCCCAAACATAGAAACACTCATCAATAAGTTCGGCACCTTTTGGTATGATAACTTCCGATTGCGTATCAGTCTGAATCATTGTTTTCTTCCGGTGGTTTTTTATTAAATCCAAATGGACCTACCTTAGTTTCAGACCTTTTCTTCATAACAACACCAGCAAGAGACTCCATAATTTTCAGGATATCTTCTGCTTTTGCACCTTCACCAAGTTCTTTGGCAACATAGAAATACTTATCAAAAAACTCTTGACTATGCTCTTTGTAATCTTCAACTGTAATTGGTTGGTCTTTCATTTTCCACCTGTTTCGTAGTTTAGTTGATCATCTTGTTGCTTTAGAGTAGCACGTCTTACTCTATCATGAAGTTGCTTGAGTGCTTCAGTAACTTCGGGTGTTTCTTCCCACTCCCAAGTTTCACCACCTTTTCCAGTAAATTCTTTTTTAGTCATGGATTTAAAGTTTTGTAGACGGCAGAGATGCTCATGTGTCCATGAATGTATCCTGCAAGGATTATAGCAAAGACAGACAGAAATATCAAGCCCGTTGCGATTAGGTTAGGCAACGGTGAGATCATTAATTGTGTATTTGTTTTTTCTGAGTTTGTATCGTTTGATGTGTGCTTGTCTGTGTTCATTACAATCAAAATGGCAGATTCGATCTTCATTTCCGTCCCTATACTCTAAACGATAAGGGAATGCTTTGAATGGATGCATTTCTTCAGGAGTTAGTTTCTTTTTCTTGGGAGTTTTTGTTGAACTCTTTGCCTTTGCTTTTTTAGTTGTAGTAGTCTTCTTTGCTGCCACAATTACTTGAATCCTTTGCCATTGTTTTTCTGGTCTAAAACTTCAATATGTGATAAAAATAGACCACGATTCCACCATATTTCTTGAACTGTTTGCCAGTTATCTACTACAATGGATTCACCATTTTTACCGATAATTTTGTAGTTGTGTCGATCATATAGACCGTCAGATGTTTCAGTAAAATACTGAGGATCTTCAGGAGAAATTGTTTGTGTCATTTTTACGTGAGTCTTCCATGGCAAGTAAAGTTTCATAAGGAATCCATGCGGGTGGTTCGTTTTTGAATTGAACCTGAACTTCCTTAATAGTTTTTTCTAGAGATTTGGAATAAGTTGTCCTAGTGTTTTTGACGGAGGATAGCGGATTCATCATTTCCTTTCCTCATGCCCGTATTCTATCACATATTTCTTGTGTTGGGTGTTTTTATCGCCATATTCATAGCATTGATAATTTTTCAGAGTTCCACCAAGTTGTTTGGCTACAATTTTTAAAAGTTTTTCTGTATCACTCATTTAACATTACCTGGTGATAAACTTTGAAAGATTTTAGAACAAGAATTAATAGCATAAGGTGCTCCATATACACCAGAGAAGATATATGAAATTCCCAACTTGGAGCAATACTTCTCAAGTTCCTGACATTTTGTTATGTCAGTATTACTATAATCAATGATAATATCACCCTCTTCAAGTAAAGGTAGTAACTCATCAAGTGTGTCTTCTACCTTTACTTCTGGAAGTGTAATCTGAAAAATTCCAGGAATTCTACCAGCACTAGTGTATTGCTTACTATCAGATTTAACTGCTCGAACAAGATACTCTAATGAAGTTACACATCCACTAATATATCCTGCTTCATATTGTCCACAGGCATTCTCATAATTAGTGCTACTGTAACCCCAGACTTCAATACCTTTTTCAATCATACGGCGAGACATACCCTCACCAGTACGACCTAACCCAATCATTCCTACTTTCATAATTACTTGAAAACCTCCACTATTTAAACACAAAATATGTAGTATGTCTCAGGAATGTTTTTGAAAACACACAGAGTTAAACCATCCTTCAATTCCTTCTAATCTCAACTTAGTGTGTTGCGAATGAACTTCTATATTTACAACTTTATATTTTCTACCAATAATACACATATAAGGATAATCATTATTACCCCAGTTAATCTGTTCTTTAGTACATCCCAAATATTCTACCGTATCTCCAGATTTTGGACCAAAATAGGCATGTATTACATTATTCTTCATTAATTTTTGATGATATTATTTTTTCTAATTCATTTACTTTAATAAACTCTTCGTATGCTTTCTCAGATCTTTCAATGAGAATACTAAGTATATCACCAACAATTATGCTATTATCAATAGAATCATCAAGATACTTATCAAGTGCTTCTTTTAAATACCGTTTTCTATGCCACTCAAATGAGTATGGTTTGTAGTCCATAATAGAGGTTTTTATTATGATGATATTATAGCACTATGGGTTTCTAGGGTCAATGCCCAAATCATTAAGATATTCTATCCACCAATCTTGGTCTTTGATAAATCTCCAATTAGGAACTTCTTGACCACGTTCTATAACATAATATTCATAGAGAGCATCATCGATAGTCTGTGCGATCTGTAAATTCTTCTTCATCTTCGTCAACATCTGCATATGCATTATCCACGAAGGGTCCTCGTTTTCGTAAATGTTCTTTTCCGACATAAGAGTTTTCTGAATTTACTGCAGATACCCACACCGCAAGTTTCATTACAATAAAAATTAAAACCAGTGGTGTGAAGCAACCGATTAAAATTACTGGATTCATAATAGTTTATTCTCTTGAAAGTAATGCAATGTATCTTTAAGGCCACCAATATGTTTATATCCAATAGCAACTTGAGGATATTCGGCACCTTCACCGAACTCAGAAACAAATGCTCTCTGGGTAAAATGATTATTTAATTTATATTCTTGTATCTGACTATCAAGTTTTTCCAAAAGCATTCTAGCGCGTTCGCATTCTTGACTTCCGTTTGTATATATTACTATTGAATTCATTAGTTTTCCTATGTTAGTTACAGTGTTCTTTCTAATCTATTAGTCGCTTGATCTGGAAAGTCTCTAGGACGACTATCAGTGGCATTATCAGTCCTAGGTGAACCTTCATTTGCTTTCATTGTATGTTGATAATTTGCTCTTGGATATCTGATACAAAATGGATCAGGCATCCAATAAGTTACCTGCCATTCTTGTTCTGGATTTAACTCAAGGTGCTTCTCTACTGTATGAGAAAAACTACCAAGTTGTATATATCCATCATGACTAATACATCTACCATTACCAATATCAACTAGGAATAGCATTTTACTACTCATAGTATTTGTTGCTCTGGGTTAAGATTTTTCGCAAATTGGATAGGATCCTTTTCTGACTTATGTACCCAATGATAGCGCATCATCTCGAAAATAGGATCCCACATGGTGATACAAACAAAATCAGTCACGTTGCCTCCAATCATCAGGTTTATCTTGCTGAAACCAATTCTTAATATCATCAGCATCAGTGAATCCCGTTTTATGATTGGATGGATCGGGATCTCCTAAACCCATCCTATTCAGAAAATCATCTGTACTGCCCTCTTCAATCTGTTGAGAAGATTGCCTTCTTGCTTGTTGTAACCAATCACGAGCAGTAGTATGACTTTTTGCAAGTTTTTCTGCCCAGATCATGTCATCTAGTTTTACCTCTTCACCATTGGCAATACATTTGCATATGAATTCCAGTCGTAGCCGATATTGAGTGGATAACATAACGTTATGCTTCGTTACTTTTATTTATTTTTTCAATCAATCGTTCTGAAAGTTTTAAAGAACGACGATATATTAGATATTTTACCACAGGATTCCTAGGATTGTTAGTCAACCACCAAATCTGGCGTCTAAAATATACTTTTGCTAACTTTACGGTATAATAAAAAAAAGCAGCAGCACTTTCATCTGTTAAGATGAAGTATGCTACCACTGCAAATATTCCAAAGAATAACATGTATGATGAATTCATTTAAAATTATTATCTCTGCGTTCATCCAAATATTTTACAACTTCTTTTCGCCATTCCATCAACTCATTATAGCACTCTTGATTATGAGCACATGCTCTGAGTTTGCTGTCAGGTTTTAATACACTTTCATAAAAAATGTAGAATGCATCTTTTCTTTTTAATTGTTTGTTTGTCATTTTAGTTTTTTCTTAGATGACTTTTGTTTAGCAGTTTTTATTTGATTGTTAATAAAATCTACAGATTGTTTGTATGTATTCATCACCTTTATTTGGTTACCATTATGTATAACCATGAACTTCTTACCAAAAGGAACCGCAGCCCACATGCCATCTTTAGTGCAATACCCCAAAGGATTGCCAGGATTTGGTTTAAGAATTCCTGGTCTAGGAATAAATGGTTTTAAAAACTTATCCATCAAGTGCTCCTAGAATTAGAATTAATATAAAGAATCCAAGTATACCACCAACAAGAAGTTGTGGTGAGAGGAATGGAATAAAAGAAAATATAGAAACAATCCACTGCCAAAAACTAACAAAGAATGTAGAAACAATCTTCCATACTTCGATAGCAAGAATAACACCACCACCTAAAACTGCAAGTGCAAAAATTCCGCCAGAACTTCCAGATCTTGATGCAGAATATCTTTCAGATTCATCAGAAGAAGAACATGAAACAGGATTACAATTGTTTACACTTTTTGCACCGTACATTGATTTAACTTGTGCAATCGCAGCATCGCGAGTGATACTAGGAGTATCAAATTCAACGTATTCAAGTCTATTATCAACGGTGGTGATATAAGCACCCCAACGATGAGACATGATGGTGTTCCCCTGATTACTTTAATATTATAGCAGAGTGGAGCAGGGTTTCTGCTCATAATGTGACAGTTCTACTTCCGCACTACGGAAATCGCTGGCTCTCCTTGCTGAAACACTGTATCAACCACTGCCTGAACGCTCCTAGCAGTGCTGATACCCACCTTATCAAACACTGGAACACATACCAATCCAAACGTCTTCTCAGCGCCTCCTAGGCGGATCACACGCCCAATGCTCTGGGAAATACCGATATAATCCATATTCCGCATGAATAGAACTGCCTCCAGTCCCTTGACGTTGATGCCTTCAGATAGAATAGAGTGGTGCATCACAACAAAACGAGTGCTATCTGAACCCCACTGATTAAGAGTCTTAAAGAATACCTCACGGGACACTTTCTTGCCATTGATGATAGCACCAGTTTTGCTGGTAATATACATCCAGTTGTAACCACGCTCATACAACTGCTGACAAAAATCAGATTGAGTCACAAGACGCACAATCTGCTTGGTAGAACGTGCTGCAATTAGAATCTTATTGAGTGAGTTGGCATCAATAGTATCAAGCAGGTTCTTCTCATCAGATTGCTTGAAATCACCCTGAGGAAGTTGCTGAACCACAACCTTAGGAGGAAGAATGTAACCTTCCTCAACCAGTTTAGGTGCAGGAATATTACAGATAACCTGTCCATAAACCTCAGGATCATTCATTCCTGGTTTGAAAACAGTCAGAGAATGCTTAGGAGTTGCTGTGAAGAAATAGCAACGATCAGCATCATTACTGAAGAACTCAGTCGCAGGAAAGAAGTTACGTTGAACTGAGTTATGTGCCTCATCAAAGTAAATGCAATTTACCTCAATGTCTGCCTCTTGAATGCGATGTAGGGAGTGATATGTGGTGAAGATGATGACATTCTCACCAGCAGTTCTTGCAGTGTTGTTAAACAGTGCAATCTGCTCTGGTTTGGTGCTACTGAAATACTCAATCTCACCACTATGAACATGCATTACGTGAGTGTGAGTATTATCAATCACCTCAAGAAACTCTTTGCAGAGTTGTTCTGCTAGAAGAATGCGGGGAGCAACAACAACAATAGTAGAACCGTTATCAATATACTTTTGATTCTCAATAATATCATGTATCATGCACATGGTCTTACCACCACCAGTGGGGATGATAACCTGACCTTTGTCATATGCCAGCATCGCATTCAGTGCTTTCTTCTGGTGTGGGCGAAGGGTGACCAAGTGCTCTCCTGTCCTGTATGAACATATTATAGCAGAAAAGGGATCCCAAAGGAACCCCCTGTGCCACTAGAAGAACTGTTCTACACCAACCGGTTCCCCAAAACCATAATCATATGTAAGAGCATCATGACACACATAATGTGGGTGATCAATAGGAACACCAACCCTCTCACACATTTCTTTATGATTATCTTCCATCAATTCTACAGCATACAACATATTATCGAGAATGTGCTGTTCGGAATGATACTTAAGGAGTTCATTCTTGAGTGCAATAATAAAGTTACCCGAACCAGCAGAGTTATCCAAAAACTTTGATTCTGGATTCATTCTCTTCTCAATATCAATTATCTGAACCATTGCTTCACACATTTCCATTGGTGTGAATACTTCTTGAGTTTCAGCAATCCTTTCATCTGAACGCTCAATATTAGATCCAGTATCTTTATTATGTTGATTCTTATCAGTGCCCATTTCCGTATCTTTCAGTGTATGCTTTAATGAATTTACCTTTGCCAAAATGAGGAATACCATTGGTAGTTCCTGTAGCAATCTTCCTCAAACTACCATCACCATTCTGCCCCATAGCAACAATACGTTGAAGGATTTCTTCTTTAGTAATATCGTCATCTGAGCGAACACGAATGTAATTATGAGAAGAAGATTTCTCATAATCTAACCACGGTTTTCCATCAGCATTCTTTTCACCGGGCAAGAATACTTTACCAGATGCTCCACCACCATCTCCACCGACAAAAATATCAGCATCATATCGGTTCTCATACTTAAGAAACTCGATATGTGGGTGATGCTTGTATTCAGGATCTAATTCACGTTGCTTCTCACCAATCTTCCACTCTTGAATACAAGCATCGATACTAGCAGCAAAATCATTATCAGCACAATCTTTAGTACTTACAATCTCAAGATCTCGATCGATTTTATTAAAGTTATCAGAACCTTGCTTCACAGATTTAGGAAGCACGAGAATAATTTGTCCCTTCTTAGCACGAATACGATCAGCAGAATTATTCAAAAACTTAAGTGCCAATCTACCACCTTTACCATAAGGAGGATTACCAATAACAGCATCAAAATCCATATCGTTGTATTCTTCTTCGGTAATTTTAGTAATATTATCAGGAACATTTGCCATTCCTGAAGGATTCATATCATAATCTTTGTCAGTGTAGATATTTGTATATCCCTTTTTAGACAACGTGATAGAAAAATGTCCAAAGGCATCTTGTGGAATATAAATCATAGCATCTTTTGCCAGATTTTTCAACTTATCAATAATTTCTACTACGAGATGCAATTTAGGAGCACGAATTGCTTCAGGATTCTTCTCCTTAATCAGTTTTTTATGAGATTCTGGGGTGAATCCGAAAACTTTTTCTTGCTCATAAAATCTTTCATTGAGTTCGATTAGTTCTTTTTTAAGAAAAGAAATAAACTCGGAATAAGATGTAATCCACAAAGGTGCTTCTACAACTTCTGATGAACCTCCAAGAGTTGATTTCCTACAACCAGCAGCAAATAGTGCTGAACGAACATAATGATCTGTTAGGTCGACATGACAATCAAGATAATCATCAGCAACAACTTCCTCTGGAAGATGTGAATAATCTCTGTCATCAAACCTTTTGAATCCTCGCTCTGCTTTTGTCATACCAACAAATGCACATATAGGATATTCACCCAGTTCAATCAATCTCTTGATTGATTTCTGCATATGAAAGTAAATCCTAGTATGCTTCGTATCTACTGGATTTCTATAGAAAGGATCTTCGACGTGAATAGCATCCATTAGACCATTCATAATGTAGTTAGAGCTAACTCTTCAACCTTAACAAAGGCACTCTAGCAAGAACAGAGCACCTTGTCAAGCCCCCTATTAGTGCAGATCTACAAATGATCCACTTGCCTTCACTTGCAATTTATTTGTAGTTATGTTATAAATGACTGAACCATCTGGAATACCACCAGCAGTATTCATTGTATTTCTGTTAGTAGTTGTCATTTGTGGGAAAGCAATTGCTTCAAAATCAGAACTGTTTGCTGCTACAGTAACAATACCAACATAACTATCTTCACTGTTTGCTGTAGCAAGTCCAACTTTTAATCTGTTTTCTGGTTTAGAGAAGAACAATCCACCAATAACTTGTGTTCCACTACCAGATGGTAATGTTGGATCAGACATAGTTGCATTACTAGTGGTATTGATCATAGTTGTAATCGTTTGCTGTGATAATGAAGGAACAATCATAGGACTGTTACATGCTCCAAGATCAAATGCACTACGTGGAACGTATGTGTTGATTCCAACCTTATATTCATGTTGCCATGAATATTCTGCTTCTGGTCTCCCTTTCTTAAGAGTTGGAACTGAAGGATCATTAATACTATGCACAAAAATGCATGATCCACCATCATCTCCAACAACTGACATATTACCCGTATGAGATAATTCGCCATATGATACTGGGCTGAGATTGCCTATGGTAGCCAGATTTCTTTCATCAGAAGGTAAGACGTTTGTACCAATACCTAATACTCCAGCATTACCATCATGAGCAACTATTACAGTATTACTTATACTTGCGGAACCCAATATAGTTAAGGTATCGCCTGCTGCATCTGTAAGAGTATCTTGTGCATCTGTGCCGATTGTTCCGCCAACTAATAAGGTTGCAATACCGACAGTAATCTTTAAATCATCAGAATTAATAATTGATGAATTTAAAGTTGCAAATGTACTGACTCCAGTTGAATTAATATTGCCATCAATATTTGAATTAAATGGGACATTTGAACTTCCCAAAGTAACTTGATTTGCACCGGAACCAATAGTCAATATTCCAGTAATCACAGCATCATTAGAAACCAAAAGATCTCCAACAACATCCAATTCTTTTGTTGGTGCTGGGTTATTAATACCAACTAATTCATCATGAGTTATGTGTAATATTTCATTGCCACTAATTAAAACTTTAAAATTACTTGAAGTATTAATTCCACTTCCAGTTGCGAGATCAATTGAAATATCTCCACCAGAATCCTTATTTGATATGTTAAAATTAGTTCCATCATAATTGATAGTTGAACTATCATCAGTATTTCCAATGTCACTTGCGAAAACAATTTTACTATTTCCAGTTTCTGAAATTAATTCTAGATCAGCATCATTATACTTTACAACCTGAATAGCAGATGATGGTGCTGATGTTCCAATACCAATACTTTGATCAGATGAAATGATGGTAAATGAAGTGCTTCCTGATCCAACAAATACGTTGTTAGTGATATCAACTGTGGATAAAGATAATCCAGCGCCAATAATAACTCTATCTTCTGCAGAATTTAAAACTAGTTCACCAGATCTAGTATCAATTGTATTTGCAACTGATCCAATTCTTATTTCATCAATAAATGCCTGAGAAAATGCATTATTACTATCTCCAATAGGATGAGTTTTATCAGTATTTGGTAAGACCGAGTCACTGAATGTTACAACACCAACTGGAAAAAAGTTTGTAATTATAACACTACCATATGGTGCTGTTAATTCTAAATTCCCAGATTCTGCTCTAATTTCTTGGTCTGATCCAACACCAACTCTAATATTATCAACATAAAGTTCAGAATATCTAAGAGATGAAGAACCAAGAGGCACTGTTTGATCTACAGTTGGTGATAATGAAGTAATTGCATTTATATTGGTAACATTTAATGATGTTAGTGTAGTAACACCCGTAACATTTAAATCATCCTGAACAATAACTGTTCCTTGAGTAGAATCAATTAATAAAGAACCTTCTCTAGTTGATATTTTATTAGAAGCAGCAGCACCCACTGTTACTTCATTTAAGAATGCTTCTGCAAATGCAGTTCCAACTGAACCGATACCACTAGATTTATCTGAACTTGGAGTAAATTCTGTATTAGTAGTAATAGTATCAATATTTAATGCTGTTAGTGTTGTAACACCTGTAACATTTAGATCATCTTGTATGATAACTGTTCCTTGAGTAGAATCTAAGATTAGAGATTCACTTCTAGTAGAAACTGTATTTGATGAAGCAGAACCAACTGTTATTTCTCCAATAAATCCCTGTGAGAAAGCATTATTATTTGCTCCAAGAGCAGCATTTTTATCAGCATCAGGTGCTATAGATGTATCAACAACTATAGAAGAAGATGTTACGTCGCCTGTAACTGTAACATTACTACCAATATTTGCTGTTCCAGATACTATCAAGTTATCATCAATGGTGGTTGTTCCACCAGCAGAATCAATGATTAAATTGCCGGAAGTAGTATCAATTTCATTATTATCGGTAATTCCAATTTGAATATTATCAATAGTTGCACCAGCACTTGCATCAATTGCTCCTGCAAAAGTTGATACTCCACTAGTTGTTAATTTCTGTACTACAATTTCAGTTGCAGTGATGTCTGTAATTGTAGAGATACCAATTGTTGCATCTGATGCAGATACACTAGTTAGTGTCGATACACCAAGAATAGATGAATGTCGAGAAACTTGAAAATCACCAACTACTGTTGCACCAACTCCAGTAGTTTCAAATCTCTTAGTATTATCGTAATATAGTGCAGCAGATCCATCAATGTTAAAATCTGCCATAGATTCCGAAGAACCATTTTTAATAAACACTCCACCATCAGATGATGAAATATTTAAATTGCCAGTTCCAGTATCGCTAATATATGAATTGCTTCCATCATGATATATTTGTAAATCTTCATCGGTTCCGATATATATCTTCTTATCATCAATTAAATATACACTTCCGGCAAGTCCAACATTACCAATAAAAGTAGAGACTCCAAGTGTAGTCACACCAATAACATTTAAGTTATTAGATACTGTTGTATCGGTTGCCGATAATGTGGTAATAGTTCCTGTGGTGGAATTAATGGTGGCAATAGTGCCAACACCACTAATAACGAGATTTGTTGCCCCAATCTCATCTAATCCAGAAAAAGATGATGGAAGTCTTTCACTATCTAAATTTCCTGATGTAATATTATCTGCTGTAATTCCAGTAATACCTAAACCAGAACCAATAAATGATGATGCAGTTATAATACCAGTCGTTCTAATATTTCCTCGTGTGGAATCAATTCCAACACCAAAATGAAGAGGATTATCTGGATTTCCACCAACTTGGAAAGTTTGTATTGGATTTGTGGTCCCCACACCAACCGGACCAACATTGTAGATACTGGTATATCCAAGACCAGGATCCACATCAACCCATTGTGATGTTGGAAGATTTTCTAGGAATGTAGCATCTCCTATAAAAGTAGTTGCACTTATAATACCATTTTGTGCGGATATTGTAATCCCAGTTCCAATATGAATTTCATCTGCAAAAGTTGATATACCAGAAACAAATAAATTGCTGGTAGTTACAATTCCAGTAACATCAATCTTTCCACGAACATCTAGATCTGCTCGTGGAATTGTTGTGCCAATACCAACCAGATTGCCCCTGACGATCAGATCATCAACATCAACCTGAACACCATTCCTAAAGTTAAATGACTTATTATAATTGGGCATTTCCCTTCTTTTTAGTTATTTATCTCATAATTTATTTTCTAGATCTTTAACTTTCAGATTCAGTTCCTTAATTGCTTCAATGAGAAGTGGAATAAGTCTTTCATAACGAACTGCTTTATATCCATCATCCCTAGTAGTAACAATACCAGGTAATCCAAGTGCCTCAACTTCTTGTGCAATAACACCAGTATCAGCGCCATCATGTGAAGATGCTTCATTCCAATCATAGGTGTTTCCACTGATACCCATAATCTTATTGAGAGGATTATCAATAACTTTAATGTTATTCTTTAATCTTTCATCAGATGAATGGAATGCAATGATATCACCACTAACTCTCAATTCGCCAGTAATGTAAGCACCCGCACTAATCGTTTGGATTCTTATACTATTGTTGTGGAATAGTTCTACTCCACCATCTTTGAAGCAGTTGATATATTTTTCATTGCCAGTGAAAGAACTAAGTGTAAGGAAATTTTGTGCCCTTAAGAACAATCCACCAGTTCCCGAATCATCAATATATGAATTGGAACCATCATGGAAGAGGCGTAAATCATTACTATTACCAAACGTTGCTTGTTCGTTATCATTTAAATGTAATCCATTTGCAGTGATAGTGTCATTAACATTTAAAGCATTTTGAATAGTAACAGCATCTAATGTTGTATTACCGTCAACATCAAAATTGCCATCAACGGTCATATTACCATTAACACCAACACCACCATCAACTTGTAGAGCACCAGTATTTGGATTTCCAATAGTGTTGCTAGTTGTATCAGTTATGCGTGTAACACCACCAATAGTAGTATTGCCGTTATCGGTATCAACAATAAACTGAGTTACATTACTGCCATTTCTAATTGTAAAGTTCTCATTAGAACCTTGAACAAACAAACTGTCATTGATAATAGTTTGACCACCAACGGTAAAAGTACCCGCAACTGTTCCACTTCCATCAACAGTCAGAGTATCAATCTTAGCAGTTCCATCAATGTAAAGATTTCTCCATTCTAAAGTAGATGCACCTAAATCTCTTGCACTATCAGTAGAAGGAACTAGGTGACTATCAAACCTACCTGTAGCAGTAATAGTATCACCAGTTGCATTGCCAAGATTTACACTACCATTCAGATTAGTAGTGCCAGCAACAGTTAATGTTCCTGAAATATCAACATTATCATTGATGTCTATTGTTCCACCAGCAGAATTAAGAATCAGATTTCCAGTTGCAGTATCAATTCTATTATCATTATTTCCATTAGCAATTCTAATTTCACCGATGTGTGCTTCGGAGAATGGTCGTGCTGCTGTTCCAACATAGGCACCCTCATCAGCATCTGGGATGATGCCAACATTAACAGTGATAACATCACCGAATGAAGTAGTTCCATTTACATTGAATGTGCCAGTAACTATAAGATTGTCATCAATTGTAGTTGTTCCACCAGCAGAATCAATGATTAAATTACCGGTGCGAGTATCAATTTCACTGTCACCAGTATCGGCAATTCTAATATTACCAATATGTGCTTCAGAGAATCTTAGAGATGATGTTCCGAGATATGCACCCAGATTAACATCAGGAATGAATCCTGAAGTCGAATTTGTTTCACCAGTAATAGTGACACCTGTAGCAGATGTTTCTAATTTCTTATTATTATCATGATAAAGTTCTACTGATCCATCATCATTTACGACGATACTATCTTCACCATTTCTGGCTTGGATATAGATATTTGAATTATCATTAGTGCCATCGTTTCTAAGGTATAAATCTCCAGTTTCATTATCAATGAAACCATTGGAACCATTATGATAAATTTCTAAATCACCATCAGCTCCAGCAGGGGGTGTTGATCCGAATAGTGCTTTTACACTATCCTCATGTCTTGTGTTTGACTTGAATGTAGTTAAACCAATAACGTTTAGATTGTTATCTAAAGTAGTATCAAGGTTTACACGGAAGTTATCTTCAATCCTAACTTCAGTTCCATATCCAACAGCACCAGCATCAGTATCATTCTCGTTTCTTACACCAAGAATTAAATCACCAGTAATACCACGGATGGTTCTATCCGCTTCTTCAGTGCCACCTGCAACACCTTCAGTTCCGATACCAATACCTGCTGCCCAAACACCCGACCATTCATGACCAAGTTTTCCTAAGAAGGCACCTTCTTTTACATCAGCAAATAATCCACTATTGAATTGAACACCACCAGTAAATCTGGCAGTTCCACCAACACCAAGATCTCCACAAATATTGACATTCTTTTGAACACCAATTCCACCTTGAGTTACAATTGCACCAGTTGTGCAAGAAGTTGATTGTGTATCATTCTTAGATATAAGTCGTCCTGTAAGAATTAAATTATCAGTTAGTTTTAATTCATCATTAATAATAACGTTCTCGTTAAAGGTAACAGGACCATCAAACTGAGATAAGATTTGGTTAGAACTTCCACCTTCAACAAGAATTCTTTCTTTAACAATAACCTCGTCAAATACAACTGATAATCTGGAAGGATCCTGACCAGTGATAGTTGGGATGGGAATATCAAATGTTTGTTGCTTACCCGAGGAAGCAGAATACTTAGTATTACCAATGAAGAAATCACCATCACTGTTCATACCAGTATAAACAACCTGACCAGCAGATTTTTCTTGTGACTGAGCAAGGAAATCTTCTCTTTCACTAAGTGTTCTTACTTGAACTTGTGGAAGTGATGTTGAATAGTTACCAGGACCATATCCAAGATACTCAAAGGTATGTCCAGAAGCACGAAGAATTGAAGGTCTGCGAAGTTCTGTTGCTAATGGTTTGATCTTTTTGACCATTGAGTTTTGAGAATGTTCTGCTTTCTGTGTGCCAAGATATGCACGAATCGCAGAAATCTCGTTAGTTCCAGAACCAGTAAGAGTGCTACTTGCAACTCTCATAATTTCATTGTTAACCTGAATGAAACTACCAAGTGGGAATCTAGCAGTAGTTCCAACGCCAACAGTTCCTTGCTCAGAATATGTGGAGATTGCAAATGTAGATACACCAGCAACGGAATCTGCTGTTACATTATTGACAAGAACACCAGATTGGTTATCATAGAATGTAATACTTCTAGATCCAAGATTCTCACCATCAGGACCCGAAGAGAAATCATTAGCATTAAATCCATGCTTTAGAATACGACTTGCAGTAGAACCAACTTCATTTAAAACTGTGAAGGTTGTGATTGCAGCAGAATCTTTAACGATAAAGTCGCCAAGATTATTATCAGAATTATCTAATACTCTAAAACGATTACCAGAAACTAAACCATGAGCAGTATTAGTTGTGATAGTTGTGATACCAGCAATGGTGTCATATACGCGAGTATTTACAGATGCTGAAGGTCCAACGTTAAATACAACTTGATTCTCAAAGATCTCTGGATCTCCAGTTGTTCTTGCAATAGCAATTTCATTTCTAGAAGGAATAGAAGAAATTCTATAAAGACCATCAGTTACAGTTCCAAGTCCAGTAACTTGAAGTGCATTATTAACCGGAGATGAAATATTTGAAGTATCAACAGTAATTGATGCACCAGAATATCCTAAGAAGAATAATGAATCCCCATTAGAATATCCAGAACCAGAAGATTCTATTTCAACAGAGGAAATTGATCCACTCGATACTACAATATTTGCTGTTGCACCATTCCACGTTAGAAATGTATTTTCATTATAAAGTCTTATGTTGAAGTATGAACCATCAACGAATCCACTACCAGCATTTAATGTATTATATCCAACAATACCATTGAATCCATGATCTAATTTAGTCGTAATTGTTGCAACACCAACGGAAGATGATGTTGTTGATTGAACTTCTGGAGTAATACCAAACTTTTTAACTAAGAGATCTGATGTCTCTCTAGTAATACTCTTTTTAAGATCATTAGTCTCAACTTCGCCAAGTGGGAATCTCTTAGCAAAAGATTTAGCAGAATTGGGATTATCTTCATGATTATCACGATCTAACTGTGGATATAAATCTACAACGTTTTGCTCATATTCATGGTCCGTAAATTCCTCAGAAATTTGATTGGATGCATTCAGAACATAGAGATGAAAAATACCATCCGAAACATTCTCTTGATAAGATTGAATGGTATCTTTTCTATAAACATAGAAGTTTGTCTCTAAGTCATTTCTTTCAAATCTAGGAAGATTTGTATCTCTTGCTGTTGGACCAGAGAAAATACCAACATTATGAGTAACACCATCTCTATCCAATATTGGATATGTGAAGGTCATTCTATCGAGAATATCTTCAACAACAAAATCACCATTATAACCAGTAACACCTAAACCTGCTAGGTTAGTTGATGATTTGATATTTTTAATTAAGACCCTATCACCAGAATTTAAATTATGTGGTTGTTCAGTAATAACAGTCACTGCGCCAGCAGATGATGTGCAAGTGCTAATAAAATGATTATTTCTCTTATACTTACTATCTTGACTTGTAATTGAAGATAATGTGAACTCTGAATCTGTCAGTGCTCCTGTTGTACTAGAGTCTTGGAAAATAAATCCTTCTTGTGGATCTTTTGCACCAATGGATTCTTTTGGAATTACATAGCGAACTTTATAAATCTTTTCATCAATACTTCTATTATCAGCAATTCTCTTGAAGAACGTAACATCAGTTCTTGGTTCACCGAAACCAACTGTTCCTAAAGTATCAATTTGATTGTAAATTTCATTATTCTGATTTACATATAAGAACCAGTTATTGTTATTTGAGTCATATTGAATTGGAGATCCAATCTCACCAGAATCTCTTTCAGAAACTCTAGAAAGAATTCTTAGATTTGAACCACCATACAACTTCAATGGTAAAGAATTAGAAGCATTTGTTAACGATGATGCTATCTGAATTTGAGTAGCAGTTTGAGTTGTGATGACATAATAAGTTCTATTTGGTTCTAATCCTTCTGGAAGATCAGCATCATCACTAATAATAATTACTTTCTCACCAGTTCTTAAATTATGATTTGTATTTAAAGTTAATGTATCGTAACTAGGAGACTGTGTGATTACACTTACAGTAAATTCTTTAGATGAAGAATTTGATCCAGTTGGTGAAAGTTGTGTGGATGATACATCACTATCAGTCATCAAGATATCTGCTTCTACAATATCCTGTGATGCTCCAGCTGGCAAATCTAGATACAATTTATCATCTTTTCTTGCACCTACTCTATAACCAGAGATTAGATTTGGTGGAATATTATCCTTAGTATCAAATCCAAAGAGGTATAAATGACTAGTAATACCAACAGATGTTGTTAAACCAACATCAATCGAAATCCAATCAACATTTGTTTCTGTTGTTGGAATAGATCTTGGTGTAATTATTGATGTAATATATCCAGTATCATCTTTTACAAATGCTTCCTTCTTAAATCCATCAGCTACGAGAGATATTTGACCAAAGTTTGAGTTGGAGTTTGTGATCGATGCATCAGCACCAGATTCTGCAACAAAATGTCTATTGAAACCAATAGCAAACACGGAAACAATTTGTAGAATTGAATCATTCTTAATTGTAACGTGACCACTTAACCATCCGTTTCTATAAACTGCCTGCTGATCTAAATGATAAACAGTATCTGAATTAGTTGATGCAGAACCACTAGATAATTCAGATCCTGTTACCTTCTTAATACTAATACCATTATAAGTACGTGTGATTGGATTATACTTAACAAACGCACGATCATCCTTCTGAAGTGAGACTGCTGTGAATTGAGCCACAACCATTGAACGGAAACCATCGGCTTTTCTGCCGTCGGCCAACATTCCATTCATACCCCATACAGAACGTAAAGAGCAGTTAAAGATATATGGTGATGCACCCTTAACAGTATCGGTCTCAATGGTTATTGTACCTGATCCAGTAGGATCTGCAGGTAGGTCATTTCTTACAAATGGCAATAGATATGTAAATCTCTTTGGACCTGTTACAGAGGCGACAGTCGTTGAGATATTGTAATCGTCAATATTAACACCACGAATCTTAATCGGTGTTCCAACATTTAACTCATGATCTTCTACAGTTGTAACTGTAATTGTTGGTGCAGGAGTTGCACCATCTCCAGAGACAATATCCGAAATGGTAATCGGGTCAGCAGCAAATGCTCCAACAATTTCCCATTCTGGTCTTTCTTTTGCGAAAGCATCTGGAGCAAGTGGGAATTTCTGTGCAGAAGGAATCTGCCTACCCGAACCTTCATTGAAGGCATTGGATAATTTTCCATAATACATGTCCAAGTCAGTTAAATCATAACCACCTGGAACATTTACACCATCGGCATACTCAAAACAAGTGAGTTTATGGTGGGAGAATGTTGGTCTTGATAAGTTACCTGATCCACTAGTAAATACTCTATCATTTGTATATACCAATCCAGTTTCATCAGCATCAAAGAAACTGAATTGCCAAAAATAACATAGACCTGTTACACGAAAAATTGCAGAGTATGGAACTGCATCATCTGTTGGGTTAGGTACATATTTTGGTCTAACTCTAGTCTTTCTTAAATCTAAACCAACAATAGAAGTACCACGAGGGATGATAACACCACCCTCAACACTATTAAACTTATAAAGAATATTATCTTCTTGTGTTAAATCAAAATTCGATTCTAAATTTAAACTAAAAACGTCAGAAGCAGGAGATGTTGTATTACCGTTTGGTGCTACTGCTTCTGCCAATGCTGTTCCTGTTTGGCGAATACCAAAACCAGGTCTATTATCGATTACATGTTCGCCGGGAAATACAAGAACTGTAGTTCTTGCATTATTATCGTTATTATTACCAACTAAAAACGAAAATCTAGAAGCTTCAATTAATGCTCTTTGAATTGTTTTGAAGGGTTTTGTCAAGGAGTTGCCTTGATTAGTAATGCTATCAGTAGCATCAAGGTCATTCGAGTTTACATATAGAATTCTACCTTCATAGTTTTTGATAAAATTCTCTAGCTTATTGAGAGGCATCGTATTATATTGACCAGAATATTTTCTATGATTTATTTATCCTAGAAAATTATCCCATCAAATCTTCATCGTCAAAATATTGGATTAGATCATCTGGTAGTTCATCTCGATTTCTTACTACTATGGTATCAAAACATGGATGGCATTCTTCCATGATCAGATAATTTGATCCATAGTATACATCATCAATGTCAAATTCCCTATTTTTATTTGCTTCATCTATAAGATCTCTATCATATAAATGACCAACAGGCAATTCATCAAATGTAAATGGAATTCCATTTAAACAATACATTTTGACAATTTTACTACCGTCATTAAACCAATTAAATGATTGCTGTACCGTATATGAGCCAGTCATAATACTCTGCAAGTGGTTTTATTTATTTTAATGCGAGTAGGGAGACTTGAACTCCCACGAGATTAATTCTCAACAGATTTTAAGTCTGGTGCGTCTACCGATTCCGCCATACTCGCTTAGTGCTTCCTGAGAGGATCGAACTCTCCTTAGGCAAATTATGAGTTTGCTGCATTCACCAGATTGCTAAGGAAGCAGATACCCGTGGATGGATTTGAACCATCTCAAAGCCTCTAATCTGGAGGAAAAGGTTTATAAAACCTCTCTGACTACCAAGTCTCACGGGCTGATGATGAACTACTGAGCGTCGTTATTATTCTCAGTGTGTATTCGTATCAGTTCATCATCAGCAGGCATCATCACTGCTGCCTTACCATCTTCTCTTACAATACCTATGGTTTCACCGTTTTCGACTCTTTCCATAAGTTTATCAAAATTCTCTTCCCATTCTTCAATACTGAATACTTCCATCATTCTTCCTTAGATTCCTCAGAAGTTTTTTTATTAAATCCAAAAGGTCCTACTTTAGTTTCAGACCTTTTCTTCATAATAACACCAGCAAGAGACTCCATAATTTTAAGGATGTCTTCTGCCTTAGCACCTTCACCAAGTTCTTTGGCAACATAGAAATACTTATCAAAGAACTCTTGACTATGTTCTTTGTAGTCTTCAACTGTGATTGGTTGATCTTTCATTCTTGTTGGTCTCTCATATGATTAATTATATAAGGTATTAGAATATTTGTCAAGAACCTATCAGTAAAGTTCCTCTTCTTTTTCTGCCTCTACCACACAATCACTGGTAGGATACGATACACACAGCAATGCAAATCCTGCCTCAATCTGATCATCATCCAAGAACGATTGGTCGCTTTGATCTACAGTGCCACTTAGAATTTTACCTGCACAAGAAGAACATGCTCCTGCACGACAGGAATATGGAAGGTCAATACCTGCTTCTTCTGCCGCATCTAGGATATAAGAATCATCAGGACAATCAATAACACTTTCGGTGCCGTCAGGTGCTTTAAGTGTAATAGAATAGTTCATGTATCGTTTTGTTTGTTGTGAATATTATATATCACACAGTAATATTTGTCAATCTTTTATGCTCCCAATTATCCATGATCGCATACCAAATGGAGTGTCGGCAATTAGATTCTGTGTCAATGTTGCCACCTCTTGTGGCACTACCAAACAGAATCCAATACCAAGATTGAATACATTACGCATTTCCTCTTCAGCAATGTCTCCTGCCTTCTGAATCTTGTTAAAGAGTTCTGGTCTTTCCCAAGCATCATAGTCAAAATCTACACCCAGACCCTTAGGAATACACCTAGGAAGGTTTTCGGGCAGTCCTCCCCCAGTGATGTGTGCCATGCCTAGGATAGGAACTTCGTCCAACAGGTGCTGAATGAGACGAGCATAGATGGTGGTCGGTCTCAGCAACTCTGGCATCTCCTTATAGTAAATATAATTTCGCCACAGCATATCATTGATGAGTGTGTATCCATTACTATGAAGTCCACTACTCTCAATACCAATAACTACATCACCTGCTCTGATGTTACTACCATCAACAATCTCATTCTTCTCTACAATACCAGTACAGAAACCAGCAAGGTCATAATCAGTTGCTCTATAATGTTCTGCAGTTTCTCCACCTAGGAGTTCCATTCCAGCCATTGCACAACCGGTGGCAACTCCACGCACAATATCACTGACATTAGCATCAAGTGATTTGGTGGAGATATAATCTAGAAAATATAATGGTTTAGCGCCAGAACATATAACGTCATTAACGCACATAGCAACAAGGTCCTGACCAATAGTAGTGTAATCACGAGCAATCCTACAAATGTTAATTTTAGTTCCTACACCATCGGCACCAGATACGAGTACAGGTTGTTCATATCCTGGTGAGATCTCCATCATTCCACTGAACCCACCAATGTTAGGTGATAGTGCTTTGATATATTCTACAAAGGATCTACCTTTGATAATGTCAACGCCCGAAGTTTTATAGTCCATTGTTGAATAACTCCTTGACATATTTTTTTAATCGTCCTTTCACGTCCACCAAGTTCAACGAATGTTGTACCTCCTCTTCTGGGTTTCTAGGTCTCTTTGCATTACCTTTGTTATGCATTTTTTGGTACTGTTCAGCACCCAAGTTATCTAGAAAATCATTCATCATGTGAGTTCTCCTGCTTTAATTTTTTGTAATCGGTCAAGTTTCCATACAATATACTCCATGGTGGGTACACACTGAGGATTCCATCCAGCAAAAGTGGAGTGTTCTCCACTTGGAATCTGCCAACAGGGAGCATCATCGTTGTCAAGGTCTAATGATTCTCTATAAGCATCATCACCAAGTAGAACAACTGCTCTCTCTGCTTGATTCAAATTACCGAAACAAGCAAATGCATTCTTCTTAATCTCCTCGGGAATTTCTTGTTTCATTCTAATACAAATTCAACTTCTTCGTCAAGTTCCCAAGAATCTTCACCCTCAAGATACTGTTCCAACTTACCCACCAATTCTGGTGGAAACTCATCAACAAACATTCCCCATGTTCCTGTTTCCACAGGATCAGGTTCCCAAGTACATACTTTCACATCCTCATACTGAGAAAAAATAAACTCAACAATATTTGTTTGGTCGTCTTCAGTTTGGCAGTAAATTTTAAGATCGTTCATTGGATTGCAAGTGGTTGTAGTCGGTCAAGGATCTCACGATAGGCAGGAACAATATCACCTTCATCGTTTCTGAATAAATCCTTATCAAATCTTTCATCACTACCAATCTTCCAAAGTCTCATACTATCAGGACTAATCTCATCAGCAAGTAACAACTCTCCGTGAGCAGTATATCCATACTCAACTTTAAAATCTACAAGATCAATACCCATAATGTAGAACATTTGACGAAGGAAATCATTAATACGGAGTGTCATCTCAATAAAAGGTTCAGGATCATATCCCATCAAACGCACACGGTCTGGTGTCAAGAGAGGATCATGCTTACTATCATCCTTTAGAAAAAACTCTACAATCGGTTGTGGTAGTGGGGCACCTTCTTGAAGAGTTGTCTCACGAACAATAGATCCGGCAGCACGATTACGACAAATAACTTCTAGTGGAACAATATCTACCTTCTTACAAATCATCTTATTAGCACCAACCATATTAATATAATGTGTTGGAATATTTTCTTTGGCAAGTTTCTCAAAGATGATTGATGAGATACTACAACAGAGAGATCCTTTTCCTAAAGGATGATCTTCTTTTTCTCCATTGCCAGCAGTCACCTTATCATGATACTCAATGATGACACGATCAGCATCGTCACCAGCATACACAGTTTTGACCTTGCCTTCTATAATTACTTCCATAAAAAAGAGGGTTTCTAACCCCCTTAGTATATCATGTTTAAAGCATTCCCGCAAGCATAATGAAAAAGCATAAGATGGTGAAAAGTATCAACCCTATACTAGTCAACCAAAGCCATGGAGGAATAGTATCTTCACCGTTTCGGTGGTGGTCTGAATGGACAGTCATAACATCCTGCTCCGCAACATCCTCTATTTTTCTTCATAGATTTTTCTAAGATAAATTAAATTGTCTTGCTATTAAATGATCTATTGAGAACTTACCACCACCATTGAGAACGATACATGCTGCACCTCCCCAGTAAATAACTAAGAGTTCTAACAAGTAGATATTAAATCCACCTGTCATAATGGCATGATAGATTGCAAAAGACATAGTGCCTAAGATTGCCAAGGCACCGAACCGAGTAGCAAGTCCAAAGATAATCATCCAACTTCCTACAATCTCAGAGAATGCTGCAATATAGGAGAAGAAGATTGGGAACGGAAGATGCAATGGTCTTACAAATGCATCCGCAAAATTTTCAATGTTCTCTAGTTTCTCGTATCCATGATGGATAAGCATGATGCCTACCGACAAACGAAGTAATAAAAATCCTAATGACTTAATCATTATACAAATCCTCAAGTTTTTCTCTGGTTAAATCTACGTACATCAACTCTTCACCTGGTTCAGGTGCTTCAGGATGCTTTGGTTTCATCGGTTTGATTGGTTTGGGTTTCATATCAATTGACATGATATTTGCCCACATCATTGCGAATGCAGCACCACCAATAAGTGCGAAGCAAACACCATAAACAAATACTAGATAGTGATTCATAGTTCGGAACTTTTTTGAATTGATGCCATAGTGTCATGAAGTTCTCCAATATCTCTGAGACCTTCAACACTAAACCAGGGAGCATTTGCCCAACTGAATCCTTCACCCATCGTGCTATCAGGGGCAGTGATGTACCAATGACATGCCGTGTCTGGTACATCAACTGAACACTTAGACCAGTCATCACTCCACTGTGGGACTTGCACCCACATTAGAGCAGCAAACACAATACTGAATAGTGATTTGATCATGTTTTATTAAAGGTTAAGGGTTGAAGTTTTAATAATAATCCTTATTAAAGGATAAATGAAGCGATTAAAAGATTCTAATCGCTTCATAAAATAAAAATATTATAAAGCATTTCCACGAGGAAGAACTTCTTCTGGGAAGATGAATTGTTCATGTGGTTGATCAACTGGTGCCAACCATGCACGTAGTCCTTCATTCAGAAGAATGTTTTTTGTATAGAAGGTCTCAAACTCAGGATCTTCTGCTGCACGAATCTCTTGACTCACGAAATCGTAAGCACGAAGATTAAGAGCAAGACCAATAATGCCAATAGAGGAGACCCATAGACCCATAACAGGCACAAACAACATGAAGAAATGAAGCCAACGCTTGTTAGAAAACGCAATACCGAAGATCTGCGACCAGAAGCGGTTTGCAGTGACCATAGAATAAGTCTCTTCTTCCTGTGTCGAATCAAACGCCTTAAAGGTATTTGCTTGTTCTCCATCTTCATACAATGTATTCTCTACAGTTACACCATGAATAGCACTGAGTAGTGCTCCTCCCAGTATACCAGCAACTCCCATCATATGGAAGGGATTGAGCGTCCAGTTATGAAAGCCCTGGAGGAAGAGAAGGAACCTGAAAATCGCCGCAACACCGAAACTCGGCGCAAAGAACCAAGATGACTGTCCCAAAGGATAGATGAGGAATACAGACACGAAT